>Ga0209802_1003316_pt1 | contig 10838 bp, 10 predicted proteins | sample GraSoiAngelo_129_FD_185886 | JGI IMG/M metagenome (GOLD analysis project Ga0209802, IMG submission 185886) | Grasslands soil microbial communities from the Angelo Coastal Reserve, California, USA - 14_0927_12_40cm (SPAdes) (version 2) | ecosystem: Environmental > Terrestrial > Soil > Grasslands ... | reverse complement strand
CCTGACGACCGGCAGCGTTGACGCGGAGCTCGCCCTGCTGGATCCACTGTTCGAGCGGTTCGATCCGGCGGAGGTTGCGGCCGCGTTGCTGGCGTTGCAACGAGAGGCGGGAGGCGGGATGCGGGAGGCGGTAGTGGCGGCGCCTGTCGAAGGCGCACGGGTGAAGGTCTTCGTCGGCCTGGGAAAGAAGGACCGCGCGAGCGCCAAGGATCTCGTCGGAGCCCTGATTCGCGAAGCCGGCGTGCCGAAGGGCGACATCGGTCGGATCGATGTGCGCGAAACATTCAGCCTAGTCGAGGTGACGGCCGGGGCGGCCGACCGGGCCGTCCGGGGGCTCACGGGGACGACGATCCGCGGGCGCCGGGTGCTTGCCCGACTCGACCGGGAGCGGTAGCCCGTCGGAACGCGAGGCAGCGCCCCGCGGTACAATGCCCGTGTCGTCCCCGGCCACGCGCATCCAACCGTTCCTCCTCAGCGGCTACCACGGCGAGCCCACGCGTGGCACCGTCACCATTCAGGCGTTCGACCGCGCAGCGCTTCCGGCGTGCGGTGGCGGGGCTCGGCAAATGGTGGGGGATCGGACTCCTCACGGTGCTGATCCCCGTGGCGCATTTCGTTCTCGTGCCCTCGTTCCTTGCCTACGGCCTGTGGCAGTTCTTCCAGCGACTGGGCACGGCCGAGCTCGCCACTGACGCGCGCGGCAGGTGTCCTGATTGCGGCGCCGAGCAGGCGCTCGAGCTCGCGCCGCGCTGGCGCGCGCCGCAGCCCGTGACGTGCCGGCAGTGTCATCGGGGGTTGAGGCTCTCCCTTCCCGCCTAGAGCCTTCAGAATGCCGACGGGCCGCCCAGCGGGGCGGCCCGTGAACAACAAACCCGACGCTCACGCGGTCGGGTTATTTCTTGTTCACCACCTGCTTCAACTGCTTGCCGGCACGGAACGCTGGGGCGATCGACGCCTTGATCTGAATTACCCCGCCCGTCTTGGGATTGCGGCCCATGCGCGCCGCGCGCTTGCGGGCTTCGAAGTTTCCGAAGCCGGTGATCTGGACCTTTGCGCCCTTCTTCAGCTCTCCGGCGATGATCCCTTTATCGTCGAACAGGGCCTCGATCGCCCGGCCGGCGTCAGCCTTGGACATCTTGGTTCGCATGGCCAGTGCCGCGGTCAGCTCGGCTTTGTTCACGGCGTCTCCTTGTGAGGGTCTAGGGCAGTGAAAACCCTTGGAATTCCGCCTGTTTCGCGGGGTAGCACGAGAAAACCCGCATAAAACCGCCACAATATGGGGGTATCCCCCGGAAATCCGCAAGATTGCGGCACTTCCTTGACCGATCCCCACCCCCAAACTACCCTTTCACCCCCATGTTCCACGGCACCCGCCCCGGCTGGATCGAAGTCATCGCCGGCGTGATGTTCTCCGGCAAGAGCGAAGAGCTGGTCCGTCGGGTTCGACGAGCGGTCATTGCCAAAAAGCGCGTCCAGGTTTTCAAGTCGCACCTGGACGCCCGCTACGCCGGGTTGTACTCGGTGAGCACTCACGACGGCGGCACGGTCGAGGCCGAGCCGGTGGATTGCTCCGAGGGCGTGATCCGCGCGGTGCGATCCGACACCGAGGTGGTCGCCGTGGACGAAGTGCAGTTCCTGGACGACGGGATCGTCGTCGCCGCCAACGATCTCGCCGACCGCGGCGTGCGGGTCATGCTGGCGGGGATCGACATGGATTTCCGCGGGTTGCCGTTCGGCCCGATGCCCACCTTGCTCGCGGTCGCCGAGATCGTCGACAAGCTCCAAGCTATCTGCGTGGTGTGCGGCGGCCCGGCGAGCCGCAACCAGCGTCTCGTGAACGGACGGCCTGCCCTCTGGGAAAGCCCGACGATCATGGTGGGGGGCCGGGAGTCGTACGAGGCGAGGTGCCGGCATTGTCATAAAGTCCCGAAAGCCGATGAAGATCAGACTGCGCTGCTGTAACTGCCGAGATGCGGGATGCGAGATGCGGGATGGGTGGTTCCGGCGCCGCCTCGGATCCCGCATCCCGCATCCCGCATCCCGCTGATGTTGAACGTCGCCCTGACCGGCAACATCGCCGCCGGCAAGTCCACCGTCGTCGATCTGTTCCGCCGCTGGGGGGCGACGATCATCGACGCGGACGTGCTCGTGCGCGAGGCCCAGGCGCCCGGCGGCGAAGTCCTGGCCGCGATCGCCGGCCGCTTCGGCGCGGACGTCCTGGCGTCCGACGGGACGCTCGACCGGGCGGCGCTGCGGGGCAAAGTGATGGGCGACCAGGCGGCGCTGGACGCGCTCAATCAGATCGTCCACCCTGCCGTGCGCCGTCGCCGCGAAGAGCTCCTGCGCGCGGCCCGGGAGGGCGGCGACCTGCTCGTCGTGAACGACATCCCGCTGCTCTTCGAGGCGCTCGACCCGGCTCAGTTCGATGCCGTGGTCCTGGTGGATGCGGGCGTGGCGCTGCGGCGCACCCGTCTGCGCGCCATGCGCGGGCTCTCGAACGACGAGGCCGACCGGATGATCGCGGCGCAGATGCCCGCCGAGCGCAAGCGGGCGAAGAGCGACTTGGTGATCGAGAACGAGGGCTCGCTGGAGCAGCTCGAGCGACAAGCCCGCGCGGCGTTCGACGAGCTGCGCCACCGCGCGGCAGTGGCGGCCTTGGGAGGGCGACCCGCGCGCGTGCTGCTGCTCGCCGCGGCGGGGGCGCGCGAACAGCCGACACTCAACCCGATCGCCGCCCGCTACGCGGACGCGGGACTCGCGGTCCGCCGCGTGACGGGCGACGCGGCCGCGATCGAGCGGGCGCTGGGCCAGCCCGCGACGCCCGACGCCATCGTCGCGACCGCGGCGGCCGCAGCGGCGGCCGAGCAGGCGTGGGCGGACGCGGGCCGTCCGGGCGTGCTGACGTCCCTCTCGGAGGACCCCGACCCCGTCGCGGTGCGGCTCGATCTCCGGCCCTGGGGCGCCGGGCGGGTGCTCCTGATCGAGCCCGGTGCGGCAGGCCTGGCGCCCCGGTCCGATCTGTTTCCATCTGCCAACCCGTTGCCTTGACAGAGGTTCGGTGCCCCGGTAACCTTCGCCGCGACCTCTCACGCCCGCGGAGCCCGACCCTGCATGGCGAACATTCCGGCCGATCTGCGCTACACCAAAGAGCATGAATACGTGAAGCAGACCGGCGCCGACGCCATCGTGCAGATCGGCATCACCGACTACGCGCAGGGCGAGCTCGGTGACGTGGTGTTCGTGGACCTGCCCAAGGTCGGCGCCGTCTTTGCCCGCGGCGACGTGTTCGGCACGATCGAGGCCGTGAAGGCCGTGTCGGAGCTGTACGCGCCCCTCGCGGGGACGGTGACCGAGGTGAACAAGGCGCTCGAGGGCGACCCGGCGCTGGTGAATCGCGATCCCTATGGCGCGGGCTGGATGATCAAGCTGCGGGCCAAGAATAGCGCGGAGCTCGACCAGCTATTGACCAGTGAGGCGTACAAGAAGCAGATCGGGCAATAGCGTCGTCAGGCATGCTCACACTCACGTTCCACGGCCACGCCTGCTTCACGCTCGAAGCCGACGGTCGCCGAGTGATCATCGACCCGTTTCTCACGGGCAATCCCGCGACCGACATCCCGCTCGCGCGGCTCCCGAAGATCGACGCGGTGCTGTTGTCGCACGGTCACGGAGACCACCTGGGAGACGCGATCCCGATCGCCCGGCGCGACGGCGCGACGATCATCGCCACAGCGGAGCTGGCCCGGTTTTGCGGAGAGCGCGGGGCCACCGTGCATGCCATGCACATCGGCGGCGCCCGGGAGTTCTCCTTCGGTCGGGTCAAGCTCGTTCCCGCGTTCCACGGAGGGGCCGTGGAGGGCGACGCGACGGGCCAGTTCACGACCAACCCCTGCGGGGTGGTCGTCACGATGGGTGGGCGCACCGTGTATCACTGCGGGGACACGGGCCTCACTATGGAGATGCAGCTGCTCGCCGGGCGCGTGGACGGGATGCTCGTCCCGATCGGCGACAACTACACGATGGGCGTCGAAGACGCGGTACGCGCCGTGGAGTTCGTGCAGCCCCGCGCGGTGATTCCGATGCATTACAATACATGGGACGTGATCAAGGCCGATCCGGAGCAGTTCAAGCGCCAGGTGGGCGGCCGCGCCCGCGTCGTGGTGCTGGCGCCGGGTGAGGCTCACACCCTTTCCTGACGAGGTCAGGCGACTCCGCTTATGGTGACGGTCCGCGCTTCCCTCGCCCCAGCCGATCGCTTCGTGACCCGCCACATCGGGCCGAGTCCCGACGAGACGCGGGGCATGCTGGCGACGTTGGGATACGACTCGCTCGACGCCTTCATCGACGCCGTAATCCCGGAAGACATCCGGTTGCGGCGCCCGCTGGCGCTGCCGCCGGGGCGGACCGAGCGCGAAGTGCTGCAGGCGCTGCGCGGTCTCGCCGCTCAGAATCAGCTGTATCGCTCCTACATCGGGATGGGCTATCACCACTCCTTCACGCCCCAGGTCATCCAGCGCAACATCGTCGAGAACCCGGGCTGGTACACGGCGTACACGCCGTACCAGCCGGAGATCGCGCAGGGTCGGCTCGAGGCCCTGCTCAACTTCCAGACGATGGTCGCCGACCTCACCGCCCTGCCGATCGCCAACGCCTCCCTGCTCGATGAAGCCACCGCCGCCGCCGAGGCGATGAACCTGACCGAAGCGGTCGCGAAGGTGCCCCCCGGCACCACGCCGATGTTCATGATTGCGGAGGGATGCCACCCGCAGACGATCGCGGTCGTGCGCACCCGGGCGGAGGCGCGCGGCGTGCAGACCGTCATCGCGGATCCCGCGGGTTTCGAGTTCCGCCCCGGCGTAATCGGCGCGCTGCTGCAGTATCCCACGACCGAAGGGAAGATCGAGGATTACCGCGCGTTCTGCGACAAGGCGCATGCCGCGGGGGCGCTCGTGACGGTCGCGACCGACCTGCTGGCCCTCACCGTGCTGTTGCCGCCGGGGGAGTGGGGCGCGGACATCGCCGTGGGGAACTCACAACGGTTCGGGGTACCGATGGGCTACGGCGGCCCGCACGCGGCGTTCTTCGCGACGCGGGAGGCCCATCGGCGCCACGTGCCCGGCCGCATCATCGGCGTATCGCGCGATGCCGCCGGCCGTCCCGCGCTCCGCATGGCGCTGCAGACGCGCGAGCAGCACATCCGGCGCGAGAAGGCCACGAGCAACATCTGCACCGCGCAGGTGCTCCTCGCCGTGATGGCGAGCATGTACGCCGTGTATCACGGGCCCGAAGGGCTGCGCCGCATCGCCGAGCGCGTGCACACCCTCGCCGTCCTGCTCGCGCAGGCGGTGACCCGGCTCGGCTACCGCGTCGTGCATGCGTCGTTCTTCGACACGCTGTGCGTGGAAGTGGAGTCCTGGGTCCTGCCGCGCCTGCTCGACGCCGCCCGGGCGCGCCGCATCAACCTGCGGGTCATCTCCCCCACCCGGATCGGCATCTCGCTCGACGAGGCCACGGCGCTGGGCGACCTTGCCGACCTCGTCACGGCGTTCTCGCTCAACGAGGTGCTGCCCTTCATGGTGGAAGACCTCGGCGCGAAGGCCGACCCCTCAATCCCCGAGTCGCTGCACCGCACGTCGTCCTACCTGACGCACCCGGTGTTCCACCGCTACCGCTCGGAGACGGAGATGCTGCGCTACATCAAGCGGCTCGAAGCGCGCGACCTGTCGCTCACGTCGGCCATGATCCCGCTCGGCTCGTGCACGATGAAGCTCAACGGCACCACCGAGATGGTCCCGCTGTCGTGGCGCGAGTTCAATCGGCTGCACCCGTTCGCGCCGCGGGAACAGGCCACCGGCTACCGCACGCTGTTCCGCCAGCTGGAGGATATGCTGGCGGAGATCACGGGCTTCCCGAAGGTCTCGTTGCAGCCGAACTCGGGGGCGCAGGGCGAGTTCACCGGACTGCTCGTGATCAAGGCCTATCACCGCTCTCGTGGTGAAGGGCACCGCACTACCTGTTTGATTCCCACATCGGCGCATGGGACGAACCCCGCGAGCGCCGTGATGGCCGGGCTACGCGTCGTGCCGGTGCAGGCGGACGCCAGCGGCAACATCGACCTCGGGGACCTGCGCGCCAAGGCGGCCGAGCACAAGGACACGCTCGCGGCGCTCATGATCACGTACCCGTCCACTCACGGCGTCTTCGAGGCCTCCATCCGGCAGGCGTGCGACATCATTCACGCGCACGGCGGGCAGGTGTACATGGACGGCGCGAACATGAACGCGCAGGTGGGCCTGGTCCGGCCCGCCGACATAGGCGCCGACGTGTGCCACCTGAACCTGCATAAGACGTTCTGCATCCCGCATGGCGGCGGTGGGCCGGGGATGGGGCCGATCTGTGTGGCGGCGCACCTCGGGCCCTTCCTGCCGGACCACCCGGTGGTGCCGCTGCGCCAGCAGCAGCCGTGCGGGACGGTGTCGGCGGCGCCGTGGGGGAGCGCGTGGATCCTGCCGATCTCCTGGGCCTACGTTGCGTTGATGGGGCGCGAAGGGCTCGTGGAGGCAACGAAGATGGCGATCCTCAACGCCAACTACGTGGCGCGCCGGCTCGCCGCGCATTACCCGCTCCTCTTTACGGGGCAAAACGGCCTGATCGCGCACGAGTGCATTATCGATTGCCGGCCCTTCAAGGCCTCCGCCGGCATCGAGGTGGAGGACATCGCGAAGCGCATCATCGATTACGGCTTCCATCCACCGACGGTCTCGTTCCCGGTCGCCGGCACCTTGATGATCGAGCCCACCGAGAGCGAGTCGAAGGAAGAGCTGGATCGTTTCTGCGACGCGCTGATCTCGATCCGCCAGGAGATCCGCGAGGTGGAGGACGGGACGCAGCCCCGCGGCAACAACCTGCTCGCGAATGCGCCGCACACCCTGGAAGACGTCATCGCCGACACGTGGGATCGGCCGTATGCGCGCGAGCGCGCCGCCTTCCCCGCGGTGTGGACGCGGTCGCACAAGGTGTGGCCGTCGGTGAGCCGCGTGGACGGCGCGTACGGCGATCGGAACCTGGTGTGCGTGTGCCCGCCGATGGAGGCCTATGCGCTCGCCGCTGATTGAGGCGGCATGCGCCTGCCAACTCTCCCTCGACGCTGCGGGCCGCTCCGGCGCCGAAAACATGGCGATCGACGCGGCGCTGCTCGACCGCGCCAACGGCGAAGGCCTGAGCTTCTTGCGGCTCTACCGCTTCGACCCGCCGTGTCTGTCGCTGGGCCGCAACGAGCCTGCGGCCCGCTACGATCACACGGAGATCGCGCGGCGTGGGCTCGACGTGGTGCGGCGACCGACAGGTGGTCGCGCCGTGTGGCACGAGCACGAGGTGACCTACGCGGTAGCCGCGCCCGTGGCGGCGTTCGGCTCGTTACGTCACGCGTACCACACCATCCACGAACGCATCGCTGCAGCCCTCCGGTCCCTCGGTGCCGATGCCACGCTGGCCCCCCACCAACCTCCACCAGCCTCGCGAGTCGACCAGCCTACGTCCTGCTTCGCGACGCCGGTAGGCGGCGAGGTACTCGTCGCCGGTCGCAAGCTGGTGGGCTCGGCGCAGGTCCGGAAAGGAAACGCATTCTTGCAGCATGGGTCCATTCTGCTCGACGGCTCGCAGGAGATCGTCGCAGCCGTAAGCCGCAAGCCACAAGTCGCAAGGACGGTAACCACGCTTTCCGCGGAATTGGGACGACGCGTGACGTGGGATGAGGTAGTCGAGGCGGTCGTGCAGGCGTGGCGTGACGAAGGCACCTCCCCCAACCTTCACCAACCTCCCCCAACCTCCACAACCTTGCATTTCGACCTGGCGCCGCTAGGCATCGCGGTGAAATCTTAGGCGCCATGCCAACCACCCGCCCACGTGCCGGCCTGACCTTCGCCGCGCTCGCCGGCCTCACCCTGGTCGCCGGGTGTGAGCGCCCGGTCGGTTGCACCGGCGAATACTGCGGCACCATGGTCATCGCGTCCGGCGGGGAGCCGGATATCCTGCTCCCGCCCGTCAGCGAGTTTTCGATCACGCGGGATGTGACCGATCAGCTGTTTCTCAAGCTCGCCGACCTGGGGGCGTCGGGAAACACGATCGGCGACGAGGACTTCCAGCCACAGCTGGCTCAGCGGTGGGAGTGGGACACCCCGACGACGCTGGTGTTTCATCTCGACCCGCGAGCCCGCTGGCAGGACGGCCCGGCGGTGACGGCGGCGGACGTGGCATTCACGTACGACGCGTACACGGACACGCTCGTCAACTCGTCGTTCCGCTCCTCGCTGCGCCATATCGCCGCGGTCACCACGCGCGACTCGCTGACCGTGGTGTTCCGGTTCCGGCAGCGCTACCCCGAGATGTTCTACGATGCCGTGTACCACCTGCGCATCCTGCCCGCGCACCTCCTGCGGGAGGTCCCGCGCGATCAGTGGCGCAGCGTCGCGTTCGGGCGGGCGCCGGTGGGCGACGGGCCGTACCGCTTCGTCGCCTGGAAGGCCGGTGAAAGCATCGAGCTCGCCGCAGACTCGACCTTCTTCCTCGGCCGTCCCCACCTCCGGCGCGTGATCTGGCGCTTCACACCGGACCAGCAGGGGGCGGTGACCCAGCTCATCACGGGCGACGCGGATGCCGTCGAGGTGCTGGTCACGCCCGACAACGTGCAGCGCGCACGCGCCGACACCGCGCTCGCGACCTATCCCTACAAAGGGTCGGCATACGGCTATGTGGGATTCAACCTGGCCGCGCCCGGCGACTCCACCAAACCGCATCCGCTGTTCGGCGACCGCGACCTGCGGCGAGCGCTCGTCATGGCCACGGACCGCGAGCGGGTGCTGCGCAATGTGTTCGGCGACCTCGCCAAGGTTCCACCGGGCCCGTTGTCGCAGGTATGGTGGATCTGGGACCCGGAGATTCGTGAGTTGCCCTACGACAGCGGCCAGGCGGCCCGGCTCCTCACCAGGACCGGTTGGACAGACTCGGACGGCGACGGCATCCGCGACAAGGGCGGTCGACCGCTCGCCTTCCGGCTGCTGCTCCCGACGACGAGCGCCGTCCGCCGCCAGTACGCGCGGCTGTTGCAGGAGCAGTTCCGGATCGCCGGCGTGGACGTCCAGCTCGACGAGGTCGACTTCAGCCTCTACAACGAGCGCGCCCGCGCCGGCCGATTCGACGCGCTGCTCAACGTGTGGAACACGGATCCGACGCCCTCGTCGGGCTTTCCCCAGACGTGGACGCCGGCGGGGTTCGGGCGCTCCAACTACGGCCGGTACGACAACCCGGAGGTGGACCGGCTGGTGGACCAGGCGGTGGCGTCGGCCGCGAACCGCGACCAGGCCCGCCGCGCCTGGCGGGCGGCCGTCGAGACCCTGAACCGGGACGCGCCCGGGATTTTCCTCTTCGCCACCTCGAACGTCGCGGCCGTCCACAAGCGAATCGCGGACGTGACCATCCGCCCCGATTCCTGGCTCGCCCTGCTCCGCACGTGGCGCATTCCCGCTGACCGACTGACGGATCGAGACCGCGTGGAGCGCTAGGTGGCGGCGTGGCTGGTGCGGCGGCTGGTCGCGTCGATGGCCATCGTGTTCGCGGTCGTCACCATCACGTTCTTCGTCGTTCACCTCGCTCAAGGCACCCCGTGCGGCGGGGAACGACCGCTGCCACCCGACGTGTGCGAGCGGGAACGCGCAGTGTTCGGGTACGACAAGCCACTGCAAGTGCAGTACGTGAAATACCTGGCCGCCCTGCTCCACGGGAAGATGGGCTACTCTTTCGGGCTGCACCGGCCGGTTGCCGATGCGCTGGCCGACGCGATCCCCAACACCTTCACCCTCGCGCTCGCCGCCCTGCTCATCGACTTCGCGCTCGGCCTCGCGCTCGGGATCTATCAGGCTGTGCGGGCGGGCCGGTTCGGCGACGTGGCGGTCGGCAACGTCGCGCTGCTCGTCAACTCCATGCCGGTGTTCTGGCTGGGGCTGGTCCTGCTGCTCGTCTTCGCGCAGTGGCTCCGCTGGTTCCCCGCGGGCGGGATCACCAATCCCATCCTGTGTCCCCGGCTCGATTCGCCGTACTGCCTGCTCGATTTCCTCTGGCACCTCACACTCCCCGCCCTCACGCTCGGGCTGGTGGGCGCGGCGAGCACGGCGCGCTACCAGCGCGCGGCGATGCTCGAGGTCGTCCGCCAGGATTACGTGCGGACGGCGCGCGCCAAGGGCCTGCCGGAACGGCGGGTGCTGCTGGTGCACGCACTCCGGAATGCGCTGCTCCCGATCATCACGCTGTTCGGGTTGGCCTTTCCGTTTCTGTTCACGGGGGCGGTCCTGATCGAGACGGTGTTCGCGTGGCCCGGGATGGGCCGGCTGGCCGTGAATGCGATCTTTCAGCGCGACTACCCCGTGGTGACCGGCGCGGCCCTGCTCACGAGCGCGATGGTGGTGCTGGGCAACCTGATCGCCGATGCGCTGTATGCCGTGGCCGACCCACGGATCCGGGTGCGGGGAGGGGAGGGGGGCCCCTGAATATCTGGAACTGGCTCGCGGTGGGCGGGGCCGCGGGGCTGGCGCTCGTCGTCGTCGCGGCGCTGCGACGACGCGTGCGAGCGACCGCGCCGGGGCGGCGGTTCTTCCGCCACCCGACGGCGGGGCCCGGCGTGTTCGTGCTCACCTTCTTTGTGACCATCGCCATCGCCGCACCTGTCGTGGCACCGTACCCACCGTACTACCAGATCGACATCGAACACCCCAACCACCCGCCCTCCGCGCAGTTTCTCCTCGGCACCGACCCGCTCAGTCGCGACGTGAGGAGCCGGGTCGTGT
>Ga0209802_1003315_pt1 | contig 10839 bp, 10 predicted proteins | sample GraSoiAngelo_129_FD_185886 | JGI IMG/M metagenome (GOLD analysis project Ga0209802, IMG submission 185886) | Grasslands soil microbial communities from the Angelo Coastal Reserve, California, USA - 14_0927_12_40cm (SPAdes) (version 2) | ecosystem: Environmental > Terrestrial > Soil > Grasslands ... | reverse complement strand
GCCGGCGGCATCATGAGCGTGACGGGCGAAGCCGACGGGCCGCCCGTCAAGGTCGGCGTGGCCGTGAACGACGTGATGAGCGGGCTCTACGCTGCGGCCGCGATCCTGGGAGCGCTCCGCCACCGCGACACCAGCGGGCGCGGCCAGCACATCGACGTCGCGCTGCTCGACGTGCAGGTGGGCTGGCTGTACAACGTGGGCCTCAACTATCTGCTCTCGGGACAGGTGCCGCGGCGCTGGGGCACGGCGCATCCGAACACCATCCCGTACCAGGTGTTCCCGACGAGCGATGGCCACGTGATCCTGGGCGCGAACAACGACGCGCAGTTCCGCCGGCTCTGCGAGTTCGCCGGCGTGCCGGAGCTGGCCGTGAATCCGAAGTTCGCGACGAACGCGCTCCGCCTGAAGCACCGCGCCGAGCTGATCGGGATCGTCTCGGACCTCACGCGCAAGCACGCCACGCAGCACTGGGTGGAGGGGCTCGAGGCGGCCGGGCTCCCGTGCGGTCCCGTGAACACCATCGATCGCGTCTTCGACGATCCACAGGTTCGTCATCGGGGGATGAAGATCGCGATGGAGCACCCGGCCGGCGAGGCGCCGCTCATCGGCAGCCCGCTGAAGCTGTCGGACACGCCGGTGAGCTACCGGCGCCCGCCGCCGACGCTCGGCCAGCACACCGACGAGGTGCTCGAGCAGCTCCTCGGGCTCGGCGAGAGCGAGCGCTGCGCGCTGCGCGCGGCCGGCATCGTCTAGGCGCGGCGATGGCGGTCACGGTGCGCTTCGTCGGCTCGGGTGATTCCTTCGGCAGCGGCGGCCGCTTCCAGACGTGCATCCTCGTCGACGGACCGAGCTCGCGCTTCGCGATCGACTTCGGCACCTCGTCGCTGATCGCTCTCGCGCAGCAGGGCATCGAGCACAACTCGCTGGACGCGATCATCCTGACCCACCTGCACGGCGACCACTGCGGCGGCGTGCCGTTCCTCTTGATCGACGCGATGCTCGGGGCGAAGCGGATCCGTCCGCTCACCATCGCGGGGCCGCGCGACCTGCGCCGGCGCATGGATCAGATCCGCGAGGCGCTCTTCCCTGGCTCGCGGGTGATGACCCCGACGTTCCCGCTCGAGTGGGTCGAGATGGAGCCGGGGCGGCCGCACACCGTCCTGGATCTGATCGTGACGCCGCAACCGGCGCGGCACACCGAGGAGACGAATCCCACCGCGGTACGCGTGGAAGTGGGCGGCAAGGTCGTCGCGTACACCGGCGACACCGAGTGGACGGACGAGGTCGCGCGCGTGGCGCGCGGCGCCGACCTCTTCATCGCCGAGTGCTACTTCTACGACAAGCCGGTCAAGTGGCACCTGAACTATCCGACCGTGGCCGCGCAGCGCGATCGATTCGGCGCCAAGCGCGTGATCCTCACGCACATGAGCCGCGAGATGCTCGCGCACGCCGACGGGGTGCCCGAAGAGTGTGCACACGACGGGCTGGTCGTGACGCTCTGAGCCGCGCCGGCGCTTCACCCAAGTTTTACGGCGGCGTCATCGTCCTGTAACGTGCGCCGCGGACACTCGGCGACGGATGAAGACCGCCGCCGCGGCCCGCCAGCAGCAGGGTCGCGTCCTCGTCGTCGAAGACGAGCGCGACGTCGCCGACCTGATCCGCTACAACCTCACCAAGGAGGGTTACGACGTCGTCGTCGCCCCCACCGGCTCCGACGCCCTCAAGCAGGCGCGCGAGGTCCACCCCGACCTGGTCCTGCTCGACATCATGGTCCCGCAGCTCAACGGCTGGGAGGTCTGCCGCCGCCTCAAGCAGGACGCGGACACCAAGAACATCCCCGTGATCATGGTCACCGGCCGCGTCGAGGAGGGTGACAAGGTCCTCGGCTTCGAGATGGGCGCCGACGACTACGTGACCAAGCCGTTCTCGCCGCGCGAGCTGCTCGCCCGCATCCGCGCGGTCGCCCGCCGCGCCCGTCCCGGCGACGCCGAGAAGAAGCCGCACGTGCAGATCGGCGAGCTCGAGATCGACCGCTACCGCTTCGAGGTCCGCATGAAAGGCCACCCGGTGGACCTCACCCCCAAGGAGTTCGAGCTGCTCGCGATCCTGGCCGGCGCGCCCGGGCGCGTCTTCGGCCGCGAGGAGCTGCTGGACGCGGTGTGGGGGCGGGATGGCTTCGTGGAGCCTCGGACCGTCGACGTCCACGTCGCCCGCCTGCGCGCCAAGTTCACGGCGGCCAAGCTCCCGGCCCCGGGGGTGGAAACCGTCCGGGGCGTGGGCTACCGGTTCCGGGAGCCCGCCCGCTCGTAACACGAACGTAACACCGCCTTTATGCCGTCGAAACACGCACGGCGGATGATCGAGGTAACCAAAGGAGACGACACGATGACGATGAAGACCGTGATGGCGCTGGCCGTGGCCGCGCTGACGGTGACGGCTGGCGCGGCCATCGGCCAGACGAAGCTCGATCCGGACCTCGCGCCCTACAAGACGGTGAGCGGCGTGAGTGGCAACGTCTCGAGCGTCGGCTCGGATACCCTCAACAACCTCATGACCCACTGGGCGGAGAGCTTCCAGAAGTTTTATCCCAACGCCAAGGTCCAGATCGAGGGCAAGGGCTCGTCGACGGCGCCGCCCGCGCTCATCAGCGGCACCGCGCAGCTCGGGCCGATGTCGCGCGAGATGAAGGGCACGGAAATCGACGCGTTCGAGAAGAAGTACGGCTACAAGCCCACGCCGATCCGCACGTCGGTGGACGCGCTCGCCGTGTTCGTGAACAAGGACAACCCGATCACGTGCCTCTCGATCGTCCAGGTCGACGCCATCTTCTCGAAGTCGCGTCGTCAGGGCGCAAAGGACGACCTCCGGACGTGGGGCCAGCTCGGGCTGACGGGTGAGTGGGCCAACAGGCCGCTGAGCCTCTACGGCCGCAACTCGGCCTCGGGCACCTACGGCTTCTTCAAGGAGCACACGCTCAAGAACGGCGACTACAAGGACGAGGTCAAGGAGCAGCCGGGCTCGGCGTCGGTCGTCCAGGGCATCACGGTGGACCGCTACGGCATCGGCTACAGCGGCATTGGCTACGCCACGGCCGGCGTGCGCGCGGTGCCGCTGGCCGAGAAGGACGGCGGCAAGTGCGTCGAGGCGACGGCGGACAACGCCTACTCGGGCAGCTATCCCCTGGCGCGCTTTCTCTACGTGTACGTCAACAAGGCGCCCGGCAAGCCGCTCGACCCGCTGACCCGCGAGTTCGTCAAGCTCATCGTTTCGCGCGAGGGGCAGGAGGGTGTCGTCAAGGACGGCTACTTCCCGATCCCCGCGACCATCGCGAAGGAAGAGCAGAACAAGATCCAGTAGCGTGGCGATCAACGCCGACACTCTCACCGCGGGCGGGCCGGGGACTCCGGCCCGCCCGCTCGTCGTCAGCCGGGCGCGCACCAGCCGACGGATCTTCCTCGATCGCTTCGCCGCCCGCACGGTCGTGCTCGGCGGCATCGTGATCATCTCGGCGATCCTCGCCATCCTCTTCGTCATCGCGGCCGAGGTGTGGCCGCTGTTCCGGCCGCCCCGCGTCGTCGCGCTGGAGCGCCTCTCGACGGGGGCCACGCCCGCGCCGGGCGCCGGCCTGGGCGTCGACGAGTACCGCGAAGCCGCATCGATGGTCACGGCCGACGGCACCATTCAGCTCGTTCCGCTCAAGCCGACAGTGACGCGGGCGGCGCCGCTGCCGATCGCCGGCCTCGAGGGCGCGCGGGTGACGGCGGTGGCCGCGCACGGACTCGACCGCTACGCCATCGGCACCTCCGACGGCCGCGTGATCCCTCTCGAGATGAAGATCGAGGTCGGCTTCGAGGGTGACCGGCGGACCGTGACCGTCAAACCCGCGTTCGCCGCCCCAGTCGTCCTCGATCTCGAGCGCAAGCGCGCGATCCTGCGCCTGACGGTCGCCTCGCCGGACTCGGGACCGGTGACGGTGGCGCAGGTGGGACCGCACGACCTGATCGTGCAGACGGTGGTGGAGAAGAAGGCGCTGATCGGCGGGACGCGCCGCGAGGAATCGGTGCAGGCGCTGAGCGTTCCCGTCGACGGTGACATCGTCGCGCTGCGCCTCGATGGCCGCGGCGACGATCTCGTCATCGGCACCTCGCGCGGCCAGCTCGTGCGCTACGACATGCGCGATCGCGGCACCCCGACGGTTGTGGAGACGGCGACGGTCGGCGCCGCGCCCGTCACCGCGCTCTCGTTCCTGATCGGTGAGCGCACGCTGGTGGCGGCGGACGCGACGGGCGCCGTCTCCAGCTGGCAGGTGGTGCCGCCGCCGACGGGCGGCGCGGCCACCCTCACGCGCATCAACGAGTTCGAGTCGCACCGCGCGCCCGTGGTCGCCATCAGCCCGTCGCGCCGCGACAAGGGCTTCGTCACCGCGGACGCCGCCGGACGCGTCAAGCTGCACTACGGCACGTCGGGCCAGACGTTCCTCACGTTCGGCGACGGGCGCCCGCTGCGCGCGGTGGTCTTCGCGCCGAAGGCCGACGGCGTGGTCGCGGTGGACGAGCGAGGGGAGGTCGTGGACTGGCGCGTCGACAATCCGCATCCCGAGATCACGCTCAAGACGCTGTTCGGCAAGGTCTGGTACGAGGGCTACAGCCGGCCCGCCTGGGTCTGGCAGTCGACCGGCGGCACCGACGACTTCGAGGCCAAGTTCAGCCTCACCCCGCTCATCTACGGCACGCTCAAGGGCACGTTCTACGCGCTGCTCTTCGCGGTACCGCTGGCGCTGCTGGCGGCCATCTACGTGAGCGAGTTCATGCACCCGGCGGTGAAGGGCTACGTCAAGCCGGCGGTCGAGATCATGGCCGCGTTGCCGAGCGTCGTGCTCGGGTTCCTCGCGGGGCTCTGGCTGGCGCCGGCGGTGGAGCGCATCGTGCCCGGTCTGTTCCTGCTGCCGGCGGTGGAGACCGTGGTCATTCTCGCCGCCCTGCTGGCGTGGCGCGCGCTGCCGCCCGGCGTCCGCGGCCCGTTCCGCCCGGGCACCGAGGTCTTCGTGCTCGTGCCCGTGGTGCTCCTGGGGGCGTGGTTCGCGCTCACGCTCGGCGGGCTCGTCGAGCAGCGGCTGCTCGCCGGCGACTATCGCGGCTGGCTGCTCGCCGCGCTCGGCCTCACCTACGATCAGCGCAACTCGCTCGTCGTCGGCGTTGCCATGGGCTTCGCGGTGGTGCCGCTCATCTTCACGATCGCCGAGGACTCGCTGGCCAACGTGCCCCAGCACCTGCGCGCGGGGTCGCTCGCGCTCGGCGCCAGCCGCTGGCAGACGGCCGTGCGCATCGTGCTGCCCACGGCCAGCCCGGGCATCTTCTCGGCGATCATGATCGGCCTCGGCCGCGCCGTCGGCGAGACGATGATCGTGCTGATGGCCACCGGCAATACGCCGGTGATGGACTGGAACATGTTCAGCGGCTTCCGCGCCCTCTCCGCCAACATCGCCGTCGAGCTGCCGGAGGCGCCCGAGGGCGGCACGCTCTTCCGCGTCCTCTTCCTCGCCGCGTTCCTCCTCTTCTGCCTGACCTTCGTGCTCAACACCGCGGCCGAGGTGGTCCGCCTGCGGCTGCGGCGGAAGTACCGGTACCTCTGATGCGACGCCTCTGGCGCAGCGGCGAGCCCTTCATCTGGCTGACCGGCGGCGCGCTCGCCGCCGCCCTCATCATGGTCGTCGGCCTCATCGCGATCATCGTCGGCAACGCCGCCGGCTTCTTCTGGCCCGCCGAGGTGGTGCGCGTCACGCTCACGGACGGCAAGGTGCTGACCGGTCCCCTCGCCGATCGCGAGCGGATCCCCGGCAGGGGCGAGGCGTGGCGGATCAAGCTCAAGGTCGCCAATCGCGATCTCTACGGCGCCGACTTCGTCTGGGTGGACGAGGCCGCCGTCGTGCGGCGCGAGCGCCCGGCCGACGTCGCGGTGATCGAGCGCAGCGAGTGGGGACTCCTCATCGGCCGCATCGCCGCCCTCGAGGAGGGCGGCGCCGTCGTCGCGCGCGACGCGGCCGCGTGGCCGGAGATCGAGCGCCGGCTGCCGGCGGCGGCGGCACTCCGCCGCCAGATCCGCGCGATCGAGAAGGGCGACATCGGCGCCATCAACTTCGAGCAGGAGAAGATCCGGCTGCGGCTGCGCGGGCTCGAGGCGCGGGGGGCGACGGCGTCCGCCGACGCGGGGGCGCTCCGGGCGCGGCTGGCGACGCTGCAGGAGCAGTACCGGGTCCAGGAGGCGCGGCTGGCCGAGCTGCGCGCCCGGCAGACGGCGCGGATGGTGGTGATCGCGGACGGCGGCAAGGAGAAGGCGCTGCCGCTGGCGCAGGTGCTCGGCGTGTCGTTCCCGAACACCATGGGGCCGGTGGCGAAGGTCGCGCACTACGTGGCCGACGTGTGGGGCTTCGTCTCCGAGGACCCGCGCGAGTCCAACACCGAGGGCGGCGTGTTCCCCGCCATCTTCGGGACGGTCATGATGGTGATGATCATGTCGATCATGGTCACGCCGCTCGGCGTGCTGGCGGCCTTCTACCTGCGCGAGTACGCGCGGCAGGGCACCTTCGTGAGCGCGGTACGCATCGCGGTGAACAACCTCGCGGGCGTCCCCTCGATCGTCTTCGGCGTGTTCGGCGTCGGGTTCTTCATCTACGCCGTCGGCGGGGCCATCGACCGCCTGTTCTACGCCGAAGCCCTCCCGACGCCGACGTTCGGGACCGGCGGCATCCTGTGGGCCTCGCTGACGCTGGCGCTGCTGACGATCCCCGTGGTCATCGTGGCCACCGAGGAAGGGCTGGCCGCCATCCCCGGCGGCACGCGCGAAGCGTCCCTGGCGCTGGGGGCCACCAAGCTCGAGACGACGCTGAAGGTGGTGCTGCCGGCGGTCATGCCGTCGATCCTCACCGGCCTGATCCTCGCCATGGCCCGCGCGGCGGGCGAAGTCGCGCCGCTGATGATCACGGGGGTAGTGAAGCTGGCCCCCGCGCTGCCCGTGGACGGCTTCTGGCCCTTCGTGCACCTCGACCGGAAGTTCATGCACCTGGGCTTCCACATCTACGACGTCGGCTTCCAGTCGCCGAACGTGGACGCGGCGCGGCCGATGGTCTTCGCGACGACGCTGCTCCTGCTGGTGATCGTCGTGCTGCTGAACCTGTTCGCGATCGCCACGCGCAACCGGCTCCGCCGGAAGTACGCGACGTCGGCGGTCTAGGGAGACAGACATGAGCGTCACGCTCAATCCGCACGCGAGCGCCGCCTCGATCATGGAGATGCCCATGGTCGAGATCGAGCGCCTCAGCTTCTGGTACGGCGCCAAGCAGGCGCTGAAGGACGTCGCGATGTCGGTCTCCAAGCACCGGATCACCGCCTACATCGGGCCGTCCGGCTGCGGCAAGAGCACGTTGCTGCGCTGCCTCAACCGGATGAACGACCTCGTGGACGGCGTGCGCATGGAGGGCACCATCCGCATCGGCGGCACCGACATCTACGACCCCGCCCTCGACGTGACAGAGCTGCGCAAGCGCGTCGGCATGGTGTTCCAGAAGTCGAACCCGTTCCCGAAGTCGATCTTCGAGAACGTCGCGTACGGCCCGCGGATCCTCGGCGTCCACAACCGGGGCGATGTACAAGCCATCGTGGAGCGCAGCCTCCGCGCGGCCGCCCTCTGGGACGAAGTGCACGACCGCCTGCACGAGAGCGCGCTCGGGCTCTCGGGCGGCCAGCAGCAGCGGCTGTGCATCGCGCGCGCCATCGCCGTGGAGCCGGACGTGCTGCTCATGGACGAGCCCTGCTCGGCCCTCGATCCCATCGCCACCGCGAAGATCGAGGACCTGATGCTCGAGCTGAAGAACAGCTACACCATCGTCATCGTCACCCACAACATGCAGCAGGCGGCGCGCGTGTCAAATTACACTGGCTTCATGTTGCTGGGGGAGCTGGTGGAGTTCGGGGTGACGCGGCAGCTCTTCACGAACCCGCGCGACAAGCGGACCGAGGACTACATCACCGGCCGGTTCGGGTAGAGGCGGAGGACGCCATGCAGCGGCACTTCCACGAAGAGCTCGACGCGCTCAAGCAGACGCTGCTCGCCATGGGCGGCCTCGTCGAGGACCAGATCCGCCGGGTCATGACCGCGCTCGTCGAGCGGGACAGCGAGCTGGATCAGGAGGTCATCGACCGCGACGCGCAGGTCAACGCCTACGACATCGAGGTGGACGAGAAGTGCGTCGAGCTGCTCGCGCTGCACCAGCCCGCCGCCGGCGATCTCCGGTTCATCACCACGGCCATGAAGATCGTCACCGACCTCGAGCGCATCGGCGACCAGGCCGTCAACATCGCCCAGCGCGCCCTCGAGCTGAACCGCGAGCCGCAGCTCAAGCCCTACATCGACCTGCCCCGCATGGCCGAGAAATCGCAGCGCATGGTCAAGGAGTCCCTCGATGCCTTCGTGACGCGAGACACGGAGCTCGCGCGACGCGTGTGCGCCGAAGACGCCGAGGTCGACGCCCTCAAGGAGCAGATCTTCCGCGAGCTGCTGACCTTCATGATGGAGGACGCGCGCACGATCCCGCGCGCCATCCGGCTGATCCTGATCTCGCGCTTCCTCGAGCGGGTGGCCGACCACGCGACGAACATCGCGGAGATGGTCATCTACATGGTCGAGTCGAAGATCGTCCGCCACACGCTGGCCTGACCTCAGCGCGCGGCGGCGCGACGCGCGCGGCGGGCCGGCCGCGGCGTCCTGCGGCTCGTGCGCAGGTGCACCGTGCGTCCGCTCACCCGCGCGTCGCACTTCGGACAGTAGTACTTCAGCTCCAGCGCGCCGTCACAGTCGTCGTGGACGAGCGCCGTGTCCTTGTGCACGTGGCGTGAGCCCCAGACGGCGAGGGCGCCCACCACCATCCCGAGGTCACGGCCGCGGGGCGTCAGCGCGTAGGCGGCACGCGGCGGGTGCTCGGAATAGAACTCGCGGGCGACGATGCCGTGCGCCTCGAGAATCTTGAGCCGCTCCGACAGGACGTTGGGGGCGATGCCGTCGAGCGAGGCCAGGAGATCCTGAAAGCGCCGCGGGCCCGCCAGCAGATCCCGGATCACGAGGAGGGTCCAGCGCTCGCCGAGGAGCTCGAGCGACTTGGCCACCGGACACGGCTGCCCGTAGCGCTTGGGCATGGGCCCAGTATAGTACTTGACAGAAAGGCTAGTCACTAGTATTTAACAAGTCATGGCCATCTCGGCCGGCACCCTCGGCGTCGTCCCGGCCGCCCCGGCGCCCCTCGCCCGCGAGGGCCTCGCCGCGGGCACCCGCGTGCTCCTCGAGGCGCCGATTCCCGGCACCCTGCTGCGGCTGGCCGCGCCCAACGTCGTCGTCATCGCCGTCCAGGCGGCCATCAACGTCCTCGAGGCGGTGTACGTCGGCTGGCTCGGGCGCGACGCGCTCGCGGGCATCGCCCTCGTGTTCCCCCTCGTCATGCTGATGCAGACGATGTCGGCGGGCGGCATGGGCGTGGGCATCGCCTCCGCGATCGCGCGCGCCCTCGGCGGCGGCCGGCGGCGCGACGCCGACGCGCTCGTGGTGCACGCGCTCGCCATCGCGCTGGTACTCGGCGCCGCCTTCACGGTGGGCATGCTCTGGGGCGGACCCCGCCTCTATCGCGCGATGGGTGGGACCGACGGCGCGCTCGCCGCCGCCCTCACGTACTCCAACGTCGTCTTCGCCGGCGCCGGCGCCTTCTGGCTCTTCAACACGCTCGGCAGCGTCCTGCGCGGCGCGGGCAACATGCGACTGCCCGCGGTCGTCGTCGTGGGGGGCGGCCCGCTTCTCGTGGTGCTCTCGCCGGCGTTGATCTGGGGCTGGGGCCCGTTGCCCCGCCTGGGCATCGCGGGCGCCGGCGTCGCGGTGGTCATCTACTATTGTCTCGGCAGCCTGGTGCTCGGCGTCGCGCTGCGATCGCGACGCAACCTCGTGCGGCTCTCGCTGCGCCGGGTCCGCCTGCGCGTGGCGTTGTTCCGCGACATCCTCCGGGTGGGGTTGCCGGGCGCGCTCAACACGATCCAGACGAATCTCACGGTCGTGGTGCTCACCGGCCTCGTCGGCGCCTTCGGCACGGTGGCGCTGGCCGGTTACGGCACCGGCGCTCGTCTCGAATATCTGCAGATCCCCCTCGTGTTCGGGCTCGGCTCGGCGCTCGTGACGATGGTCGGCACCAACGTCGGCGCGGGTCAACTGGCGCGGGCGCGGCGCATCGCGCTCGTCGGCGGGGCGATGGCCTTCGCGTTGACGGAGACGATCGGGCTCGCGGCCGCGCTGTTCCCCGGCGTCTGGATGAGCCTCTTCACGCGCGACCCCGCCGTCGTCGCCGCCGGCAGCGCCTACCTGCGCGTGGTGGGGCCGAGCTACGGATTCTTCGGCCTCGGGCTGGCGCTGTACTTCGCGTCGCAGGGAGCGGGGCGCGTGGTGTGGCCGCTCGTCGCCGGGTTCATGCGGCTGGTGCTCGCGGCCGTGGGCGGCTCGCTGGCGATCCACTGGCTCGGCGGCGGGCCGAGGGCGCTGTCATTCGTCATCGCGCTCGCGTTCGTGCTGTTCGGCGTCACGCTGCTGTCCGCGGTCAGGGGCGGCGGCTGGCGGGAGGCCTCATGGCGAAGATGCTCGACCTGATCGAGAAGCTGGCGCGCGGCGAGGTGCCGCCGCCAGCGATCGCGACGCTCATCGGCTTCAGCCTCGTGGCGTACGCCACGAGCACCTGCATGACGCTCAGGGGTGAGGCGGCTGCGGGGCGCTGACCGTATTCTGCTGGGATGGGCGTCGCCGCCACCCTGTTGC
>Ga0209802_1003312_pt1 | contig 10842 bp, 10 predicted proteins | sample GraSoiAngelo_129_FD_185886 | JGI IMG/M metagenome (GOLD analysis project Ga0209802, IMG submission 185886) | Grasslands soil microbial communities from the Angelo Coastal Reserve, California, USA - 14_0927_12_40cm (SPAdes) (version 2) | ecosystem: Environmental > Terrestrial > Soil > Grasslands ... | reverse complement strand
CCTTGATCCCTGCCGCCCAGCGCCTGGCCTATGGAATGTTGCAGAACACACACGACTGCGAGGACGCGGTGCAGGAGGCGACGTTCAAGGCCTGGCGCGCATTTCCCCGATTGCGCGAGGGCTCCAACCTCCGCGCGTGGTTCTTGACCATCGTCGCCAACGAATGCCGACAGCGCCGGCGGAATCGGTGGTGGTCGATTCTCAAGCTCGGGACGACGCCCATCGAAGACTCGACCCCTTCCGGATCCGACGAAGCCGCCATGGACCTGCGCCGTGCTGTGAACCGATTGCCGGCAGAGATGAAGCTGGCCATCGTGCTGCGCTACTACCTGGACCTGCCCTTCGACGAGGTTGGTCGAGTGTTTGGAGTCAGCAGCAATGCTGCCAAGGCCCGCGTTCATCGCGCGCTCGTCCGACTTCGGGTTGAAATTCCGGAGATGCTCGACGATGCGTGAGAACGATTTCCGCGACCGCCTTCGAGACGCGCTCGGCGACCCGCCGCCTCTGTCCGCTCCCTTGCTCACTCCGTCAGACGGAGCAGCACGACGCGCCTACCCACGCGGAATGGCGGTGCTCGCATTCGTGCTGGCCGTGCTGCTGGTGCTCGTGCTGGTCGCCACACGGGTCGCGTTGCGCCCGCAAGGCACGAATCTGCCGGCGGTGAAACCCAGCCCGGTCGCCCAACCCGCTCCCGATTCGTTTCCGTGCGCGCTGCCGGTGGTTGTGACCAGCGAGGCCGGCAACCCTGGCCAGGGCGCGGTCATCCGCGCGAGCCTGGGGTTCGTCAACATTCCCGGGGGCGGCTTCCAGGTCGATCCTTCCGCGAGCGTCGGCGACCTACCGCAAGGCGGCCCCGGTTCGCCGAGCTTCTACTCCGCCGCACTCAAGCGATGGGTGCCGGCATCCGGGCGGACGATGTCGCCCGACGGTCGCGCTTTTGCCTACATAACCCTGCTGCCGGCCGGCGCGAACTATTCCAACTTCACGTCGTCTGAGCTGCACATCGTCGACATCGCGAAGAGAGCCGATCGGAGGGCTTGGAGCAATGCGGCCGGCATCGAAGTGATCAACTGGGACTCAGCCGGGATCCTCGCCTCGACCGTGCCCGCTCAGGGCGGAGTCAGGCTCTTGTGGCGCATCGACCCGGCCAGTGGCGGCGTTTCACAGGCACCGCAAGACGCCGATCCGAACTTCCTGCCTATGACGATGGCGGGGCTGCCCCACTCCGGCGGTTATAGCTATCTGGGAACGGACTCCCAGGGCCGGTCCGTGTTCCGCCTCGGTTCACGTGATCCCGGAACGAAATACAGCATCGTCGCGATCCAGGCGGGCCAAGTGACAACGCTCTACGCAGGCGCCGCCCGGGACCCCACCGACTTCGACCCAGAGGGGTTCGATTCCGACCAGCACGGCATGTGGCTCGGAAACTTCGATGGCTCACGCGTGTGGCTGTGGTCGCCGTCGTCGGGCCTTCAAAGCTTCAAGGTTTCGGGACTTCCGCCGGCGCCATCGGGATATGCGTACACCAACGTCTCCTTCAACCCCGCCGGCGACTGTGTGCCGGGCACGTTCACCGGTGTAGCCGCGACTGGATTGCCCCCGGCTGCGCCTCCGACGCCGTCGCCCTCACCGCCACAGGTCGACTGGTCTGCGCTCACCGCAAAGCCTGTGAATCTTCAGCCGCTGCCTGCCGGCGCGTCGTGTCCGGTGTCGCCGAAGGTCGACCTCGCCGTCAAGGGCCAATCAGGCAAATGGCCGAACTATGGGTTCGGCCAAGGGCCCGCCTATGTGAGCGGCCAGTTCATGTGGTACTCCGCCGGCCCGCAGGCCATCCTCATCCTCGTCGATCCCAAGTACACGGGTCCCGTGTTGGTGCGAAGCCGCCGGCTCGATGGGACAGGCTTGTTGGCCTGGAGCGGTGAGGGCTCGACGAGCCTGCCCGATGCCGGCGCCATGGGCCTGGCGCAGACGTCTTCACCTCCGTACTGGGGAACATGGATTGGCAGCGTGACCCCCAGTGCCCCCGGCTGTTACGGCATTCAGCTCGACGGGACCAGCTTCAGCGCCGTGGCCGTGATCAGCGTCTCAAAGGGTCCGCCGCCAGCGGGCTAGCCTCGCCCGGACCTAGCAGCCCGCCAGGTTCATTGTCTCACCCACCCCGGGGCTTGCCGCAAGCCCCCCGCTCCATGCGACGCTGGCGCTTCATTTTTGCGGGGAGGTTCAGGAGCATGACCGAGCATTCGGTGGTGATCGCCGGCGGCGGTCCGACGGGGATGATGCTGGCGGCGGAGCTGACGCTGGCGAGGACCGACGTCCTCATCGTTGAGCGACGCGCCAGCTTCAAGCTCGAAAGCTCGCGCTCCAGGGGTCTGCACTCCCGCACCATCGAGGTGCTGGACCAGCGCGGTGTCGTCGATCGCTTCCTCGCCGAGGGGAAGGCGATGCAGGTGCAGGCGTTCGCCGGGATCCCGATGGACATCAGCGACTTCCCCACCCGCCACAACTATGGGATGGCGCTGCTGCAGAGCCACTTCGAGCGCATCCTGGCCGGCTGGCTCGACGAGCTGGGCGTTCCCATCCTGCGCGAACGCGAGGTGACCGGTTTCACGCAAGACGACAGCGGCGTCGATGTCGCGCTGTCCGACGGCACATCGCTGCGGGCGCAGTATCTGGTTGGTTGCGACGGGGGCCGCAGCGCTGTGCGCAAGGCGGCCGGAATCGATTTCGCGGGCTGGGATCCAACCACGCGCTGGATCATTGCCGAGGTCGAGATGGAGGAGGTGCCGGAATTCGGCTTGCGTGGCGGTGGTGGCATCGGCCCAGCCGAGGATGGACGGGTGGGCGTCACCCTCATCGTGCCCGACCTGGACCGCACCGATGAGACCACCCTGCAGGACGTCCGCGACGCGCTCATCCGGGTTGACGGCAAGGACTACGGCGTGCACAGCCCGCACTGGATCTCCAGCTTTACCGACATGACGCGTCAGGCGGTGGCATATCGCGGCGGTCGCGTGTTGCTCGCGGGTGACGCCGCACATGTGCACGCTCCAGTGGGCGGGCAAGGTTTGAACATCGGCGTGCAGGACGCTGTCAACCTGGGGTGGAAGCTGGCTCAGGTTGTCAACGCAACATCACCGGTGAGCCTTCTCGACACGTACCACGCTGAACGGCATCCGGTTGCTGCCCGCGTGCTGCAAAACACGATGGCGCAGAGAGCGGTGGGCGCCAACGACGAGCGCACGGTCGCGCTTCGCGGCATCCTGGCTGAGGTGCTGACGATGGATCAACCGCGCAAGCACATCGCCGGGATGATCTCCGGCCTCGACGTCGCCTACGACCTCGGCGCGGGACACCCGCTGCTCGGGCGCCGCATGCCCGATCTCGACCTGGTCACCGCCAGCGGCCCGCTGCGGGTATTCACCCTCCTGCACGATGCCCGGCCGGTGCTGATCAACCTCGCTGAGCCGGGCGGCTTCGACATCACGCCATGGGCGGATCGAGTGCAGCTGATCAACGCTGAATATGCTGGTCTGTGGGAGCTTCCGGTGCTTGGCGCGGTCAGTGCCCCGACTGCCGTGCTGATTCGGCCCGACGGACATGTCGCGTGGGTGGGGGACGGCACAGATACCGGTTTGCGCGACGCGATGACCACCTGGTTCGGATCACCATGACGCGACGCGACGCTCGGCCTGACGTGGAGAGTGGAATCAGTCCGGGTATTCGTCCTTCCGCCAGGTGCGAGGTTCGGCGGGTTGCTCTTTCGGCGTTCGCTCGAGGAGGAAGTTGAAGTACGGCGCGACGAACGGGTCGGGCGCCGACACGGTGTAGGTGTGGTAGACGGTTCCGTTCTCCCTCGCGAAGGCGATCCAGCTCGGGTTCTCGCGCAGACCGTTCTTCAGCTCAGCCCCGATCTGGCGCGACCACTCCTCGAGCCAGTCAGGCGGCTTGTCGATCATCTCCTTGACCTCGGGAATCTGCTGCGCCTGCTCCTCGGTCAGGGCGAGGCCGAAGTCGAACGCGAAGTCGCTGTTGTAGGTGGAGACGTAGGGAAACTGCCAGCCCATCCGCTGCTTGTACGCCGTCAGGCGCTCCACCGGCGCGCGCGAAAAACAGATCAGCGTCACGTCGCGGTGGCTCAGGTGAACGAGCGAGCCGTCGAGCCCGTCGCCAAGGCTGGTGCAGCCAGGGCAAGCGCCGAGCGTGTAGTCGGGGCCGTACATGATGTTGTAGGCGAGCAGCTGTGAGCGCCCGTCGAAGAGTTCGGCCAGGGTCTTCTTGCCGTTCTCGGTGTCGAACTCGTACTGCTTCTCGACCCGGACCCACGGCAGGTCGCGACGCGCTTTCGTAATCTCCTCGTTTTGCTTCGCCTGCTCGGCCTCGAGCTTCGCGAGCTCGTCCCGGGCCACCTGCCATTCCTCGCGGGTTCCGATCCTGTGTTCCGGCATCTCATCTCCTCCAGTCCGACTCCAGCACTCCCGTGGGCGCCGAATCCACAATCGCGTCGGACGCCAACGGGTTCATGAAATAAGACCCCCGATGACGTGGAAACTCATCGCAAATGTACTTCCCGACCTGAAATCAGGGCATCAAATCTTTGCTCGGCCGGGTGATGAGTCGACGCCACGATGAGCCGCTCCGCCCTAGATGGGTCGTCACCAGCTATCTAACGTCGTGGGCTTGGCCTTGCGGGGATGGATGAATCGACCATTACGCACTCCCAGTCGCCACCCGTGAGCGGCCCGACACGGATGTCTGCAGGAGCCGGTTGATGTCGCTGGGAGAGACGATTCCAACCAACCGGCCGCCATCGACAACAAGGGTGCGGCCTTCGCTGCAACCATCGGAGACGGCAAGCAGGTTGTTGATCGGGTCGGCCGGGCCGGCTGTGGCCACCTTGTCGAGCGGACAGATGATGTCCTTGATCAGCGTCGTCGGACGAGCAGCCGGCGCGACATTCTTGAGCGCTGTCAGGGTCAGGAGTCCGCTGAGCCGTCCGGCCGCGTCATGAGTTGGAAATGTCGAGTGGCGAGAGGCCAGCACGTAGCCATGCAGCGCATCCTCGACGCTGATGTCGTCGGGCGCCTGAACAGGATTGGCCGTCATCACCTGGGCCACCGTAAGGCCGGACAGCGCTTGTCGAATCAGACCGCCGGTTTCTTCAGAACGGGCAGCGCTCAGGAGGAACCAGCCGAGGAAGACCGACCAGACTCCCCCGATCAGGCTGCCCGCGAACACGAAAGTGGCCAGCCCGTATGCAATCAAGAGGTAGGCAAAGCCCATACCGATGCGGGCCGCGATTCGGGTGGCTCGCAGCCGATCGCCAGTGCGTAGCCAGATGAGCGACTGCAGCAGCCGGCCTCCATCGAGCGGGAAGGCCGGCACCAGGTTGAAGACTCCGAGCGTGATGTTGATGTAGCCCAGCCACGACAGCGTTACGGCCACCAGGCTTGGGTGTGCGCCACCGCCAACCGCGACCGCAACGAGATAGAACACAACGCCCAGCACCAGGCTGGTGAGGGGGCCGACAAAGGTGATCAGGGCTTGAGAACCGGGCGAGTTGGTTTCGGTGCTGAAGCGCGAAACTCCGCCGAAGAGCCACAGAGTGATCCCCTCGACTTTGACGCCGCGTCGCACGGCGACGACGGAGTGCGCGAGCTCGTGAGCCAGCAAGGAGGCCAGGAACACGAAGGCCGACACCACACCGGCGGTCCAGTAAGCGCTGGAAGTCTCGCCGGGCGCGGCCGGAGGAAGAATGCCGGTGGCGAGACTCCACGCGATCAGGGCGGCCACGACCAGGAGGCTCCAGTTGAACCCAACGTGTATGCCGAAGATGCGGCCGAGGCTGATGTTCTCGTTCATGTCGTATCCAGGATGAGCCAAGTTCGGTTTGGGTGCATCTGTCGCTTGACTGGATCGGATGTCCAGTCGTTTGACAGAAGAAGCACCGCCGGTCGAATGGAATGCATCTGTCCGGCCCGCGATTGTACAGACCGTTCTGTCTACTGCAGTAAGGAACGCCATCAACCACTTGAAGGAGTTTGAAATGAGCGGATCACGAAATGTCGTTCTCGTTCACGGAGGCTGGGCAGACGGTTCGAGCTGGAATGCGGTCATCGAGCGCCTTCAGAAAAAGGGATTCAACGTCACAGCGCCCCAGTTCGCGTTGACGAACCTTTCGGATGACGTTGCCCGACTCCGCGAGGTGTTGGAACGCCAGGACGGCCCGACCATCGTTGCCGGACACTCGTACGGCGGGCAGATCATGACGGCGCTCGGCAAGGACGCACCCAACGTCGCCGGGCTGGTTTATGTCGCGGCCTTCGGCCTCGACCAGGGTGAGTCGCTGGGCGCAATCTTTGCGCAGGGACCGCCGACGCCTGCGACCGCACATCTGAGCGTGGACAAGCAGGGCTACGGGTGGCTTCCGTTGGACGACTTCGTCAATCACTTTGCAAGTGACGTCGATCCTGTCAAGGCCACGGTCATGTTTGCCGTCCAGCAGCCGATAGCAGTCAGCGCGTTCGCGGAGGTGATCGGCGAGCCGGTGTGGAAGTCCATTCCCTCGTGGTACCTGGTTGCCCAGAGTGACCAGGCGATTCCGCCGGATGGGGAGCGGCTTTTCGCCAAGCGCATGGGCGCGACTGTCGTCGAGGTCAACTCGAGCCATCTTCCGATGGTTTCTCATCCAGACGAGGTGGTCGACCTGATCGAATCGGCGGCCGCGACGATCCAGCGAAAGGATGCCATCGCTTCCTCGTCGAGATAACTCGTCTGCAGGGTCTGGCCGGCGCCGCTTGCGAGCGGCGCCGAGCGGACCGCGTTCTGGCTAGTCGCCACCGGAATCAATCACCCTTGATGAAGGTTGATGGTCTTACATCGGACTGTTCGATGGGAATGAGTTGGATGCATGAAAACGAATCGCACGCAGGCCAAATCCAGGCCGGCACGGGCTTCTTGGTGAGACGCCCGATCTCCGCCCTCGATCAGATTTCTTGTGGTGGGCGTTGCCCGCCGGGCTGTCTACGGTAGGCCGCCCCGGCAGCCGCGTTCGCGGCTGTCCCACCGCTAGAGAATTTCAGTGAGAGGGTAACTATGGAACTTGACATCAAGCCGAGTGGCGCATCGATCGATCAGCGCGTCCTTGGTCAGCCGACGGCACCTGGCGATCCGTTTCTGGCGCCGTTCTTCGAGACTGCCATCGAACACGTCGGGGGTGGGCTGTGGAATCGGCCCGGTCTGGAGTTGAAATATCGCAGCCTGGTGGTGGTGTCGGTACTCGCCGCCACGGGAGTTGACCCCACGGAGCTCAAGACGCACTTGCGCGGCGCCCTGAACCTCGGGTGGACCATGGACCAGCTACGTGAGGCGCTACTCCAGATAGGCGGCTATGCGGGATTTTCGGCGGCTCACGTGGCGCTCCGCGTGCGGAGTGAGATCGCCGCGCAAGCCTGACGTCGAGGTCATCGCCACGCGCGTCCGCGCGAGAGGAAATAGCTAACTGTTCCGCCACTTTGCGGAGGTGACAGGGAGAGAGTGCCTCTCCCTGTTTCCATCCGCAGCGACACGAGGCCTACGCCAGCATTCAGGAGGACGGCGCTGCTGAGGTTGATGCTGGGGCGGCGGTTCGGTGCCGGCCTACCACGTCGGCCATGCGGGTGAGCTCGATTTGGGGAAAGCGGCGGCGCAGGTCGGAGGCGTCGAAGGTCATGTCGACCGTATCGAAAGCGATCCCGCCTTGAATCATGGCGGCAACATCAGGCTTGAGCGGTCGCATGACGAACGACATCAGCCGCATCATCGCCAAGGGAACGTGTTTCACCGCAGCCTTCCGGCCGGCCGCCCGCTCGATCTGACCGACCAGCTCGTTCAAGGTCAGGTTCTCCGGGCCGCCGACGGAAAGAATTGTTCGGCTTAGACCGGGATCGAAAAGCGCCAGCTCGACGAAACGTGCGACATCCACGGCCGAGTTGAAATTGATGGGGTTGTCGCCCCGACCGAAAACAGTCGCTTTGCCGTTATTGAATATCGGTTCACCGACAATCTCGGCCCACAGCTCCATGAATGCGTTCGGACGCACGATGACCCAATCGAGCCCGCTGGCTTGGAGCGCTTCTTCGGCGCGATGCTTCATCCGCCAGAGCTCCATCGCGTGGTCGGCTGTGGCGCCGTGGATGGATACGAGCACAACGCGGCGCACGCCTGCCGCCTCCGCCGCCCTGATCAGGTTCAGGTTGCCCTCATAGTCCACCGCCCGGGGGCCAGGTGCGCCGGGCCCAAAGCCTGTCATCGCCGAAACCACGGCGTCGACGCCTTTCAGAGCCGCTTCCAATGTATTAAGACTCCGCGCGTCCCCCTTGGCGAACTGCGGGGTCTCGCCCAGGCGCTGGCGCGCGCGATCCGGATCGCGCGTCAGGATCCGGACAGGGATGCCTCGCGCAGTCAGGAGACGAACCAGCTCGACACCAAGGTGGCCGGTGCCGCCGGCAACCAGGATCATTGCCGCACCACCTGCTCGCGGATGGCGTCGTCGACCGTCGCGTCACTTTCGTCTACGGGCTCAACATAAAACCGAGCCCAGCGAATGGCGTCGTCGTCCACACCGAAGACGATGACGCCGCGTGACCAGTGGGGCTTCCCGTCTCGCCGTGTTCCTCGCATCTCCCACTCGGTCCAGACGGTGTCGGTCTTGATGGCACTCCGAACGACCTCGACGTGGATGTCAGGGACGAACGCAAAGATCTGCTCCCAATTCCGGCGCACCTGAGCTCGGCCGCGAAAGCCTCGGGCTGGATGTGCCGGAGTCTCGTTCTGGTAGTCCTCGGCAAAGCACGCTGTCAGGGCCTCGAGATCATGTTGGTTCGTCACGCGCACCAACCGATCGATCGTCGCAAGAGATTGCTCCATGCCTTCCCACCTCGATTTCATTCCAGTAGACTGGAACCAATGGCGAGTATGGGCCGAAAGTCTCGGGCTGTCAAGGGCCGCTCATACGACGCGAGCCTGCGCCGCGAGCAGGCCCGCCGAAACCACGACCGCATCATCGAAATGGCTCAGAGGCGCTTCCTGCGCCGTGGCTACGGACCCACGACGATCTCGGCGATCGCAAAGGACGCCGGCGTCTCCGTTGACACCATTTACAAATCGTTCGGCGGCAAGCCGGGGCTGGTCCGTGCCATGAGCGCCCGGGCGCTCGAGGGCAGGGGCCCGGTGCCGGCCGAGCAGCGATCGGAGGAGGTGCAGGCACATGAGCCCGATGCGCGAAAGCTCATCTCGCGCTGGGGAGTGTTCGTCACCGAGATCGCTCCCTTGGCCGCTCCGATCATGCTCCTGGTGCGCGATGCCGCCGGCAGTCACCCGGAGCTCAAGCACCTTCTCGACGAGGTGTATGCGAACCGCCTCCGCCGCATGACCGACAACGCACGACGCTTTGCCGCCGCCGGTCATCTTCGGCCCGGCATGACCGTGGCTGACGCCGCGAATGTGATGTGGACCTACACCGCTCCAGAGCTCTACGAGCTGTTGGTTCTGCGCCGGGGCATGCCCCTGAAGACCTATGGTCGCTTCGTCGCTGACGCCATGATCGCTGCCCTGTTGTAAGGGTGCGGAAGAGGTGGGTCGAGGGCGGACTGTAAGCCGGGTTCTGTCGGAGTGAGTTCACTTCTCGCCTGCGAATACGAAACGACATCCAACGACACGGCCTGATCGACCGCGACTGTTCCCTAATTGTTCCCTGAGGAACGGTGACTTACGTGTCGCATTCGGCCGGGCGCCGAACCGTGTCGCTGGCGCGTCCTCCGGTGTCCGACAGACTCCCGAGCCGTACTCGCGAATACGAAATGACCAGGCTGGTGTCCTTTGGTGACCCACTAGAGCCGTCCGGTGCCGGGAACGCGTGATCCAGCTGTGATCCATCGGGGATGCTCGGCCCGTGTCGGCTTCTCAGACATAGGACAGATGAGACTTCAAGGATTACGCCGCCACGAACTTCGACCGGACGGAAGAGACCCCAGTCGATGCCGGGCTGGATAGGTCCAGGACATAACGTGGAGCGACTCTCTATGCGTGCAGCGGTACGCTTTTGCGCCAATGGATCCGAGCACCGCGGCCGCGTGGCGCGACCTCTACATCGGGACGGTCGGTGCCGGCGCATCCCTCACCGGCCTGACCTTTGTCGCAATTGCGCTGGACCCGCACCAGATCGAGCGCACACCGCTGCTCCGTTTGCGGGCTGCCAACGCAGTGTGGTGCTTCGTGAGTGTGATGTTCATCGGGCTCGCTGTCCTGACGCCCAGACCCTTCACTACGGTGGCGTCGGTGGCCGTGGGTGTGGGCGGTTTTTCGGGAGGCGTCCTCCTTTCCGTGCGAATGATCCGTCAGCGCATCTTTCGGCAGCCGCATCCAGGCGCGACTGTTTTCCGTGCCGCCGGGAACATCTTCGGGTTCCTCCTTGCCGGTGTTGGCGGCTTTTCGCTGATCGATGTCGAGCAGGGTTGGGTATTTGCCACGCTGGCGCTGGCGTGTGTGATCATGCTGTCGAGCGGCATCTTCGCGAGCTGGCTGCTAGTCCTGCAGATCGGGGTGCCGTCTAGCGAAAGGCCCTGAGCCCAGCGCTCTGCTAGCCGCGGTCAGCGGGGCCGAATGAACGCGCGGCGCGCCTTCTCGACCTCCGCGCCGGCGGCACAACCTCTCACATGATCATTGACCAGACCCATTGACTGGATGAAGGAATAAACGGTGGTTGGACCGACGAAGCTCCAACCTCGCTTTCGTAAGTCGTTGCTCATCGCGAGCGCGTTGGGAGAGGTCTTGATCCCTAAGAGCTCAGAACGCGACAGGAACCGG
>Ga0209802_1003310_pt1 | contig 10847 bp, 7 predicted proteins | sample GraSoiAngelo_129_FD_185886 | JGI IMG/M metagenome (GOLD analysis project Ga0209802, IMG submission 185886) | Grasslands soil microbial communities from the Angelo Coastal Reserve, California, USA - 14_0927_12_40cm (SPAdes) (version 2) | ecosystem: Environmental > Terrestrial > Soil > Grasslands ... | reverse complement strand
TCTTCAGCCAGAAGTGCGACGTATCGAGCTCCACGGATGTGGCGCGGTTCTTCCGGGAGGTGGAACGCAACCTCGGTCCGCCCGACGTGGTGGTCCTGAACGCGGGCGTGCTGGAGCGCGGACCGCTCGAGGAGTTCACCGAGGCGCAGTGGGACCGGGTGCTCGGCGTGAACCTGAAGGGCGCGTTCCTCTGCGCCAAGGCGGCCTGGCCGGCGCTCCGCCGGACGCGCGGACGCATCGTGGCGATCGGCTCCATCTCGGGGACGCTGGGCACGCCACACGCCGCGGCGTACAACGCGAGCAAGTGGGGCCTGACCGGCTTCGTCAAGTCGCTTGCGGAGGAAGGGCGGGAGCAGGGCGTCTTCTGCGCCGTGGTGCTCCCCGGGAGCGTGGACACGGACATGCTGAAGAAGACCGCGTTCCCACCGCAGATCCAGCCTGGCGAGGTCGCGCAGGTGGTCCGGTTCCTCGCCGCCGACGCGCCCTTCGCGATGACGGGGAGCGCGGTGGAGGTGTTCGGATGACCCTGGTTGCCGAGCTGTCCGCACTGGTGCCCGGCGCTACGGTCCTCCCCGAAGGCGAGCGGGCCGCTCCCTACGAGCGCGACGAGAGCGGCCTGGGTCGCTATCCGCCCCAGGCTGTGGTGCTGGCGCGCAGCGTCGACGACGTCGTGGCGGTGCTGCGCTACTCCCGAGAGAAGCGGCTGCCGGTGGTCCCGCGCGGCGCGGGCACCGGAAAGAGCGGCGGCGCGCTGGCGGAGCGCGGCGGGATCGTGCTGTCGCTGGAGAAGATGGACCGTATCGTGGAGGTCTCGCGCGCCGACATGGTGTGCGTGGTGCAGCCCGGCGTGGTGCTGGAGACGCTGCAGAAGGCGGTCGAGGAGCAGCGCCTGTTCTACCCGCCGGATCCGAACTCGCAGGCGATGTGCAGCATCGGCGGCAACCTGGCCCACAACGCGGGCGGACCACGGGCGGTGAAATACGGCGTGACCTCCAACTACGTGCTCGCGCTCGAGGCCGTGCTGCCGGACGGCACGGTGGTGCGCACCGGGCACCGGAGTTGGAAGGGCGTCGCCGGTTACGACCTGACGCATCTGCTGGTGGGCAGCGAGGGAACGCTGGCGGTGATCACGGAGGCGACGCTCAAGCTGATCCCGCTCCCGCGGCGCGTCGAGACGCTGCTCGCCGTCTTTCCGGACGAGGATGCCGCGGCCGGCGCCGTGCAGGCCATCTTCGACGCTGGCCTCTTGCCGCGGGCCTGCGAGCTGTTCGATGGTCCGACCATGCGCGCCGTGGGTCCGCGGGCGCCGTTCAAGTTCCCCGACGGAGTCGGCGGCGCGCTTTTGATCGAGCACGATGGCCACGGCGACGGCGTGACCGAGGAGCTGGCGCGCTCGGGCGAGCTGTGCATGTCGCAGGGCGCGCTGGAGGTGCTCGCCGCGCAGGACGAGGCGCAGCGTCGCAAGCTGTGGGAGACGCGCCGGATGGTGAGCGTCGCCCTGACGGACATCCGGCCGTTCAAGATCAGCGAGGACGTTGCCGTGCCCCGCGGGCAGCTGATCGAGATGATCCGAGCGGTCCGGCGCATCGGCGAGAAGCACGGGTTCCCCACCGCCAGCTACGGCCACGCCGGTGACGGCAACCTGCACGTGAACTTGCTCTTCCGCGGCGCCGACGAGCGTGCGCAGGGCGAGGCTGCCATCGACGAGGTGATCGAGACGGCCATCCGGCTGGGCGGGACCATCACCGGCGAGCACGGCGTGGGGCTTGCCAAGCGCCGGTTCCTGCGCAAGGAGCAGGGGGAGGCGGTCGTCGCGCTGCAGAAGCGCCTCAAGCGCGCCTTCGACCCGGACGATCTGCTGAACCCCGGCAAGATCTTCCCCTGAGACCGTCCATTTGGCGACACCCTACCGGGCTTGACCCCCTACCCGCGCTGCTCTAGGGTCCGCGCCTTTCATGGCCGATACGCCCACACGAACCGCCCCCGCCGAAGTGCGGGAGCAGGAACAGCCCGGACAGGTTCCGGACGTCGAGCTCGTCCGCAAGGCGCAGGCGGGCGACGCGGCCGCTTTTGCGGAGCTGGTCGGAAGGCACCAGCGGCAGCTGTATCGGCTCGCCCTGCGCATGACGGGCAGCGAGGCCGACGCCCAGGAAGTCCTCCAGGAAGCCTTCCTCAACGCCTACCAGAAGCTGCCCAACTTCCGCGGGGAGGCGCAGTTTTCCAGCTGGCTCTACCGGATCGCGGCGAACAGCGCACTGATGCGCCTGCGCCGCAAGCGTCGCGCCCCGGACGCCTTGACCGATCAACCGTTGGAGCTCCAAGGACCTAGATTCTCTGCCGAAGGCTACCTGGACCCGGCTCCGCTCAGCGACTGGTCGCAGCGCGCCGACGAGAAGATGATGGACCGGGAGCTGGGCACGGCGATCGACCAGGCGGTCGCCGGCCTGCCCGACGACTATCGGACGGTGTTCCTGCTCAAGGACGTGGACGGGCTTTCAAACGAGGAGATCGCGGGGGCCCTGGATCTGACGGTCCCCGCGGTGAAGAGCCGGCTGCACCGCGCCCGGCTGGCGCTGCGCGAAAAACTTGGCGAGTTCTTCGGAGAATGATCGAATCGGCGTCGAGGCAGGAGCATCTTTTCCACGTGGTCCGGTTACGGTAGCTTCACACTTCCACCCACCCGCAGGAAGGAAAACGTTGGCCAATCCCCTCGAGCACTGCGCCGATTGCGTTGAGCTCCTCGGCGAGTACATCGACGGGTCCCTCCCGCCCGAGCGGGCGGAGGCGCTGGAAGCGCACCTTTCTCTCTGTCCTCCGTGCATCACTTTCGTGCGCACCTACAAGGCGACGCGCGCTCTTTGCAGGCACAAGCTGGCGCGTGAAATGCCCGCGGAGCTGAAGAGCTCGCTGCAGGCCTTCCTGGCCAAGAACGTGCCCGGCTACCGCACGCCCGGCGACGGCGGCGGCGAAAAGAACTAGGTTCCCTCCCCATGGAAGTCCAGATCGAGGCGGTGTCCGCCGCCTTGCGCGATGCGCACGGGCACGGCCTCACGCTGAAACAGCTGGCAGGCCAGCTCCACCTCGGCCAGGCCGCGCGGCAGCCGCTCCGGCGCGCCCTGCAGCAACTGCTCGGCGAGGGACAAGCCACCTTCGATGGCCACCGCTACCGTTTCCGACCCGCCGCGGCCCGCAGGGACGGTGACGGCCGGGCGCAGCAGCGACATGGCGACGATCGCGGCAACGGCCGCGATGCTGGAAAGGTCGCAAGCCGCAGGTCGCAAGCGCCGACCAGGACCGACAGCCGACAGCCGACAGCCGCCGGCCGATCCGCGACTGGCGTCCTCCATCTCAAGCCCGAGGGGTACGGGTTCGTCAGCCCGCTCTTGGGCGGATCGGGCCGGCAGGACGACGTGTTCGTCCCGCCTCGCCGCAACCGTGGCGCGCTGGACGGCGATGTGGTGCGGGTCCAGGTCGAGCGCGGCCGCGACGGCCGCTTCGTCGGCGAAGTGGTCGAGATCGTCGAGCGGCGGCGGCAGTTCGTCATCGGCGTGTACCGCGCGGAGGCGAAGGCGACCTGGGTCGAGCCGCACGACCGGGCCTTCACCGATCCCATCCCCGTCCCTCGCGATCCGCACGCCAGGGACGGCGAGCTGGTGAAGGTCCGCCTGCGTCGCGAGGACGGCGGTCCGCTGCGTGGCGACGTCGTCGGAGTCCTCGGCAAGCCGGGCGATCCGCGGGTGGAGATTCTCGCCACCGCCTACGCGGAGGGCTTCTCCGACGAGTTCGATCCGGCCACTCTTCTCGCCGCGCAGGGCATCCCGGACCACGTCCGACCCGAGGACGCCGCCGGCCGCCGCGACCTGCGCGAGCTGCCGCTCGTCACCATCGACGGCGAGGACGCGCGCGACTTCGACGACGCGGTGCACGTCTCTCGCGTCGGCGAGGGAGGGTACCGGCTGGTGGTGGCGATCGCGGACGTCGCCCACTACGTCAAGCCCGGCGGCGCCCTCGATCGCGAGGCGCTGCGCCGCGGGACCAGCGTCTACTTCCCGAGCATGGTGCTGCCCATGCTTCCGGAGCGGATCTCGAACGGCATCTGCTCGCTCAATCCCGACGTGGACCGGCTTTGCATGGTCTGCGATCTGGCCCTCGATTCCCAGGGCCGGCCGCTGCACGCGGAGATCTACGAAGGCGTGATGCGCAGCCATGCGCGGCTCACCTACACCAAGGTGGCCGATGCGCTCGCGGGCGAGCCGGAGGCGGACGTGCGGCCGCTCCTCGAAGATCTGGGCGTCGCGCACGAGCTGGCGAAGAAGCTCACCGCTCAGCGTCGCGAGCGCGGATCGATCGATTTCGATCTGCCGGAGGCGAAGATCGTACTGGCGGACGACGGCACCGTGAAGGAGATCGTCCGGCGGCCGCGGAACGACGCGCACCGGCTCGTCGAGGAGTTCATGCTCGCCGCCAACGAGGCGGTGGCCCGCTTCTTCGACGCGCGCGGGCTTCCGACCGTGTACCGCATCCACGACGAGCCCGACGAGGAGAAGCTGGACGCCTTCGCCCAGCTGGCGCGGCTACACGGATTCGAGATTCCCTCCGAGCTCTCTCCCGCGGCGCTGAACGAGCTGCTCGAGAAGCTGCAGGGAAAACCGCAGCAGAAGGCGCTCAACTCGCTGCTGCTCCGCGCCATGATGCAGGCGCAATACAGCCCCGACAACATCGGCCACTTCGGCCTGGCCGCGCCCACGTACCTGCACTTCACCTCGCCCATCCGCAGGTACCCGGATCTGATGGTGCACCGGCTCCTCGAGGAGCACTGGGCACGCGGCGGCCGGCCGATGCGCGAGTCCGAACGGAAGGAACAGGAGGAATACCTCGCCGGGATCGCCGCGCAGTGCTCCGAGCGCGAACGGGCGGCGATGAAGGCCGAGCGCGACATCGACGCGTTCTTCGCCGCGCTGTTCATGACCGACAAGGTCGGCGAGGAGTACGAGGCGGTCGTCGCCGGCGTGACCGATTTCGGCCTCTTCTGCGAGTTGAAGGACGTCTACGTGGAGGGCCTCATCCCGAAGGAGAAGCTGGGCGAGGAGGTGGAGCTCGACGACGAGCACCACCGCCTGCGCGTAGGAAAGAGCGGACGCAGCTACGGCGTCGGCGACGAGCTTCGCGTGCGCTTGATCGAGGCGGACCCAGTGCGGCGGCGCATCACGCTGGAGCCGGCCTCGCTCCCGCGCAGCGGGTCATGGCTCACCGAGGACGACGTCGAGGGGCAGGTCAGGTCGCCGAAGCAGAAGCCTCGCCGGCCGGGCCCGCCGGGGCAGCGGCCTGGATCGCGTCGGCCTCCGCGCGGGTCACCGCCTGGCCGGAGGTCTCGTCGTAAACGAACACGAGCTTCCGGTCGATGAACGGCCGGAAATAGGCCGGCCAGCCGACCCTCACCTCGTCGGCGGTCACGTCCTCGCGCGAGGCGAGGCGGATGGCCGCGGCATCGTCCCGTCGCACCACCGGAAAAAGGTGATGGCGACCGGCGAAGTGGATGATCTCCCCGTGGTCGGTGGTGGCCCGCTTCGGCATGGGTGTGCCTTTACCACGTATTCACTAACGCACCGATCCGCGATAGGGGGTGGTCGGCCCGACGCGGCGTGGCTACAAACGAGGCTCGCAGCCGGAGCACAATCGTGGGACATCGCTTCAATCTCGGCAGGCGCGCCGGGCTGCTCCTGCCTCTCTCGTGCGTCCGCGGATCGCGCGGCGGGATGGGGAGCTATGCCGATGCCGGGTCTGTGGCGCGGTGGCTGCGCCAGAGTGGCTCGACGCTGTGGCAGCTGCTCCCCTTGAACGAGGTATCGCCCGGGCAGGACAGCCCCTACGCTGCCTCCAGCTCCTGCGCGCTGGAGCCCGTCTACATCGACCTCGACTCGGTGGAGGACCTCGAGGGGCGCCTCAGCGACGAGGAGAAGCGCACGCTCGAGGCGGATCGCCGCGACGAACGAGTCGATTTCGAGCCGCTCCGCGCCGCGAAGCGATCCGCGCTGCGGCGCGGGTGGGAGCGGTTTCGCGATCGCGAGTTGCGCAGCGGGTCCGCCCGCGCGCGCCAGTTCGCCGAGTTCCAGGAGGAGCACCGCGACTGGCTGCCCGACTGGGCCCTCTACCGGGCGCTGCACGACCAGCGGCTCAAGAGCTGGCGCGACTGGGAAGCGCCACTGCGCGATCGCGAGCCGCAGGCGCTGGCCCGCGCTCGGGAGGAGCTGCGCGACGCCATCGCGGCGCTGAGCTATGCGCAGTGGATCGCCGACGCGGAGTGGCGCCGGGGCCGCGCCGAGGCCAATTCGCTGGGCGTGAAGATGGTCGGCGATCTCCCGTTCATGGTGGCGGAGGACTCCGCCGACGTGTGGGGCCTGCAGCACCTCTTCCGGTTCGACGCGACCGTCGGGGTGCCGCCCGACGCGTACAGCGCGGACGGCCAGGACTGGGGACTGCCGGTCCCACGCTGGGACGAGATGCGCGAGGCCGGAGATCCCTGGCTGCACGCCCGCGCGATGCGCGCCGCAGAGCTGTACGACGCTTTCCGCGTCGACCACGTGGTCGGCCTGTACCGCACCTACGCCCGGCCGATCGACAAGTCGCCACCGTTCTTCATCCCCGCCGACGAGCCGGCCCAGAAGGAGCAGGGGGAGCGCATCCTGGGCCTCCTCGGCGAGAAGGCCGAGGTCCTCGCCGAAGATCTCGGCACGGTGCCGGACTTCGTGCGCCACTCGCTGGCGGACATCGGTATGCCCGGCACCAAGGTGCTTCGTTGGGAAGTGGACGACGGCGTCCCGCGCGACGTGAGGAAGTTCCCGGAGATCTCGCTCGCGGTGACGGGCACGCACGACACCGAATCGCTGTACACGTGGTGGGAAGGCCTGCCCGAGCACGAGCGGCGCGAGCAGCTCAAGCAGCCGTTCCTGAACCCGCTGCGCGGCGACCCGCGGCATTACACGGACGCGACGAAGAATGCGTTGCTCGAGCTCTTGTACTCGGCTGCCTCGGATGCCGTCCTGACGCCCATCACCGACGCGCTGGGGTGGCGGGAGCGGCTCAACACACCGGGCACGGTCGGCCGCCACAATTGGACATGGAGGCTGCCCTGGCGCCTGGCTGAGTTGGATACCGTTCCCGAGGTGGTGGCCGCGGCGCGCCTGCTGACGCATCTTGCCGAGCGGTACGGGAGAGTGCGCTAGATCCCAGCACCTCCCGAGGAGGCGCGCGTGCGCCAGGAACGGGAGCTCGCCCCCGCGGCAGCGGAGGAACGGGCCCGTCGTCTGCTCGACGAGGTGACGGCCGAGCTGGCGGCCGTCCCGCAGCCGCTCGCGACCTACCGGCTGCAGCTCCACAAAGGGTTCGGGTTCCGCGACGCCGCCCAGGTGACGCCGTACATCGCGGAGCTCGGCCTTTCGGACCTCTACACATCGCCGGTGATGAAGGCCGCCCCGGGATCCATGCACGGCTACGACGTGCAGGACCACCAGCAGCTCAACCCCGAGTTGGGGACCGCGCAGGACCTGGCGGCAATGTCCGCCGCGGCGCACGAGCACGGCCTCGGGTACGTGCTGGACATCGTCCCCAACCACATGGGGGTCGGCAGCGGGAACGCGCTGTGGCTCGATCTGCTGGAGAACGGCCCGTCGGCGCGCGCGGCGCGCTTCTTCGACGTGGAGTGGCACCCCGTGAAGGAGGAGCTGTCGGACAAGGTCCTCATCCCGATGCTGGGCGACCGCTACGGCGCGGTGCTCGAGCGCGGCGAGCTGAAGCTCCAGCTCATGAACGGCGCCTTGCAGGTCCGGTATTACGATCACGTCTATCCCGTCTCGCCGCGCTCGTACGGGCAGGTGCTCGCCTACCGGATCGAGGAGCTTGCGAAGAAGCTGCCCGAAGGGGACCCCTCGCTCGACGAGCTGAAGAGCATCGTGACAGCGGTGGAGCACCTGCCCTCGCGGCACGAGCAGCATCCGGACAAGCGCGAGGAGCGCCGGCGGGAGAAGGAGATCGTCAAGCGGCGCGTGGCCGCGCTCTGCGCGACCGACGCGCGCGTCCGAGGGCATCTCGAAGAGAACGTTTCGATCTTCAACGGCAAGCCGGGCGAGCCGCGCAGCTTCGACCTGCTCGATCGGCTCCTGGCGGCGCAGGTCTACCGGCTGGCGCACTGGCGCGTTTCGTCGGAGGAGATCAACTACCGCCGGTTCTTCGACATCAACTCGCTCGCCGCCATCCGCGTCGAGGACCCGGTGGTGTTCGAGGAAGCGCACCGCCTGCCGCTGCAACTCCTGGCGGAAGGGAAGGTGACCGGGCTTCGCGTCGATCATCCGGACGGCCTTGCCTACCCGTCGCGCTACTTCCGCCTGTTGCAGGAGGCGCACATCCTGAGGCGCGCGCAGGCGATCGCCGAGCGGCGGGGAGAAAAATGGAACGAGCTGGAGCCCGCCGTGCGCGAGCAGATGGCGCGGGACCTGCGCAAGCGCGGGCCGGGCTCGCCCTTCTTCAAGCCCATGTTCGTGGTGGTGGAAAAGATCCTGGGAGGGACGGAGAGGCTGCCGGAGAGCTGGGCGGTCCGCGGCACCACCGGCTACGACTTCCTCAACCAGGTGAACGGGCTCTTCGTCGACCCGGCCTCGCGCGAGCTGATGGATCGCATCTACATGCGCTACATCGGCGGGCGTATCGATTTCGACGAGCTGGTCTACCAGAAGAAAAAGCTCGTCCTGTATACGGCAATGGCCGCCGAGATGAACCTCCTCGCGCGCCAGCTGAACCGCATCTCGGAAGCGAACCGGTGGACGCGCGACTTCACGCTCTACTCGCTGCGCGCCGCGCTGATCGAGGTGATCGCCTGCTTCCCCGTCTATCGCACCTACATCTCGGACGACGGAGTGGTGGACGAGCGCGACCGCCGGTACATCCTGCAGGCGGCTGCCTGCGCCAAGCGCAAGAACCCGGTCGAGAACGAGTCGATCTACGACTTCATCGCCGACATCCTCCTGCAGAAGTTCGCCGCCTACGTCGCTCCGGAGGAGCGCCCGGCGCAGCTCGCCTTCGTGATCAAGCTGCAGCAGATGCTCGGCCCGGTGATGGCCAAGGGGCTGGAGGACACCGCCTTCTACGTCTACAACCGGCTGCTCTCGCTCAACGAGGTGGGCGGCGAGCCGCGCCAGTTCGGTGTCTCGCCGCAGCAGTTCCATGCCTGGAACCAGCTTCGCGCGAAGAGCTGGCCCCGCACGCTGCTCGCCACCGCGACCCACGACACCAAGCGTGGCGAGGACACGCGCACGCGCATCGACGCGCTCAGCGAGATGCCGCGCCAGTGGGCGGCGGCGCTGTCCTCCTGGACGCGGCGGGTGGAGCCGCTCTTGCGCGAGGTGGACGGGCGCAAGGCGCCCGACCGCAACGAGCTGATGCTCTTCTTCCAGACGCTGGTCGCCGTCTGGCCCAACCAGGCGCCGGGAGCGCAGCAGGTGCAGCTTCCGCCCCCCGAGGAGATGGACCAGCTCTCGCAGCGGCTGCAGCAGTACATGGTCAAGGCGGTGAAGGAAGCCAAGGTCAACACCAGCTGGATCCAGGAGGACAAGAGCTGGGAGGAGGCGGTGACCGGTTTCGTCCGCGACCTGCTCGCGCTGCCGTCCAAGCACGGCTTCTGGAAGAGCTTCCTCCGCTTCCAGCGCACGGTCGCCGAGGTCGCCATGCACGACTCGCTGGCGCAGGTGGTGCTCAAGATGGCCTCGCCTGGCGTCCCCGATCTGTATCAGGGCACGGAGCTGTGGGATTTCTCGCTGGTCGACCCGGACAACCGCCGGCCAGTGGACTTCGAGGCGCGCCGCCGGATCCTGCGGGGGATCGCGGCAGACGAGCGCCCCCGCGCCACGCTCGCCGGCGAGCTGTACGAGAAGTGGGAGGATGGCCGGATCAAGCTGTTCCTCACCCAGGCCGCCCTGCACGCGCGCCGCGAGAACCCCGATCTGTTCGGCGCCGGCGCGTACCATCCTCTCGAGCCGACCGGTCCGCGCGCCGACAACCTGGTGGCGTTCTCGCGCACATCCCACGGGCAGACCGCGGTGGCAGTGGTCCCGCGGCTGGTGGCCGGTCTGCTCGACGGGGACCGCCTGCGCCCGGAGAAGCTCGAAGGCACCGTGGTGCCGGTGAAGGGTCGCTTCGTCGACGTGTTCACAGGGGAGGAGCGCGAGGGTCCCCTCCGCGCCGAGCAGCTGTTCTCCCCGCTGCCCGTCGCCCTCCTGCTCAGCCGCTGAGCTCGGCGACGGTGATCGCGTCGCCTCCTTCGTGGGATCCGCCGGGACGGGAGCGACGCACGTACGGGCTGCGGTCCAGGTGCTCGCGGATGGCCGATTTCAGGGCGCCCGAGCCGTGGCCGTGGAGGACATGGACTTCCTCCGCGCCCTCGCGCAGGCGGCGGTCCAGCTCCTCCTCCAGCGCGTGGAGCGCCTCGTCGACGCGCATCCCGCGCAGATCGAGGGTGGATTGCGCGGACGTGGGCGGCGCCGCCCGCACCGCCTCGGCGCGCCGCAGCTTCTCGGCGGTCGTCTTGCGGAAGCCGGGCTGGGCGCCCCGCTGCTTGCGCGTGAGCGGGACCAGATCGGCGAGCGGCACCTTGGAGCGCATCGCGCCCATCAGCACCAGCGCATGATCTCCGCCGATCTCGAGGATGGTCCCCTCCGTGCCGAGCCGGGCGTGGCGCACGATGGCGCCTTCGCGCAGATCGGAAGGCGCGGCGGCGTGCGGCTCGTCGCGCGCTTCGGCCCGCTGCTCCTCTGCTTCGACCTGCGCCAGCGCGCGCTGCACCTCCACGGCGCGCGCCA
>Ga0209802_1003309_pt1 | contig 10848 bp, 9 predicted proteins | sample GraSoiAngelo_129_FD_185886 | JGI IMG/M metagenome (GOLD analysis project Ga0209802, IMG submission 185886) | Grasslands soil microbial communities from the Angelo Coastal Reserve, California, USA - 14_0927_12_40cm (SPAdes) (version 2) | ecosystem: Environmental > Terrestrial > Soil > Grasslands ... | reverse complement strand
GGGTCAGGCGGGGGATGAGCTCGGCCAGCCAATCCGCATACCGGATGTCGAGCCCGGCTGGCCCACCGCCCTGATCGTCGCGGTAGGCGTCGGAAACGGTGTCGTAGCCGGCGCGCACGATTTCCTTGGGATCCACGCGGGCCCAGCTTAGCGCCGGACCCGTATCGACCGAGCGCGACGTGTGCCGCGGAATCGACCCTAGGTCGCAAGGCTGACGAGACCCCCTCCCTACCCTCCCCGCAAGGGGAGGGAGACTTACCATGGCGTGCGTGCCGATGCCCACCGACCTCCAGGCGCTCGCCGCGCTGCTCTCGAGCGCCGGGTTCATCGCGGCGGAGGAGGAGGCGGCCGAGCTCCTCGATAGCGCGGCCGGCGATGCCGTGCGTCTCGACTCGCTGGTCAGTCGTCGCCTCACGGGCGAGCCACTCGCCTGGATCATCGGGCGGGTCTCCTTCTGCGGACTGGAGATCCGCGTCGATCCCGGTGTGTACGTTCCACGCTGGCAGAGCGAGCCGCTCGCGCGTCGCGCCGTCGAGCGCCTGCCGGACACCGGGGCGGCGATCGATGTCTGCACCGGGACCGGCGCCATCGCCAAGACCGTGGCCACCGGCCGCCCCGGCGCGCGCGTGGTGGCATCCGACGTCGACGAACGTGCCGTGGCCTGCGCTGCCGCGAACGGCGTGGAAGTCTACCGCGGTGATCTGTTCGCCCCGCTGCCGCGTGCGCTCGAAGGACACATCGATGTCGTGGTGGGCGTGGTGCCGTATGTGCCGACCCCCGCGCTGCCGCTGCTGCAGCGCGACACCTTCGCGTTCGAGTCGCCGCTGTCCTACGACGGCGGCCGCGATGGCACCGACATCCTCCGGCGCGTTCTGCGGGACAGCCCCCGCTTTCTTCGGCGCGGCGGTGGGCTCCTGCTCGAGCTCGGCGGGCAGCAGGCCGACGCGCTTGGGGACGACCTGGCAGCCCTCGGCTACGTCGACGTCAGCGTCCTCCGGGACGAAGACGGCGACGTGCGCGGCATCGAGGCGTCGCTGGGAGAGCCGCGCTGACAGGCTCGGTGGCTATGCCTTGAGCAGAGGGATAGTGCCGAAATCGCCGCCCAGCAAATCCGAGGCGGGTGCCTTGAGATAGCCCTGCAAAACGGTGGCGTAGACGGCGCGGAAGTCCGTCGTGAACTGCAAGTTTCCGTTGTTCAGCGCCTTCAGGTTCGGGGTCTCCCCATAGAGCCCGCCCTTGACCGGTGCCCCCAGGACGAACATGGGAGCGGCGGTGCCATGGTCGGTTCCGCGGCTGCCGTTCTCCGTGACCCGGCGCCCGAATTCCGACCAGGTCATGATCAGGACGCGGTCGGCCAGCCCGTGGCCCTCCAGGTCCAGGAGAAAGGCGCCCAGGGCGGCGTCCAGGTCGGCCAGCAGCCTGTCGTGCACCGGCTTCTCATTGCTGTGGTTGTCGAAGCCGCCCAGGGTGACGTGCGCCACTCGCACGCCCAGCCCCGAGACCAAGGTCTCGGCAACCAGCCGGAGCGAGCTGGCGATGGGGCTCCTGTCGGGATAGGTGGCTTTGGGTTGGTACGCCTTGTCGGTGGCCTGCAGGGCCTTGGAGCTGGTTAGCGCCTCCGTCAGCGTGGTATCGAGAAGGGCGCCGTAGGGGGCCGGAGAGGTCTTGTGAAAGGCGCCGTAGAACTTCATCAGCGGGTTCTCGGCGTCGACCGGCGTGCCGTGCCCGCTCGACGGCAACGGCTGCAGCCGGAAACTCTGGATGTCCTGCAGGGCGGCGGTGGCGGTCTTCTGCGAGCGGAGCTCGGGCGCGATCAACGGACCCACGCTCAGCCCCTCCAGCGCGTGATTCGGGCTCTCGCCCACCTGGTCCAGGTAATTCAGGTAGCGGCCCAGCCAGCCGTCGCCGATGCCACCCTGCACGCTGGCCGTCTCCCAGATGGACATGGAGGCAAAATGCGACAGGTTCGGGCTCGGATAGCCGACCCCCTGCACGATGGCCAGCTGGCCGGCGTCGAAGCGTGCCTTCAGGTTCTTGAGATTCGGGTGCAGACCCAGCGACGCGGTGAGCGGCAGCGCGGTGGCGGCATCCACCCGCAGCGTCGGGCGGGCGTCGTGGTAGGCCCCATCCTGGGTGGGGATGACCGTGTTCAAGCCATCATTGCCGCCGGCCAGCTGGACCAGAACCAGGACCCGGTCGCTGATCGGTGCGTTCGGGGAGTCGGCCGCCGAGGCCGCCACCCCATTGGCGAAGACGGTGGGCACCGCGGAGCCGGCGAAGACCGGCAGCAGCCCCTGCTTCAGGAAGTCGCGGCGGCTGAACATGGTTCCATCCACTCCATTCAGTTGAGCTGAAATTCCGGAGTCGAAAGGGTCAGAGAGAGCAGGTCGGCGCTCGCGCCGGGATTGTCGTGCGCGAACTGGGTGAGCGTGTCGTGGGTGGTTGGCGACACGGTGCCGTCCACGAACGTCGCCAGCAACTGGTCCAGTGAGGCCGCGGACCCTGCTTTTTGGGCCAGAGCCGTGGCGAAGTTCACCCGGCTGAGCAGGGTCGAGCTGTTGATCCACGATGAGCCGGCCGGCCAGCCGGCGACGTTGGGCGGATAGAAGAGGACCTGGCCCATGGGCGCCATCGCCGTCGCGGCCTGGCGGAAGGCACCCCCACCCTGCCCTCCCCCTGAGGGGGAGGGAGAAGCGGGCCCACCACCGGAGGTCCAGGGAGAAGCGGCTCCACCGCTCAGTCCCCGCAGGGATTGCGCCACGAACTCGGCCGGGCTCTTCACCAGCGACCGGTACGCCTGCTCCGAGTAAAAGGCGTCCATGGCCAATATCTCGCTGACCACCGCCCGGATGCTGTAGCGGTTCTGCTGGAAGACGTCGGCCAGGTGGTGCACGATCGCCGGATCGGGATTGGGGTAGGCGAAGAAGCCGAAGAGGCGGGCGGTGAGCCGCTCGGCCGTCGCCCGCAGGGGCATCTCGACAATATCGTCGCCGGTGAAATTGCCGGTCTTGCCCAGGAAGGTCTTCAGGCCGTCGTCGTGGTAGCGGGCGACGAAGCTCGACGCGGTGGCGTTGCGCCGATCCTTGGGGGTGGTGTTCAGGGTCCAGCCGGTGAAGGCGCGGGCCGACTCGCGCACGTCGTCTTCGGTGTAGTGGCCGATCCCGGTGGTGAACAGCTCCATCAGCTCCCGGGCGTAGTTCTCGTTGGGCCGCCCCTTGCGGTTGGTCTCGGTGTCCAGGTAGAGCATCATGGCCGGGTCCTTGGACACCGCCTTGAGCAGGTCGTCGAAGTTGGCCAGGGCCATGGTGCGGAACAGCTGGTTCTGGATGAAGAGCGGCGCCGGGCCGACCTTGTCCAGTCCGCTGGTCAGCAGCCCGTGCCAGAAGAGGGTCATCCGCTCTTCCAGGGGCCGGGCGGTTTGCAGCATTCGCTGCAACCACCAGGCCTGGATGGTGCCCGCGCCCTTGCCGCCGGCCAGAGTGGCGGGGTCGATGCTGGGCAGGGCCGCCTCCAGCGCCTGATTGGAGGTTGCCTGGTAGTTGAGCAGGGCGCTGGAGGCGCCGGTGACGCCCATCGCCGTGTACCGGTCCAGCTCCGCGGGGGTGGCGCCGAACCCAGCACGCCGCAGGAGGTGCGCCACCCGCACGCGCTGGCTGGCGAACACGCCCTGGTAGCCGTGGGTCGTATCCCGGATGTGGTTCAGGACCTGGCCGAGAGCATCGCCCTTCCACAGCACCGCCACCGCCGTCGCCGCGGCGCCGGTAGCTCCGGCCGCCAGCACCGCCCGGCGCGTGACGGGCCGGCGCCAGATTGGCGGCGAGCCAGTCTGTTCCATCGTGATCGACGCTACCTCCCCCGGCTGAAGTGGGCCTGAGATCCGGCTGAGAAGGTGGCCCGCTTAGCTAAACTCGCCGGCCGCGGGCGTCAGCACCACCGGCGCCCGGGGCGCCTGGCTGAAGTCGAAGTCACTGGCCAGGCTTCCCAGGATGGGGACGTTTTCGCGCACGGTCGGCCGCGGATCGGGGCGGCCGTCGGTCAGCGGGTCCAGCCGCTGGCCACCCAGGAAGACGTCCTCGATGAACTTGACATAAGCGTCGAAGCTGAGGGTCTGGTGGTCGATGTAGTTCTTCTTCGCATAGGGGCTGATGACCAGCGCCGGGACCCGCAGGCCGTAGCCGTTCTGGTCCACCACCGGCGGCACCACGTGATCGTAGAAGCCGCCCCAGTCATCCCAGGCCAGGAAGATGGCGGTGCTGTTCCAGTCCGGTCCCTGCATGGCGGCATTGACCAGGCCGGTCACCCAGGCCTGCCCCTCGCTCACCTTGGCGGGCGGATGCTCGCTGTGGGGACCGCTGGGCGCGATCCAGGTAACGGCCGGCAGGTGGCCATTCTTGGCGGCGTCGAAGTAGTTGGAGACATCGGTGACATTGTTCAGCTCACCGTCCTGCTTGACGGTGTCGAAGTAGGGCAACGGATTCCAGATGCCGGGGGTCTTGGACCCCTGCTTGGTGGGCGGGCAGGCCATCGTGTCGTCCGCGCAGTCGGGCTCGGTGCCGCCTTCGACGTAATACCGCCAGCTGACCTTGCTCTTGTGCAGCAGGTACGTGAGGTCGGTCCAGGCGTAATCGGGCGCGGGCGGGCGGGCCTGGCCGCTATGCCGGAAATCCGGCGGATTGCCGGGGCTCTGGAGCGCGTTCACGCAGGTGCTCGGGTTGGAGCCACTGCACTTGGCGGACCACTCAGAGACCATGAACAGGTGCTCCGGCGGGTTGGAGCCACTGCACTTGGCGGACCACTCAGAGACCATGAACAGGTGCTCCGGCAGACTCCAGGACGCGTTGGGCTCGAACATCCGGTCCTGGAGGACGAAGTTGTCGGCGTACGACCAGTAGTTGGGGATCTCGTCCCGGGTGTGGTAGCCCATCACGTCGGTCTTGTCGCCGCCGCAGGCAGGGTTGTTGGTGACGGAACAGCCCTTGCGACCGCGCTCGGCCTGGGCCACGAACCCATCCATCTTGCCGGCGTCGATGTCGGCCAGCGCATCGGCCTGGCCGTGCGGTCCGCCGCCGTTCACATCATGGGTGTCGTGGTAGGGGTAGACACACTGGCTGGTGAGGGGATCCGGCGAGCAGACGGTAAAGACGCCGTTGGCATTCGGCAGCCCGTCGGCGCCGGGATACCGCCCGAAATAGGAGTCGAAGGTCCGGTTCTCCTGCATGATGACGATCACGTGCTTGATTTTGTGGATGCCGGTGCCGCCGGCCGGGGCCAGGACGCTCGGCCCACAGGCTGACAACACGCACAGCCCGGCCGTCAGCAAGCCGACGTGCCGGACGATTCCGCGGGGCATGGTGGGCCCTCCCCAGAGCACTACCTGAAAAACGCCTCGGGGGCGCCTCTCTTGCGCGGAGGGCTAGGCCGACCACATTGGGTGGCATTTGCCCGGACACCCCCTCCCCGACCCTCCCCTGAGGGGGAGGGGGAAGAAATTACGATCCCTTCCCACATCGCAGGGGGGAGATTGAGGTCCCGGCAGGGAAGGGAGCTTGGAGGCTAGTAGCCGGCAGGAGCCGACGCGCCCGGGCTGTTGGAGCCACCCGAGCCGGACCCGCAAGCCGCCAGGCCGCCCAGGCAGGCCAGTACGGCCAGCAAGAGTGCGATTCGCTTCCGCATATTCTGTTTCCTACGGCCTCGGGTTACGTGGCCGACCAGAATCTGGCTCTCGGTTCTGGACAAACTGAAAGCCGAACCGGCCCTTGATACAGAGGTGGCCCCGGGTCACGTCGTGGTCGAGCGGGGAGGTGACCTTGACGATGGTGTTGTCCTGGACGTGCAGGTCGAGCGTGCAGCCGACGCCACAGTAGCCGCAAATCGTGGAGGTCACCTGCTGCCGCGATTCGTCCCAGGTGGCGGCCTGGCGCATGTCGTACTCGCTTTTGAACATCAGGGCGCCGGTGGGGCAGACGCCGATGCAGTTGCCGCAGTAGACACAGGCGGACTGCGGGAGGCCCACGGCGAACTCGGTCGAGATGCGGGCATCGAAGCCGCGGCCGGCCACCGTGATGGCGAACGTGTTCTGGGCGTCGGCCCCGCAGGCCTCGACGCACTTGAAACAGAGAATGCATTTCGAGTAGTCCCGGACGTAGAGTTCGTTGTCGATCTTGACGGGCTGGCGCACGGTGGCCGCGTGTGACGGGTCCGGCGGGTGGTGATGGCCCGCGTGGGCGCGGTCGCGCTCGCCTGCCTGGGTGGCGGCAGCCGGCCCGTAGCGCTCAGGCTGCACGCCATACTGGTCCATCCAGCCCTTCACCGCCGGGCCGGTCAGCGACAGGTCGACCGACGAAGCCAGGAACTCGAGCACCATGCGGCGGCTGTGGCGGACCCGTTCGGAGTCGGTCTTGACCTTCATTCCCGGCTCGACCTTGCGCGAGCAGGCAGGCACCAGGACGCGCGAGCCTTCTACCTCGACTACGCAGACGCGGCAGACATTGACCGGTGTGAGCGTCTCCAGGTAGCAGAGGGTGGGCGTATCGAGGCCGCGGCCTCGACACGCCTGCAGGATGGTGCTCCCTTCAGGCACCTGGAGTTCGTCGCCGTCGATCTGGAGCGGGACCATCCGAGCGGTGGCGCGGCTCAGCACGGTACTCATCGCCGTGAGCCTCCATTGGGCTGGAAGAGGCCCAGGCGGATCGCCGACTCGACGGCGGAGCCGGCGGTCTGGCCCAGGCCGCAGATCGAGGCATCGCGCATGGCCTGGTTGACGTCGGCGAGCAGCGCCGTCTCGCGCTCGCGAGAACCGATAACCCGGCCGCTGACGAGCCGGATCAAGGCTTCTTCCTGTCGAACCGTCCCCACGCGGCAGGGCACGCACTGGCCGCACGATTCGTCCCGGAAGAAGCGGGCGATGCGGAGCACGATGGCCTGCAGATCGACCGATTCGTCGAAGGCCATCACCACGCCTGAGCCTAGCGTTACGCCAGCGGCACGGGTGGCCTCGAAGGTCAGGGGGAGGTCGAACTGGGCCTCGGTGACGAAGTTGCCGGCCGCACCGCCCAACAGCAAGGCCTGCAGCTTCCCGCGGAAACCACCCGCCAGGTCGATAAGCTGCCGCAGCGTGGTGCCCATCGGAACTTCGTACAGACCCGGACGCCTCACGGCACCCGACAGGCAGAAGAGCCGCGTGCCGGTGGAATCCGCGGTCCCGGTGGCGGCGAAGGCGCGGCCGCCGTCCACGACGATGTCCAGGATGTTGATCAGCGTCTCCACGTTGTTGACCAGGGTGGGCTTGCCGAACAGCCCGGATTGGACGGGGAAGGGCGGCTTGTTGCGGGGCTCGCCGCGCTTGCCCTCGATGGAGTTGAAAAGGGCGGTCTCCTCCCCGCAAATGTAGGCGCCCCCGCCGCGCCGGACCTCGATGTCGAAGCTCACGCCGCGGCCGAGGATGTCCAGGCCCAGCAGTCCCCGGTCAGTTGCCTGGCGGATGGCGTGCTCGATGCGCCGGCGGGCCAGCGGATATTCGCCGCGCACGTACAGGTAACCCTTCTCGCAGCCGGCGGCATAGCCGGCGATGGTCATCGCCTCCACCACGGCAAAGGGGTCCGCCTCCATGACCACTCGGTCCTTGAATGTCCCGGGCTCTGATTCATCGGCGTTGCACACGAGGTAGCGGGGGCGGACGGTCGACTTCGCCACCGCCTCCCATTTGCGGCCCGTAGGAAACGCAGCCCCGCCGCGTCCCAGCAACTTCGAGTCGGTCACTTCGCGGATGACCCCATCGGGTTCCAGCTCGAAGGCCCGCCGCAGCGCCGAGTAGCCACCCGCGGCGCGGTAGCTGTCCAGGTCTTCGGGATCGACCACCCCGATGCGGCGTAGCAGCCGAAGTCCGGGGTCACCCGCCTGCGGTATCGACTGCGGGCCCTCCAGCCTCGACAGGCGACCTTCGACCAGCGCGACGATCTCGTCGCTGGAGACCGGTGCCAGACCAGTCTCGAACCGACGGCTGGGGACCCCCGCCTGCTGGACGAGGGCCGCGGGCGCCCGGTCGCACAGGCCGAGGCACGGGCCGCGCAGCCAGGTGGCGGAGCCGCTGCTGGGGCGGGCCGGCTTCCCTTCCGGGCCGAGCCGTTGTTCGAGCTCGCGACCGAGTCGCTCCGCACCCGAGCCCAGGCAGGCGATGTCATCGCACACGTGGACCGTCAGCGGGGGACGCGGTTCCAGGGACAGCAGGGCGTAGCCGGAGGCGACGCCGTAGGCGTCGGCCGGGGGGATGGTCAGGCGGGCGCAGAGGTAGCCCAGCGCCCCTTCGCTGATCCAGCCGATCCGATCTTGAATCGCATGCAGCGCGGGCAGGAGCAGGTGACGTTGGGAGCGGGCCGATCGACCGCCGAAGGCGACGCGCTGATCGCGCGGGCTCTGCGTTCCCCCCTGCCAGCCCGATTGGGCGGGTCCCAGGAGCTCATCGACGGCCGCCATCTCCTCAGCGGAGGCGGGAGGCCCGGCGACCTTGATGTCCACAGCTGATTAGCGGGAGGGCGACCCGGCCGGGACCCGCAGTGTTTCGATCCGGATGGCACTCGCCTTGAATTCGGCGGTGCCCGACTTCGGATCGGTGGCGTCGATGGTCAACACGTTGGTGGCGGTCTCGTCCGGGAAATGCAGCGTCATGAACGCGAGGCCTGGCCGGCAGGCCGCGTCGTAGCGAATCGCCACCTCCACCCAGCCGCGCCGGGAGCTCGCGCGCGCCATCTCGCCATCCGCCACGCCGTACCGGACTCCGTCTTCTGGCGAAATGCACAGGAACTCTCCGTCTCGCAGGGGCGAGGAGTAGCCGCCGGTTTGCACGCCGGTGTTGAAGGAGTCGAGTCGCCGCCCGGTCGTGAGCCGGATCGGAAACTCCTCCGAAAGCTCATCGACGGGTGGCTCCTGCTGGACGGCGGAGAATGGCGCGCGGGGTCCCTGGACCGGGTTCTCCCAGAGGCGGCCGTGGAGGAACTGGCTCCCAGGATGGTTCTCGTCGGGGCACGGCCACTGGATGCCGCCCAACTCTTCGAGCCGTCGATAGGACATGCCGGTGTGCATCGGGCTCAGGCTGCGGACCTCATCCCACACCTGCTCGGCGGTGGGCGTTCCCCAGTCATGACCCAGACGACGCGCGATCTCGCAGATGATCTCGATATCGTCGCGGGCCCCCTGCGGCGGCTCGAGGGCCTTGCGAACTCGCTGCACCCGGCGCTCGCTGCTGGTCACGGTTCCCTCGGATTCGCACCATCCGGCGGCGGCCGGCAAGACCACGTGGGCCATCCGGGCCGTCCGCGTCATGAAGATGTCCTGGACGACCAGATGCTCCAGCCCGCCGAGCAGATGCAACGCGCGCTTCTGGTCGGCTTCCGACTGGGCGGGATTCTCGCCAATGACATAGAGCGTGGTCAGGTCCCCCCGCTCCATGGCCTCGAACATCTGGGAGAGGTGCCAGCCACGCTTGGGCGGGACGGTGCAGTTCCAGGCTCGCTCGAACTTCGCTCGCTTTTCCGGGTCCTCGACGTCCTGGAAGCCGGGCAGCTTGTTGGGGATGGCCCCCATGTCGCCGCCGCCCTGGACGTTGTTCTGACCGCGCAGGGGGTTCAGGCCGGAGCCGTACCGGCCGACATGCCCGGTCAGCAGCGCGAGGTTGATAAGCGCCAGGACATTGTCTACGGCGTTGTGATGCTCGGTGATCCCGAGCGTCCAGCAAATCTGCGCACGATCCGCCCGCGCGTAGGTATGGGCGACCTCCTTGATCACCGCTGCGGGCACCCCGGTTTCCCGCTCCGCGCGTTCCAGCGGGTAGCGCTCGACGGTGCGGCGATACTCCTCGAAATCCGTGGTCGCCCGCTCGATGAATTCCATGTTGGCCAGACCGGCGTGGATGATCTCCCGCGCCATGGCGTTGGCCAGGGAGATGTCTGTGCCGACGTCGATGCCCAGCCAGATGTCGGCCCACTCCGCGGAGCTGGTGCGGCGCGGGTCGACGGCGAACAGCCGGGCTCCGCGGTGGACGCCCTTCAGAACGTGATGGAAAAAGATCGGATGCGTCTCGCGAGCGTTCGAGCCCCAGAGGATGATGACGTCGGTCTCCTCAACCTCGCGGTAGGAACTGGTTCCCCCTCCGGCTCCGAACACTGTCGCCAGACCGACGACACTCGGCGCGTGTCAAGTTCGGTTGCAGCTGTCGACGTTGTTGGCCCCGATCACCGACCGCACGAACTTCTGAGCCATGAAGTTCATTTCGTTGGTGCCCTTCGAGCAGCTGAAAAGCCCGAAGGCGTTAGGTCCCTTCCGCTGGGTGGCGCCTTTGAACCCGGCGGCGGCGCGATCCAGCGCCTCATCCCAGGAGGCCGGCTGCAGGCGGCCGTCGACTCGGACGAGGGGCTGGGTAATACGCGTCAGCTCCCTGCCCATCCTGCACGGAGTATAGGCCGGGCATGAGTAGTCAGATCGGTCGTAACGGTTCCGCGCCAGGCGCCGTCGCAGAGGTTCGCCGGCCGTGGTGCAGCCTGCTCACCTCGAGCGCCGCGCTCGAGCCGTCACTGGCACGCGCGGCACGAGCCGGCCTTCCGACGCACGGGAGTAGGGCGCGTACCGTCCGAGCGCAGCCACCCAGGCCGAGCTTGGAGCCGGGCGTCTGACCACGCCCGGCTAGGATCGACCAATGCGCGCGCTGGATCTGAACGCTGACGTCGGCGAGGGTACGGGAGAGGACGCGGCGCTCATCCCCCTGATCACGTCCGCCAACGTCGCCTGCGGTGGACACGCGGGCGATCCGCAGACCATGAGAGAGACGGTGGCGCTGGCCGTCCGGCACGGCGTCGC
>Ga0209802_1003308_pt1 | contig 10854 bp, 4 predicted proteins | sample GraSoiAngelo_129_FD_185886 | JGI IMG/M metagenome (GOLD analysis project Ga0209802, IMG submission 185886) | Grasslands soil microbial communities from the Angelo Coastal Reserve, California, USA - 14_0927_12_40cm (SPAdes) (version 2) | ecosystem: Environmental > Terrestrial > Soil > Grasslands ... | reverse complement strand
GGGCCTCTGCCGGGCGTTCATCCTCCGAGGCAATCATCGCTGTGTGCAGAAGATTCTGTTCTTCGATTTTGTCTTTCGGGTCGGGCAACCCTGAAGGCGCATTCGTCGAGCTGGTTTCTGTCTGTCCAACGTAGCCGAGCGCCCGCAACTGGTTTGCCGCTCCCGGACTGGCCGTGGCTGCCGAACCTGCCGCAGCAGCAGGCTTCTTCGCCCGCAAATCCGCCAGCAGCATGCGATCCTTCTGCACCATTTCATTCGTTGGGCCATATTCATTCTTCAGCTCGCCCGGATCTTTCTGCAGATCGTAGAGTTCTGGTTTCGGCGCTTCGATAAACTTGAATCCTTCCGCCCGCACCGAGCGCAGCGGTGCCCACCCGAAGCGCAGAGGATAATCGGTTTCGCCAAAAGCCGTGCGGGAAGCGGATTCTGCGCCACCGAAGCACGGCTTGAGAGACTCTCCATCCAGCCTTTCAGTCGCGGGCACATGCAGAAGATCGAGCACGGTGGGAAGAATATCGGTTGTCCGCACCTGCGCGTCCACCACTCTGGCAGGATTAACTCGACCGCGCAGCTTAATAATCAGCGGCACATGCGTGGTGGAATCGTAGAGAAAGATTCCATGTGTATCTTCGTGATGTTCGCCGAGGCCCTCGCCATGGTCGCCAACCACTACGATCACGGAATTTTCGTAACGCCCCAGCTTCTTTAGATAGGCCACGAAATTTCCCAGCGCCGAATCCGCATACGCGATTTCGCCATCGTAAAGACGATCTTTATAGGTTTGCGAGTAGGGCGGCGGAGGCTCATAGGGATCGTGCGGATCGTACAGGTGAACCCAGACAAAATGGGGGCCCGCAGGATGCGCGTTCATCCATTTTTCTGCGTGCTGAACGACGTCCATGCCTCGGCGCTCGACCCGTCCAAAGCGTGATTTTGTCAGCGGATGCTCGGGGAAGTTATCGTAAAAATCAAATCCGCGGTCCAGGCCTGGCGCCAGAGACTTGCTGTCGAGAATTACTGCGCCGATGAACGCGGCAGTGTGGTAGCCCTTCTGCTTCAGTAACTCCGCCCAAGTCGGATGCACAGCCGCGAGCGGCACTGCGAAATCGGTGACGCCATGCGAACTCGGAAGTAGACCGGTGAGGATCGTAGTATGGGAAGTGTTCGTGATCGGGCTGGGTGTGAACGCCTGCGCGAAACGAATGCCATCTTTCGCCAGCGCGTCCAAAGCCGGAGTTTGAACGCGCTCGTAACCGTAGCAATGGACATGATCGGCACGAAGCGTGTCGATCGTAACCAAATAGATATCCGGAGCGGATGGCTTCTTCTGTGGTGGCTGCGCGTCAACCACCGTGACGGCGAAACAACAAGCAATAAGTATTTTCGCGGCCCTCATGGAAATTCAGACTAGCACAATCACCTCTCATCGCCGGGGGTCCACCCCATCACTGGGATATAATTTTTGTACGCGATGGATTTCCCTCTTATCTTTAAATCCGCGCTGCTAGCGGGCCTTTTCGCGATAGGCTATGCGGCCCTGGCTGTACCTACAGCATCCCCCAACGTGGTGTTCATCACAATTGACACTCTGCGCCCCGATCACCTCGGCTGCTATGGTGACAAGCAAATCGGCACGCCAAATATCGACACGTTAGCCGCAGACGGCACCCGCTTCGAGCGCGCTTACACCGCAGTCCCCGTGACCCTGCCATCACATACTGTGATCTTCACCGGGACGTATCCCACACTCAGCGGCGTGCACGATTTTGCTGCCAATAAGCTCAGTCCAACTCAGGCGACGTTGGCTTCCGTGCTGAAGGACAACGGGTATACGACTGGCGCCGTCATCGGTTCGGCCGTCCTCGATTCGCGCTTTGGCTTGAATCATGGATTCGATTTCTACTACGACCACTTTGATTTCAACCGCCTGCAGGAATCGAATCTCGATGAAATGGAACGCCCCGGCAACATTGTGGCCGATGTCACGCTCGATTGGCTGAGCAAGAATTATCAGAAGAAGTTCTTCCTTTGGATGCATCTCTACGACCCGCACTATCCCTATCGCCCGCCAGCTCCGTACAGCGAAGAATACAGAGATCGTCCGTATGATGGCGAAATCGCATTCGCAGACGCACAAGTGGGGCGTCTGATTGAATTTCTAAAAAACAAAGGCCTCTACCAGAACACATTGATCATCCTTAGCGGCGACCACGGCGAAAGCCTGGGCGAGCATGGTGAGAAGACGCATGGGTTCTTCATCTACAATGCGACGCTGCATGTTCCGCTCATCATTCATCTGCCCGGAGACATGCACGCAAGAACTGTCCAAAATCTGGTGAATTTGGCCGACATCATGCCGACGGTGCTCGCAGCTCTAAACATTCAACTCCCCGCACACGTCCAGGGCCAAAGCCTGCTGCCGATCATCTCCCCGAAGAAAGAAGACAACGCCCGCAGCCTGTATGCAGAAACTTTCCTTCCGCGCCTGCACTTCAACTGGAGCGAATTGCGTGGAGTGGAAACGGAAAATTATCACTTTATTGATGCGCCCAAGCCCGAGCTTTACGATCTGCGCAAAGATCCAGGCGAAACTCATAACCTGTTTGCAGAGAAGAAAGCAGTAACAGAAGAAATGCGCGTGCGCCTCGCTAAGCTGATTCAGCAATACACCGCGGGGCAGGAGCTGGCCGAAAAAACCGGACTCGATCCGGCTTTGATGGAGCGTTTGAAGTCGCTGGGATATGCTGGCTTCTCTGGAGGGAGCAATTCCGGAGCTAACATCCACGCCCTGCCAGATCCTAAAGACCGCATCCAAACTTACGAGATCTTCTCCGATGCGATGGCCGACAGCCAGCATGGCCAATACGCGAGTTCGATTGAGAAACTGAACGCAGCGCTCAAAACCGATCCCGACTCTGTGCCCGGTCACTATCTGCAGGGATTGAACTATTACCGCATGCATGAGTTCCCCAAGTCCGTGGCGGAACTCGAGAGGGTGTTGCAACTTAGTCCAGGTTATGCACTAGCGGCGTTTCACTTGGGTCTTGCATATGCTCGTGTCAGCAGCTGGGACCAGGCGATCCAAACTCTCAGGCGGGCGCTGGAATTGGATTCGACCAATTTTGCCGCCGCGTATGACTTGGGTCTGAGTTATTTGCAGAAAAACATGACTGGCGAAGCGGCAGCGGCGTTCCGTCAGTCCGTGAGCATTGCCGATGGCTACGCTCCCGGCCACCGCGCGTTAGGCGAACTGTTGCTCTCGCAAGGGCAGTTGGACGAAGCTCTCGCCGAACTGCACAAGGCAGCGGAACTGGCGCCGGAAGATGCCAGCACCCACAGTGCGTTAGCTAGAGCGCTGGCGGCCAAAGGTCTGGCAAGCGAGGCTCAGGACGAAATGAGGAAGGCAGAACAGGCCCCGCCACAATAAATCGGTATTGGATTGAGACGATTCCTTCAGCTAACGACTTGCGTGTACTTGCTTGGCTCGGCTGCTGTTGCCGCTCCACCAGCGCACAAATTGTCTCCCAATGTCATTCTGATCACGATCGACACGGTCCGCGCAGATCACATCGCTTGCTATGGCGCAAAACAAGTGCAGACTCCGACGACCGATGCCCTCGCCCACGATGGCATCCTCTTTGAACATGCCATCTCGCAGGTTCCACTCACCTGGCCTGCGCACGCAGTCATCCTCACGGGAACTTATCCATTTCAAAATGGCGTGCAGGATTTCACCGGGCAACCGCTCGCTCCGCAGTTCCGCTCCCTCGCGCAAGCTTTCAAACAGCATGGATATTCGACCGGGGCTGTGGTCAGCGCGTTTGTGCTCGACCGCAGTTGGGGACTGGCTCGCGGTTTTGATTTCTATGACGATGCCTTCTCCCCGGAGGAATTCCAAAAAAGAGATTTGGGCCTGGTCGATCGCAAAGCAACGGAAAGCGTCACTCACGCGATCAACTGGCTGAAGCAACCCACTCATCGCCCATTTTTTTTCTGGCTTCACCTCTATGATCCGCACAGCCCTTATGATCCGCCCGAGCCTTACCACACTCAATATCGCGACCATCTTTACGACGGCGAAATCGCCTACGCTGATCACGAATTGGGGCGCCTGATCGCGTGGTTGAAGAGTAATCATCTATATGAGCGCACAATGATTGTTCTGCTCAGCGATCATGGTGAGTCGCTGGGAGATCACGGAGAAAAAGAACACGGATTCTTTGTCTACAACTCCACGGTGCACATCCCTCTGATCGTCAAACCTACTGCTGGGAGCGGTTTTCGCCCGGGTGGCCGGATTGCTCGGCCTGTGGAAACGGTTGCGGTTGCACCCACGCTGCTTGCGGCCGCAGGGATCAAGGATGCGGTCGAAAAGCAATTCAATTCGCGCGGGCTGCCGGGTGCGGCAGCAGGAAAAGAAGACGCGGCTTACAGCGAAACTTTTTATCCGCTGAATTCTTTTGGATGGAGCCCGCTGCATGCGCTTGAGACCAACCGCTATCACTACATTGATGCGCCGCAGCCGGAACTCTACGACCTGTCTGCCGATCCCGAAGAAAAGAACAATCTAGTCGCCTCGCAGGGCGCAACCGCGTCTGTTCTGAAAGAAAAGCTGCAATCGCTATTGCAGCGCAACCCCTACAAGCCCCCTGAAGGAGGGAATGCGAACTTGAGTCCCGACGCACTGGAAAAGCTGCGCTCTTTGGGCTATGTCGCCTATCACTCGCCGGTTTCACCGGAGGCCTTAGCCGCGGGTTTGCCCGATCCCAAGACTAAGCTGGAGGAATTTAATTCCATCCTTTCTGCCGAGGATTCATTCCACGCCAATGATTTTGAGAAAGGCGAGCAACTGTTGACCAAAGTCCGCGAGCAGGATCCCAAGATGTACATAGTGCCCTTCATGCTGGGAGAGGCAGGGCTTGCGAAGAAAGATTGGCCAGAAGCCGAGGCCGAGTTCAGGAAGTGCCTGGATTTGAATCCCAACTTCGATCAGGCAATGACCGGTTTATCGCGCGCACTGCTGTACCAAAATAAAGACGAAGAAGCCAAGCAGTGGGCGCGCAACGCGCTGAAGTACAACCCGGAGAATTACCGCGCCTGGTATCAGCTAGGCTTCATCGAAACCAAAACCGACAAACCGGCCGCCATCGCCGATTATGAGAAAGCAGTTGCCATTCAAGGGAACTTCGCGCCACTGCGGCGTGATCTGGGCCTGCTCTACTATCAGCAGCAACACTACGCCCAGGCGGCCAAGCACCTGGCCAAAGCGGTGGAACTGGGGCTGCACGACGCTCGTCTCTATAACTTCCTCGGAATTTGCTACGACCGTACTGGACGTCTCTCCAACGCAGTGAAGAGCTATCTTGAAGCCATCCGGCTCGATGACAACCTCGCGGAGGCTCACCTGAACCTGGGCTATGCTTACAAACAGCTCAACCGGAAAACTCTGGCAGCAGAAGAGTACCGGAGGGCGTGCCAATTGAATCAGGGTTTCTGCGATCTAGTCAGATCCAAGGTGAAGTAAAAAATCAATTGGGAATGGCCGGAGACTTCGCAGAGGGCTCCAGCCGCTGGAGCAACTGCCTGGCCTGTGCGCTAAACGGGTTGTCGGGAAATGCGCTGACAAAGTCATGCAATTGCGCTGCCGCGTCGGTCTTTCTACCCTGCTGCAATAATAAGTTCACCAATTGCAGGCGCGCCTGCGCCATCACCGGACTCAATTGGATCGCCTTGCGAAGAGCAGCTTCGGCTTCCTGCAACTTGCCCATCCGCATATCCAATGATCCGAGAAGAAAATGCCCGAGCGCCGAATCCGGCTGCCGGCGCATGCCTTCGCCAAGAAATTTTTGCGCGTCGGCCATTTCGCCCGTCAGCATGTAGACGTTGCTCAAGTTTAAATAGGCGGCCGCATCACTCTGGTTCAGCCGGACCGCCTCCTCGAATTCCTTCCGTGCCGCAACGAAATCCGACTTGCTCAGATAATCGGAGCCAAGATTGTTGTGCGCCTGGTAGAAATCAGGGGCCATGCTCACTGCCGTTTCATAGTGGCGGATAGCATCCTCGCGCTTGCCATTTCGATCTGATTCCAGCCCCCTGTCGAATTCCTTTCGCGCTTTCTTTGGGGCCTTATATCTGTATTCCCCGGTGTCGATGATAAAAGGGTTGCTGCCCTTTTGAGCTGGCAAATCACCCTTTCGGGTCTGTTCGCGTGGGGTCAGGTTTATTTGCACCATTGCGATCGCAGTGATCGAGACATCGAGTATTACCTGTTGGTCGACGGGATAGAAACGGTCATCACGAATGACGATACGATAGAGATTATTTGCGATAGAAGTGAATGCGAATTTGCCTTGCTCGTCGGTGTACTGGCTGGCGATTGGCGCGCCATGCAACTGAAGCTCAACCAAGGTTCGACCCGGAAAGTCGCCCCGCGCAACATGCGCTTCCCCAACTATGTTGCCGAGCTGCTGGGCCCAGAGAGAGCCTGCGGCGATAAGAAGGAAACTGAAGCAGGTGAGGATCGGTTCTCGACAGAAGCGCCTCATGGCAATACTGCAGGAGACAAAAGAATGGGGGCTTGTCTCACGGATGAGAACAAGCCCCTTGAAAAGTTGGTTTAGAAGGTTAACTTCAACCCGAACTGCAGATTGCGGGAGTTCAGCGTACCCGCCGCCTGACCGAAGTTACCCAACCTGATGTCGTTGTTGCCGCTCCCACCCGCGGTGGCAAGGAGGAAGTTGGCGCGGTTGAACACGTTGAAGGCTTGCGCCTCGAATTTCAAGTTCACACGTTCCGTGAACTTGAAGAGTTTGGCGAGTGTCATGTCGGACGCCCACAGCCCAGGCCCGACGAACGTGTTGCGACCGAGGTTGCTCGTGCAGGCGAGGCAGGGGCTGGACAAAACGGGTGTGCCGCCGGTCCCGGCGGATGGATCCCAGCCAGTTTTCCAGAGGTCCCGGCCAGGATTGAAGCTCGACAGCGTGGAATCCGGCCGATCATTGCGACCATGGTCGAGGTTGTAATCCCCCCGACTGTTCTGGCAGTTGGCAGGGACATCAGCCGCCGTGCAGGCCCCATCCGGATTGTTAATGGGATCTACAATCGTGATCTCCGACAGCTTAGCGGCCCCACCACGAAACGGTTCCCAATGCGCGCCGGTTTGGAAAGACCACACGCCGCTATAGGACCATCCGCCCAGTACCGCACCCATAACGCCGTGCAGGGTCTGCCCGGGCAGTTGCCAGACATAGTTCAGCACTACACGATGCCGAATATCAAAGAGGGAGTTACCTCGATCCAGACCGGGCATCGTGGCATCCGTTGTATAGCCCTCTCCCGCAGCCGCGCCGTTGGCAGTAGTTGCGCCACTGTGCCATGTCGATCCTCCGTCAATCGTGTGGCTATAGGTGTAGTTCACGTTAAACAACAGGCCATGACTGACCTGCTTTTTAAGCGCTACCTGAAGCGAATTGTAGTTGGAGTTGACAACGTTCCGCCAGTTGCGCAAGTTGCCGTAGTTGTCGTTCGCAAAACCGAGGTTCGGCGGCGTTCCAGGAGCACCGCTCCCGTTGCCAGTCCAGGTGCGGCCAAAATTATCCTTTATGACCGAGCCGAATGGTAATACCGATCCGGGATGGCGGTTGATATTTTCGGCCCGGAACTCTTTGTGCCCCGTATCGCCGACATAGTTGGCTTCCAGCACCATCTTCCCTGGAAGTTCTCGCTGCACGCCCCAATAGTAGTTGTACACGTAGGGATCGCGGATGCCTTGCGGAAAGACGATTCCGGTCAGGATTGCGACGTTTGGGCTGAATGGCGCCCACCCAGTGAGATTTCCGGTGGCCTGCGCACCGACGCCCTGACCGGGATTGGTTGCCGGACCGGTGAAGGTAGGCGGCGCGCCGCTGGGCACACAACCCGTCGCGGTACAGGTCGTGGGGCCATAAATGGGTGTGTTCACGTCGCCGTTCAGGAAGTTATCGACGAAGTTAAAGGAGTAGTAAGGGAGATTCCAGCGCGAGTTGGACAGCGGATTGTATAGCGTGCCCTCATACGACACACCGAACCCGCCGCGCAGCGCAGTCTTGCCATCGCCGAAGACATCATAGGCAAAACCAAAGCGCGGACCGAAGTTGTTATGGTCTCCTTTGCCCAAAGACTTGGCTGGGGCGAACCCACCAGGGCCGCATACACCGGCGAGTTGCGCCAGGGCTGTCGCTGACGCACTGGTGCAATCGAAGCCGGCGCTTGCTGTACCTGCGGGGATGTTAGCATTCTCGATTTGGGCAAGCAGACTACTACCCGGGCCGGGGATGAACGTAGTCGCCTTATCGTTCAACTCGTGATGACGGGTGAAAAGGTCATAGCGGAGGCCGAGACTCAATGTCAGCTTCTTAGTGGTCTTCCAATCATCTTGAAAATAGGCGCCGAACTCCAAGTTACGCCAGTGCCGAAAATTGCTTTCGAGTTGCGGCGTAGGGGTTTGATTAAAGCTGGTGCAAGGCGGGCCGCAAATCCCCGGATTTACACCACCATCCTCTTCCGCTGGGGCATCGGCGGCAAAATACAGGGAGTCGAAGAACTCATAAGAAGGACGAGCTACACTGAACTCGCTATTCTCAATATTTCTCCGGAAATCCGCCCCGATCTTCAGGTTGTGGTTGCCGTGGCTGATCGAGACCATGTCCGAATAGGTGTAGATATGCTCTTTGAAGAATTGGGGGTAACCCGAATAGGAGCCGAAGCCAGCGGTTCCATCGTCAAACTTTCCCTGGATGCCCCCGGCCTCGGGCACACCGGGGAGTGCCGTCGAGACCAGAGTTCTGTTCTGCTGGTACCCGACCCGAGCCTCGTTCAGGATGGTAGGTGAGAAGGTATGCACCCAGCTAGCCTGTCCGCCCGGGAACAAGCTGGCCAGCGGGTTGGTAAAGCCACGGGTGCACGCAGTATCACAGGGTCCGAATGAGTCAGAGCTTCTGAAATAGTTGTACTGAGCATAGAATCGATCGCCGGTCCGCGGGCTGTAATCCAACCGAAACGAAGCTTCGTTTCCGTTGAACAGGTTTCCATTGCCCAGCGACCCAGTCTGCTGACCATAGATAGCCACGCTCTGCAACTGGAATGGCGCGCTGCGATTGACGAAACCCGACTGCGCCGTGAGGCTGCAAGTCCCAGCTGCATTGGTTACGTCAGCGGCAGTAACTCCGAGGAAGCGCTGAAATTTGGTTGCCAGCGCGGCCGCAGCTGGAGATATTGTTACCCCATCGGGATTGGGAGTAGGGCACAGATATCCGGTGTAGTCGCCGCCCGTGAAGGTATCCAGCGAGATTGGGTTGGTTCCTGGCAAAAGTGGTTTGAATTTCGAGTAAAGCAAGTTCGAAACAGAATTCTCAAGTGGCCCGCCGGGCGCGGATGCTGCTGCTACCGCCGCCCGGAACTCTGGCGATTCCACCAAAATCGTCGTCGGCGTAGCGGTAGTCTTAAACCTGTCGCCTTGATAGGAAGCGAAGAAGAACAGCTTGTCTTTGACGATTGGACCGCCGAAGGTACCGCCGAACTGATTGAACCGCAGGGGTGGCTTGAAGCATTTCGAAGTATCGCCGGCAGCGCAAAGGGTATTCGTCGGATCTTTGCGCGGATCCGCTGCCTGGTTGAGGAAAAACTGGTTCGCATCGAACTTGTCGTTGCGCAGGTACTCCCAGGCGCTGCCATGGAAGTTATTGGTGCCGGACTTTGTCACCAGGTTATTAATGGCGCCGGCGCTGTTGCCATACTGTGCCGACATGTTGAGTTGCAACTGCTGGAATTCCTGCACAGTATCCTGAATCGGCGTATTGACATTACCGCCGCTCAGACCCTTGTTCGATACGCCATTGATGAGGAACCCATTAAAGTCTTCGCGTAATCCGTTCACGACCGTATTGTGGCCGTTCTCAAAATCCACACCGAGAACATTGACCGCACCGGGAGCCAACTGCATGAGATCGTAAACGTTCCGGCCATTCAGCGGCAGATTGGCGATTTGGGTCGCGTTGACCGTGGAAGCCAGCTTCGAATCTTCAGTATTGACCGCGGCGGCTTCGCCAGTCACTTCGACCACCTCGCGGGCTTGACCAAGTTCCATCCGGACGTCAACGCGCTGGACGGTTCCTGCGTTCAATGTCAGATTCGCGTTGCTGCTGGTCTTGAAACCTTTGGCTTCAGCCGTTATCTTATAGGTCCCGATCGGAAGTTCCCTGGCGGTATACAAACCGCTTTGGTTCGTAGTTGTTGTGACCGACAAGTTTGTACCCATGTTGGTCACGGTCACTTTGGCGTTCGGGATAGCCGCACCCGATGGATCGGTTACCGTGCCGGTAAACTGGCCATTCTGGACTTGGGCGAATGCACCAAGCGCGACAAGCAGCATTGAAATGGCAACGAGGCAGAACTGCAGCTTCTTCATCGACCTACCCCCTCATACGTGTGGGATGTTGTTCAACGTAGATATGTGGAAAACAGTCACTGTCAAGCAACACTGAAATATCCGCAGCAAAATAACGAATCGTGCTGAGGCGCAACACTTTGCGCCGTTGCAAACAAACTGTCAAGCTATCTTGCTGATTCTGTGAAAACAACTGGGCTCCGGCCCTGCAAAAACACACGCTCACACACCCTGTACAAAGTTCGAGTACAGAGGGGCACGTTGCTCTCCAAAGCGCTAATGCAAATAAGTCAATGGCTTAGCTTGGAGTAGCTATGAAGAACAGTAGGCTGTAATTAACAGCACTTCAATTTTTGGAATGTGCATGTTGCCTGTGTTGGTTCAGGAGAGCTGTTCGGATCGGTTGCGGGGAGGAGAACGCGCAGTGGTGG
>Ga0209802_1003305_pt1 | contig 10858 bp, 8 predicted proteins | sample GraSoiAngelo_129_FD_185886 | JGI IMG/M metagenome (GOLD analysis project Ga0209802, IMG submission 185886) | Grasslands soil microbial communities from the Angelo Coastal Reserve, California, USA - 14_0927_12_40cm (SPAdes) (version 2) | ecosystem: Environmental > Terrestrial > Soil > Grasslands ... | reverse complement strand
GGGCTGGGAGCGGCCGTAAAGATGGCGGCGGAAGGCGCAGCTCAGGTACAGCCGATCCTTCGCGCGCGTCATTCCTACGTAGCAGAGCCGCCGTTCCTCCGCCATCTCCGTCGCCGCGCCGGCGAGCGACGGGTTCTCCGCATGCTCGTCGAGCGCGCGCTGGTGCGGAAGCAGACCCTCTTCCATCCCGACCATGAACACGACCGGGAACTCCAGGCCCTTGACCATGTGCAGCGTGATCAAAGTCACGCCCTCGCCGTTCTCGTCGTAAGCGTCGACGTCGGACACCAGCGCCACCTCGGCCAGGAAATCCTCGAGGCCCTGCGCGGGATCGCGGTCGTCGAAGCTTTCCGCGAGACCGCGGAGCTCGTTGATGTTCTCGATGCGCGCTTCGCCCTGCGGCGTCCCGTCGAGGTAATGCTGGCGCAGGCCCATGACCTCGACCACGTGGTCGAGCAGCTCGCTCGGCCGGAGCACGCCCATCACCGAACGCAGGGACTCGAGCTGGGCTCGGAACTTCTTCAGCGGCTCGATGGCCGGCCGCGGCAGTCCGGGCACCCGCGCAGGATCGGCCAGCAGCGTCAGCAGGTCAGAGTCACTTTCGCGCGAGAACGCGCTCAGCGCGTCGACGGTGACACTGCCGATCTTCCTCGACGGCACCGAGACGATGCGTCCGAAGCTGATCGAATCTTTCGGGTTGAAGCAGAAGCGGAGGTACGCGACCACGTCCTTGACCTCGCGCCGCTCCCAGAACCGGACCCCGCCCACGAGCCGATAAGGGATGCGCCGCCGCGCCAGCACGTCCTCGAATGACCGCGACTGGGCGTTGGTGCGATAGAGGATCGCGAAGTCGGAGTAGCCACGCTGCTCGGTCTTGCGCAGCCGCTCGATCTCGTCGGCCACGAACTCGGCCTCTTCGATCTCGTTGTAAGCCTGGGTCGCCATCACCTTCTCGCCGCCGGCGCGGCTCGTCCACAGGCGCTTTTCGGCGCGCTCCGGGTTGGTCCGGATGACCTGGTAGGCGGCGTCGAGGATGGCCTGACTCGAGCGATAGTTCTGCTCCAGCCGGACCACGTGCGCGTCCGGGTAGTCCTTGCGGAAGTCGAGGATGTTGCGCACGTCCGCGCCGCGGAACCGGTAGATGGACTGGTCGTCGTCGCCGACGACGACCACGTTGCGGTGCTCCTGAGCGAGCTGGTTGACCAGGACGTACTGCGCCCGGTTGGTGTCCTGGTACTCGTCCACCAGGACGTGGCGGAACCGGTCGCGCCACTTGGCGAGGGCCTCCTCGTCGGTGTTGAACAGCTCGACCAGCTTCATGATCAGGTCGTCGAAGTCGAGCCCGCCCGAACGGCGGAGCACGTCCTGATACCCCTCGTAGACGCGACGCACGATCTCGTCGTGATAGCTGCGGTTGGGGTAGCTGGCGGGATCTTTGAGCTCGTTTTTCGCCTGGGAGATCGCGTTGCTCAAAGCCGGGATCGGGTAGCGCTTGGGGTCGAGCTTGAGGTCGTCGAGGACCCGCCTCAGCGCGGCGCGCGTGTCGTCTTCGTCGAAGATGACGAAGCTCGGCACGACGCCGATTCGCGCCGCTTCGCGCCTCAGGACCTTCACCGCGGTGGAGTGGAATGTGCCCACCCACATCTTGTCCGCGCCCTCTCCGACGAGAGTCGCCACGCGGCTGCGCATCTCGCGGGCGGCCTTGTTGGTGAAGGTCACGGCCAGCAGGCGGTCGGGCCACACCCTTCGCGTCGCGATCAAATAGGCGATCCGCGCCGTGAGCACGCGCGTCTTGCCGCTGCCCGCGCCGGCAAAGATAAGAAGAGGACCTTCCCCGTGCGTGACAGCCTCCTGCTGAGGTGGATTTAGGCGTGCAAGCAAAGCTTCGACGTCGGGTGTCTTCGGTTCGTCTGAGGGTTCGGCTGACGTCATCGGGAAGTCGAGTTTACCGGGCCGGTTTTGACCAACTCGTTCGTTACACTGCTCGTGCCCTTGGCCCGCGAAGTCGATTTCGGCATACGCGACCACCTGCTCTACGAGCTCGCGCGGGACCTCAGCTCGTCCCTCGAGCTGGATATCGTCCTGCGCAAAGTCATGGACCGCGTGATCACGCTTATGAAGGCATCGCGCGGGTTCATCGTGCTGGTCGACCCTCTCACCGGGACGATGTCCGTGCCTATGTCCGGCGGCGATGCCGACCTCGAAAAGTCGCGTCAGTTTCTCGGCTCGCGGACCGTCATCGAGCAGGTGGTGAGGACCGGGCAGGCGGTGGTCTCCACCGACGCCACCCTGGACGACCGTTTCAAGGGTCAGCAGTCGGTGATCCTGCAAAACCTGCGGTCGATCATCGCCGTCCCGCTGGTCACCAAGGGCAAGGTGATCGGCGCGGTTTACGTCGACAACCCGTTCCGGGCGGCGATCTTCGAAGAGAAGGACAAGGAGTTTCTGCAGGCCATCTCAGACCTCGCTGCGATCGCCATCGACAACGCTCGGCAGTACGAGCGCTCGGAGCTGTTGCGCGAGCTGTTCGAGCTCCACGTCAACAAGCAGGTCACCGACTACGTGCTCGCGCGCTCGGACCGCTATACGCAGTTCCTGCCTGGCGAGCGCCACCAGGTCACGATGCTCAACTCCGACATCGCGGGCTTCTCGGCGCTGTCGCAGCTGATGGCTGCGGAGGAGCTGGTCGACTTTCTCAACGACTACTTCAGCCGGATGATCGAGGTCGTCCTCGAGCACGGCGGCAACATCGACAAGTTCCAGGGCGACGGCATGCTGGTCGTCTTCGGCGCCCCGAACCCGATGGAGGACCACGCCCACCAGGCGCTGAAGGCAGCGCGGGGGATGGTCAGAGAGATCGACCGGCTCAACCGCGAGCTGGTCGCGGACGGGAAGCCGGCCATATCGGTCGGGATGGGGTTGGACACCGGCGACGTGGTCGCGGGCCACGTCGGCTCAAAGCGCAGGCTCGAGTTCACCCTGATCGGCGTCCCGGTCAACAACAGCGCGTACCTGTCCAAGGTCCGGCCGGCAAAGGTGCTGATGTCGGAGACGACGCGGGGTCTGCTGCCGGACGGTTTCGAGGTGTCGGACTACGAGCCGATGCTGCTCAAGGGCGCCAACCAGCCGCAGCCGATCTACAAGCTCGAAATCACGGTCGACGCGGAGGACTAAGCACCCGCACGTTTTGCCCCAAACGCGCGGAATTAGTGAATAGATAGCGCTCCGTTTGCGCAAAACGTGCGGAATCGGGCGCTCAGCCTTGGCAGACCCAGCGGCCCGGGCCGTAGCGGTTGTACAGCCACGCGGCCGCGTTGGCGTTGGCAACCGGGTCGAATGGCGACTGGGAGGCCCACGGCGTCCCCGACCAGGTGCTGGGCAGGAACTGGAACAGCCCTGAAGCCCCACTGTCGGTGTTGACCGAGTTCGGGTGGTAGCGCGATTCGCAGTAGGAGACGTTGATCGCCCACTGCACCGCACGTGCCCCCAGCGGGCTGAATGCGTCGTAGATGATCTTGGCGATGTACGGCGGCGGAGGCGGATGGTTGTTCAGCGCGGATTGCGCGTCGGCGATGGCCTGCGCCTCAGCGAGCGCCGCCTGCTCCGCCGCGTACTGGGCGAGGCCCTGCGACAACTCCGACGACCACTGCTGCACCTGGGCATCCTGGGCGGCCTTGATTCGCGTCGCCTTGATGCCGCTAAGCGTCGACGTTCGGTCGAATGAGCGTAGCTGCGTCACGGCCGCGGTAGACGAGGACGCCGGCGGTGGATCGAGATGCGGGAGTATCACAGCCGCCAGGACCACGGTCCACACCACCACCGCCCGCAGAAGCGGTACCAACCCCTTGACGCTCCTCTCCTTGAAGTCGCCCTACCCCTGGGGCGCTGTTCAGGCCTGAGCGTGGAGCGAAGACGTCTGGTGGGACGGCTCAGGAACCGGGAAAGGCGTTACCTTAGCATCTCGGCGGCAACTTTGAGTAGCCTTTAAGCCCTCAAACCGGCGGCCGCGGAAGCCTCACCCGGTCTCCCGCTACCGGCCTGCTACCTGCTCGCAGCCTCCGCCTCGCGCAGGCGCCGGCTGAGGGTTTCGAGCAGCCGGTAAGTGACCTCGGGATGGTCGTGCAGGAACGGCTTGAAGCCCCATTCGGGAACGGCCGCGAGAATCAGGTCGGTGCGCGCCGTCACGCTGGCACTGCGTCCCTGATGGTCGAGCAAAGCCATCTCGCCGAAGTGGTCTCCGGGACCGAGCTTGCGGTGGCGGCCGTCGGGGGTCGCCACTTCGGCCTCGCCTTCCAGGATGACGAGGAACCCGACGCCGCCCTCGCCTCTGATCATGATCTCGGCGCCCTGCGGGTGCTTGATCTCACGCATCTGCTTGGTCACCCGCTTGAGGTCGCCCGGGGAGAAGCCCTCGAAGATGCCAACCGGCTTGAGGTCCATCGGCGCGATTCTACTTCTAGAAGAGAGTCGTCAACCGCTTGCGCAGGAGCTTACGGCCAGGTTCCTCGCGGTAGGCCGGCAGGAGCTTGTTCACGCTCTCGTATCCGGCCTCGGTCAGCGATTCCGGGGTGTGGCCGGCGGGCTCGATCGGCTCGCCGATCAGGACCTCGATCCGCTTGCGAAGCCACAGGTCCTTCGTCCCCGATAGCGCGACCGGAACGACCGGCACCCCCGCCTTGAGGGCGAAATGCGCGAATCCCTTCTTGAAAGGCATCAGCCGGCCTTCGGCCGGTCCATAGTTGCCCTCGGGGAAGATCGCCACCGCGCCGCCGACCTCGAGCGCCCTGTCGACGTGGCGGAACAGCGCCTTGTCTCCGTGCCGCTCGCGAACCACCGGTACGAAGCCGCCGGTTTGCCGGACGATCCACCATTGCACCTTGCGGGTGACCAGGATCGTCGGGTCGGCCAGAAAATGGATGCGGGGCTCGACCGGAAACAGCAGCAGCAGCGCGAACTCGTCCAGCCAGTTGAGGTGGTTGGCGATGACGACGTAGTTCCCGGAATGAGGGATGTTCTCTCTGCCCGTCACGTTGAACCGAAAGACGAGGTGCATGAGCGGAACTGCGACCAGCCTGACCGCGCGATAGGCGATGGTCGCCTCGCGGCGGACGGGAAGCAAGTCGGCGGGCGGGAGAGCGGTCTGGGCCATTTCGTTGGCCCGGAGTCTAAAGCCCGCTCAGGAACTCCACGAGGGTTCGAAAGCAGCCCATCGACCTCTGCGTCAAACGCGCTGCATCGGTCAATGTGCCAGCCTCCCCGGTCGTCAGGCGGCCGGACTTCTGGTCGGCGTCGACCTCGTTGATGAAGGCGTTCATCTGGTTGCACGCGGCGCCGGTGTTGCCGCGCTGGTAGGAATCAGCCGCGGCATTCAGCTTGACCTGCAAGCTGTTCTTCGGACCCTCTTTGAGATCCGTGAGGCCCTGCAGGTAGTTCCCGATCTTGCCCAGCGCCTGCAGCGGTGAAAGGACGGTGACCGTCGTGCTGGCCGATCCGGTCACGCCGTCATCGTCCTGGACCGTCAGCGTCGCGGTGTAAATTCCAGGAGCGGCGTAGGGGTGCGATGCGGTCAGGCCGGCCGGGGGGGCGGTCAGGGGGCTCGAGTTGCCGTCACCGAAGTTCCAGCTCGCCTTGTACGCGGTGTCCACTGTTAAGCCATCGTCGGTGGAGTTGCCGGAGAACGTGAGCGTCTGTTGGGTGGTCACGATCATTGGATTCGAGACCTGCAGGCCGGAGACGGTCGGCTTCGAGTCGACTGCGGCGATGGCCACGGAGACGATCGCCGAGGGAACGCCACCATCGTCGGTCGCCTGGAGGGTGACCGCGTATGAGCCCTCGTCGTCGACCTTGAGGACGTATGTGGCGCCAGTGCTGCCGGGGAGAGCGTTGCCATATTCGGTCGCCGTCCAGTTGAAGGTGAACACGCCGTTGTTGTCGTCCGCGCTGTCGCTAATGGCGGACGCCGTCAGGGTGATGGTCGCGCCCTCTTTGACGCTGGCTGGGGCGCCGTGGATTGTGGCCGTTGGCGCCTTGCGGTTGGACTCGGTCGTGAACGTGGCCTGGCCCGTGCCGCCGTTGACGTCGTCGGCCTTGATCGTGATTGTCTGGCTGGGCCCTTCATCAGTTGCCAACCCGGTCCACGTCCAGGTTCCAGAGCTCGCCGGGGTGTAGTTGAGTGTGCCTGACGATGCGGTCAGGTGAGCCGTGAGGCCGAGGGCGTCCACGAAGGTGCCTGAGTTCGTCGGGGCTGTGCCCTCCGTCACCGGCGCGTCGCTCTTGACTCGCGTGACCGTTATGGCTGGGGCAGCGCTGGTTGCAGTGACGTAGGTCTTGAAGTCAAACACCTGGTTGGCCATGTACGTCCAGGTCGTGGGCTGGTTTCCCAACCAGACCTGCCCGCCTGGATAGACGCCGCCTCTGACGACAGCCCACATGACGCTCGTGCCGGGATTGGGCACGATGACGATGGCGTAGTGGCCGCCGGCGGTCACCTGATAGGCGGCCGCGATTGTGTAGGGGCGGTATAGAGAACAGCAGCTCATGGCGCCGGCGTAGCTGCCGACGCTGGAGCCGGCCATCGCGATCGGCTTGTCTGTGACAAGGCTCCCGGCCGGCACGACGTAAATCTTTCCGGCTGCGTTCCACATCCCTCCCAGCGGCAGGTCGACCTGATCGAGTTGACCCGTGTTCTGGGCGGTGAATGTCTGCGCCAGCATCTGGGTGCCGTTCGCTTGCAACCAAACGGTCGTGGGCGCTGTGAAGTGCGCATCGGGGCTGCCGGTGGCTTGGGCAGGCACCGCGACGGCCAGCCAGAGGCCGCCAGCCAACGCCAGCGTCGAGGCACGCCGGAGGGCCCTTCCAATGCGCCACGGGCGAATCATGAGTAGGACGACGCGGAGGTTATGAATTCATTGCGCCGTCGAGGCTTGTTTTTACCCGAGCGGCGCCGCCTCTATGAAGTCAGATTGCCTAGGGGAGCCGCCGGCGCGTTCGACCCCTGCCGTCGACGTGCGGCGCGTAGGTACGGTCGCCGATCCACTCGGCGGGGATGATCGCAAGGCGGTGCGCCATCTGGTTCATTTGGGACGCGTACTTGCCGCGAAGGTGCGAGAACTTCGTATACGCCTCCTCCACCGACTTGACCCTGAACCCCGCCTTCCTCAGTCGCGCGACAGCCTGCTCGAATTCATCGCGATCCACGAGCGGATCCTTGGTGCTCGTGAAGCGGAAGTACCACGACAGGTCCTCGACGAGGTGGTTGCCGACTGTGAACATCAAGCGCGCCGGCCCCTCTTCGTCCTCATCGACCGAGCTCATGACCAGGGTGGCGGCGTCCATGACCGCGCCGAACGAGTTCAGCCAGGCCTCGTTATCGTGGCTGGATCGAAAGTACAGAAGGATCGGGTAAGCGAGGTGGCTCTCGAGCACGGCTGCCGACCACCTTCGCCAGTCGTCGAAGGTCTTGACCAGCTCTTCCCGAAGCCCGCGCTCGAATACGGTCTCGAGCAGCTGGGTACCTGAGGGCGGAGCGCCCGCCAGTGCGTCGAGCTGTACGACGAGCTCCTCGCGCTCCTGGAACGATGCATATAAGGAGAAGAGGAGCGTGATCACCAGCGCCGCGATTCCCACCCCCGTCGCGCTTTCAAAGAGGATCATCACCCGGGCTCCCCAGCCGATGGGGACGAAGTCGCCATAGCTGAGGGGAACGATCGTGGTGGCCGAGAAGTAGAGCGACTCGCCGAAGCTGTCGAGCGCCGGACGGACCTGTGTCCGTAGGCCGTCGAGGATGAGGGCGTAGCCGAGCATGAAGGAGAGCGCCCACGTGAGGAACATCGCGATCACCGCCGACGGCCCAAACGTAGCCAGCCAGCTCTCCCTTCGGGCCACGCTCTCTATACGGCGCCCAACCCACTGCCACAACGTCCAGAACGTGATGAACAGGAGGCGAACCATGACGAACCTGTTGATCGACGGCCGCGGCAGGACAACGGACTTGAACAGGTCGTAGAACGTCCCGACGGCAAGCACGATGCCGACCACGACCTCGAGCCATCCCACTGCAGTCACAACGACGATCCTAGGCCTCTAGCCGCGAATCTTCTTGAGCCGGCGGGCGTCGATCGGCGCCCGATGGCCGTCGGTCTCGGGCCGCATCGAGTCGGCCGTCGACACTTGAGCCTCGAGATCGGCGATTCTCGCCTTCACCGAGTCGCGGGTCGACTCGACCAGCTGCCCGACATCGACGCCGAGGACCTCCGCCGACGCCAGCAGCGCCGCCGCGGGAACGACCGTCGTACCGCGCTCCCAGGCCGAGAGGGTTTGGCGCGCAATCCCGTCCAGCCGCATCTTGGCCGCGAGCAGGCGGGCGTATGCCTCTTGCTTGACCGGCTTGCCCCCGCCGGCGTCCAGCCTGCCTTGCCTCAGGAGGTTGCCGGCGAGCTGGTTGTGGGCCGTGTCGGCCAGCGCCTCTCGCAGATGCTTTCTCACGTAGCGGTGCTCTCAGATAGAGCATATCCCCCCGGTGCAGCCTGGCCGCGAATTGGGGCGAGCTCGGTGAAATCGCCTGCTGATCGCGCCTTATGGTGGCTGTAAGCAGCCTCCATACGAGGCCGGTGAATCTGCGAGGGGAGTGTGAACATGGCCGCAAATCGCAAGGGTTGGTTTCGGCGCGGCGCTGTTGGCGCGGCGTTGGCGCTCGGGGCGGCGCTTCTGCCGTTTGCCACGAGCCAGCTGCCCGTCTACGCGGGATCAGGGAATCCGGACCCGGTCGTCGTCAGCGATACCGCTCCTGGGCCCGTCACGTGGACGAGCGACACCATGGTCGGCGCTTACGTCACCACCGACAACGCGGCACAGTGCTTCGATTCGACCGGCCGCCCAATCAACCCGCCCAACCTCACGGGCGCCAACGCCTGCGAGGTGTTCACGCTCACGGTCAACCTCTCGAGCTCGACGTTCTGGACCACTCACACCGGCGGAGTGAGCTTCCACTCAAACGAAGGGACCAACGACTACGACTTCTACGTGTTCGGCAAGAATGCGGACGGAACGAAGGGCGCGCTCATCACGGCGGCGGGAGCGGCCGGCGGCACCGGCGGCGTCGAGGACTTCACGATCGACAAAGCCCAGGGCAACTACTACGTCGCTGCTGTCGCCTTTGCGACGGCGACGAGCACAACGGGTACGTTCACGTTCTTCGTCGGGCCGTCGATTCCCAATGTGCCTCCGATCGTGACCAACCCTCCGGGCGTTTCACAGTTCCGGGCCAGCCACGACATCTTCACCTCCCACTCCGAGCCGCACATCGCGATGAACCCGCTGAATCACGCGAACCTGGTGGCGGGCTCCAAGCAATACGTCAACAACAAGCACTACCTCTTCCGGATCGGCATGTACAGCTCGTTCGACGGCGGTCAGACCTGGAGCGACGCGGGACACCTGCCGATTCCGACCTGCCCGGCGACGACCTTCTGCTCACCGCCACCGGACACCACACCGACAGCGTGCGCCGGCAACGGCCCGTTCAGCGCCGCGTGTCTGTTCACCACCAGCGACATCTGGATCAGCTTCGACGATGAGGGCAACGTCTACGGGATCGTTCTTGTCTCGCCGTCTTCCAACGTGGGCTCAGGCTGGGAGATGTGGATGTACAAGTCCACAGACGGGGGCCGCACGTGGCCGCTGGCGAACATGCGCGTGATCCACAACCACCTCAATGGGACTCTCAACAACTACTTCCTCGACGACAAGGACGCGATCGGGGTCGACAACTACACGCAGGCCGGCACAGGTTCGATCTTCGTGCCCAACCGGCCGCGCGACGGCCACATCGGAAACATCTACGCCTGTTGGGGCCTGGACGGAACTCAGGTGCCGACCCAGAACCAGGTGTTCAGCCGGTCGCTGGACGGCGGCAACACGTGGAGCCAGCCTTTGATCATCTCGGGCGCGACCAACGCACGCGAGATCGGATGCCAGATCGGGGTTGCGCCCTCGGGGCGGGTGTACGTGTCGTTCTTCGTCTACGCCCTCACCTCTCCGGCGGAGGCGCCGTACGTGACCGGGATCGGCCAGTACCTGACATGGTCGGACGACCACGGCGCCACTTTTGCGGTACCGATCAAGGTCGCGGCCGTGAATCCGGTTCCAAACCACCTGCAGCCGGCGGACAACTTCCGGAACCTGTCTCTGCCCGGGATGGCCGTGGCGCCGAAGGACGGGACGGTTTACGTCACCTGGGCCGACGAGCACACCTCTGGGAGTGTTTCAGACGCTGACATCCTGCTCGTCAAGGGAACCGACCGCGGATTGGGTGTGCCTCCCAATTTTGGGTCGCCGCTGAATCCGCCAGTTCGGGTCAACCAGGATCCGGTCGGAAACGGAAAGGACCAGTTCCAGCCGCAGATCGCGGTAACCGCTTCGGGCCAGGTCAACATCAGCTACTTCGACCGGAGGAACGATCCGAACGACTTCTTCATCGACACGTACCTTTCGCGCTCCAACGATGGCGGCTCGACATGGACTGAACTGCGAGTCACGCAGGCGATGTCAGATCCGAGGATCAACCCGCCCATCGATGGCGCCGGAAACTACTTCTACGGTGACTACCAGGGATTGGTTGCTGACGACAACTGCGCTATGCCTTTCTGGCAGGACACGCACCTCGCCAACCTGCCGACTACGAACAACAATTACTCGCCTTGGCAGGAAGTGTTCTCGGCCCGCATCCCGAATGGCAACAGCAAGTGTCCGAAGAAGTGAGGGTGAGCCACCAATGACCTGGCGTCTGACCAAGCTCTAGGAACACCAGAGGGCGGGTCTTCGAGCCCGCCCTCCGCCACTTAGTCCTCGCCTGAGACCC
>Ga0209802_1003304_pt1 | contig 10860 bp, 11 predicted proteins | sample GraSoiAngelo_129_FD_185886 | JGI IMG/M metagenome (GOLD analysis project Ga0209802, IMG submission 185886) | Grasslands soil microbial communities from the Angelo Coastal Reserve, California, USA - 14_0927_12_40cm (SPAdes) (version 2) | ecosystem: Environmental > Terrestrial > Soil > Grasslands ... | reverse complement strand
CTCACCGTCGCGCGCGATCGCATAGTCGAAGCGGAACCGCGCGCCGCGGAGCTCTCCGACCCGCGCGTGGATCCGGAGCTGGTCGTCGAAGTGCGCAGGCTGGCGGTAGCGGACGTGCGACTCCAGCACGAACGACTCGATCCCCTTCGCGCGCAGGGCGCTGTACCCGCCGGCGAACTCCGCGAGGTACGCGACGCGCGCGACCTCGAACCAGACGATGTACGCGGAGTTGTGCGCGACGCCCTGCGCGTCGGTTTCGGCGAAGCGCACGCTGACGTCGGTGTGGAAGTGAAACGTGTTCACCCCCGTGACTCTAAAATGCACGGCGGTCCTTGCACTTGCCCTTTTCCAAGGGTCTGACCCCGGAGGGGTCTGACCCGCTTTCGGCCGGCGGTACAGTCGGCGGCCCGTGATTGAAGCGCTGGCCGAGCTGATCCGAAATCACCAGCCGTGCGTCGTCCTCACCGGCGCGGGGATCTCGACCGAGAGTGGCATTCCCGACTTCCGCTCGCCGACGGGCATCTGGGCGCGCTACGACCCGATGGAGTACGCGAGCATCTCCGCGTTCCGGCGCGATCCGGCGAAGGTCTGGGAGTTCTACGCGCTCCGCTTCGAGGTGCTGACGCGCGCGGAGCCGAACGAGGGCCACCGTGCGCTCGCGGAGCTCGAGCGGCGCGGCCTCGTGTGCGCGGTCGTGACGCAGAACATCGACGGTCTGCACGAGCGGGCCGGCTCGCAGGACGTCGTCGAGGTGCACGGCTCGATCCGGACGGCGAGCTGCCTTGCGTGCGGCGAGCACGTGCCGTTGGCCGACGTGGTCACGGCCCTCCGCGACGCGCCTGCGCCGTGGTGCCCGAAGTGCGGCGAGATCCTGAAGCCGGACGTCGTCATGTTCGGTGAGCTGCTACCGATGGACGCGATCGACCGTGCCTCCGCGCTCGCCCGCGCAGCCGGCGTGCTGCTCGTAGTCGGCTCGACGCTCGAGGTCTATCCGATTGCGGGCCTGCCGGAGGAGACCCTTACGGCCGGCGGCGAGCTCGCGATCGTGAACAAAGGATCGACGCCGTACGACGGGCGCGCCGCAGTGAGGATCGACGGCGGAGCAGGCGAGGCGCTGACCGCGCTCGTGGAGGCGCTGTCCTAGGCGACTGCTCTCTTCTGAGCGTCGCTTGCGATGCTCCGTCAAAGGACGCCGGGCTTGGCCCGGCGTCCGATAAATCCGCCCTTAGGACTCGCGAGAGCTGCCTAACTCGTTACGGCCCGTCGCACAGGCTTTTCGTCGAGAAGCCGCCGGCAGTCCTTGCACACTTGCCGTTCGACCTCGAACGGAACGCCGTTGCGCTGACGGATCGCGCGGACTGTCACCGCGGTGTGCTTGTGGGCGCGCGTGAGGCTCATGAATCCCAATGTAGTTCGACGTTCGGCCGTCACAGATGTTGTCGGCAAACTGATACGGAATCGTGACACGCACGTCACTCTTCGGGGTAGCGGCCGCAGGACTCGTCCTCGCGTCCGTCGCAGGCTGCGGAGGGACGAAGCCGAGCCACAGTGTCCAACCTCCCAGCCGCGGCCGGGTCTGCAGCGTCGGCTCCTTCCAGCGGTACGGATCCAGCCGGCTGGCCTATGCCGCGATCGTCCGCGATCGCGCGCAGGCCGTGCGGCGACCCGGCGGGGCCCCGATCGCCCGGTTCGGCCGGATGAACCAGAACGGGGTCTCGATGGTCTTCTCCGTGCGCGGGGCGCGGGTCGACAGGTCGTGCGCGCCAACGTGGTACCTCGTCCAGTTGCCGATCCGGCCGAACGGCGTCACCGGTTGGGTTCGAGCGTCAGAGGTCGAGGTCGCCACCGTGACGAGCCGAATCGAGGTCGATCTCTCCGCCCGCCGAGTGACCCTCTTCCGCAACGGCCGCCGCATTCTCAGCGCGACCGCGGCGATCGGCTCTCCGGCAACGCCCACACCGACGGGGAGCTTTTACGTCAACCAGCGCCTGATCCCGAGCGATCCGGGCGGCCCATTCGGCCCGGGCGCAGTCGGGATCTCCGCGTTCTCGAACGTGCTCACCGGCTGGGCGCAGGGCGGCCCGATCGCGATCCACGGGACGAACGCGCCGTGGTCGATCGGCAAGGCCGTCTCGAACGGGTGCATCCGCTTGCCGAACCAGACGCTGCGACGTGTCTTCGCGCAGGCGATCGCGGGCACACCGGTCATCATTCACGCGTGACCAAGCGACTCCTCGCGACCGCCCTCGCGGTCGCGGTGCTCGCCGGCCTCGGCGCAGTTGCGTACGCCGTGCTCGGCCCGCAACCCGAGCAGCAGGCGCGCCGCGACGGGTGCGGGCGCAATGCCACGGACGAGGTCTCGCGGCTCGGGCCGGGCTGGGTGTACGTGAACGACGGTGACTTTCCCGCGTCCGGGCCGCCGCCTCCTCCTCGCTGGCTCGCAGGCGTCGCGAGCTCGCCGGGCGGGCCGGCTCTCGATGCTCATGTCTCCGGCGGCGACCAGCCGGCGACGCACGACGCATACGACTTCAACCTCAACGTCAAGCCCGACCCCGCGTACGAGGGGCTCCTCGGCGGGAACCCGGAGGAGAAGAGCGGCAATTTCGAAGAGAACTTCGAATCCAGGGGCCGCATCCACATCGAGCGCGAGCTGACCGCACTGCCACGATTCGTCTGGCCCGCGCCGGGTGCGCGAGTCGAGGCGATGGGGTCATGGGTGTGGGACTGCGGTCACTGGGACCCGGGCGGCGAGCGCACGGAGCTCCACCCGTACCGCGCGCTCTGGACCGAGCGCTCGCCTTCGCCACGCAATGCGTACGGGGATGCGGAGGGAGACCTCTACGTCTCGACGGACGCGACGCCCGCCGGTCAGATTGCGGAGTGCGCGCACAGGACGAAGGGAGACAGACAGGCGTTCAAGAGCTGCTCGTTCTCCCAGCCGAACTGGCTCGACGTGAGCGGGGACTACGACTTCGTGCTCCGGCCGCCGCCGCGACCGCCGGGAGCGAGGCGGCTCGTGGTTCGCGTCGTGAACATGGGCTCGACGATCCCTGTCAAGCGGCCGCGGCTCGAGGCGAGCGGCGCCCGCCTGCGGTTCCAGCTCGCCGCAACGCCGGGCAAGCGGCTCGTGCTCGCGGAGGAAGTCTTCGTGGGCTGGCGCCCCGCCCCGCGACTCGTCCACCTCCGCGTCGACTTCACGCGATTGCTCACCAGGCGGTCGATGGATCCCTCCTGCTTCAACTGCGCGAACCCCGAGTCGCTGCTCGAAGGGCAGAACACGAAGCCGCCGGGAGAATGGCTGCTGTTCACGGACATCGAAGGGCTGTGGCGGCTCTGGCCGCGCGTGATCCCGGCGCGCGACGGCCGGACGTTCCCGGTCGGGCTGACCCAGGATCTCTTCGTCCCGCGGGGCCGCCCGTTCCGCCTCCTCGTGCTCCCGCACGAGTGTGACTTCGGGACGTTCACATGGACGAAGCCGTCGAATCCGATGGCCCCGTGCCCGAAGAGCCCCGAGTTCGGTGACAAGGGCGGGGACGACTCACCCGGATTCGTCGTCACGCGTTACCGCTCGCCCGAGACGGCTATCGGCGTGCACGTCGCGAATGGGAGCACAGCGCAGCCGTCGACGTGTCCCGCCGCCCCGAATCCGGGCGGCTGCTACCAGATCACCTACCGCATCACGCGCGTCCGCTAGTCTCCGCGCGATGGCACAGCCACGTGAGCGGACGATCGTCACCCGCCTCGCCGACGCAGGCGAGGAGGCGATTCAGCGGTTGGGCGGCGCTCCGGGCGCGGACCGGTTGCTCGGTGCCGTCAACTCGCTGCGCGAGCGGATGGACGACATGCAGAAGCGGATGCGCACGATCGCCACGATCGAGAAACAGCTCGCAACGATCGAGCGGCGCCTCGACAAGCTCGAAGGCAAAGGCACGTCCACGCGCAGCAGGTCGACATCGCGCAAGACGTCCTCGGCCTCGCGGAAGAAAACCAGCTAGACGGGCACGCGAACGCGCACGGCGCGGGGGACGACCTCGAAGTGGGCGGGCGTCGTTCCGGCGACCTCGCCGTCCGTCTCGATCGGCAGCGGCACGGGCGCGTCGACGTCCACCGTCGCACCTCGCAACAGTTCGACCTTCGGGTGCGCGAGATGCGTTCCCTTGTAGAGCTTGGGCGCGGTCGTGATGAAGTCGAGCTTGTTCACGTCGCCGATCAGGATCACGTCGAACTGCCCGTCGTCTGGGCGCGCCTCCGGCGCCAGCCACATCGCCCCGCCGTGATACTGGCCGTTCGCGACGATCACGTCGTGCATGCGCCCGCGCCGTTCGGCGTCGTCGCAGCGGACGGTCACGTCCGTGTTCCGCCAGACCAGGAACTCCCGCGCGAGCGCGTAGAAGAACGTCACCTTGCCGCCGAGCGCCTTGGACATCCCGTTGGCGCGCTCCGCGACCGCGCCGCTCATGCCGACGCTGGCGACGTTCGCGAACCAGCGCTCGCCCTCGCGGAACTGCACGTGGCCGAGGTCGAGCTCGCACGGGCGACCGTCACGCGCGACCGCGACGGCGTCGTCGAACTCGCTCGGGATCCCGTGCGTGCGGATGAAGTCCATCCCCGTGCCGCGGGGGATGACGGCCAGCTCGACGTCCCTGCGGCCGTTCACGACCTCGTTCACCGCGCCGTCACCGCCGACGACGACGCGTCCGCGTCGCGCGCGAGCTCCGTCAGCTCGCCGGGACGGGTCGACATCCGCGTCTCGCCCTCCAGCCCGAGCTCCGCCGCCCGCCTCTGCAGCTCCGGCCAGCGCTTCCCCGTCGCGCCGTTCGCCGACGCGGGATTGACCAGGAAGAGCGTCCGAGTCAGTGCTTCTCGCCGGCGGTTGCCGTGGCGAGCGCGACCTTGGTCATCCGGTCGACCGCGGCGCGCAACTCGTCGTCGCTGATCCGCTTGAACTCGCCCTCGACCACGATGTCACTGACGGTGAGCAGGCAGCCGCCGTGCACGCCGCGCAGCGCCGCGACCGTGAAGAGCGCTGCCGCCTCCATCTCCACGGCGAGCACGCCGCGCTTCGACCACCGCTCGTACTGGCCCTCGTCCGGGTTGTAGAAGAGGTCGCTGGAGACGATCGGCCCGACGTGCATCGGCTGGCCGGTTTCCTTGGCGACGTGGACGGCGCCGTGGATCAGCTCCCAGCTGGCGGTCGGGCAGTGCGGCTCGTTCGCGACCAGGTGCATCGCGGTGCTGTCGGCCGGGACTGCGGACAGCGCCACGATCAGGTCACCGAGCTGATGATGGGGCTGGAGCCCACCGCAGGTCCCGACGCGGAGGAGCTTCTTGACGCCGAGCTGGACGAGCTCCTCGAACACGATCGTCGCGCCCGGGCATCCCATCCCCGTGCCCTGTACGGACACCGGCTTGCCCTCCCAGGTGCCGGTGTAGCCAAGTAGGCCGCGCTCGGAGTTCCGCTCCACCGCGTCGTCGAGATATGTCTCGGCGATGTACTTCGCCCGCAGCGGGTCGCCGGGGAGGAGACAAGCCTCGGCGTATTCGCCTGGTTCGGCGCGAATGTGGATCGGCATTGCGGCGGCAGCCTAACCCAGGGCGTCGCTTGCGATGCCCTGTGCGACGATTGCGGCCGTGACCGAGCCGATCGAGCCGCGTCTCGACCAGATCGTCGACTTCTGCGCGGGAGATCCGGTCGAGCGCGTCTTTCTCGAGGACGTCGCGCGCCGCGGGTTGGGCCGCTTCTCGGCCTTCGCCGAGAACGGCCGCCTGACGGCGCTCTGCCACGTCGGCGCGAACGTCGTCCCATCGGGACACGACTGCGGCCGCTTCGCAGGCGTAGCGGCGCGCGGACGCGCGCGCATGATCATCGGCGACGAACACGCGGTCGGCGAGCTCTGGGCGGACCTGCGCGAGCGGATGCCCGCGCCCCGCGACGACCGTCCCGGACAGCCCGTGTTCGTGATCGACGAACCGCCGGAGCCGGGGAACACCGGCCTGCGCGCCGCGACGGACGACGACTACCAGTTGCTCGTGCCGGCGTGCGCTGCGGCGCACGAGGAAGAGATCGGCATCGACCCGATGGCGCGCGACGCGGAAGGATTCCGCTGGCGGACGCGGGCACAGATCGAGGAGGGTCGCTCGTGGATCTGGCGCGACGACGGCACGATCCTGTTCAAGGCGGAGGCGTCGGCGTGGACGCCGTCGGCCGTGCAGCTGCAGCAGGTGTGGGTGGATCCACCCGTGCGCAACCGGCGCCACGCGCAACGGGCGCTCCGGGACCTGATCCGGCTGCTGCTCGAGCGCGCTCCGGTCGTCTGCCTCTTCGTGCGACCGGAGAACGCCCCCGCAGTCCGCGTCTACGAAGCCGTCGGGATGCGCCGGCAGGGCGCATATCGCTCGCTGATCTTCTGAGCTGTCCGGCAACCCATCCCTCGAAAGGGTGATGGAGCGGCGGACGGCGGTTCGCCGACAAGAAAAGCGATGAAGCCCCGCATCACTGCGGCAGCGGGACTCGTCTGCGCGGTCGTCGTTCTCGGCACCTTCATGCTCTTCGTGGGTGGGAACGGGCGTGCGCAGATCGTCCACACCTGCTCCGCCACCGATCGTCAGTTCATCGACAACGCACAGCTGAACATGGCGGCGTTGAGCTCGATGTCGGAGGACTACCTGCGCGGCGACGCAAAGGCGGACGAGGTGCTGAGGACGACGCACGACGCGCTGACGGGCATCCGAAGCACAGGACCGAGCGATCCGTCGCTGTCGAAGACGAGGGCGATCCTGAGCGCGATGTTCGTCGAGTACGACAAGGCGATCCGCGCACACACGAAGCACACGGACCCGGGGCGGTACATGTATCGCGCCTACGGCCTGGCGAACTTCGCCCACGACGTCCTGGCGCAGGCTCAGGGCCCGCTGAAGCAGCGCGGCTGCGACATCACTCCGCTTCTCTAGCCGTCTAGCTCTTCAAGAACTCGACCGCGTCGTCGACGACGCGTAGCCGGAAGAAGCGCTCGCTGAGCTCGGGATAGGGCTCGAGCAACCGCCAGAGCTCGTCCAGCGCCGACTGGACGTCGGCGTCCGGGCCGTCGAGCAGGGTCTCGATCACACGCGCGACGTCGCTGCGAACCGCCGACGGGACGTCCTCGACCGCACGGCGCGCGGCCGTTCGCTCCTCTCCCCATTCGGCCGCTTGGCGCACCGATTCACGCCGCCGCCAGGCTTCCAAGAAGGACATTCCTGAAATATCGGTGCCTATGCGAAGGCCGATAATCCCCCTCGTGTCTACGCTGTCTCCGTGGACACGGTCGCGTTGCGGGACCGCATCGAGGGGTTCGTCCGGCGGCACGAGCTGATCCCGCCCGGCGGCGAGATCACGTGCCTGGTCTCGGGTGGGCCCGATTCGACGTGCCTCTGGCACGCGCTGCGAGCGCTCGGCTACGGCGTGACCGCCCTGCACGTGAACCACGGCCTCCGTGGCGCCGAATCCGAGGAGGACGCGCGCTTCTGCTCCGAGCGGCTCGACGCCGTCGTCGTCGATGGAAGCGGCGCGCGGACGGAGGACGAGCTGCGGCGGGTCCGCTACTCGTTTCTGACCGACCGCCTCCGGGCCACGGGACACACCGCGACCGACCGGGTCGAGACCGTCCTCTACCGGCTCGTCTCGAGCGGCGTGCCCGGCGCGATCAAGGCGAAGCGCGAGGACGGCGTCGTGCGGCCGCTGCTCGAGGTGTGGCGGGACGAGACGGAGGCGTACTGCCGTGCGGAAGGCCTCGAGTTCCGCATCGACAGCTCGAACCCGGACACGAAGCGCGGGCTGATCCGCGACGAGATCCTGCCGCGCCTGCGCGAGCTGCATCCCGCAGCGGACAAGAACCTCCTGCGCCTCGCCGAGGAACGTCCCTCCGCGCTCGACGAGCTGCTCGCATCCGCAGTCGGCTCGAAGCGGCTCGACCTCGGCGGCGGCCTGACGGCGGTGCGCGAGTACGACCGCGTCTGGCTGGAGCGCGCGCCGGTGTCGCTGGAAGGCGAAGTGCGCTGGGGCCCGTGGCGCATCGAGTCGCAGCTCCCAGGCCTTAAGGTACGAGCCTGGCGCGCGGGCGACCGGCTCGCAGGGAGGAGCAAGAAGATCCAGGACGTTTTCGTCGATGCGAAGGTTCCCCGCTCGGAGCGCGAGTCGTGGCCGCTCGTAGTGCGCGGGGACGAGGTCGTCGCGGTGCCGGGAATCGTCGCCGCGGAGGGAGTGAGCGTCGAGCGTGTCGGCGACTGAGCTCGAACGCGGCGTCAGCGAGGTCCTCATCGACGAGGAGGCGCTGCGCAATCGCATCGCCGAACTCGGCGAGGAGATCTCACGCGACTACGCGGACCGAGAGCCGCTGCTGATCGGCGTCCTCAAGGGCGCCGTCTTCTTCATGGCCGACCTGATGCGGCAGCTGACGGTTCCGTGCGAGGTGGACTTCATGGCGATCTCGAGCTACGGCGCGTCGACCGACAGTTCCGGCGTCGTCCGGATCCTCAAGGACCTCGACATCAACATCGAGGGCCGCGACGTGCTCGTCGTCGAGGACATCATCGACTCGGGGCTGACTTTGTCGTACTTGATGCGAAACCTGGAATCCCGCGAGCCGGCCACCCTGGAGGTCTGCGCTCTGATGACCAAGCCCGACCGCCGGGAGATCGACGTGCCCGTCCGCTACGTGGGTTTCGAGATCCCGAACCGGTTCGTGATCGGCTACGGCCTCGATTTCGGGGAGCGTTACAGGAATCTGCCCTACGTCGGCGTACTCGACCCAGACCTGGTTGGAGAGGGCTGAAATCGGCTTGAAGCCCCTCGGATGAGGGGATGTAGCTCAAACCGACACTGCTACCCTGCCGAAAGAGGGATTAGGTGAATCGCTTCTTCCGCAGCGCGCTGTTCCCGCTCGTGATCATCGCGGCCCTGGTCTGGCTCGCGCTTCAGACCCTGGGCGGCCACGGGACGAAGTCGGAGAAGAAGACGACGTCCCAGGTGATCCAGCAGATCGAGGGCAGTCCAAGCTCGATCGACAAGGTCGTGATCAACCCGAACAAGCATCAGTTCGAGGTGGACCAAGCCGGCGGGCAGCCGAAGATCTTCGTCCACTACGCCACCGATCAGTCGGAGGCGGCGGTCGAGCAGGCGATGCTGAAGAACCACGTCGCGTTTGACTCGAAGGGGACAGGCTCGTCGCCGTGGTGGTCGATCCTCACCTCGCTGCTGCCGTTCGTCCTGCTGTTCGGCTTCTGGATCTTCCTGATGAACCAGGTGCAGGGCGGCGGGTCGAAGGTGATGTCGTTCGGGAAGTCGCGCGCGAAACGCATGACGCCCGACTCGCCGAAGATCGGCTTCAAGGACGTCGCCGGCGTGGACGAGGCGGTGGAGGAGCTCCAGGAGATCAAGGAGTTCCTCGAGAACCCGAAGAAGTTCCAGGCGCTCGGCGCGCGCATTCCCAAGGGTGTGCTGCTGTACGGGCCGCCCGGTACGGGCAAGACGCTGCTCGCGCGCGCGGTCGCGGGCGAGGCGGGTGTGCCGTTCTTCTCGATCTCCGGGTCGGACTTCGTCGAGATGTTCGTCGGCGTCGGCGCGTCCCGTGTGCGCGACCTGTTCGAGCAGGCGAAGCAGGCGTCGCCGTGCATCGTGTTCATGGACGAGATCGACGCCGTCGGCCGCCATCGTGGCGCCGGCCTCGGCGGCGGCCACGACGAGCGCGAGCAGACGCTGAACCAGCTCCTCGTCGAGATGGACGGGTTCGAGCTGAAGGACAACATCATCCTGATCGCCGCGACCAACCGCCCCGACATCCTCGATCCGGCCCTGCTTCGCCCGGGCCGCTTCGACCGCCAGATCGTCGTCGACCGTCCGGACCGGAACGGCCGCCGCAAGATCCTGGAAGTGCACTCGAAGGGCAAGCCGCTCGCGCCCGCGATCGACCTCGACACGCTCGCCGCAGGGACGCCCGGGTTCACCGGCGCCGACCTCGCGAACCTCGTCAACGAAGCCGCGCTGCTCGCAGCGCGCCGAGGTAAGAAGACCATCGAGCAGGAGGAGCTCGAGGAAGGGATCATGCGCGTGATCGCCGGCCCCGAGAAGAAGACGCGACTGTTCTCGGAAGAGGAGCGGCGCATCACCGCGTACCACGAGCTCGGTCACGCGATCGTCGGTCACTACATGGACCAGGAGTCCGACGTCCACAAGATCTCGATCATCGGCCGCGGCCAGGCGCTCGGGTACACGATCTCCTTGCCGCGCGAGGACCGGTACCTGACGACGAAGGCGAACCTGATGGCGAACCTGGCGATGACGCTCGGCGGGCGCGCCGCGGAGGAGCTCGTCTTCAACGAGGTGACGACCGGCGCCGCGAACGACCTGGAGAAGGTCACCTCGACCTCCAAGCAGATGATCATGCGCTACGGGATGAGCGAGAAGCTCGGCCCACGCGTGCTCGGGCGGAACCAGGACATGCCGTTCCTCGGCCGGGAGATGAGCGCCGAGCCGGATTACTCCGAAGAGATCGCCCGCGAGATCGACGACGAGATCCGCCGGATCATCGAGGAGGCGCACGACACCGCGACGCAGGTGCTGCGCGAGCACATGGAGGAGCTACACCGGATCTCCATGATCCTCATCGAGCGCGAGACGATCGACAAGGAGCAGTTCGAGCGCTTGCTCGCCGGCGAGTTGGAGGAGGCGGTCTTCCCCGACGAGGCGCCCGAAGCGGTGCCCGCGCCGGCCGACGAGAAGAAGAAGCAGCCCGCGCCGAAGCCGCGCCCGTTCCCGATCCCGGGGGCGACGATGCAGCCGCCGCCGAAGCCCGAAGGAGCAAACTGACGAAAGTCCGGCTCGCG
>Ga0209802_1003301_pt1 | contig 10868 bp, 9 predicted proteins | sample GraSoiAngelo_129_FD_185886 | JGI IMG/M metagenome (GOLD analysis project Ga0209802, IMG submission 185886) | Grasslands soil microbial communities from the Angelo Coastal Reserve, California, USA - 14_0927_12_40cm (SPAdes) (version 2) | ecosystem: Environmental > Terrestrial > Soil > Grasslands ... | reverse complement strand
GGCGACGGCCATCATCGTCCCGGACCAGGACGCGGTCTGGAAATACGACCCGGTCCGGAACGAATACCTGAAGTGGCAGGACGGGGCGCCCATGATCAATATGGGGACGGGCCAGGTGCACGCCAAGACGGTCATCGTGGAGCACGTGACCTCCTTCCTGGACACCAATCCCGCCAACACCTTCTGCTCCATGGGGCACTGCTACCACACGGAGGCTTACGAGTTGACCGGGGAGGGGCCGGCCGAGGTCTACGTCAATGGCATCGTGATCCACGCCACTTGGCAGCATGCCGACCCCGACGTGCCGGCGGCCTACTACACGCCGGACGGGGACCCGATCACGCTGGACACCGGGCTCACCTGGATCCACGTCCTGGGTTCCACCGTCTGGCACAGCGGGATCTAGAGAGCGACAGGGTGCGGTACCAACGGGCCGCTCCCTAATTGTCCCCTCCCTGGAGGGAGGGGGAGGGGAGGGTGCCAGTGGTAACGTGGCCTCGCGATCGACTTGTTACACTCGGGCCGTGCTTACGGTGCTGGCAGACTGCATCGTCCCCATCCAGTGCGTCAACCCCCGCAGCGATTACAGCACGGCTCCGCCTCTGACCCTTGACTACTGGGTGGCGGCCTTGCTGATCGTGATCGGGTTCGCCCTGGCCGGCATGCTCATCGTCGTTCGCCGGCGTATGTAAGGTCTGAGGCTGCCCTGGCTTCGACCACCGTCTTCATCGTTCCCCACACGCACTGGGACCGCGAGTGGTACGCGCCCTTCCAGGCGTTCCGAGCCCGGCTGGTCGATCTCTGGGATGACCTGCTGGCGCTGACCGAGTCCGACCCCGCGTTCCGCTTCCTGCTGGACGGCCAGACGGTCGTCATCGAGGACTACCTGGCGATCCGCCCCGAACACCGCGGGCGTGTTGACCGCGCCATTCAAGCCGGACAGATCCAGGTCGGCCCCTGGTACACGCTACCGGACGAGTTCCTCGTGAGCGGCGAGACGCTCGTCCGCAACCTGGCCCGCGGGATTCCCTTGGCCCAGGCCCACGGCGGGTCCATGCGAGTCGGATATCTTCCCGACTCGTTCGGTCACGCGGCCCAGATGCCCCAGATCTACCGGCAGTTCGGGATGCGCCATGCCGTGGTCATGCGCGGGGTGCCCCGCGCCATCGACCGGGTGGCATTCGAGTGGGTCGCCCCCGATGGTTCCACGGTGCTCGCCGCCTACCTGGCCGGCGGATATGGCCAGGGGGTCGACCTGCCCACCACGGGTCAGGCCCTGGCGCGGCGAATTCGAACGATCCTGAAGGCGGTGGAGCCGTTTGGGCCAGGGTCAGACGTCCTGGTCATGAACGGCAACGACCACGTGTCCCCGCAGCTAGGCCTGACCGCGGCGGTGGCGGCGACCGGGACCCACCTCGACGGCGTCACGGTACGCCTGGCCCGACTCGCCGAGTACCTGGACCGGCTCCCGACCTCGGGCTGGCCCCGCTGGGCTGGAGAGCTGCGTGCTTCATCGCGCGCCAACGTCCTGATGGGGACGCTCTCCATCCGCGGTCGGGACAAGCAAGCCTACTTCCGCGCCGGCCTGACCCTGGAGCGGCTGGCCGAGCCGCTGGCGACGCTGACCGGCCTGCCGGCCCAGGGATTTCTGCGGGAGGCCTGGACCTACGTCTTGCAGAACGCCGCCCACGACACCGCCTGCGGCAGCGGCATCGATGCGGTGTCCGTCGAGGCACGCGGTCGCAGCGATGCGGCGCAGCAGCTGGCGGACGCGGTTGTCTCCCGCGGGCTGGCTCGGGTCGCTGCCCAGGCAGGAGGCAGCGACGTCGACGCCGAGCGCTACGAGGCGGTCGTCTGGAACCCGAGTCCGTTCACCCGGGCCGGCCTCGTGGAACTGGAGGTCAGCGGCGACCACCCGCACTGGACCGTCGAAACCCCCGACGGGCGCCAGGCTGTCCAATCGCTGGCCGTTGCCCAGTCGAATGCGCAGCAATCCTTCGAGCTGCCAGCCGAGGACGTGCATGGGTTACTCGGTTGGCTGCGCGAGCGCCCCATCCTGAACCAGGCCGTTCGGGCGGTCGACTTCCAAGCGGCCGGCGCCGAGGTCCGGGTGCGAGTGCAACTGGGGCGAGGCGCGACCGGGATCGACCTCGACCAGGTCAGTCGCACGGCCGAGTCGTTTGCCACCACGCCGGGCGTGCACCGCTTCCAGATCCAGATCGAGCCCCTGCCTGTCCAACGCCTCCTCGTGCCGGCAGGCAGGGTCGACGGCCTCGGCTGGAGCCGGCTGCGGCTGACGCCCCGAGCCGGGCCGCGGGGCCACGCCGGGGTGGCCGTCGCTGACGAGCGCCTGGAGAACGATCGCCTGGCGGTTCAGCTCGAATCCGATGGCACGATCACAGTGCAGCATCGGGACATGGCCTACCCGGGACTGCACCGCCTGGTGGACGAGGGCGATGCCGGCGACGAGTACAACTTCTCGCCGGTGGACGAGGCCCCGCTCACGCAGCCGGAACGCGTCGGCCTGGCCTGGACGGCGGAAGGCGGTCCCCTCCGCGGTGCCCTGGAGCGAGAGCTGATCTACCGTCTCCCGGCCAGCCTGAGCCCGGACCGGGGCCGGCGGTCGGACACGGTGATCGAGGTTCCGGTCCGGCAGCGCGTGACGCTGGAACGCGCGGAGGCGCGGCTGGACTTCACCCTGGAACTGGACAACCAGGCCGCTGACCATCGCCTCCGGGTTCATTTTCCGATCCCGTTCGACGTCGCCTGGTCGCACGCCGATACCGCCTATCACGTGACCCGCCGGCCGGTGATCCGGGCCCAACTGGAGGAGGGCGCGTCGGAATGGGAACTGCCCACCTATCCGATGCGCAGCTTTGTGCACCTGTCCGACGGCCGGCGCGGCGTGACCCTGGTGACCGATGGTCTGCACGAGTACGAGGTCCTGCCCGGACCGCCGCCGGTGCTGGCTCTGACCCTGATCCGGGCGGTCGGCTGGCTCTCCCGCGAGGACCTGCGCTTCCGGCGCGGCCATGCTGGACCGCCGCTTCGGACCCCGGGCGCCCAGGCGTTCGGATCGCACCGCTTCCAGTACAGCCTGAGCTTCCACGACGGCGAGTGGACACCGGACGCCGGCTGGCGGCTGGCCGAGGCAACCCTCCTGCCGCTCCAGGTGGCGGGCATCTTCGGCGGAGCCGGTGACCCGCGGCGCGGCGGCGCGTCCATCACCCTGGAGCCGGCGACCATCCAGCTCACGGCGTGCCTCCCCGACGGCGACGGCTACCTGCTGCGGCTGCTGAACGCCGCGGACCAGGCACACGAGGCCCGAGTCCGATTCAAGCCCACACCGAGCCGAGTGCTGCGGGTCACGCTCGATGGCGCCCCGTTGGAGCCGGTCACGCTCGAGGGTGACACCGCCCGGTTCGACGTCCGGCCCTGGGAGATTGCGACCCTGCGCGTCAGCCCCTCCTAAATCTCCCTCCTCCCGGTGGGGAGGGTAGGGTGGGGGTATTTCGAGAGGCTCTCGCCGAGCCACGGATCGGGCTTACGTCAGGCGGCCGCGAACGCCTTCTCGCGGTTCATCCACCGAGGCAGAGCTTCCAGCAGCGCCGCCCCTTCGACCTGGGTCTTGATCACGTACTCGAGCGCTCCCAGCTGCAGGGCGCGCTTGACCAGCGTTGGCTCGCTGAAGTTGGAGAGCACCACCACCGGCGTTTCTTTCGTCTCATCCGAGGCGCGCAACGTTTGCAGCACCAGCATCCCGTTCTGCCGAGGCATCATCACGTCCAGGAGGATCACCCTCGGCTTCACTTTGGCGCAGATGTCGACTCCGGAAATGCCATCGCTGGCGACGTGCACCGTGTAGCCGTTCCCCCGAAATAGCGTCGCGTAGTACTCGGCCACCGTCTGGTCGTCCTCGATGATCACGAGAGTGCCCCGATCGCCCCCGGTGGGCATTTCGGATCTCTCCGGCGGTGCCCACCCGTGGCTCTCGACCGGGGCAGCCTCAGCGGCTACCGAGCTGAACAGGGGCTCCTCGACCTGAGTTTCGGATTCGTCGGGGGCGGACGAGACCGAGGCCTGGGACTCGGCCGGCTTGGCATTCTCGGCGGTTTCGGCGGGCGGTTCGGTTCGCCAGGGATCGGCCAAAGATTCTGCGGTGCTCTCCGCCGGGGTTTCGACCGCTTCAGCGGCGGCCTCCACCGGCTCGGGCGACACGCTCGTCTCCTCATGCGTCAGGTCGTCATGGCTGGAGGGAGCCGGTTCGGCGACCACCGGCTCGAAGCGAAACACGGGCTCCTCCGGCTCAGCCGCTGGCTCTGTGACCGACGTCGGCTTATCGTCGGCAGCCGGGGGCGACGCCTCCTCGTCCTCGCCGAAGAGCATCGCCCGCATGGCGGCGCGTGAGTCGGAGACTGCCGGCTGTGGTTGCTCCCACACCCTCGAATAATCCGCGGCGGGCGAGGCGGGCGCTGCCTCTTCGTGTGGCGCGACAGTGGTTTCTTGCGCGTCGGGGGCCGGGCTGGCCTCCTCTTCTTGTGAGGCCGAGACGACCGGCTCGTCCTCGGCGGCCGGCGCCGTCACGGAGATAGGCGCGGGCGGCGCCATGGTTGCGGGCGGGGGTGTCCATGCTGAGGGCGGTTCGGCTACGGGCGCGGTTTCGCCGAACCCGGTCGTCCGCTGCAGGGTCTTCTCCAGGTTCTGCAGCACCGACAGCGAGAACCGCTTGCGCTTGGGCTTGGCCTTGGCTGTTGGCGGCTCCACCGGAGCGGAGGCGGGCCCGGCCGTCATCGCTACCGGAGTGGGCGCGTAGGTAGGAAGGGGCGGCGGGACCGGCTCCGACAGGGGCACGCCGAGCGCGGGTGCCGCCCCGACCGGCGGCATCGCCGGCGGCGCGGCAGAGGCCGCCTGCTGGAATGGCAATTGGAACGGCGGTTGGAAGAACGGGTGAGACGGCTGCGCAGGCGACGCTGGCGCAGGCCCGGCCGGTGGGACGTAGGTTGGCCACGGACCGGCACCGGCCGGGGCTGGCGCGGGCCGCGGGCCGACTGGCTGCTGCATCGGCGGTCCCGGCGTCGCCCAGGGCGGGGCGGGCGGCGGGGCGTACTGAGGTGGCGGAGCGCCTCGGCCGGGCGCCGCCATCGGGCCAGCTCCCCAGCCGGCGGGGGCGGGCGGGGTGTACACGGGGGTCGGCCCGATGCCGGCCTTTTGCAGCGCATTTCCCAGGTTGCGCGCATAGGTGCGGCCACCGCGGATGGGCGGCAGGCCCCCCGCCGGTTCGGGCTCGGCCGCCTTCTCGGCTTTCGCAGCTGTCGCATAGGTGCGACGCACGACCGAGCGGGGGTCGGTCCGACCGCCAGCCTCGTCCCGATTGAGTCTTTGGATTCGCCAGCGGGTAAGCAGGTCGTGGCCAACCGTCCACATCACGACCAGGCCCATCAGCACGATCACCAGGTCCCGATGGGACATCAGGTAGTGGGAGTACGGCTGGGCCAGTGTCCGCACTGTGTCGATCATGAGGAGGACCTGCCAGCGGGCACGTTAAATAGAACGTACGCCGGGGAAAAAGGCTGTCACCCTGACGCCGCTGACGTTACGGGACCGTAACGGTGGGACGGGCGCTAGCGATTAGACAGGGTGACGTAAGCCTCCCGGAGCCGGGGGATCAGCTGGGCGATATTGACCGACCAGCCCACCCCCACCACCTGGTCCGTCAGGATCCGCGGGTCGCCAGGGTTCCAGTAGGCGTCCCGGATTCGCTGCCAGGTAGGCCAGCGGAAGTCATAAGGGACGCCCAGCACGCGTCCATGCCAGGTGCGCTCTGCCTCCGGCTTGCCCAGCTCCTGGGCCAGGGCGGCGGCTGCCAGCAGCAGGACGGCGGTGCGGATCAGCCGGCCGGGCTTCATCATGCGGGTGGGCGCACCCCATGAAACCCGAGGCCAGGCAGGTCCTCGGTGAGGTTCTCCATCGATTTGGCGTACAGCCAGGCGTCGATGGCGGCCTTGGAGAAGACGACGCGCTCGCCCAGGCGGCTGAACGGGATCAGCTTCCGCGTGACGAGATCGTCCACCGTTTCAGGCGGGACGCCGAGATAGTTGGCAGCCTGCAGCGTGCTCATCACGAAGTTGACGCTGGTGGGGTCGAAAATCACGGGCACCCTCCTGAGATCAGGCCAAGCAGCCCACATATAATAGGATGTCGCTGCCGGCCTGACCCGCGTGGCCCGTTCGTCTAGCTGGCCCAGGACGCTGCCCTCTCAAGGCAGAAATCAGCGGTTCGAATCCGCTACGGGCTACCACTTAACCCTGACCGTGCGCCGCACCGCAGAATGATCACTCGTTCGTGCAGTCGGCGTAGCCGCCGCCGAAAGCGTCTCCCGTTCCCGCGTCGACGAAGACCCAGCGAACATGTGCACCATGGCCGGAGCCATGCATGTTCACCTCGCTGGCCGACCAGTTGCCGTGAAAAACGGCAATGTCCTCGGGCTCGTCAGGAGAGTGCGGCCCTACGCCGCCAGGTCCCGAATACGCGGGCTCTCCGATGAAGCCGTACGTCGCCAGCTCACGGGGCGTTGCCTGACTGATGAATGATCGAGGGTCGGGCCACTTAGTCAGGATTTGCTGCAGTTTCGGGCTATTGAGCGAGAGAGTGCCCGGAGCATTCATGCTGGGGGGATGCTGCGCATGCAGGGCGACAAGGTCCGGCGCATGGACGAAACTCGGCGCGCACGTCGGCCCGTTAGCGGGGACAACGCTGTCGGCTCCGGCCGTCGGTACTGCCTGATTACAGCTTGCCAGAATAATGCCGGCCCCGAGACCGGCGATTCCCCTAAGAACCCTCACATTCCTATAACGCTACGAAGCTCCGAAAGTTCCCCCGTAAATCCGCTCCCGCGCACGCACCGCTTATAACCCTCACAACGCGCGGCGAGCATCAGTGGGCCAGAGGAAGGACGAGGTGCGTGGTTGCCATGCTCTGAGCACTTGGCTGATGTGCGCAGACCGTTTACGGCGGGTTTTTCGAGACCAGCCCCAATTCAAATGTTCGATTAGTGTCCGCCAGGGGCTACTTAACCGAAGACTATTCGAACGCCCGCTTCAGGTTTCGTCGATCGCTAGGAACGATGGCAGGGCGCGGAGCGGGTCGAGGTCGGTGTCTTTCCTGACCCACTCGATGAGGGAGGGATTGACGGTCAGCGCCTCGCGGATGGCGCCAATAGCCTGCTCCGATCTGGCGTTGCGCGCGTACATGCCTCCCAGCTTGTAAACCATGTACGAATACAACGTGGGATCGTGTGCGAAGAGCTCCCCAACGGTGGCGACAACGGCCTGACGGAGCTCTAGCGCGCGATCGATCTCACCGCGGCTCAGATAGATGTCTGCCCAGTGCTCGGCGGGGTGGTCATACCAATTGACGAAGATCAAACCCCCCAGCGATCCGCCCCGTTGCCAGGGATACCGGCCTCTTTGGGCGATGTCGTCGGCGGTGAGTCGCTGAATCAATGCGGCGGTCTCGGCGCGGAGCCGTGCCGTTTCCGTCACTAGCTCCTCCCAGAGGGTCTCGCGCTGTTCCTCGAAGACGCGATCGTTCAGTAGCAAAGTCTGCGTATCGTCCCGTTCCGTATCTGGCGGCTCACTGCCATCTAGCGCCGCTTGGAGCCGTCGTACGGCGTCCTGGCGCCAGAAATTGTTGTGTGCCACGTGGTCCTTGGCGCTCCAGGCGTGCAGCTCGCCGCGCGCCGCGCGCTCGTCTGGACTCAGACGCCCCGCGATGGTATCTTGGTCAGTCTGCCCACGAGTCAGCAGTGCCAGCAGCCGACGGTGTGTCTCGCTCTCGACAGGATCCATCATCTCCCCCGTACAACCTACTGCTCTATCAACCTAATTCGGGCTTCAGTGAAACGATCTTCCCAAATCCTGGCCGGACTTACCGTGACCCTATGCGATTTGGTCTCCGCAACGGGCTACCACTCCGACGATCAGGGCCTAAGATTCGTCCGTGCCGAACCTCGCAAGCCGCGCCCCAAGCCGCAGGAGCCGCATCCGAAATACCCGAAAGCCCCGAAGGCTAAGGCTACGAAAGGGGATCGGAGAGACTTTCGTCCACCCCTGAGTCTCCACGAAACCCAGGGCGATTCAGTTCGGTTAGTGTCGTTCGATTTAGTGTCCGCCACGGGCTACCACGACTACCTAATTGAGGCCTGTTATCTATCCGTCCTCGATGAGGGTCGGGCCGAACTTAAACCCCCAACCCGGGACCAAAGGCGTAGTGTGGGAAACCACCGTCAACAACGAGGGAGGACATGATATGTCGGACAAGAACAAGGCACTAGCCGCGCGCATCCCTTTGGAAGCCTTCAACCGGGGCAAGCTCGAGGTCATCGATGAGGTGATCGCGGCTAACTCGATCGACCACGCCGAGCTGCCTCCGGGTATGCCGCCCGGTAACGAAGGTGTCAAGCTCTTGGTCAAGGCGTTGCGCAGCGCTTTTCCAGACTTCAAGATCACGATCGATCTTCAGGTCGCCGAGGGTGACCTCGTGGTCCAGCATGTCACCACCACCGGCACGATGAAGGGCGAATTTGCTGGAATGCCCCCCAGCGGCAAGACCGCGACCTGGGAGGCGATCCACATCACCCGGGTCAAGGACGGCAAGATCGTCGAGCACTGGCAGGTGCAGGATCAGCTCGGCATGCTCCAGCAGCTGGGCTTCATCCCGGCACCGGGGGCCGTGCCCGCCCGCTGACCTCAGTCGGTCATGAGAAGAGCCCGGCAACGGCCGGGCTCAACCTCATTGTTCGATTAGTATCCGCCACGGGCTACACTCCTGCTCTACCTATGGCCGCCGGCGCTGGGCTCAGAATCCAAGTGACGCCGAGCGGCTAGAACTCGCAGCAGCCGTCCAATATTTCTGAATCGACGAGGCAGGCCAAGCGAATCCGTGCCGCTAGGAGCGCTTGGCCGGACGGTACTCGAGGATGAGGATGCCCGAGCCGAACGTCTTGGTCTCCGCCAATTCGAGGATTCTTTGGTCAACCCCGTTGGCGAACAGGCGCTTGCCTTTTCCGAGGGCGATCGGGTGCAGCATGAATCGGTAGAGGTCGATCAGGTTCGCATGCATTAGCGCGTTGAAGAGTTGCCCGCTTCCGGATAGCAAGAGGTCGTGGCCAGGTGCCTGCTTGAGCTTGAGCACCTCCGCCGCCACCTCGCCCCTGACCAGCTTTGAACCGCTCCATTCCACCTTGTCGAGGGTGGAGGAGACGACATACTTCGTCATGGTGTTCATCTTTTCGCCGAACTCGCCGGTATTAGGCATGGTGGGCCAGGCGGCCGCGAATCCTTCGTAAGTCTTGCGGCCGAGCAGCAACGCGTCGCTTGCCTGCAGCTCACTCCACTTGAACTGCTGGGCTTCGTCGTTGAAGAACGGGAAGGACCATTTGCCCGGCTCCTCGAAGACTCCGTCGAGCGATAGGTACTCCGTTGCCACCAGCCTCATGTGTGCCTCCTGTGAATGGCGTTAGCGCTCGTCACTTATACGTCGAACAGGCCAGGACCAAATCGACACCGGCCCTAACGTGGCACGCTCGGAGAGAGGTTGTTCTTGGTCGTCGGGTCGGCGGTCGTCCGACCTACCCGGCGTAGGTCGACGGCTTGACCCGCGTTCCCAGCGCAGCGCGTCATGACTGAGATCGCGACGCATCTCCTTCTCCTCACACGCCCGTGCGGTAGTGGAGGTGAACCACGCCATTGCCGAATCGACGTTCGTCCAGCAGCTCGACCATCAGGCGGACCTTGCCGGAGCCTACACCCCGATGTCTTTGCGGACGAATCGCAGCGCGCCGAGGCCTAAGGCCAGGGCGGTGACCGCGATCACTCCCAACACGGACGTCAGTTGGAGCCCGTGCAGCAGCGGAGTGCCATAGTAGTAGAAGGCCGACAGGCGGAGCGTTGCCGAGCGACAAAGCTCGGACTGATTTCAGTCATCGCCGGTGCGCTCGCGCTCAGCGCTCCACATGCCGCCGCCGCCGCCACCTCGCTCGCACCTTTCGTCCCCGGTCGGCGACTATGCCGCACTCACAGAGTGATCGGGTAAAGTCTGCGAACCCTGCGAAACTCGGTCTTGGCCGATGAGCTTGCGCTCAAATCGGTTAAGAAGGTGATCGAGGAATTGCCGCAGAGGACTCCCCCGCCTCGGTCTCGGCCAAGCCCGGCTGCTGGTAGATCCCGATCACGTTTCCAGCCGGGTCACGAAACGTCGCGACCACCTCGCGCGCTTGCGGGATCACTGGCTGGACGATCTCACCACCTGCCGAGACCACCGCGTCGATCGCCGCCGGCGCGCTGGCGACCATGATGTACACCATCAGCCCGGGCTCGGCCGCCGGAGGCCGCCCGAGCACCCAGGTACCACTTACCTGGTTGACGGTGTCGTCGAAGGCGGTGGCGCCGTCACCCCGCCGGCGGATCTGCCAACCGAAGGCGCGCCGGTAGAACTCGGCCGACTGCTGGATATCCGTCGCCGGAATCTCGATGTAGCAGATCTTGCCGGTGCGGTACGTGGGTGGGTGTTCGGGTGCCGTCATGACTGGCCTCCTTGGATCGGACGGGCTGCTCGCTCCAGTGAACTGTAGCCCACGACTCGCCGAAACATGGCCAACCAGACCAGGCCTTATTTCCCCTGAGGCTTCGGTGGCGGCGGTGCCGGGAGTTTGCGAAAAGGGAGAGCCGCCGCCGGGCACAGTCCGAGCAATCCTAGTGCGACGAGGCGATGCGTGACGATCGCGATGACAACCACCCTCACGGCCCAGGTGCCGATCAGGATCAAGCCGGTCTTCTGCCGGCGGTCCATCCGCACATGCGAGCGACGAG
>Ga0209802_1003300_pt1 | contig 10868 bp, 11 predicted proteins | sample GraSoiAngelo_129_FD_185886 | JGI IMG/M metagenome (GOLD analysis project Ga0209802, IMG submission 185886) | Grasslands soil microbial communities from the Angelo Coastal Reserve, California, USA - 14_0927_12_40cm (SPAdes) (version 2) | ecosystem: Environmental > Terrestrial > Soil > Grasslands ... | reverse complement strand
TCACCCGCGTTGAGTCGGCGCGTGGCGCGGCAGGGGCAGGGGGGGCTCCCCGTTTCGGCCGCTGGGCGGCGAGCGACGCAGCGGCAGCCAGGAGAGCGGCGAGGAAACCGAGCGAGCGGATGGTGGTGACGCGGGACATGGGTCGACTCCGGGCGCAGGAAAATTGTGGGCCCGCAGCATATCCCGCCCGAGGAGGCGTCGCAAGTTGCGGACCTGGCCACGCAAGAACACGAGGGGCCCGACCGGTGACGCGCAATCGGGCCCCTCGTGAATCCCTGGCGGGGCTTAGTCGCTTGACCCCCACGGCCCCGTACCGGTCACAGCGTGAAAACGGATGTCAGCCTTCCAGGTCCTGACCGAAACACGGTCCTTCACGATGTCGTCGCCCATTGTTCGGTCGTCTGCCTACCGTCGTGGATGGCTCCCCACCCGGCTATCGGACTCACTGCTTTGATCACTCGGAAAGCGGGAAGAGCAATTCATTGCCGTCTGGATCGTGGATCTGGATTACGTCGTAGCCCCACCAGGAGTTGTTGCTAGGAACCGAGCGCTCGACGAGTTCACGGCGAAACTCCGCAAGCCCATCCACGGTCAGCTCGACGAACAAACGCGCCTTGTCTGTGCGCGCGGCATCCTCGCATAGGATGATCTCGCATCCTCCGCGATTGACTTGGCAGACCTTGCCCGTCCCGTCGCCCTCATGCCACCGCTTCTCGAAGCCGAGCATGTCGATGTAGAACCGAAGTGCGCGGTTCACGTCGGCGACGAAGAGCACGGGTCTGGTGTACCACCGGTGAGCGACTTGCTCTTTGTCCGTTATCTCGGTCATATCGGCTCCTGAGCCGCAAGGCGATCACCGCCCGTCAGCTTCGAGCGCTTGTTAGGCGGCGCCACCACCCCGGCCGCTCCCAAGGCGACGCTCTTCCAGAACCCAGCAACGGGATTCCCAACACGCAGCGAATCCAGCGACGCCCGCGGCACCGCGACAACGCTCGCAGTCGATCGGTTGAACGAATGGAATTCCCGTGATCGAATCCGCCGTGACTTAGACCGCATGCCAGCGCAGCCAGTGTCGAAATCAGTCCTCAGCGTACCGCTTTCTTCACGAGCGCGCCGATCCTTGCCGCTTCAGTGGCAGTCAACTCCTTCAGCGCGAAGGCGACGGGCCACATGGCATCTTCGTCGAGGTTCGCCTTGTCGCTGAAGCCGAACGTTGCATACCTGGTGTTGAACTTCTGCGCGCTTTGGAAGAAGCAGACGACCTTGCCGTCCTTAGCATATGCGGGCATTCCGTACCAGAGTCTCGGCGAGAGGGCTGGCGCGCTTGCTTTGATGATAGCATGGAGCCGCTTGCCCATGGCGCGCTCCGGTTCCGGCATCTCGCCGATCTTCGCGAGGACGGCGTTCTCCCCGTCCGGCTTATCCGCGCGCGGGCCGCGGCGCGCCGCCGCCTTCAGCTCTTGGATGCGCTCCTTCATCGCGAGTCGTTCCTCGTCCGTGAATCCCTTGAACTTCTTGCCGATCGCGGTGGTGCTCTTGGCGGACTTCTGCGTTCCCTTCCTTCGGCTCATAGAAATCCTCGTTGCCCTTGCACTCAATTCAGGTTGTTGAGCTCAATGTCTGTGATTATGCAGCAACGCGGCTCACCGGACTAGAGCGGTCGCCCACGCCCTCAGACCGTGCCTTCCGGCGCACTCGATTACCGAGACAGGAACAGCGCCGGGAATGAGAACGGGGGGCCCAGAATGACGGGCCCCCCGTTTCCCTCGCCGCTGGCGAGGATTCCACACCATCGCCTACTGCAGGTCGTCGGGCCCCAGCGCCGCCCGCTTGTACATCCAATACTCCGGGCCGGCTGAGGATTCGGGCCAATCGGCGAGGTGCTCCTCGCCGCGCCACGACTCGTCGGCACGGTGCAGCTCGCCGCGCCAGGCTTCCCGATCCTGGGCGAACAGGCTCTCCAGCTCGTCGTCACCCGGCTCGCCGGGCAGCCATGGGTGTGTCACGCGTCGCTCCTCGTCGGACCGCGGGCGCTCCTGCCGCGCGTAATGGCAAGGCGCGTGCCCTCGTGGGGCCGTGCGCGACAACCCCCATGGTGCTATAAGGATAGAAGGTCCGCCGCCGCAGTCCCGTCCGCGCCGCAGCCGCCGCAGGACGGGCAAGGCGCGGCGGCGTGACACGACTCTCCACGTGACCGGGATCACTATGGACCTACGGGTGAGCTATCACTTGAGCGCGTCCGACGCGCGCGACGCCGCGCACCGCGCCCGCGACATCGCGCTCGAGCAGACGGTGGAGCTGCCGGCCGCCGCCGTGTCGCCGGACATCGCGGAGCGGATCGTGGGGCGCGTCGAGTCGGTCGAAGCGCTCCCCGGCGACGGCTGGCGCGCCGTGATCGCATTCAGTCCGATCGTCGTGGGGAATGATCTGCCCCAGCTCCTCAACCTGCTGTTCGGCAATATCTCGCTGAAGCCCGGGATTCTCGTCGCCGCGATCGATTGGCCACCCGAGCTGCTGGCCGCGCTCGGCGGGGGACCGCGGCTCGGGATCGCCGGATTGCGCGCGCTCACCGGTGTGCGGGGGCGCGCGCTCCTCGCGACCGCCCTCAAGCCGCTCGGCCTGTCCGCCGCGGAGCTGGCGCAGCGGTGCTATCAATTCGCGCTCGGCGGCATCGACCTCATCAAGGACGACCACAGCCTCGTGGATCAGCCGCCGGCACCGTTCCGGGAGCGCGTCGAGCGCTGCCAGGACGCGGTCGCACGTGCGAACCGCGAGACGGGGGGCAACGCGCTCTACTTTCCCAACGTGACCGCGGGAGCCGCCGTGGCGCTGGAGCGGGCCGACTTCGCGCGCGGGGCGGGGTGCCGTGGTGCGGTCGTGAACCTGCTGCCGGCAGGGCTCGACGCGGCGCGCACGCTCGCCGCGTCGACCGGCCTTGCGATCGTGACGCACCCGTCGCTCGCGGGCGCGTTTTTCCACGCCGACCACGGCATCGCGCCCGAGGTCTTGCTGGGTGACATTTTCCGCGTTGCGGGCAGCGACGCGGTGATCTATCCCAACGTGGGCGGGCGGTTTACGTTCTCGGACGCGACCTGTGGTGCCGTCAACGATCGACTGCGTCGCCCGCTCGGCGAGGTGCGGCCGGCGTGCCCGGTACCGGCGGGCGGCCTCGACGCGGTCCGCGTGCCGCATTGGGTCGAGCGCTACGGTGCCGACACCATCTTTCTCGTCGGCGGAAGCCTCTACGCCCAGCCCGACCTCACCGCGGCGGCGCGGCGGCTCGCCGACCAAGTCAGACGACACTCACATGAATGATCGATCGAAGGTGCTCAAGTTCGCGGGCCCCTCCTTCCGCTGGGACGCAGTGCCCGTGCGGGAATACAAGGCGCCCGACGCGCACCACAAGGACGTCACCCGGCAGACGCTGCTGGGCGACGGCATGGGCGAGGAGCCCTTCAAGTTCGTGACGCGCTACTTCGAGATCCAACCGGGCGGTTACTCGACGCTCGAGCGCCATCAGCATCCGCACGCGGTGGTGGTGCTGCGGGGTCGGGGCGGAGTGACGCTGGGCGAGCGCAGCTACGATATCGCGCCGTACGACTGCGTCTACGTCTCACCGGGCGTGACGCACCAGTTCCGGGCCACGGGCGAGGAGCCGCTGGGCTTTCTGTGCATGGTGGATCGGGCCAGGGACCGGCCGGAGGTGGTGGAATGAGCTTCCAATCCATCAATCCTGCCACGGGCGACGTGCTCGAAACCTTCCCGGAGACCTCGCCCGCCGCGCTCGACGGGATTCTCGAGCGGGCCGACCGGGCGTCGCGCGACTGGCGACGCCGGCCCGTCGCAGAGCGCGCCGAGCGGCTGCGCGCCGCCGCGCGGCTGTTGCGCGAGCGCAAGGACGCGTATGCCCGCACGATGGCGCTCGAGATGGGGAAGCCGCTCGCGCAGGGCGCGGCGGAGGCCGAGAAGTGCGCCTGGGCGTGCGACTATTACGCGGAGCGCGCTGCGGCGTTCCTCGCCGACGAGCGACGCGACAGCGATGGGTCGCGGAGCTACCTGCGGTTCGAGGCGATCGGCCCGGTGCTCGCGATCATGCCGTGGAACTTCCCGTTCTGGCAGGTGTTCCGCTTCGCCGCGCCGACGCTCGTCGCGGGGAACGCCGGCATCTTGAAGCACGCCCCCAACGTGTCGCGCTGCGCGCTCGAGATCGAGGACGTGTTCCGGAACGCAGGCCTCCCCGACGGGCTGTTCCGGGCCGTGTTCCTCGACAACGAGGCGGCGGGGAGGGCGATAGCCGACCCGCGGGTGCGCGCCGTGACGCTCACGGGGAGCGATCGCGCCGGGAGCCAGGTGGCGGAGCAAGCGGGACGGCACCTGAAGAAGACGGTGCTCGAGCTGGGTGGCAGCGATCCCTTCATCGTGCTCGAGGACGCGGATCTCGGGAAGGTCGCGCGGGTCGCGGCCGAGGCGCGGCTGATCAACAGCGGCCAGAGCTGCATCGCGGCCAAGCGGTTCATCGTCCTCGACCCGATCGCCGACCGTTTTCTGGAGCGGTTCACGGCGGAGATGCGGGCCCAGCGGGTGGGCGATCCGCTCGATCCCAGGACCCAGATCGGCCCCCAGGCGCGGCTCGATCTCCGCGCCAATCTGCACCGCCAGGTGCAAGAGTCCGCGCAGCGGGGCGCGCGGCTCGTGCTGGGGGGGCAGCTGCCCGACGGGGCGGGGGCGTTCTATCCCCCCACCGTGCTGGTCGGCGTGGAGCCGGGGATGCCGGCGTTCGACCAGGAGACGTTCGGCCCCGCGGCCGCCGTGATCCGCGCTCGGGACGAGGGCGATGCGGTCCGCATCGCCAACGCCTCGGTATACGGGCTCGGTGCGGCGGTGTGGACCGAAGACGCGGCGCGCGGCGAGCGGATCGCGCGCGACATCGAGGCGGGCAGCGTGTTCGTGAACGGCATCGTCAAGTCCGACCCGCGGCTGCCGTTCGGTGGGGTGAAGCGCTCAGGCTTCGGCCGCGAGCTGTCGGAGTACGGGCTGCGAGAGTTCACGAACATCAAGACCGTGTGGGTGGCGTGAACGTCCGCGTCGGCACCTCGGGCTACAACTTCTCCGAGTGGAAGGGGAGCTTCTATCCCGCGAAGCTGCCCGAGTCGCAGATGCTCGCGTATTATGCGCAGCGGCTCTCGACGGTGGAGGTGAACTACACGTTCTATCGGATGCCGAACGCGAAGACCGTGGCGGGGTGGGACGAAGCGACCCCGGCGGGCTTCACCTTCGTGCTCAAGGCGCCGCAGCGCATCACGCATATCGCCCGGCTCAAGGACGTGGACGACCCGCTCCGCTACTTCCTCGAGACCGGTCGGAAGCTCGGAGCCAAGCTCGGCCCCATCCTGTTCCAGCTGCCGCCCAACTTCAAAAAGGATGTGGCGCGCTTGAACGACCTGCTCACGCAGTTCCCCCCCGAGCTGCGCTGTGCCTGGGAGTTCCGCCACGAGTCGTGGTTCGGGGACGACGTGTACGACGCGTTGCGCACCGCGAACGCCGCGCTGTGCGTCGCCGACACCGAGGAAGGGCATACGCCGCTCGTCCCGACGGCGGACTTCGGCTACCTGCGGCTACGCGACGAGGGCTACAAGACGAACGACCTCGAGCAGTGGGCCACGCAGGTGAAGGCGCTCGGGAAGGCGTGGCAGGACGCCTTCATCTTCTTCAAGCACGAGGAGTCAGGCATCGGGCCAAAGCTGGCGCAGCAGTTCGCGCAGCTGTTGACCGACTGACCTAGGACACCGTCAGCCTCCGATACATCGACAGGTGCCGGAGCGCCGCGGCTTTCTTTCCTGTTTTCTCGTACAGCCGCGCCACGTTGTAGTGCGCGTCCGCGAGCCGTGGGTCGGTGGCGAGCGCGGCGCGATACGCCTCGATCGCGTCCGCGGGACGCTCCAGGTCCTCGAGCGCGATCCCCAGATTGAACGCCGCCGTCACGTGCTCGGGGCGCTCCCGCAGCGCCAACCGGTAATGGCGCTCGGCTTCCTCGACGAGCCCCTGCTCGTGCAGCAGCCGGCCGAGGTTGACGTGAGCGTCGGCGTGGTGGGCGTCGAGCTCGAGGGCTCGCCGGTAGGCGTCGCGGGCTTCCACCGGCGCGGCCACCTCGAGCTCCAGTCCCAGGTCGTACCAGTCCTGGGCGGAGAAGTCCTGCTCGACCAGCCGGGCGGCCCGCGCGGTGCGCCGCGCCATCGGGGCTGCTCGCGTGGCGAGGTCGGAGATGGCGAAGTCGATCTGCATCTGGTCGGACTCGGGGCTCCAGGTAGACTCGCCATCGCTCACGACGATGCGGTCGCCTTCGGCCGCGATCCGCAGCTCGGCGAGGGAGCGGCCGCGGGGCAGCTCGGTCCGGAGCCGGCGGAGCGCCCGCCGGATGCGGCGCGTCGGAATGCGCGCGGCGACGAGCCCCTTGGCGGTGCGGAGGATGACCAGGTCCTGGAAGGAGAACAGCAGCTCACCGCGGGGGCCGCGCCCGGGCGTCAAAAAACCGTCGCGCGCGAAGCCTCGCACTTGCGCGACGGTCAATCCCAACAGCTTGGCGACGTCTCGGGACGTGTATCCCTTCATTCCCGCTATCTAGCCTCGTGCACCTCCCACTTTCCGCCTGGCGGTGGGAGCCGCTTTCGCCCCCTTTCCCTCGACTCGTTTCGCCGGCTTGCGCTCCCCCGTAGCCCCTTTGCCTTTGAGGCTCGCCTTCAGCGCCTCCATCAGGTCGATGATCTGCGTCTTGGGCGCCTCGGTCGGCTCCTCGGTGATCTCCTTGCCCTCCACCTTCCGCTGAATCTGCTCGAGGACGCGCTTGCGCACGTTGTCCTCGTACTTGTCGGGTTCGAAGGCCGGGGACGCCGCCTGCTCCACCAGCTGTACGGCGAGCTGTAACTCCGGCTTCTTCACCTCGACCTTGGGAATCGGCACGTCCGCGATCGAGCGGATCTCGTTCGCGTAGCGCAGCTGCTCCATCAAGAGACCGCCTGCCTCGGGACGCACGGCGATGAGGTACTGCTTGCCGCGCGCCGCGTATTGTCCTACCGCGACGCGCCCCGTCTGCTTCAGCGCCTCCGCCAGCAGGCGATAGGCTCGGTCGCCGCCTTTATCGGGGCCGAGGAAGTACGACTTCTCCACGTATTTCCTGTCCACCTGGTCGGCCGGCACGAACTCGGTGATCTCGACCGTATTGGTGGACTTCTCTTCGAGGGCCTTCAGCTCGTCCGGGGTGAAGATCACATACTGTCCCTTCGTGAACTCGTAGCCCTTCACCATCTCGTCCTTCTCGACCTTGTCGCCGTCCTTGGAGCAGACGTACTGCTGCTTCAGGCGGGCGCCGTCCTTCTTGTGCAGCCAGTTGAAGCTGATGGCGGCCGACGACTCGCCGGTCGAGAACAGCTTGATCGGCACGGAAACGAGGCCGAAGGACAGCGTGGCGGAACCAAGCGGGTGTGCGCTCATGGGTTAAGATTTCACCCTTATGCCCGCAAAACGGAAGGCCGGGTCCGGTCCGCTCAGTACGTACCGTGCAAAGCGCTCTCTGGACCAAACCCCGGAGCCGGGAGCCCGTGCCGCCCCTGCCGCCCTTGCCGCCTCGTCCGCGGGCGGGCTCTTCGTCGTCCACATGCACGCCGCCCGGCGGCTCCACTGGGACCTGCGGCTCGAGATGGACGGAGTGCTCAAGTCCTGGGCCGTTCCCAAGGGGCCCTCTCCCAATCGCGCCGACAAGCGGCTCGCGGTCCATGTGGAAGACCACCCGCTCGAGTACGGCGACTTCGAAGGGCTCATCCCCGAAGGGAATTACGGCGCCGGGGCGGTGATCGTGTGGGACCGCGGACGCTGGGTGCCGCTCGAGGATCCCCACGAGGGCATGACGAAGGGGAAACTGCTGTTCGAGCTGCACGGCTACAAGCTCAAGGGCAAGTGGACGCTCGTGAAGCTCAAGAAGGGCGAGAAGGAATGGCTCCTGATCAAGGAGAAGGACGGCTACGCCGCGGCGGACGGGGGGGAGGCGCTGCCGCCTGAGTCGGTGCTGTCCGGGCTCACGGTGGAGGAGCTGAAGGCCGGGGAAGACCGGGCGGCGCCGGTCGTCAAGGCGCTCGCGCGTCTCAAGGCACCGCGCCGAGACGTGTCGGTCGCGGACGCCGAGCCTATGCTCGCCGAGACGCGCGAGCGGCCGTTCTCGAAACCCGGATGGCTGTTCGAGCTGAAGCTCGATGGGTACCGCGTCCGCGCCGCGCGCGAAGCAGGGGACGCCCGGCTCGTCACCCGTAACGGGCACGACATCGCCCCCTCATTCCCCGAGCTCGCGCGCGCCCTGGCGGCGCTGCCGTACGAGGGATTCATCTTGGACGGCGAGCTGGTCGTGCCGGACGAGGCCGGGCGGCCGAGCTTCCAGCGACTCCAGAACCGCGCCAAGGTGTCTCGGGCGCTCGACGTGCGCCGCGGCGCGGTCGAGACGCCCGCGGCACTGTACGTGTTCGATCTGCTCGCGTTCGAGGGTTTCGACCTCCGGTCGTTGCCGCTCGAGCAGCGCAAGGTCCTGCTCGAGCAGATCGTGCCGCGCGTGGGCCCGATCAAGTATCTCTCGCACTTCGAGAAGGATGGCGAGGCGCTGTACGAGCAGGTCGTGAAGCTGGGGCTCGAGGGGATCGTGGCGAAAAAAGCCGACTCGCCCTACCGCGCCGGCCGTTCCCCCAACTGGCTCAAGATTCGGGCCGACCGGACCGATGACTTCGTCGTGGTCGGCTTCACCCGGCCTAAAGGATCCCGCACGGCGTTTGGCGCGCTCGACCTCGGAGCCTACGAGGACGGCAAGCTGGTCTACGCCGGCCGGGTTGGCAGCGGGTTCACCACCGCGCAGCTCAAGGAGGTGAGCGCCGTCCTGGAGCGCGGTGTTCGCCCCACGCCGGCCTTCAGCGGCCCGATCCCCCAAGATGCCGGGCATACCTGGATCGCGCCCACGCTCGTCGTCGAAGTGCGATACAAGGAATGGACTGACGAGGGGTTGTTGCGGCAGCCGGTGTTTCTCCGGTTCCGGGACGACAAGCCGGTCGCGGAGGCGGCGATCCGGGGACGGGGGACGGGGGACGAGGGAGGGGTGGAGTTGGATGCGGACACCCGTCCCCCGTCCCTCGTCCCCCCTCCCCGGGAAGTGAAATTCTCGAACCTCGACAAAGTGTTCTGGCCGGACGAGGGCTACACCAAGGGCGACCTGATCGAGTACTACCGGGCCGTCTCACAGTGGATGCTGCCCTATCTCGCCGATCGGCCCCTGGTGCTCACGCGCTTCCCCGACGGCATCACCGGGAAATCTTTCTTCCAGAAGGACGCCCCGGAGTATGCCCAGGCGTTCGTGCGAACGGTCACGATCTGGAGCGAGGACTCGCAGCGCGAGCTCGATTATTTCGTGTGCGACAACGAGTCCTCGCTTCTCTACATCGTCAACATGGCGGCGATCCTGCTCCACGTCTGGTCGTCCCGCGTGGCGACTCTGGAAACGCCCGACTGGTGCATCCTGGACCTCGACCCGAAGGAGGCTCCGTTTACGGACGTCGTCACCGTCGCGAAAGCCGTCCGGGCGTTGTGCGATGAGATCGACCTGCCGACGGGGATCAAGACGAGCGGCTCGACCGGCCTGCACGTGCTGATCCCGCTCGGTCGCCAGGTCACCTATGAGCAATCCCGCACGCTGGGCGGACTCCTGGCGCGTGTCATCGCGGCTGAGCTGCCGGACATCGCCACGGTAACGCGCCAGGTGCAAAAGCGGGACGGCAAAGTGTATCTCGACTACGTGCAGAACGGCCACGGGCGGCTGCTCGTCGCGCCGTTCAGCGCACGGCCCTTGCCCGGCGCGCCGGTGTCGATGCCGCTCGCGTGGAGCGAGGTGACGCCCAAGCTCGACATCCGGAAGTTCACGATCGCGAACGCGCCGGCGCGCATGAAAAAGCTGAAGGACGACCCGCTCCGCGCGGTGCTCGAGGAGAAGCCCGATCTCGTGAGCGCGCTGGAGAAGCTCCATGCTCGTCTCGAGTGACCCCGCCACGATCACCGTCGGCGACGGCGGGCCCCGTGTGTCGGGCCTGCTGATGCGCCCGCCCGGCGCGCGCTGGTTGTACGTGCTCGCCCACGGTGCGGGGGCCGGGATGCGGCACCCGTTTCTGGAGGCGATCGCGCAGCGGCTGGCCGAGCGGGACATCGCCACCCTGCGGTATCAGTTTCCGTACATGGAGCAGCGGGCCCGTCGCCCCGATCCGCCGGCGCTGGCGGCGGCGGCGGTTCGCGCCGCGGTGATGGAGGCGGCGCGCGCGGCGCCCGGGCTGCCGCTCGTCGCCGGGGGGAAGTCGTTCGGCGGGCGGATGACCTCCACGGCGCAGGCCAGCGAGCCGCTCCCGGCAGTGCGGGGGCTGGTGTTTCTCGGCTTCCCGCTGCACCCACCCGGCCGCCCCGGGAACGAGCGGGCGGAGCACCTGGCGCGAGTTCAGGTCCCGATGCTCTTTCTGCAGGGGACGCGGGACGACTTCGCCGACCTGAAGCTGCTGCGGCCGGTGGTGAAGCGGCTCGGCACGCGCGCCACGCTGCACCTCGTGGACGGCGGGGATCACTCGTTTAGGGTGCTCAAGCGGTCGGGGCGCACGGACGCCGACGTGATGGGTGAGCTTGTGGGGGCCATCGTCGAGTGGATGGGCGGGATCATGTGACGAGCCGCTGGGGGGCTCCCTTCGCGACAAAAAGACGCAGTCGCTACGGGAGGCCCCCAGCGACTCTTGACGCTGCAAGGTCGCCGGGCCCCCCGCGCAGCGACTGCGTATTTTTGTCGCGGAGCGGGGGGTCCGGCGACC
>Ga0209802_1003299_pt1 | contig 10869 bp, 13 predicted proteins | sample GraSoiAngelo_129_FD_185886 | JGI IMG/M metagenome (GOLD analysis project Ga0209802, IMG submission 185886) | Grasslands soil microbial communities from the Angelo Coastal Reserve, California, USA - 14_0927_12_40cm (SPAdes) (version 2) | ecosystem: Environmental > Terrestrial > Soil > Grasslands ... | reverse complement strand
CCAACTTGAGAACAGGATTTTCAGTGCCGCCGTTACTCATTGTCCTTGCCACTCTCGTGTCGGCCCAGAAAACAGATCCTCCGGACGCTGAATACATCGCTCAAGCTCTCTCGGCTGCCCCAGAAGCGGTGGCCCAAGGCGCGGCGGTCGTTCGCATGGAGAAAGATGGGAAGATCACCACGCTTCGTGAGGGCAAGAACGGATTCTCATGCATGGTGGTTGGCGGCGGAGAAAAAATGTGCGCTGATGCAAACAGCATGGAATTCTTTGCCGCATGGGCGAAGCACCAGCCTCCGCCAAACAAGTTAGGACTCACATACATGCTGTCGGGTTATGACGTTGGGGGGAGCAACACGGATCCTTATGCGATGAGCAAGACTGCGGACAATCGCTGGGTGGTTACCGGCCCTCACGTAATGATTCTCGGTCCTGCCAGCAAGTCCCTGGGACTGACTTCGACACCTGACGTTGACCCAGCCAAACCATACATGATGTGGGTCGGCACGCCCTACGAACACGCGATGATCCCCGTTGGCTCAGACAAGAGCCAGGTGAAACCGCTCGCGGGTAAACCTGCGACGCCGAGGTAGAGATGAATCGGCAGAATCCTATTCATCGGTTCTTAACAGGCGAGAGCACTCATTGAGAAGGCTGATCCGGGTCATTGAGTGATATCGCGATTTATCGTCAACCAGGAGCCAATCACCCAATCATCCGCAGGTGCAAACGTAAAGCTGTCATAGCGTCGCCTTTGCTTTTTCGCCATAATCCGAAGTATGGCTCTCATTGTTTTCCTCCGAGGAGTAAATGTTGGGGGACACAAAACGTTTCGCCCGAGCATCGTCGCACGAAAACTAAGCGCCTATGATGTCGTAAATGTGGGTGCTGCGGGCACGTTTGTCGTTCGTAAACCTGGATCTCGAGCAAAGTTCCGTACTGCATTGCGCCGCAAGCTGCCGTTCAGCACGCAAGTTGTGCTGTGCGATGGCCGCGATCTTATCCGCCTAGAGAAGGTGAATCCGTTTGGGACTGAGGCGTCACCCCCGGACATAGTTCGGTTCGTGAGCATCCTATCGAAAGCCGGTAGTCTCCGGGCAGCGCTTCCGGTCACGTTTCCCACGGACGGGGAGTGGTTGGTACAGGTGATGGCGTCAAAAGGCCAATTTGTGTTTGGAATGTACCGTCGCCATATGAAGACGATTGGCTGTCTTGGCCAGATCGACAAGCTTTACGGCGTGCCGGCGACGACACGGAATTGGAACACCATAGTTGCGATCGTGCGGATCTTGAAGGGCCAGACGAAGACGCGATAACGATGTTCGATTACCTTCAATACCCTCGATGAGTGCAATCGAGATATTTCAACAGTTATCCGCGCGGGACTGCGTCAGTAGATGCTCCATACACCCGGTGTGACCACCTCCAGCAGATGACCATCGGGGTCGCGGAGTAAAGCGCCTCGCCGCCGTATTTCCAAGTCTTCCTGAACTCAATCGGAATTCCCTGTTGCGACAGCCATGCCTCCCAAGCTGGTAGTTCCGACCGGGCAATTCCGAAGGCGATGTGGATTGCGCCAGTGGCGTCGGTGTTCGCGGTGACCCCTTTCTTGAACAGCAGCAATATGCTGCGGTCACCGGCACGCATCGCACACAGTCGCGTCTGGTCGGTGATGCCTTCCTTCTGATCGGGGTCGAATCGGCTCAAAGCCGAATACGCGCCGATAGAATCCCACCGATCGTGTCGGGCGTTCGACGTAGAGCGACGTTTCAAGGATTCCGTTGACTTGCGGTCGGCTGGAAGTAGCCTCTGACATCGTGACCCCCGTAGTTCCGATATCACTCAGATGCAGATGGTATTCTGATGCACCAGCTGCCATTTGGACGCAACCTGTGCGACCAGGAGGATGCCAGTGCGTGTACTTGGGTATACGTGGGCGGGCGTGCGAACCAGCGATCTGAACTCGTGAACGCGCCGAAGTCCGAGGATGTCGGAAAAGAAGCGTGAGGACGAGATGGCAAAGGGTTGGTGCAGTTTGAGCTGCCGTCGGGGCAACTGTTCGAGGTCTTCGGCTCCGAGAGTCGCTACTACCAATTCCACAATTGTCCCGTCGTTGGCTTCCAGGTCGAGGATGTGCGTGCTGCCAAGCAGGAAATGGAATCAAAGGGCATCGAGTTCATGACTGATGTGTTTGGCGACGATAAAGAGGCGTGGGCGTATTTCGGTGGACCGGACGGATACCTGTACGAGATCTGGCAGACACAACGACCGCTGAAAGCACCGCTCCGCTCGGCGTAGCTGTTGATGACAGGCCATAGCGCTCGAAACGCCGTCGATGAGTGAAATCGAGATTTATCGACAGATATGGTTCCGGTCCCGTCGAGCGAGACGGCGGGAATCTCAGTGTCGATCCACGCAGGTGGTGCCAAATGGCCCCGCCTTACTCACGTCTCCTGTCCAACGCTCCACGTTAGCGAGCTTGTCGATTGCAGATTCAAGATCAAGCAAGGCTTTAGGGGCACCTCCGCAACCGTAGTAGTGCTTTACATGATGGCTGGCTTCTCTCACGTCGATTTCCGTCACAGCCGTGAGTATATCTGTGCAATATCGTGTGCAATTTTCCCCAGAATAATCCTCAGAGAGCGTGAAGAATTTCGCTGTTGCGAACTCGTTCAGCAGAGATTTGATCTGATCGGCCTCTACACGGCCTTCACGAAGCCCCTTTTCCTTCACGTGCGTTTTGCCGTTGTACTCCACCCGCCCATCACCATGAATTGTTACGCTGTATGCGGGACAATTTCCGTAGCACGCAGTTCGTTCCAACTGGACGGTCAGCGTTTTGACATCCGCGTCCGGCAGCGAAGTCAGGTCGAGGCTCGGGTCGGATGGCCGAGCTGATGCTGATGCAAGGAAAAGCAATGAACAAAGCCCCGTTGCTCTGAAGAATCTTTGAAAGACCATAGTTATCCTTTCCAACCCTGGAACGCATGAACCATACGAACTTGCGCCTGAAGCATAGGACACCTCTGGACAGCGTTTCGAAGTCACTTGGGGCGTGCAGCTTGTACCTGATGATATGTCTATGTCTGATGTCGAATGGAAACGGGTCCGGGCGAGGATCGAGGCAGACCATGACGACAGCTTTACCGTTCGCAAACGCGAATCCGACTTCGTACCATATGTTTGGATTATTGGTTGTGATATCAGCAAGACAGACCTCAGCATCTTGAATGCCTTTTTCTATATCATCAATCACGATGGTGGTGCCAGGGTCCTCGTCAACGCGGTAGGGTTCAAGACCTGCTTCTTTGATTGCAGGGACCAAAATATCCCGGTAGCGTTTGTCGTATGGCCCGCCATTGTCAAATGGTTGAATGACGAAGCATGTTGGCATGGGGGTTCCTTCGCTGGAGACGGATTATAACCCCTCGGGCGGGCCTTAATCGCCTTGTCCGTCCTGCCCTGCCGGACCTTCGTCCACTGTGGAATGTCATTTCTCCCACGTCCCCGTAACCAGTTTGTCTAGCCTGTTGTTCGGTTTTTGAAACAAGACGAAGCCCCTTGTGCTATCGAAGCGTCTGACGCGGTACGCTCTTTCTACGTGCTTTCCCTTTCCAGAAAGAGAGAGGTCATGGATTCGCCGTCCAAAGCGAAAACCGGTCCCAAATCAAAACCAAAAAAGCGATACGTCAAACCAGAATTAACGAAAATCTCGCCTTCGACGGCGGAGGCACTACTGCGAAGAAAAGCCCATAGCGATTCTGCCGCTGGAAAAATGCCAAGGCGCATCGACAAGCTGCGGCAGAAGGAAAGGTAGGGACTCTATTTATCCCACGTGCCGGTAACCAGATTGTCGAGCCGGTCCTGTCTGCCCTTAACCCATCGGCTGTAGTGCTTCTCCGTAGTCTTGATGGACTCGTGGCCTAACAACTTGGACACTTCCTCAAGCGGGACGCCCTTCTGCAACAGATCTACTGCGAACGTATCCCGTAGCCGGTGGGACTTCATATAGCCGCCGTCCAATCGCGCATCGCGGAAAAGCCGAGCGAGAAACTTAGCCCAATTCTTTGTGACGGATTCTTCCAGGCCCTTGCCCGACCAAAAAACATAAACCGGATTGCCATTCGCAACGGCAAGGATCTCTTCCGCCACTTCGTTAGGGACGGGCACAGAGACATGCGTGCCGGTTTTCTGCCGAGCGGTTACGATTCGGAAGAGTTTCTTGGTTGCATCGTGGATAATCTCTTCCCGTTTCAGGGTCAAGGCGTCCCGGATGGCAAGCCCGGACCATCGCATCAATTGCAGCAGTGCATGTATGCGGACCCGCTTAGCAGGATCATCGGCGAAGGTTGCGTAGCACGTATCCAGGAGACGGGCGTATTCCACGGCGCTAAGCGGCAGCGTCGGGCTTTGGTCGACCTCGATTTTCGATAACTGAGGGATACGGCTCAACCATTCGGCCTCGTAGCAGAAACGGAGGAAGGACCGAAGACGCTCACGGACCTTGGATCTTGTCAGAGACGCTGGGTAGACCTCCGGCCACGTGGCGCAATAGCGGGTCAACAATTCCCGCGTGAGACCTTTCACAGTGAAGATTGAGCGGGACTCGCAAAACTCCCGGAGGCGTGCCAGTTCGCGGGTGTACTTGCCCACGACTTTCTCTGTTACGCCTTGGTTGCGTTTTTCCTGGAGGAAAGTGTCTATCGCATCGGTGAGCGATTGTGCCTCGGCTAGTAATTCGCCATCAGCCGGGGCCTTGCCGCTGAGCTGTGCTTCAAGGTTGCGCTTGGCTTCCTCAGCTTGCGCCCATGATCGCGTGCCCGCCATCTGCCGGTGCTGTTTTCCCTTGTGAGTCCAGCGGAGATGTTTCCGGCAATTGCAAGTCTTGCGAAACTCATCCCCGGCGTACTTACATCCAGGCGAGTGACGCACGAAGATTGTGATTACGGGTGCGCTCATCAGTACAGCTAAGCACAGAATTAGCACACATTCTAGATATCTTCGGTAACCATCAAGGAAAGGCAGTGTTCATGCGGTATTTGTAAGACTAAAGGTTGGCGGAGAGAGTGGGATTCGAACCCACGTTACCCTTTCGAGTAAACACGCTTTCCAAGCGTGCGCCTTCAGCCACTCGGCCATCTCTCCGATATAAATTTCTTTGCCTTCAGGAGATCTGCAGCAAAGTATGCTACTGGCTCGCGCGCCCAGCATATCCTGCGTGGCGATTGGAATTTTATTGTGCGCTTAGAGGAATCGCAACTCGCGCTGATCGTTAGCGAGTCTTCTTGCAGGCTCAATTTTAGACGGCGAGGGCGGGGCCTGCCGAAAACACGTCACCTGCCCCGGCACTCACCGCTCACCTAACTCTTTGTCCGTCAATGATCGAACAACATCCAAGCAGTGCTAACGGGACTTCCCAGCCTTTACCATCTTCTTCTTCTTAGCATGTGCGCCCTGGCCCGCGTGCCCGTCTCTGCCCGCGTGTCCATCCCGGCCGGCGTGCCCGTTCCGGCTCGCCAAAATCGAGACTCGCCGGATTTCAGCCTCCAACGCCTCAGAGATTTCTTCTGAATTCCGATCGCCACGTGCCACCCGGCTCACATAGGAAGGATCTATTCCCAGTTTTTCTGCTACCCGGCTATAAAGCCCTCTAAAAAGTGAAGGCAAACTAGTCGATATCGTGTTACCATCGCGATTGTCACGATTCATGACCACCTTTCAGTCGTCTCGATCAGTTTCCAGATGTCCTAGACCGTGACAACCTAACAGAATTGTTATATCCTATGTGATAGAGAAAGTAACTAGTAAAATGGCCCGGCGACAAAGTAGCGTAACAGAGTGGGCTCAACGGGTTTCCTCCCTGCGCCGCCACCATGGCTTCAGCCAGATGGAGTTCGGACGTAGGCTTCGTTGTTCCGCGATGACCGTTTCCCGGTGGGAACGCGGCATGCTTGAACCTTCCGCGGAGTCCTATATTCAGCTCGGCAATCTCTCCGGCGACCCCGACTGCTGGTATTTCTGGGGACGAGCCGGATTGCAGAGTTCCGATCTCATGCGTGTCCTGCCTGATACCCAAAGTCAGCGTGTTCGAACCACCGCCTTCCCGAATCTCGATATCGTGGTCGCTGGCACGGGAAATAAAAGGCACATTCCCAAGAGCGGCCGATTGATCGCGGTTCCGCTGTTGAAGGTTCATGCCGGAACTCACGGTGAAATCGGAGACAAGGCGCCCGATCTAAATCAGATCCACGCCGTAGATGTGATGGGTGCCCCTTCGGAGTGGTGTCCCAACCCTGCCTACACCGTCTGCCTTCGGGTTAAAGGCGAGTCCATGGGTCCTTTGATCCACGATGGCGCTATCGTGGCGGTTGATTCCTCGCAGACGGAGCGCTCCGAACTTGACGGCAAAATTGTTGTCGTTTCGCACGAAGAAAAGGGGCTCACCATCTCCCGATTTCACCGCTATCGCGGGGTCGAAGTGCTGGAACCGGAAAATCGCGAGTACGAGTCAACGACTCTGGGCGCGGGCCGCGACTGGCGAATCATCGGACGAGTCCTGTGGTGGATTGCCAAAGCACCCTAGCCGGGTTCGATTCCTTCCTCATTCCGCCGGTTTACTGTCCTGTGCCTGGCCACGCCGGATAACTCCAACAGCGAAAATTGATTCAATTGCCGTGCCCGGGGGCACTGTCCGGTTTAAGACCGTAACCGCATTGACATCCGTGTTATAAGTTTGCGGTCGACTTCGCCGTGGAGGATCATCATGGCCGAAGATAAGTGGGAATGGAAAGACTGGAACAGCCTCTGGTGCGAGGCGCTTAAGTCCAGGGATCCCGAAAAACTGACAGCCCTCATCGCGGAACTCAATCACGAATTGCAGGAGTACCAGAAGAAGAGGGCGCTTTCCGAACGCGTCCAGAGGGAGCGCGAAACAGCTTAAGACTCTTTCATTTTTTGTGAATCTTGTCGATTGCGGCTTACGCGAGTTTTTCAGGTCCGGAAGGAAGTAGAGCAGCGCGGACTTCCGCAGTCGCCCCGTTTCCAGGGGCAGGGGTTGCGGTAACCGCTGGCTTGGCTGCATTTTCCAGTACTCGGTTGTGCAGGCAATAGAGCGCCAGTTCCAGGCGGTCGGCCACTCCCAGCTTGTCATACACTTTGCGCAAATAATTCTTCACCACCTGCTCAGTAGTGCCAACCCGGAGAGCGATTTCCTTATTCTTCATGCCTTGAGTGACGCAGGAAACGATCAGCGATTCTTTGGGCGTAAGCTGGACCTTGGTGCGCGCGGATATAGGCCGCGTGGCCTGTGTCCGATAAGCTTCCAGCACCCAGTTCACGGCTTGCGTGTCGAGCCAGGGCTCGCCTTGTGCTACCTTGCGCAGGCACTGCACCAGGAGTTCCGGTTCCACGTCGCGTGAGACGATGCCATGAGCGCCCCGGCGGAACAACTCCAGAGTCAGTTCTTCGTTGGGTTCTTGAATGACCACAACCAGCTTGCAATTGGCTCCCTGCTTGAGCAGGTCGCAAACTACTTCCACAGGATTCGGTACCAGGGATGCCTCGAACATGAGAATGTCCGCGGAGAATTTCTTTGCCGCTGACATGGTTTGCGCCAGCGTCTCGGCTTGACCCACAACCCGGATATCATCTTCCAGGGCGAAAATCTTACGCAGCCCAGCGCGGAAGATCGCCTGGGTGTCGGCCAGGATGACCCGAATGGGCTGTCCCTTCCCGGCGGCCTCGTGCGGCTTGTCGAAATTCTCGTCCACACCCAGTGAAGTGCTTGCCATCAATGTCCTTGCGCCTTAGCTGCGCTCAAAACTATATTCGTCGATCACCACGCCCACACCACGCCGGCCACCATCCTCATAGTTGCGCACTACTCTGCCTTTGCAATCAAGCTGCACGTCGCTGTCTGCGCCCACCACATCCGCCGGAAGCGAAATGGTGAAGTCCACCAGCGACCCCACTGGCATTTCCGCATCCATTTGCAGCAACACCCCGTTCGCCGAAATGTTCTGCGTCTCTCCCGGGCGATTGCCGCTTTTGGATTTCACTTCGACCGGCAGTTTTATGGGGAATCGCGCCGCACTCTGCATGTCCGTGTACGGTTTACGCCGCGGAGGATTTTGCGAATTTGGTTGCGCAATCATTTCTTTCGACGCTACCGGCGACGCACTTTCCTTGCCGTCGCTTGGGCCTTCTCCCGATTGGCCATTTTTGGGCATTTCGAACGAAGCTTACACCCCGGAATCAGGGGTGCAAAGTTACGGAAGTCATGAAACTTCCGGCCATAAATGCTTGGGAATCACGGAATTGCAGGCGAAATGCCGGGCTTCAGGCGGCCGCGCGTATGAAGAGACGTGATTGCGACAAGTGCTAAGCGCTTCAGTGAAGTTAGCATTCAGCCGGTGAAGTAAAGGGAACAGCCGAAATGAAAGACTTCAGAGACCTACACGTGTGACACAAAGCTCACTTAACGAATGCTAGCCTCTCATTGGCTCTCAAAGTCGAAGCCGATCGCCTGGCGGGCTGAATGCTAAGTGCTGAATACTGAAGGCTGCCGTTAGAACTTCGTCACTTCGGTAAAGTTAAACTCTCGAATCTTCATCGGCGGTACCACCATATCGAAGGACTCCTCGCCGCTGGCCCTTACCGGAGTTCCCATTTCTTGCACGTTTGAGAGCATGTGCAGCAGGCTCTCGTTGAAGCGGAAGTTGCGCACACCGTGGCGGACCTTGCCGCCCTCCACCAGGAAGGTTCCATCGCGAGTCATGCCGGTCAGTATCTTTTCGTAAGGCTCGACTTCGCGGATATACCACAGACGCGTCACCAGCACCCCACGCTCGGTGGAGGCGATCATCTGCTCGACGGTTCTCGGATCTTTCGTCACTCCGAAAACGATGTTCATCGGGGCCTCTCCCATTTCGTTGGGGAGCGGAAAGCCGTGACCAGTGGGCTCGATCCTTCCAACCTTCTCTTTGTATTCGGATCGCTTCATCTTCTCTGCGGTGGCTCGTGCGTAGACCAGCTGCTTGACAATTCCATCCTCGACCAGATGCACCCGTTGGCGGCGGATCCCTTCGCCATCAAACGGCGCGCCGGATTGCAGAGGATGGCCGACGTCGTCAGTGATGTTTATGTTGTCGCCGAAGATTTTCGCGCCCACCCGGTTGTTAAGAAATGAGCGCTGATCGAGAATCGCCAACCCGCCAAAGTCGAAAAACATGAAACCCACAATGTCGAGCACGGCTGCCGGTTCCAGAATCACGGTGTACTTCCCTGCCGGAATCTCCCGTGGCGCCGCTGACTCCAGGGCTTTGCGGGCGGCGACTTCTCCCAGAGTCACAGCGTCAAGATGCGCCACATTAGGAGAATTGGCCTTTTGCCATCCCGAGGAGTCCGCCGCCAGCATCGTGATCGAAATCTCCGAAGACGTCTGCGTGTGCCAATCGCTGAGGCTGCGTGAATTGAAAATAGCTTCGATCGATTCCGCAGTCGCGAAAATTCCAGCGGTAGTCAGCTTATGTCGCTGCGCTATGGAAACAATCTTATGGACGGCTTCGGCACGCTGCTCGGGCGTGACCGCGGCAGTCTCGTCAAAATACCGGATGGGAAACGACACCTTCTGGCCCCCGCTCGCCGGCATCGGCAACAATTCAGGGTCGGGATGCTGCACTTTCGCCAGACTCTCCGAGGCCTGCACCACCCGTCGCAGGCTTTCGTCATCGAGTTTGTTGGTCGAAGCCCGAGCGGTCCTTCCGCCAAACACAGTGCGCACGGAAACTCCGTAATTCTCTTCCGCCACATTCTGATGAATCGTATTATTCGCGAAGCGAGTGAGCGCGCTCCTGCCGCCATAGAACAACGCTTCCACCTCGTCGGCGGTGGAATAATTCTTAATTTTGTCGAAGATGTCAGCGGCTTTGGATTTATCTAGCATTCGAAGGTTAGCATTCGGCAGTTAGCGCTTAGCATTCGGCATTCAGCACCTAGCATTCAGCAGTTAGCACCCAGCACTAAGCTCCGAGGTTCTCGCTACGAATTTCTCCGTGCCTCTGTGCCTCCGTGGCAAGTCAATTTGGCACTTAGAATTTGGCATTTAGTATTCAGCCCTGGGCATTCAGCACTCCGCAAGAAGCTCCGAGCTTCTCGCTACGAATTTCTCCGTGCCCCTGTGTCTCCGTGGCAAGTCAATTCCCCCTAAACGCCGATCCCACTTTGACCCCGCGAAACCTCGACGGCGCCGCCCCGTGGCCCGTGCCCATCACCTGCTGTGGTTGCCCTTTGCCGCAGTTGGGGGTTCCCCACAGCGTCCACTCATCGCGCGAGCAGATCGCATCCAGCGAATTCCAGAACTCAGTAGTAATTCCGGAATAGGAACAGTTTTTCAGCATGCGCGTGCGCTTGCCATTCTTGATCTCCCAACCAATCTCCGTACCGAACTGGAAGTTGTAGCGCTTGTCATCGATTGACCATGAGCGATTCGTCTGCATGAAGATGCCATGATCCGTCGAAGCGATGAGTTGTTCCAGAGTCAGCGGCTTATCCCCAGGCAGGAGGCTGATGTTCGTCATACGAATGATTGGCAGCCGGTTCCAGCCTTCCGCGCGCAGAGTTCCGCCGGAGCGTTCTGCGCCGATGGTATGCGCCGTCTCCCGGGAGCTGAGATATCCGGTGAACAATCCTTTTGTGATGATCGGCGTACATTGCGCCGGAACGCCTTCATCGTCGAACCCAAACGTGCCCAGCCCCGGCCCATGCTCCTGGCGCGCATCCGCGACCACATTGACCAGGTCGCTGCCGTAGCGCAGCTTGCGTAGCTTGGCTATCGTAAGAAACGACGTGCCCGCAAAATTGGCTTCCATGCCG
>Ga0209802_1003298_pt1 | contig 10873 bp, 10 predicted proteins | sample GraSoiAngelo_129_FD_185886 | JGI IMG/M metagenome (GOLD analysis project Ga0209802, IMG submission 185886) | Grasslands soil microbial communities from the Angelo Coastal Reserve, California, USA - 14_0927_12_40cm (SPAdes) (version 2) | ecosystem: Environmental > Terrestrial > Soil > Grasslands ... | reverse complement strand
GCTGCGCGGGGGCGAGCCAGAGACCGCCTCTGCCCTTTCGTTTCAGAAGTTCGCATCCGCGCGCGCGATCAACGACCTGGAGGCCCTGGCCGCGTGCATGGAGGGGATGGCGCCGAGCGCGGTCCTGGACCCGACAAGCCTGTCAGCGATCCGCACGCCCGTCCTTCTCGTTGCCGGCGAGCGCGACGAGGTCGCCCATGACACGTCCCGACTTGCGGAGCTGATCCCGAGCGCGGAGCTGGTTGTGATTCCGGGCCGCGACCACCTGGGCACCGTGCCGGCGAGGCAGTTCAAGGAAGCGGCGGTGGAGTTCCTCGGCCGCCACTGACCTTTTGAGGGCTCCCTCCCTCCCCCAGAGCCCGACCTGACCAAGCGGAATCAGTCAACCAGGCCGTTCAGAAGATTGAAACCCCGCCTGTTAACGATCAGCCCGCGCGGTGGTGGTATCGGATCCGGTGCTTCGTCCGCGTCATCGCGACCCCGGTCGGAACGACGGAGATCGTGCCGTCCGGTTCCAGCACTGCCAGCTGCACGTCCTTGAGGTCGAGCACCCCGTGCTCCCTCATCGCCATCTCCACCTCCTCCGGGTCGACCCCTTCCTTCTTCATGACGTCAGGCACATATTTGCCATCGCGAACGATGATGGCCGGAGCTGGAGTGAACAGCCGGTGGAACCGCGGCAGGTTGTCAAGCTTGCCAACCAGAAAGTTGGTGCCAACCAGAGCCACGATGAGGACCAGGCCCCCCGAAAGCGAGGTATCAGGTCCAGTGATGGCCGGCTGCAACGCATTCGCCACCAGCAGGATGAAGACGAGGTCGTACAGCGTGAACTGCCCCACCTCGCGCTTGCCGAACAGCCGCAGCGCGCCCAGAAGCGCCGCGTAGACCACCACCGCACGAATCACCAGCTCCCACGGGGGAACGGTGAACTGCAGGGCTGAGGGCGTGAGCTGCTGCCTCTGCTACCTAGGCTTCAACAGAATGAGCGCCGCCGGACCCAGCAGGACGATCCACAGCGTCGGGAAGATGCAGCCGACCATCGGCAGCATCATCTTCAGCGTGGCCTGCGCGGCTTTTTCCTGGGCCCGCTGGCGCCGCTTGCGCCGCATCTCGTCGGCCTGGATGCGCAGGATCTTGCCGATGCCGGTGCCGAATTGCTCCGACTGGATGACGGCCTGGATGAAGTTGTGCAGGTCTTCCACGCCGCTGCTGCGGCCCATCTCGTCCATGGCCTCGAGACGAGGCCGGCCGAGGCTGACCTCGCGAAGCACTTTGGCGAACTGCTCGGAGAGCGCGTTCTTGTACTTGTCGGTGACTCGGGCCAACGCTGCGTCGAAGCCGAGGCCGGCGTCGACCGCGATCACCAGGAGGTCCATCGCATCCGGCAGGCCCTTCTGAATCTCGGTGCGGCGTGCGTCGACCTTCTGCTGCAGCCACATCACAGGCGCGTAGTAGCCAACGATCGCGCCCACCGCGAGCGAGATGACCAGATACACGGTGTTGCCAAACAAGAAGCCGAGCAGCAACCCGAGGGCCGCAAACACAGCGGCCGCGACGAGCCGCACCGCACCGAAGTCTTCGGGCGTGAGGTTGCCGGGCCGTCCGGCAAGCTCCAGCTTGTTCATGAGGTCCTGGCGTGCTTTCGCGGGCGTCGAGCGGGATAGGAAACTGCCCAGCTTCTCAATGGTCGGGCGCAGGAACCGCTCTGTAAACGGCCGCTGCAGCTCCACCTCTTCAATGGTCAGCGGTTTCTCGCCGCCGTACACCGAAAGGCGCTGTTGGACCATCTGGGCCGTGTTCACCTGTGGCGTGCGCGCGATGCCCAGGAAGATGATGAAGATTCCAAGACCGACCGCCAGGGCAAGGATGGGGAGCATCAGGTCATACCTCTATCGCGACAACGCGACGAATGATCAGGTTGCCGATGAAGATCATGAAGGCTCCAATCGCGATCAAAGCCCAGCCGTAGAAGCTTTCGAACATGGGCCGGAAGTAGGTGGGCGTCACGAAGTACATGAAGGTCGCGAGCACGAGGGGTAGAAACGTGATCAGGGTGCCAGATGCGCGCGCCTGTGCCGTCAGCGTGGCGATCTCGCCTTTGATGCGCACCCGCTCACGGATGGTGTAGGCGATGTTGTCCAGGATCTCAGCCAGGTTGCCGCCGACGGTGCGGTGGATCGAGTACGCCGTCGCCACGAGATCGAAGTCCGCGCTGGCGATGCGCTTGGTGATGTTCGACAACGCCTCGTCGGGCGAGCCACCGAGGTTCATCTCGCGAACCGCGCGCGCGAACTCATCGGCGATCGGGGGCACCGCGTTCTTCGCCACCGTGTCGATCGCCTGGGCGAATGAGTAACCGGCCTTGAGGGCGTTGGAGAGCAGGGTCAATGTGTCGCCGAGCTGTCCATTGAACGCGCGCAGGCGACGCCCAATCCTGTACTTGACATAGAAGCCGGGCACCAGGTAACCGACGATTCCAAGCGCGACGATCTGGATGATGCCGCCCGGAAAGCCGAACCGGATCAACCCGACGAGCATGAAGAACGCCATGCTGCCGAGCTGGATCATGAAGTACTCCGACGTGCGGAGCTTGAGGTCGGCTCTACCCAGCTGCTCGGCAACTGACGGCTTGCCTTTCTTGGCATTGCCACGGCCCACACGCTCGGCGGCGGGCGAGAAGATGCGGTTGAGGGTGTCGCGGAATCCAGACGCAGGCGGCAGTTGCGTGGCGCCCGCGGTGGTGACGCCGTACGCGGCCAGCCGGGCCTGGAAGTCCTCAGTGCCGCCCGCGGACCGCCGTGCTTGGTTCAGCCCGACGAAGAGCAGGAAGACGCCGGCGAAGGCGAGAAGGGCGAAAATCGCGCCGATTGGCATGTGGACCTCCTAGGGGGTTAGTACAGCTTATCCGGCGGGGGCTGGGGGGTTGGCACAAATAGCGATTCCGGGACGTCCTCGCCCTCGGACTTGAGATGCTCCATGCGCATCGGGATCACGCCGGTCGCGGTGTGGTAGCCGACGGCCTTGCCTTCCGAGTTCACGCCGATCTGCCGAAAGGTGAACAGCTCCTGGAACTGGACCTCGCCGTCCTTCATGCCCAAGACCTCGGCGACGCTGACGATTCGGCGGACGCCGCCGCGCAGTCGGGACTGTTGAACGATGAGGTGGATGGCGGCGCCGATGGTCTCGCGGATGGCGCGGGACGGAAGGTCCTGACCGGCCTGCAGCACCAGCGTCTCGAGACGAACGAGACACTCGTGCGGGTTGTTGGCGTGCAGCGTCGACATCGAGCCATCGTGGCCGGTGTTCATGGCCTGGAGCATGTCCAGGGCCTCTCCCCCACGGCACTCACCGACGATGATGCGGTCGGGTCGCATACGGAGGCAGCTCTTGACCAGCTCGCGGATGGGTACGGCCCCCTTGCCTTCGACGTTGGGCGGCCGGGACTCGAGCTGAATCCAGTGCGGTTGCTGCAGCTGCAGCTCGGCTGCGTCCTCGCAGGTGATGAGGCGCTCCGTCTCTGGGATGAATGACGACAGGATGTTGAGCAATGTGGTCTTACCCGAGCCGGTGCCGCCCGAGACCAGGATGTTCAGGCGCGCACGAACGCATGAGCGCAAGAAGGTCATGAGCTCAGGGCTCGACGAGCGGAACCGGTTGACGACGTCTGCCGGCCCCCACTTCTCCTTGGCGAACTTTCGGATAGTCAGGCAAGGGCCCTTGAGCGCGATTGGCGGGATGACCACGTTGACACGCGAGCCGTCTTTGAGGCGCGCGTCACAGATCGGGGTCGACTCGTCGACGCGGCGCCCGACCAGGCTGACAATGCGGTCTATGACCTGCCGCATCTGGCGTTCGGACTCGAACGTCACCGCGGACAGGGTGGGCTCGCCGCTTTTCTCGACGTAGATCTGCTTCGGGTGGTTGGCCATGATTTCTGTGATGCTCGGGTCGGCGAGCAGCGCCTCGAGAGGACCGAGCCCGAGCACGTCGTCCAGGACCGACTCGATGAGGCGTTCCTTGTCAGCCTTGGTCATGGTCATGGCCGTGCTGCGGAAGTACTCTTCCGCGAGCTCGACGATCTTTTCGCGGACGCCGCCCTTGTTGCTCGAGTCGATCTGGTCCGCGAACTTCTCGATGAGCTTGGCGTGGATCTGGACCTTGGCCGCCGTGAAGGCGGGGGTCATCTCGCCGCCCGCGGCGATGGCGGCGCGCGCGGCCAGGTTGGTGGCGATGGGTATCGCCGCCTCGACCGGCGCCGCCTGGCGCGCGACGGGGATCGCGGTCGCAGCCGCATAAGGGGTGCCCGACGAGGTCGCTGCCGGCCCGTTGGACGCCGGCGGCGCGGACACGGGCACCCCCGTCTGGTTCTGCTTGACCCTGTCGAGTAGACCCATGTCAGCTATCGCCCATCCGCGCGACCCGAGCGGCAATCGCCCAGGCCGCGGTCATGGGGGAACCGAGGATCATCCCAAGGCTGAGAAGTGGTAGAAGGCGTCGACCTGCTTGGCCGTGACTCCCTGGGCCGACAGGACCGTTGGGCACTTCGGGTCTGGAGCCGCCGGCGGCTGCTTCAAGTAATCGCTGAAAGACTCCAGCGTGTACTTGACGGTCATGTTGTTGAGGAACCACGTGAAGAACTCGGAATCGCACTGGGTCAGCTCGATCGTGATGCTCGATGTGACACCACTCGTCACGCTGGAGCCGTTTGAGGCGACCGTCGTTCCGCTGGCCGGCTGGACGTTGGATGCCGCCGGGCCGAGTCCAATCACGCGGACGTTGGTGAAGACCGTCTTGCTCACGGCCGCGGATCCCTTGTTGAACAGGGTGAGGCTGCCCGACGCGATCACGGTGAAGTAGTCGCCGAGCGTGATGTGGCCGGCGACGCCCTGCTGCTCCCCGGTGGGTATGGTCAGGGCCACGTAGCCGCTGGCCAGAGGCAGGTAAGCCGGAGCGGATCCGAGCGTGATCAGGCTGGCATCCCGAGCCAGCATGTCGGATGTGATCAGCGCGCCCTTGGTGATCTGGATCTCCGAGACGAGGTTCGCAACGTCGCTCGTCTTCCCGTACGTGTTGGGAATGTTGCCGGAGATCTTGGTCGTCGTCAGGTCGCCTTCAACGATCTGGTGCCTGATCGGGATGGTCTGCGCGGCCACCACGACGACCTGGGTCGGGCCGCCGCCGATCGCGGCGCCGCCGCCAAAGTTGCCGAGGAGGAACACGCCGGCGCCGGCGAGAATGGCGAGTAGTAAGCCGATGATGATGAGGAACCGACCACCGCCGGGTCGGGGTCTTGCTGGAGCTGGTGCGACGGCCAAAACTAAGTCACCTCCGAGATCTCTGATTCCTGGAAACGCCTGCATTGTAGCGAGGGGGACCGCGATCGTCCCCTTTCAAACGCGTACTTCTCGAGAACGCAGAGAGCCCCTTGCGGGGCTCTCTTTTGAAGGTGCTACTACGTTTGGTTCTCGTTAGCCGAGAGCGGCTACGACGTTCGAGAACACGTTCTTGATCTGGTTGCCCATCGTAAGAAGGATGACGATGACCACGATTGAAACGAGCACGAGGATCAGGGCGTACTCAACCATGCCCTGGCCTTCCTGACGAGACGTAAGGCTGCGAAGCTTGAAGTAAAGGCTCAACATCTGCGATTCACCTCCTTTTTCCGAAGTACCGTGTCTATTCCGAACTGACGGCCTGTCGACCGGTTTCTTGCGCCGCCGGTCTCCGCCGCGGACGGTGATCCTACTCGGGCGTCCCAGGCAGGTCAATTCATTAGCCGAAAAAATTGTTGCCGCTTGACTTTACACGGGGTGCCGGCACGCTCCGGCTGATACCTTTCGCCCCGAAATGGTGGCCGCCGACGTCGAAACCGGTAGGACCAAACGCGACGCCGCCTACTGGCGCGACCTGGCTTTCAGCCGGGTTGTACCCGCCCTTTTCTTCAGCTTCTTCCTCGCCCGCCAGCTCCTGTTCGTGTGGGGCGGCCTGCAGTTGCTGCGCCAGCCCGACGACTACCTCTTCCTGGTCCAGCAGTGCCTGGCGCTCGCCTACTTCACCATGCTGGTCGTCCTCTACAGCGTTCGACTGCCCAAGCGGGGCACCGACCACAGGCTGGGCGTCGTGTTCATCGCCTTCACCGGCACTTTCTCGGCGATCCTGGCGGGATTCCTGCCCGGGGGCACCCGCCGCGAATGGCTGGTCCTGCCGGCCGACATCGTCGCCACCATCGGCCTCGCCTACTCGGTCTGGGGCCTGGCCTACCTGCGCCGCTCGTTCTCGATCATCCCCGAGGCCCGCCGCCTGGTCACGGGCGGCCCGTATGCGCTGAGCCGCCACCCGGTCTACCTGGGTGAGGTCGTAACCGCGATCGGGATCAACATGGCCACGGCCGGCTGGCTGGGCGCCCTCGCCATCGCCTACTTCATCGCCTGCGAGCTGATGCGCATTCGATGGGAGGAAGGCGTCCTTTCGCGCGCGTTCCCGGGCGACTACCCCGACTATGCCAGCCGGGTCCCGCGTTACGTGCCCAACCCACTCAGGTCCCGCAGCTGACCGCACTCGCCCAGCGGCTGAGCGCGCGCACGCTTCTCGTGGGCGGCGTGATGATCGTCATCGCCGCCCTCTTCGTCGGGTCGGTACAGGACCCCGACTTCTGGTGGCACATCCGGATCGGCCAATGGATGGTCGAAAACGGGCGCCTGCCTTCCACGGACATCTTCACGTACACGGCGCAAACCCACGTGTGGACCGACCACGAGTACCTGACCGAGGCGCTGATGTGGCTCATCTACTCGAAGGTCGGCGCCATCGGCATCAGCATCTTCTTCGGGCTGATCACCTATGCCGGCTTCTACCTCATGTACAGGCAGGTGCGTCGCCAGCCGTTCGTCATCGTGGCCCTCGGCCTGGCGCTGGGCGCTGTTGCCGGGGCGCCGATCTGGGGGCCGCGCGCACAGATGATCACCTTCGCCCTCACCTGCCTCGAGCTGTACTGGCTCCAGGGCTACCTGAGCGGGCGCAGCCGCTCCCTGCAGTTCTTTCCGCTGGTGATGGTGCTGTGGGCCAACCTCCACGGCGGCTGGGTGATCGGGTTCGTATGGCTCGGCGTGTCATTGGCGGCGGAGCTGATCGGATGGGTGTGGGAGCCTTCCAACCCCGCCCACCGCGCACATGTCCGCTTCCTCGCCATCATCACTGCGGCGTCGGCCGTCGCCGTCCTGGCCACGCCGCACGGGTTCAGCCTGATCCTGTACCCGTTTCAGACCGTCGCCAGCGACGCCCAGCAGAGGCTGATCGTCGAATGGTTCTCACCCGACTTCCACCAGTTCTACCTGCGCCCGTTCGAATTGATGGTGCTTCTGCTCGTCGCCGGTTTCGCGCTGCGCCGGCCGTCCCTGTACGAGGTGCTGCTGTCGCTGGCCGGCCTCGCGCTGGCGCTGCAATCGGTGCGCAACCTCGCCCTGTTCGTGGCGGCCGCGACCCCCGTGCTCATCAACGGCTACTCCGAGTACTGGAAGGAGGTTTCGAAAGCGCGCGGCTGGAAGCTCACCCTGCCGTCCCAGCCGATCTTTGCTGTCGTCACTGCGGTCGTCCTGCTGGCTATCGTCCTCACCACACTCGTCCACATCGCCGGCGAGACGAGCCCGAGCCACCAGCAAACCCTTACCGCCACCACGTACCCGGTGGGAGCCGCCGACTGGCTCGCCACCCATCCCGATGTCGGCACCCGGATGTACAACCAGTACGGATGGGGCGGATACCTCGCCTACCGCTTCTATCCGCAGCCGAACCGCCGGGTGTTCATCTTCGGCGAGGCGGCACTCATGGGCGACGACCTGCTGAACAGATACGAGGACGTGCAGACGCTGCGGCCGGACTGGAAGCAGATCCTCGACCAGTGCCAGGTCGACTACATCGTGTACAACCGCGGCGAGGCACTGGCCAATGTGCTGGCGGGCGATCCGGCCTGGCGTCTCGTCTACTCAGACTCAGTGGCCGTCATCTACGTCCGGGGACCGATCAACTGGTTGCTCGCTCCGAAGTGTCAGTAGATCCGCCAGATCTTGAAGTTCGGCGTGTCATAAGCGGGCTGGCCCAGGTTGTCTGGAGGCGGTGAAGGCAGGTCGGCGGTCCAGATCACGTAACGGATGTGATCGACGTGGACGAAGTCGACGAGATCGGCCTTCCCAGTCAGCAGATCGAGCGCCTGCTGGGTCTTGGCGTAGTAGTCGAACGTCTCGTCGTAGTGCCCGACGTAAACGGTGTCGGCGCTGTACGCGGGCACATAGAGTCCGACGCCGGGCATCGACAGCACCGTCCCGCCCGGCTGGTTGCCAAGCCAGACCAGTCCGTCGTACTCGGCCTGGCTCACCGAGTACTGCGGCTGGGCGGCCACCGCCAGCGGGGCGAGGACGAGAAACGCGCTGCCGACGGTGGCCAGCGCGACGTACGAGAACGGCACGAGGGCGCGTGCGCGCACGCTTCGCAACCTCGGCAGGATCACCTCGTACATGCCGCGCGCACCCAGCACCCCCAGCGGCAGGTACAGGCCGTCGAGGAACCGCCGGCGGAGGTCGCCTGCCGGGTTGGGAAGATAAAGGATCGCGGCCAGCAGGACCAACCAGGCGATCAGGAAGAGGTCCTCGCGGCTGCGGCGCCGGAGCGCCCCGGGGATCCCGAACAGCGCGAGCAGCAGCTGAGGCGCGATGGCGAAGAAGAGGCTGACGGTCTCTGGCGGCAGCGAGTTCTTCGAATGGAACGTCCAGCGCTGGACCTCCGGGTTGCCGACGAACGCCAGGTATGAATAAAGGATGTATGGGGCGGGGATGGCGAACGCCACGGCGGCGGCGAGCCAGCCTCGAGGTGGCGCCGGCCGAAGGATCAGGGCCACCGCCGTGGCGCCACCCATGAGGATCGGCATCTGCGGGTGGATGGAAGCCTGTCCCAGCCAGGCGACTCCGGCCAGCACGCCCAGGAGGAGGCTGCCGCGCTGGATCGCCGTCAGCGTCAACGCCACGCCGACGGCGGCGAACACGCCAGACCAGGCGAAGTGCGGCAACGCCAGCACCGAGTAGAAGGCGGTCAGCTCCGGCATGCGCCAGTCGAGGGTGTCCGTGCGGTTGCCGAAGATGACGGGGTGGCCGAGCGCCTGGATCACGTAGCCCATGCCCAGGCCGACGGCGATGAAGAAGAAAGCAAACCGGCGGGCGGATCGGTCCTGGATGAAATGGGAGACGAAAAGCCACGACCCGGCCATGAGCGCGAACGCCGCCGCGACCCGCGCGAGGTGGAAGGTGGCGATCAGCGGCAGATGGAGGACGGCGGCCAGATGGCCGAGCAGGATCCAGAACATGAATAGGTATGCGGTCGGGCTGGATTCGGTCGTGTACCGGTTCTGCCACCCCCACGCGCCCTCCCAGCCCTGGCGCATCTTGGCGAGGTAGGTGTTGGCATCGTCGCCCAGGTAGAAGAAGCCCATGAACACCTGGCCGTGGGGCTGGACCGCGTACGCATATACGTATGGCATCGCCGTGACGATGGCGATCACGAGGCCGGTGAGCAGCGGGAGTTTCCAATCCCCAAGCCCGCCCCGGGCGGCCTCTGCCCCCACCGCCGGCGCCGGCCTTACTGCTTCCATCGCCCCAGGCTCAGCCGCAGCACAGTCCACAACGCCCGCCGGACCTCGCCGCGGGAGACCTTGGATGCGCCGGCGACTCGGTCCTCGAAGCGGATGGGCACCTCGACGACGGAGTATCCCAGCCGGCGCGCACGCCACACCATCTCGATCTGAAACGAGTACCCCTGCGAGACGACGTCGTCGAGGTCGATATGCGCGATCAGCTCCCTCGTGTAGCACCGGTAGCCGGACGTGCAGTCGTGCGTGGGCAGGCCCAGAAGGATCCGGCAGTAAACGTTGGCGCCCCAGGAGAGCAGCCAGCGGTAGAACGGCCAGCCCACGATGGACCCACCCGGGATATAGCGTGAGCCGATCGCGAGGCCGCCCGAGCGCCGGGCGGCGTCGACGATGGCGTCGAGGTTTGCTGGGAGATGCGAACCGTCGGCATCCATCTCGACCATGAGCTGGGCGCCATCGGCCAGGCCCATCCGGAACGCGTCCTCGTAGGCGCTGCCGAGGCCCAGCTTGCGCGGCCGATGCAGGACCCGCACCGCGTGGTCGGCGCCGGCGAGGCGGTCCGCAAGCTCGCCGGTGCCGTCGGGCGATGCGTCGTCGACTATGAGGATGTCGTGTCCGAGCTTGCGCACACCCGCGACGACTCGCTCGAGGTTCTGAATCTCGTTGTAGGTGGGCAGAACCACCAGAACCCCATCGGTCACTTTCCGAACCGGACTCTGAGCACGTGCCGGAACATATCGAGCGAGCTGCGGACGGCCATGACCTTGGTCGGCGACGAATTTCGCCACACGACCGGCACTTCGGCGATGCGCACACCTTTCTTCTTGGCGAGATAGAGCACCTCCGGGTCGTAGCCGAACCCGTCCGTGGTGAGGCCCGCGAAGACATCGCGTGCGATGTCGCCGCGGAAGAGCTTGAAGCCGCACTGGGTGTCCCAGATACCAGGCAGAAGCAACGCCTGGACGATCAGGTTGAAGGCCTTGCCCATGAGCATGCGGTAGATCGGCTGCGCGAGCTCAACCCGCGATCCCTTCACCGCCCGCGAAGCGATCGCCACCCCGGCGCCGGTGGCGAGGGCGGCCTCGAGCTTCGCGAGCTCTTCGATGGGAGTCGACAGGTCAGCGTCGGTCACGAGCACCGTTTCGCCCTGCGAGGCTTTCACGCCTTCAGCCAGAGCGCGGCCCTTGCCGCGGTTTTTCGGCAGCGCGGCGATCGTTACTGCCGCGTGTCCCGCAGCAG
>Ga0209802_1003293_pt1 | contig 10880 bp, 13 predicted proteins | sample GraSoiAngelo_129_FD_185886 | JGI IMG/M metagenome (GOLD analysis project Ga0209802, IMG submission 185886) | Grasslands soil microbial communities from the Angelo Coastal Reserve, California, USA - 14_0927_12_40cm (SPAdes) (version 2) | ecosystem: Environmental > Terrestrial > Soil > Grasslands ... | reverse complement strand
AGTATTCTGATCTGACAGTTGGAGTTCTAGGAAGTCATTCTGCACTTGAAATAATGGACGGAGCAAAGGACGAAAACTTGCAAACCTTAGTCGTTTGTCAAAGAGGGAGGGAAACACCTTACAGGCGATTTTCAAGAATTTCAGATGAGATAATTGTTGTAAGAAAATTCAAAGACATCCTTTCGTCAAAAGTTCAGGAAAGACTTCGTTCATCAAATACGATAATTGTTCCGCACAGAGCGCTTACAGCGTATCTTGGATATGGTGCAGTTGAAGATAAGTTTAAAGTTCCTTTGTTTGGGAACCGTTCCTTATTTCAGGCAGAAGAGCGTTCTAATAAGAAAAATCAATATCATCTTCTTGAGAGAGCAAAGATAAGGCATCCCAAGATCTTTAAGGACGAACGAAATATAGACAGACCTGTTATCGTAAAGATTCAAGAAAAAAAACGCAGACTAGAAAGGGCCTTTTTCACCACATCGTCATACTCGGACTACAAAGACAAGACTGAGAACAAAATCAGAAAAGGACTTATTTCAAGAGATGCCTTGAGGTTTGCAATCATAGAGGAATATGTAATTGGTACATACTTTAACTTCAATTATTTCCACACTCCAATCTCCGAAGAGGTGGATTTTCTTGGCATAGAACGGAGATTACAAACTAATCTGCATGATTTTGTTTCTTTGCCAGCAAAACAACAGCTGGAGACAAATATCGAATTACAGAACATAGAAGTAGGCCACACGCCTGCAAGTATACGTGAGTCTCTTCTGGAGAAAGTTATCGCTGCAGGAGACAAATTCGTAAATGCTGTAAAAAAAGAATATCCACCTGGCATCATAGGCCCCTTTTCATTACAGAGTGTGATCACACGAGACTTGGAAATTGTAGTCTATGATGTGTCCTTACGAGCGCCAGGAAATCCCATTCTTGCAACAACTAGTCCTTATACCAAATACAAATACGGAACAACTTTTGGAGTAGGACGAAGAATTGCGATGGAGCTCAAAAAAGCTCAGCAAGAAGGACGAATAGACGAGATAGTGACCTAGGCTTCCATTTTTTCTTTAAGGAGACTTTTCCTGACTAAAATGGGAACATTGTAAAACGAAGCAAGTGCAATGGCATCTGATGCCCTGTAATTGCGCATAACAAGATCATTTTTTCCAGTAAAGTAAAGATTAGCTCTAAGTACGCTTCCGCTCTCGTAGACCTTTATTCTGACAAGCATAAGCTCGTTTAGTTCCGAGATTTCTTCAATCATATTATAGATAGTTGGTATTGCGTCTCTTTGGCCCTCAATGAAATTTGTTATGTGTCTTGCAACCTCACCTGAAAAAGCCCTCATGTGAAATTCTTTGCCATCTTCTGATCTTAATATGAGCAACCCCTCAACACCATATGGATCGACAAAGCCCACGTAAGTGATCTTTGTCTCCATGTAATCGGAGTCTTGAGGTTCGTCTATTTTCACGACCAATTTCTATCAGCCTCTCATTACAGATAAATACTTTGGAAAAAACAGATACAATTTAATGTCAGAGTTGATGGTTTTTACTCGTTGGAAAAACAGACTGTAGTACGTCGTTCGCATCGTGCACTAATTATTGTAGGCTTTGTTGCGATTGCGATTTCTTTTCTTGCGTATGCAAAAAATGATGATACCATTGTCACTCCTGCTGCTATACCTGCGCTGCAGAGGCTGGCGGTAGCAACATATGTTGTCTGACTGGTTGCATTTGGTGCAATAGGATGGGGCCTGTACAAATTTTACAGGGCTAAGGTTTCATTTCCTGACTCTTCGATTTCATCAGTAATTGCAAATGCTGTAAGTAGCAAGAGAGCAATTCAGATACTTCTCATCAGTGCCATCGGTTACGGAATTTTCTTTGCCTTTACCTCTGGAATAATAATTTACAAGCCAGACATTAACGCTACTGACTATGGCTTTCCAAAGCCGCCGCATGCAGAAATTTCCCCATGTTGTGATTTGCCTGGCTACATGCCCATGATTTTTGCATTCTTCACCGAACATGTTGGCTTGCAGATAATACCACTGAACCTCGTTCTACTTATTGCGGTCTCATTTTTAGTAGGCCTGAATTTTGCAGTATCATCCAAGGCATTCTTGATAGCAAGAGGTGGTGGGAAGTTGGGAACTTTTGGTGCCGTAACCGGACTTTTTGTTGGTTGCCCAACTTGTGCCGGCACAACATTTACGATGCTATTTGGGCTAGGAGCAAGTGCTACAAGTGTGACATTATTTTTGACAAGTTACGAAGCACAATTGCAGACAATCTTCATTGCAATATCAATCCCAGTTCTACTTGTGACCCCAGTCATAATGGCAAGAAGAATTAGAAAATTCAAGAATGGAAGCTGCACGGTAGAAACTAAGTAATTTTTGTTACCTTTGGATTCTTCCAGTCACCTATATTGTATCCGTCGCGTCGCAGATACTTGAGAGTGAGTTTGTAGATTAATTCATCATGGCCTGCAGCTTCTAGAATTTCACTCCAAGATAAGATTCCTGCTTGGTTTATTCTTTTAGCTAGTTGTGATGAGACTGTCTCCGCGATTTCTTTAGATTGGTCAAAGGTCTTACCGTTTTTGTATGCTCTAATCCTTGCGTCACACGAGTCCATGACTTGAATAATCAATATCCTAAATAAAAAGGTCTAGAACGCGCAAGGATAATCGCATTCTTAATAATTCTCACATATCATATCCAAAGAGTTGGTCACTGTAAATCCTCTGGACGTTCTTCTTTGGACATTTAGACGAAATGAGATAGACGTGGTAAATCTCTATGATACATTATCATCCATAATGCAAATTTCAACTGGGAGTAACATGCTCAACTTTGGATACTGGGATGAAAATACCCTAGATCCCTACCAAGCCCAAATTAGACTTTGCAGGATTATTGGTCAGATGGCAGAACTTGAGAGCGCACAAAACGTTCTTGATGTTGGAAGCGGTTTTTCTGAGCCTGCGATAATTTGGCGTTCTGAATTTCCGAAAATCAGAATTATCTGTTCAAACATAAATTCAAACCAGTTAAAATTTGCAAAAGGTCTGATTCAAAACAGGGCATATCCATTTACTGAATCTTCTACTAATGAAAGACAAATAGATCTTGTTAACTGTACTTCTTCCTCAATTCCATTTTCAACCAAATTTTTTGATAGGATCATAGCCCTAGAATCTGCACAGCATTTCAAACCACTTGACAGATTTGTAAAAGAGAGTAGAAGGGTCTTAAAGGACAAAGGATTACTTGTTATCACGCTTCCGGTAGTATCACAATCTTTGAAGCCAGAGATCTTCAAGTTAGGAATCTTGTCCTTTACTTGGTCTTCTCAACATTATGAATTCGATTCGGTACGAAAGATCCTTACAACCAATGACTTTGATGTACTAAAATCTGACTATATTGGTTCAAAAGTATTTGTTCCACTTGCCGACTATTATCACAAAAATAGAGAATTTTTGAAATCAAAGATTCAAACAATATATCCAAGCTACGTTGAGAAAATTCTTTACATATCAATGCAAAAAAATGAAGGAAGTTTCAGAAAGGGGTATGATAGACTACATTCTTTTAAAATGTGCTGCAAAATAGATGACAAGGCCTATTTTTGTAGCAAGATGTATTTTACCATACCAGACCGTTTGGTGTCTTCTACGTAGAAACTATCTCTGTATAGGTATCATTATCAGTAAGAATTAATAATTTTTAGATATTTGATACATCATGGGTCTCTTCAAGAAAAAGGAGAAGCTTGAGACAAAATGCAAGGAATGTGGTATTGAACTACACGATCCAGTAAGACTTGAGAGACATATGAAGAAAGCGCATAAACACGCTCCACAAAGAAAGTCCGACGAACCTGGATTTACAACTGGCGGGATGTGGTAGAGGCACATTTATTGAAGATAGGATGTAATGCGAACACTTGGTTGCGTTTGAAATTGTTAATAGTTTAGTAGATTTCATAGTCCAGACAATATCAAGTTCTGGCTATGTCGGCATATTCCTACTCATGGTGGCAGAAAGTGCGCTTATCCCAATACCAAGTGAAATAATAATGCCATTTTCTGGATATTTGGTCTCTTCTGGAAAACTAGATGCTCCATATGTTGTGTTGGCTGGTTCATTTGGAAACTTGGTTGGTTCATGGATAGCATATTTTGTTGGTGTACGTGCTGGAAGAGCTTTTGTGATAAAATACGGCAAGTATGTTCTTTTGAGAAAGTCACACCTTGAGCTTACCGAGTCGTATTTTAGAAAATATGGTGACCGATCTACTTTTGTTAGTAGACTCCTTCCTGCTGTTCGAACATACATCTCGCTTCCAGCAGGAGTCGCCAAGATGAATGTAAAAAAATTCTCGGTTTACACTTTTGGTGGTTCGTTAATTTGGAACTCAGCTTTAACCTATATCGGAATTAAACTAGGCGAACAATGGACAAACATCAGACATTATTCAAACTATTTTGATATTATAGTTGTGGCTGGTGTCATAATTGCCATCATATTATACATAAAAAGAACAAAAAACAAACAAGAACAGAGTTAGAGGTTTTTGTAAGAACTTAATGCTTCCAAGATTATCTTGAATATTGTTTCGTTATCAAGAAGCACACATGGAATGTTGTTTTCCTTGCATGCCTTTCCCACTTCAGTATCCTCTGTTACCACCACCATATGTTTTTGTTCAGCGTACTTGATTACGGAATAATCACTTGTAAGCTTCTTGCCCTCTGCAATTAGCTTCTTTACACTATATGCCTCATATCCAAACTCCTTTAGCTTGATATCTATGCCGTCATACATCTCATCTACAAGTATTTTCATCGCCATACCTCATTTGGTCCGATATATTTCCTATTGCACATTGACAGAAGAACCAAAACTTGAGATTTTCAGAATTAGGACTGGCTTACCAAAGTTCACAAATACGTGTATATAAGTGGAATTTTGCATTAGGGTATGATCAAGGCAGTAAGTGTAGCTGGTTTACAGTCGGAGGGCACTCCATTCAAGAAAGCAAGTGTGCAGCTTGATGAAGCAGCAAAGACGATATCGATTGGCACTCTAACCTGGATAGAGTGTGTTGTTGATAACCTACTTGTAGAAACGCCAAAGATATTAGAAAATCTCGGCATAGCAATGGACCCAGCTATTCTGTTGTCAGGATACATGTCAAGTTATGAGGACAAGGGAGAAACATTGGGTTTGATGATTCCATTTGTTGTTACATCAAACAATAAAACGCAAACTTCTCCTCTTTTGATCTTCATAAAAAAGGATCTAATAGTAACAATTCATGACGATTACGGTGGAAAGATAACTAGACTTTACAATTATTCTAATACACTTCTGCGAAAACTTCCAAAAGAGCCAGATAGTTGGGCAAACCGACAAACCTTGCTTGTAGCACGAATAATTGATGAGATAAGCGAGACCAATTTTTTGATTTTGCGTCTGATTGTTGATAGAACCGAACAATTAGAACTCGATTTAGCCGGTTCAAGACAGATAGAAAGAGACTTGTCAGTCGAACTTTCAAACATGAAGACATCGTTGCTTACGTTTCTTAATGCAGTATGGGCTACCTATGATACGGTCCACAATCTAAAATATGGTGATGCTGATATGATATCAGATGATGACCAGGTACTTGCCAAATTCGAGGTCATCCTTAGCAGATTGGACAGACAGATCCAGATGGCAGAAAATCTAATGCAGATGATTGCCACAGGAATTAACGTAATACAGACACAGGTATCAAACAAACTTACTATACTCGTAGTTTGGTTTACAGTGGCTGGTACCGCAGTACTGGTACCAAATACTCTTGCTACAGTCTTTAGCATATTTCCTGATCATCAGGCCAATTTCTCATGGATGCTGCCAGCTATCGTTATATCAACAATAGCCTCAGCCTTTGCTGCCTATCGATATACGAAGCGCTGGAGAATGAAATCATTTGGAATGCGTAAGTTTAAGAGACTGAAAAGAAAGTTCATCTAAATCTTATAGCATTTTATGAGGTAACAAAGTTAATCCATGTTTTTATTTCGTACATAAGACCTTTTTGTGTGGAAAGGAGTGCCAAAGTGATAATTATTGCTTGTGCAGCCATTGTAATTGTGGCAATTTCTTCACTTGTAATGGTACTTCCCTTGAAACAAAATGTAGAGACAAAATATTCTGTACATCCTGAGAAAAGAGAGTTTTGGTTGTTTAGTAGCAAGATTCCTGAAATTAACGAAACTAAAATGGGAATGTCTCACGACATGTTTAGTTCATCCACCATTACGGTAAACACGGGAGATACTGTAATAATTCACTTTTTCAACACAGAAGCCCCTGGAGGCGATTCACATTCATTCACAATTTATGACAAACCGTATGATGTCAATCTAGTCTTGAAGCCTGGAGAGAACAAAACGGCAAGATTTGATGCGACCACAGCAGGTGTTTTCACATACGAGTGCACTTTCCATGAACCTACCATGCGCGGTCAGCTCATAGTCCTTGCATCAGGCCAGCCTTAAGTTAGTGTCTTCGTGAGTTCAAAGTCTTTGTGTATTCTTTGATTACTTTGCTAGTTATTTTGTGAAATTGGATCTTTGCAAGTGAAATTAATTCAAATTTGACCAAAAAAACGGATAACTTGCAGTTTTCACCAAAAATTAAAGATTCATAAATCGATTTTACTATCTATCGAAGAATTAACCGCCTATGAAAGACTTTGGAACCCTAGAATACGTCATGGATACATATTCAAAAAACTGGACTTGGAAACTAACTGGTTTGCGGGCTGTCACTATGGTAGCCCGTGTGATCCCACAAGCTTGGTATGGAGAAGGGCCAGATGAGGCAATAGTACCAGATACAATGCAAAATGTGCAGAAGATAAAGTGGATCCTTGATAGATATCCCCTAGAAATAAGATCAAAGTCCATATGGCATAGAAAAATCAGGCATGTTACGGTTCCGAAGAAAAAATGGACTAGAATAGAAAAATTACGTAAAGCAAATCCAGGAGAACAATTTCGCGGAACCCTTCTAAATTTTCAAAGAGAAGGGCTTGATTTTCTCACAAAGTCATATGGCAATGCCCTTTTGGCAGACGAGATGGGCCTTGGAAAAACCGTCCAAACACTAGCGTATCTTGCCACGGAAAAACAAACCTTCCCGGCCCTTATTGTTGCGCCGCTTGTTACTCTCAACAATTGGCAAAGAGAGATTCAAAAATTCCTCAAAAAAAGGAGTCGTAATGGCAGGATAGTAGGCGAGGAACACCCTTCCTCAGTTCTTATTAGAACAGGCAGGTGTCAAGATTTGGGAAGATATAATTTCTATATAATAAATTATGATCTATTATACAAGAGGCTCAATGATCTTTCTAAACTAAATATCAGAACTATTGTATGCGATGAGGTTCAACACCTTCGCTCAAAATCAACAAAAAAATACGAGGCAGTAAAGAATCTTGCAGCGTTAGAATCTGTAAAGTACAGAATTGGTCTTTCTGGCACACCTATTTACAATCGTGGTTCTGAGATTTGGCCCATTGTAGATATTTTGAGACCCGGTCTTCTTGGAACCTTCGAGGAGTTTTGCGAATACTTTTGCTATGTTAATGAAAAAGGCAAGGCAATTGTACTAGAAAATAAACGGGCAAGCCTAGGAGAAGAGCTTCGCAAACATGTAATGCTTAGACGTAAGAAATCAGATGTACTAAAGGAGCTAAAGGAAAAAGTAAGATACAAAGAATTCATAGATTCTGACATCAATTACTATTATGCCGAACTTGAAAAAATATGGAGAAGACTGGAAGAAGAACAAAAAATTGCCATTACCCCATTTGATAAATTCTCATCATATAAGAGAGCAATACAAAGTGAAAGACAGGCAGCAGGCATTGCAAAAGTTCCTCATGTAATCGAATTTGTAAAGAACATCATGGAGATTGAAGAGAGCGTCGTGGTTTTCTGCCATCACAAAGCAATACATGAGTTACTGCACAGAAGTCTTTCTGAGTATTCTCCGTCTTCCATAATTGGAGGACAGACAGACAAAGAACGACAAGTAAACATAGACAGGTTTCAAAATGGTGAGACAAAATTGATGGTTGCGGGCCTTAGGGCCGGAAACCTTGGAATTAACTTGAGCAGAGCTAGGTATGTCATATTTGCAGAGCTTGACTGGAGCCCTGCGATTCATAGACAGGCAGAAGACAGACTTCACAGAATTGGCCAGAAAAATACTGTATTTGCTTATTACCTGATAGGAAATGCGACATTAGATGATCATGTGGCAAATGTGCTTGTGGACAAAAGTTATGAAATTGATACTATAATGGACGAAAAAGTTGAGACCTTTGAAAATAAAGAGAAGGCTGAATTGATCCTTGCCCAAATTCATGACAAGATAGCTACAAAACGCTAAGTTGAATTTTCTTCCCGTATCTCATATTTGTCAAAAAAATCCTGCCCTTTGCCTAGTTTTTGCTTTAAAAATGATTCCAACTTTTTTATTATATCGGCTCTAGTCATTTTTCCCTCATTTGTTACATAGTATTCGGCCTTTGACTCTCTGAACTTTTTGTAGCTCATTCCTTTCATACGATTACTACACTAGAGGTACAAAATTAGTTTTGCTCGGTGGATAATTTAAGACCAAATTTGAAAGCCGGCAGAAAATGAACATTAAACTAATTTGTGCACTCTAATATGATAAAAATTTTGTTCATAAATTCTTCGTACTACTAATTAACTAATCCAGCAATCTCACGGTGGCGAATCTCCTTTGCCCATAGATTAGGAACTTAGGCTTACAACCCTGGCCTGAACGATCCTACCTTAATGGGCAGGGATCGCCTTTTGAATCATTTTTAACTCAATAAGCAACATATGGACAAAATTAGCGAAATGCCCAAAACTCACAAGATCATAATATAATTATCAGATGAGCTTTGTATTCTACAGCAGAAGACGTGGCCTATTCAAAAAGTCGTTTGTATTACACACCTATGAGTATGAATTAGAAGACGATTTTGATGATGATTAGAGTTTAGGATTGTCTTTTCACGTAAAAAACGTCATAAGATTGGCAAGACTATTTCAACTGTGCAAAAACACGAATCCAACAAGAGATTGCTTGATAAATTCACCCTTGAGCAGTTACACGACATGTGCAAGTATTACAAAAGAGAGATGAATCGCTTAGATTACACAGATAGAATCCTACTCGGAGAATCTAATTCAAACATAATCAAGAAACGTTTTATCGCATATATAGCAGGTTTTTTCAGCGAATTAGAAATATTAGAATACGCTAATAAACATAAAATTAAGATTAACTAATTTTTTAAATTAATATGTGGAAAAGAAATTTTATGAGTGTTTTTACCATTTAACGATTTTTGCTACCTCGAAGGCCTCTGCGTATGCTGTACGCATTTGGAAACCCCTGTATGAACTTCTACCAATTATAGCTTTAATCCAGAAATCACCATAGACCTTTGCTTGAGTTTGATGAGACTCTACTGCTTTTTTCTTTATCTCAATAGTTTGGCTTATATCAACATAAAGTCTAGGTCCAAAAGGCACACCAGTAAATAGGCTTGGGATCGTGGTTTCATACATAAGCACATTGTCTATCTTTCGCGATGCCGATAATACTGCTCTAGTCAGTATTTGATGATCTTGATGTGAATCCCCAACCCACTGAGTAAAAACTACACTGGGTTTATGTTTTTCAATTATTTTGTCTAGTCTACACACTAGTGTTCTATCATATGTAAATTCACTGGTCTTTAGATCAAGAAATTCAGGAGGATCGCATCCCATGAGTTTTGCAGCTCTTCTTGACTCAGTTTTTCTTACCTCTGCCGAGCCTTTTGGACGATCAGGGGTACTGGCTATCACCAATTTCACGTCATAGCCCAAGTTTCCAAGTTTAGCTACTGTGCCGGCCATTCCTATCTCTATATCGTCGGGATGAGCACCGAATATTACCGCATATTGATTTTTCCTCTTGTTTTTCATATAATCTTAACCATGTTCCTTCTTTGCTGATTTATTAAATCATCTCCCATTCCTTAGTATTTTGTTATACGCAAAATCCAAGTTTGACATTTTTGTCAAGTTTAGTTATTTTTTCCGAAAATTGTTCCTGCCTGAATTGTGGTGTCAGCTGGAACCTGCCTTCCTGGAAGGACTATTACAGAAGCACCTATTGCACAATTGTCTCCTACCATTGCTCCAAAATGATCAGTTCCTGTATCAATTAGTTCGTCATTTATCATGTATTTTATATTTTTTCTAGTCAGCAATACATTGGCAGTACCTGAATATCCTCCAAACCATACGTTCTTACCAATTACACTATCTAGTATGACGTTGTGATGTGATGTTTGAACATTATCACCAAAATAGCATTTAGATATTTCACAATTAAATCCGATTCGTGTTTCGTTACTTATCATACAATATCTAACTAGAGATCCCATTCCAATGAAACTATCTTTACCTAGATAAATAGGACCTTTTATCTTGCAAAAATCATCGATTGTAACATTATCTTCAATTATGCACGGACCATCAATTATGCTCGATTTGGAAATTGTTGCCTTCGGAGAAATTACACGATGCGTTACTTCATCATGTAAAACATTCTTTATAGTATTTAGTAAATCCCAAGGATAACTTATTGACTCCGTTGAAAAAGTTGTGGTATTCGGCGAATACCGATTCGTTGCGCGAGGTACTTGGATTCCTTTACGAGGAATGCTGTACACGCAGCCGTGCTGTAGCGCCCGAATCATTTGTCCAGATTTCTCGTTAACACGTTGCGA
>Ga0209802_1003292_pt1 | contig 10882 bp, 7 predicted proteins | sample GraSoiAngelo_129_FD_185886 | JGI IMG/M metagenome (GOLD analysis project Ga0209802, IMG submission 185886) | Grasslands soil microbial communities from the Angelo Coastal Reserve, California, USA - 14_0927_12_40cm (SPAdes) (version 2) | ecosystem: Environmental > Terrestrial > Soil > Grasslands ... | reverse complement strand
CGCCAGCACCTCGCGGCGTCCCGCCCGGGGGAAGATCCCGGTGACGGCCACGGGCTGGGACCGGGCCCGCCAGGCGACGGGGAGGTACAGCGCGAACACCGAGTCGTCCAGGATCGCGGCGGGCGGGGGGGCGGGGAATTCGCGTGCCCGCTCCGTGCGGCGGCCGAGCAGCCGCACGCCGAAACGACCGCGGGACAGTTGGCCGAGGATGCGCACCGGCTCGCGCGGGTCGGCCACGGTATACTCGAGGCTCGCAGGGGCGGAATCGGGGCCGATCTCGACGATCGGGTCGAGCACCAATACAGGCCGGGTGCGGTCGTAGCGGATCGTGGCGGCGAGCTTCCAGCCAGCGCCGACGCCCACGCGCACCGCCGTGAGCCGGAACGTCTCGCGCGCGATCTCGGCGGTATCTTCGCGCACGACGAGCGCGCCTTCGTCGAGGGGGCCCTGGACCCCGAGCAGGGCCCACAGCAGCGCGGCGCCGCTCACGGGACGGGCGCTCCGAGCACTCGCGTCGCGATGCGGTCGTAAATCATCTTATACAGCCGCTCGCCCTTCTCCCGGGTGGCGACGCTGGGCCGGCCGACCGAGCCCGGGGAGTGCGCCGGGAGCTTCCCGATGCTGCCGCCGGTGCGCCGCTTCCCCGAGAGCGTAAAATCCCGGGCGCGCTCCATGCGCACCAGCGCCGGGGCGACGTAAAGGAGCAGGGACGTGTCGAGCTCGCTGCCGTGCATCGGGCCGTCCGGGTCTTCGAGCTGGCCGGTGAAGTCGAGGGCGAACGCATCCACTGTGAAGATGCGCGCCCGGCGGGTGCGCAACGTGGAAAGCGCCTCCTGGTGTGGGTCGTGGCCGTGGGCGGTGAGGATGATGAACGTATCCACGCCGGCCTGCTCCCAGTCGCCGAGCAGGTCGTTCATCCAGCGGTGCAGCGTCTTGCGGCGCACCGCGGCGTTGCCGGGGAATGAGCGGCGGGTGGCGGTGTTGACGCCGTATTCGATCGTCGGCGCGCGCAGGATCTCGAAGGCCGCCGAGAGGTCGTCGGCGAGACGCTCGACGATGAGCGTGTCGCAGCCGAGCGGCAGGTGGGGGCCGTGCTGCTCGCAGGTCCCCACCGGCACGAGGAGGCGGGCATCGCGCTCGAGAATGAAACGCACCTCGTCGGGGACAAGGGTCTTCAGGTGGAGCGGCGCGCTCACCTAGCGCTCGCCGGCTGCGCCGTGGCGGTCGCCGCGGGCGAGTGGCTCCACGGCAACGCGGCCGCGTGGGCGTGGGTGGCGGGAGCCGCGGCACTGGCGACCGCCGTGCTCGCCTTCGCCCGAAGGCCCCGGGCCGTGGGCCCGGGGGCGGCCGCCCTGGCGTGCCTCGCGCTCGGCGCCGTGCTGGTCGGGAGCGTCCGCCAGGTGTGGCGGATCGAGTGCTGCTGGACGGCGCTGCGCGAGGAGCGAGTGTGGGCGGCGTCGCAGCAGCTCGCGACTACCCTGTCCCGCGCCGCCGCCGAGGCGCGGCGCCTCGCCGAGCGGGGCGCGACGGCGGCCCTGCTGCCGCGGGAGGCGGCGTTCGCCCCGCTGCACGCGGCGCTGGCGTCGGGCGGCCGGGCTCCGGCCGTGGAGCGCGGGGTCGTGATTCTCGCACCGGACGGCGAGCCGATGGCCTGGGCCGGCCGCCACCGGTTCCTGCCCGCGCCGGATACCGCCGAGCTGCGCGCCGTCATCACTCCATTCTACGTGTCGCTCGAGGCCCGGCGCCAGACGCAAGGCGGCGGCGTCGCCGTCGGCAGCGTCCTGCTCGACGCCGCGCCGGCCGTGCCGGACCGCGAGCGCGCGGTGAGCGCGCAGTTCGAGCGCGCCCACGGCGTGACCCTGCGCTTCTATCCGGCTCGTGCCGCGCCCCGCGACTCCGACGTGTTCGACTTCTGTCCGGGAAAGTGCGAGCAGAGCGATACCCTTTTCAGCGTCCGGCCCGTGCCGCCCTCGCAGGGCGACGCGAAACTCGCGGCCCTGCGCGTCACCGCCGGCCGCGCAGGTGCGGCACTCGTCGTCGCCCTGGTGTGCCTCTTGCTCACCTCCCCGCCCGGCCCGCAACGCTGGCTCGTCGCGCTCGCCGCCGCCTGGTGTCTCGTGCGCGCGCCGCTCGGCCCGGCGCTCCCCCTCACCGGGTTGTTCTCCCCCGCGGCGTTCTATCGCCCGGTGCTGGGAGTGCTCAGCGCGTCGGCGGGCTCGCTCGCCGTGCTCGGCGTCGTGCTGCTCCTCGCCGCGAGCGTGTTGTGGCGCCGCGGGCTCCCGCGGCGCTGGTGGAGCATGGCCGCCGCCGGCCTGCTGGTGCTCGCGGCGCCCTACCTCGTGCGCTACCTCGGCCGCGGCATCGCGCCACCTGCCGGGGGCGTCGGCTTCGCGCTGTGGATTTCCTGGGAAGTGGCGGTCGCGAGCGCCGCGATGGCGCTGGTCTTCACCGCTGCGGCCCTCGTGCGAGGCCCGCGGGAGCCGGACCGCGTCCCGTGGACCCTCCCCGCCGGGTGCGGTTGGGCCGCGCTCGCGGCGCTGGGCGGCCTGTGGCTGTGGCAGCCGTACGGCGCCTGGCCCGAATGGTATACGTTCGTCTGGCTCCCGGCACTTGTGGGCGTGCTGGTTCCGGCGCCACGCCGCTGGGCCGTGCTCGGGATCGCGACGGTGGCGGGGACCGCGGCCGCGCTGGTCACGTGGGGCGCCGCGGTGGAAGGCCGGCTCGAGCTCGCCACGCGCGACGCCGGCCGCCTGGGACGGACGGGGGACCCGCCCGCCGTGGCCCTGCTCGAACGGCTCGGGCGCGAGCCCCCCGGGACCCCGCCCCGCACGGCGGGCGAGCTGTACGCGTGGTGGCGCACGTCGCCGCTCGCCGCCGACGCTTACCCCGCGAGCCTGGCGCTCTGGCCCCCGCCCGGGGCGGGAGGCGCGCCCGAGGCGGAGATCCGTCTCGCGAGCGTGGACCTGCCGTCGCCGCTCGTGGCGGCGCTGGCGCGCTCCCCCGAATCCGCACGCGGCCCGCGGGTGGAGCGGCTCGAGCGGGTTCCGGGCGTGCACTATGTCCTCGTGGTGCCGCTCGCCTCAGGCGAAGTGCTGACCGTGGGCGTCGGTCCTCGCACGCGGTGGATTCCGGCCGACCGCGTCGCGCAGTTCCTCGAAGGCGCGGGTCGCGTCGAGCCGCCGTACCAGATCTCGCTGTCGCTCCCCGAGCCCGGGGGGCCCGAGGCGAGCGCGCGCGTGATCTGGACGCGGACGGACTGGTCGGTGCGCGGCGAGCGACGGATCGAGCTGCCGGGGGGCATGCGACACGTGCACCTGCGCGTGGAGCTCAGGAGCCCGCTGTCCCTGGTGGTGCGTGGCGCGCTGGTGGTGGCGGTGGATGTGGTGCTGCTCGCCGTGTGCTGGCTCGTGAGCGTCGTCCTGGCCGAAGGGTGGCGCCCGCGCCTGCCCGCCGTGATCCGGTCGTTGCGGACGAGCTACCGCGGGCAGCTGGCCGCGACGTTGTCGGCGTTTGTCGTGCTGCCGGTGTTGCTGTTCGCGGTGTGGAGCTTCGCGCGGCTCGGGGACGAAGCGCGCAACGCTGGTGACCTCCTGGTGCGCCAGACGCTGCGGGACGCCGCGGCGATGGCCGGGACGCTCGTATCCGAGCAAACGGCTGGCGTATCGCAGGCGATTCAGGAGGTTGGCCACCAGCACGATGCGGACCTCTGGCTCTACCGCCGCGGAGTGCTGGTCGGCACGAGCGCTCCGGTGCTCAGCGAGCTGGGGCTCGTGGATCCCTTCCTCGCGCCCGATGCATTCGTGCGTCTCGCGTTCCAGGACGAGCTCGAGCTCACGGCCGACGGGCGCACGGCGGGCCGGTCGATCCGCGTCGGCTACCGCGTCGTCCTGGCCGGGCCTCCCGACGTGCAAGCGATCCTCGCGGCGCCGCAGCTGCTGGACGACGAGCGGGTGCGTCAGCAGCAGGAAGACCTGGCGCTGGCGCTGGTCCTCGCGACGCTGGCGGGGCTCGTGGCCGCGGTGTATCTCGCGGGTCTCGCGGCCCGGGGGTTGGCGCGGCCGGTGGCGGCGCTGCGGGCGGCGGCGGCGGCGGTGGGGCGCGGCGCGCCGCCTCCCCCGTTTGCAGCGGGCGCGCCGCGGGAGTTCGAGCCCGTCATGTCGGCGTTCGACCGCATGGCGGCGGACGTGCGCCGGAGCCAGGCGGCGCTCGAGGAGGCGCGGTGGCGCACCGCGCAGGTGCTCGCCAACGTCGCCACCGGCGTGATCGCCGTGGACGACGGGTTGCGCGTCACCATGGCCAACCCCCGCGCCGGCGAGCTGCTGGGCGCGCCCCTCGCGCCGGGGGACCTGCTGCCGCGGGCCGCGCCGCCCGAATGGCTGCCGGTGTGGAACGCCGTGGGTGACTTCCTCGCCGCCCCCCGCGCCCCCGCCGGGGGCGATACGATTGCCGAACGCGAGTTCGACGTCGGCGCGCGACAGATCCGCGTGCAGCTCGCGCCCCTCGGCCCCCCTCCGGCGGACGGCTGCGTCGTGGCGCTGGACGACGCCACGGCGCTCACGCGCGCGGCGCGCGTGCTGGCGTGGGGCGAGATGGCGCGCCAGATCGCTCACGAGATCAAGAACCCGCTCACCCCCATCCGCCTCGGCATCCAGCACCTGCAGCGCGTGCGGGCGAAGCCGGGCGGCCTCGACTTCGACGCCGCTTTGCGGGAGACGGCAGAGCGGATCCTGGCGGAAATCGACCGCCTCGACGCCATCGCGCGCGCCTTCTCCCGGTTCGCATCGCCGGCCGCGGAAGCGCTGCCACTCGAGCCGGTGGACCTGTTCGCCGCGGCCGGCGAGGTGGTGCGCCTCTATGCGCTGGGCGGTGCCGAGGCGGCGACCCGGTTCGAGGTAGCCGGGGTGGCCGGGGCGCCGGTGCTCGCGCGCAATGACGAGGTTAAAGAGGTGCTCGTGAACCTGCTCGAGAACGCCCGCAACGCGGGCGCGCGGCACGTCACGGTGCGGGTTGACGACGCCGGCCGCCGGCTCGCCGTGGAGGACGACGGTCGCGGCATTGCGCCAGAGGCGCTGCCGCGCGTCTTCGATCCCGCCTTCTCGACGACGTCGAGCGGCTCGGGGCTGGGCCTCGCGATCGCCCGCCGGCTGGTCGAGGGCTGGGGTGGGACCATCGGGCTGACCAGCGCGCTGGGGCAGGGCACGACCGTCACCATCACGTTTCAGGGCGTGTCGAGCCCCAATTCGTGACCGGGCTCACGCCCGAGCATGGCGTAATCGACGATCCTTATTAACCTTGTCAACCGCCTCCTATCCGGGGAGCCTCGTGCGCACATCCGTCGTGGGGTTGGGGCTTGTGGCACTCGTCCTCGGCTGCGCGGCGCCTGCCGCGGGCCAGTGGCTCGTCACCGACGCGCGTCGCATCGGGATGGGCGGCCTGACGCTCGGCAGATCGGGCAGCGCGGTGCGTTACAACCCCGCCTACCGAGCGGTACCGGCGCAGGCGGACCGCCGCGGCCAGCCCAGGGTGACGATCCCGATCCCGCTCGGGATCATTCAGTTCTTGCACGACCACCCCCACATCTCGAAGGATCCGATGTTCCACCCCGATTCCGCGGGGTTCAATCCGATCCTGGTGGTCAACACGATTCTCAACCTGCCCCTCTATCTGGAAGTGAAGCAGGCGCCGACGCCGACGAACGACGTGGCCTTCACGATCGGAAAGAACCAGCTGGTGGTGAATCTCGGTGCGGCGGCGCAGCTCGTGCCGGAGGACCAATTTGGCATCAGCGGGTCGAGTCGGCCGCTCGACTTTGGCATCGACATCAAGGGCGTGCGGTTCGGCGTGATGGGGTGGTTGCACGACCAGGTACAGTTCCAGCTGGGCGACACGTTGCTCGCGTTCCTGCACGACTCCGTGCCCGCGCGGGACAGCACGACCTATAACGTGCTGGTCCATGGCCTCGTCGAGGGCGGGTTCGCCCCGACGATTAGTTACGCCGGGCGCATCGCGGGAGACAGCGCCACAGGGCTCTACGTCGGGGGCGCGCTCCACTATTACCTCGGCGCGGGATACGCGCGCACCGACGGCACCGCAGGCTTTCTCACGGGGGACACCATCTTCGGCGGCACGAACCCAGTGACACCGCTGGGCGCGACCTTCACGCAGTACTCGAAGGCGGGAAATACCCTCGGCCACGGGATCGGCGGTGACGTAGGCGTCGCGGTGATCTCCGGCCCGATCGAAGTGGGCGTCGGCGTGAACGACATCGGGGCCACGATCACGTGGCCCGACACGCGCCAGGACAGCGCCTTCTATAAGGACTCGAGCTACTCGAAGCCGGTAGCGAACCACGTCGAGACGACCACGAAGCTCCCTGTCTCCTACATCGTGAACCTCGCCTACACGGTCGGCAAGACGACACTCGGCGCCGACGTGCTGAACACCGGCCGCGGGGCCGCCGTGCACGTCGGCGGGGAGCAACGGATCGGTCCGTGGGCGGTGCGCGGCGGCATCGCGCGCGACCAACGCAAGCGGATCGAGTTCGGCTGGGGCGGCGGGCTGCGGTTCGGCGGGCTCGGGCTCGACGTCGGCTTCTGGACGCACACCAACTCGCTCTCGAACGAGCGCGGCATCACGATGGCGACGTCGCTCTCGATCTATTAGGAGGCAGGATGCGCGCCAAGTGGCTCTGGGTGGCAGTGCTCACCGTGGCGGCCGGTGCATGCGGCCAGGGCCGCGCCATCTTCGACATCGACGTCTACAGCTTCCTCGCCTCTGCCAAGGCGGACACGCTGCCCTACCTCGGGCCGCTCCCCCCCGGGGTCCCGGACACGATCCCGGTGCAGACGGTGAGCTCCATCGGCTTCACTTCGTCTATCGTGGATACCGTCCTCGTGACCGGTATGGTCTCGTTCGTCAACCAGACGGACACGGGGAGAGTAGTGTTCCAGGTGTACTTCGACTCACTTCCCAACACGGTGTACACGAGCCTGCCGGCGTTTGGCGTGACGGGCGACGTGCTCCCCGCTTCCACGACAGATAGCTCGTTCAGCGTGAACCTCCCCGACGCCCTGAAGCCGCTGTTCCTCGCGTCCAAGGTGTACGTCGGCATCCGGGCCTCGGCCACGCCGACGGGGGCGTCGTCACCGAGCGGCCCGGTGAAGGGCACGGCGAAGCTCACCGCGCTGCGGGCGAGGATCGTGATCCAGGACAAGATCTTCTAACCGCGTCCAGGAATGACGTCGAGGAGAACCGTGTGGTCTCCTCGACGACGTTTATATTCAACCCATGACCGGGTATCAGCGCCGGAAAACGGTTGCTGTCGACGTCGGCGGCGTGAAAGTGGGCGGCGCCCATCCGATCGTCGTCCAGTCGATGACCAACACCGACACCGCCGACGTAGACGCGACGGCGGCGCAGGTGCGGGCCCTGCACCAGGCCGGGAGCGAGCTGGTGCGCGTCACGGTCAACAACGAGCGGCCGACGCGGTGCCCGCCATCGTGGCGCAGGTGGACGTTCCTGTCATCGGCGACTTCCACTACAACGGTCACCTGCTGCTCACCAAGTACCCGCGGTGCGCCGCGGCGCTCGCCAAGTACCGCATCAACCCGGGGAACGTCGGCGCCAAACGGCGCGACGAGAACTTCCGCACCATCATCGAAGTGGCGCTCGAGCACGGGAAGCCCGTGCGCATCGGCGTCAACTGGGGCAGTCTCGACCAGCAGCTCCTCACCGAGATGATGGACGAGAACGCCCGGCGATCGGACCCGTTGGACGCGCGCGACGTCATGCTCGAGGCGATGGTGGCCAGCGCGATGCGGTCGGCCGAGCTCGCCGAGGAATGCGGCTTGCCGCACGACCGCATCATCCTGTCGGCGAAGCTGTCGGGCGTGCAGGACCTGGTGGACGTGTACCGTCGGTTGGCGCGCCTCTCCGATTATCCGTTGCACCTCGGCCTCACTGAAGCCGGGATGGGCACGAAGGGCATCATCGCGAGCGCCGCCGGCCTCTCCATCCTGCTGCAGGAGGGGATCGGCGACACGATCCGTGTGTCGCTCACGCCGCGGCCGGGCGGCGATCGCACCGAGGAAGTGCAGGTCGCGCAGCAGGTGCTCCAGTCGCTCGGGTTGCGGAGCTTCACGCCGCAAGTGTCCGCCTGCCCGGGCTGCGGGCGCACGACGTCGTCGTTCTTCCAGGAGATGGCCGAGGAGATCCAGACCCACCTGCGGGGGCAGATGCCCGCGTGGCGGGAGCGCTACCCCGGCGTCGCCGACCTGCGGGTGGCGGTGATGGGCTGCGTCGTGAACGGCCCCGGCGAGTCGAAGCACGCGGACATCGGGATCTCCCTGCCGGGCACGTTCGAGGAGCCCAAGGCGCCCGTGTACGTGGACGGGCGCCTCAGAGTGACGCTCAAGGGCGAAACGATCGTCACCGACTTCCTGAAGATCCTCGAGGATTACATAGAGGCGCGGTACGGGGCCGGCGCGGCGGCCGCCGCCCCCTAGGCGATCCGGCTGCCCAGCGGCACCGCGCGGTCGGGGTGCACCAGCACGATGTCGCCGTCCCCCACCACCACGCCCAGGGTCAGCACCTCCGAGAAGAACGTGGCGATCTGGCGGGGCGGGAAGTTCACCACGGCGAGCACCAGCTGGCCCAGGAGATCGCCCGTCGCGTAATGCTTCGTGATCTGCGCGCTCGACGTCTTGATGCCGAGGTCGCCGAAGTCGATGCGCAGCTGGTAGGCGGGCTTCTTCGCCCTGGGGAAGTCGTCGACCTGCACGACCCGCCCCACGCGGATGTCGACCTTCGCGAAATCGTCCCAGGTGATCATGTGTCCTCGTTAGTGGCCAGTGCGCCGCGGCGGCGCGCCGCGCCTTCGCCTCCCCAACCGACCGAACCGCAAGGCCCCGCACCGTTTTGACGTCGGCTTGATGCGCGCGCGGCGCCAGGCACGCGCGTTGCCCCGCCCGCCGCCCGATGCGGTCGGACTCGAACCGGGAGGAGCGATGCGGCGGATCAGGAAAACTATCGTGCGGCGTGCGACCGGCCTCGTGCTCGGCCTCTCGCTCGCGGGCGCGGTCACGGGAGCCGGCCAGGCTCCCCCGGGGCTGCGCGAGGTACGGTCGTGGGGCACGGGCGGGCTGGGACTGGTCGTCGGCCTGCCCGTCGGACAGTTCCGCAGCTTCGTCGACGTCGCGGGCGGCGTCGCCGGCTCATTCGCGGTGAACCTCGACGGCCGCGGCGCCGTCGCCCTGCGGTTCGACGGGGCGTATCTCCAGTACGGCAACGAAGACCGGCCGCTCGCCCTCGCGGGGAGCGGCGGGCTCGTGAGTCTCGACATGAACACCAGCTTCTTCATCGCCTCGCTGCGCGCCGGGCCGCAGCTCATGCTCGGCCGGGGGCGCGTCCGGGCCTACGGCTTCGGAACGATCGGCGTGTCGTACTTCGCGACCCGGACCGCGCTCACGGACTATGGGTGCGGCTGCTACGATCTCGCCGGCACCACGAACTACGACGACGGCGCGCTGTCGCTCGCGGGCGGCGGCGGCCTGTTGATCGATCTCTCCCGCGGGCGCCATCCCGTGTCGCTCGACCTGGGTGCCAGCTACGTCCGCAACGGCCAGGTGAGCTACCTGCGCGAAGGCAGTATCGTCGAGAATCCGGATGGCTCGTTTACGCTCCAGCCGGTGCGGAGCGACGCCAATCTGGTGGTGCTGCAGGCTGGAGTGTCGATCGGATTGCGGTAGCTCGCTCATCCTGTTCCACCTTGACACGTTTCAGACCGAACGGTTAATTGAAGTCTGAGGCGCGAGGTGGTGCGGCCCCTCGATGCAGTGAGCACTCGCGTGACGCGAGCGATGACGACCCATTCCACGAGCCGTGGAATGGGTCGCGTTTTTTTTAAGGAGGTGACCCCATGCTGGAAGCAACCCGATCGGGAGATCGCGGCGCGGAAGTTTACCGAACCGTAATGGTATGACCTGGCGACGGACGCTGTCCTCAGGCGCGGTGCTCAGCCTGCTTGCCATGAGGCCCGCGACGCCGCAATCCGGCACTCCGGAGGCCCAGCGCTGGGACCGACCGGAGATCGGGGTGAACCTGGCGTTGGGGCTCGGCCGGGGTCAGTTCCACCAGTTTGTAAAAGCCGCGGGTGGCTTCGGCGGGTACGGCGCGTTCCCGATCGCGCTGCACGGCGGGTTGGCGCTACGTGCCGACCTCTCGGTGTTGTTCCACGGATTCGACTCGTGGTCGGGCCCGCCGGCCTTCGATACCGAGTCGTACATCACGTCGCTCCGCGCGGGGCCGCAGCTCGCGCTCGCCCTGGGGCCTGTCCAGTTCTACGGGTTCTGGGCGGGCGGGTTTTCGTACTTCGCGACCGACGCCAATCCGGACGACGCCTGCGGGTGCGACTTCACCCAGACCCTGCACGACGACTTGACGTGGGCCACCGAGGTCGGCGGCGGCGTGCGCGTCGCGCTGGGTCGGTCGGTGTCGTCTGCCGCGCTCGACCTCGGCATCCGGGCGCTGCGCAACGGCGAGGCGAGCTACGTCACGGCGGGCGGCGTCACGCAGAACAGCGATGGGTCCTTCACCATCCGCCCGATCCGGAGCGAGGCGCATCTGCTCGTGATTACCCTGGGCGTAAGCGGGTGGTTGCGGTGAGGTCAGCATGACACGTCTCATGCCATCTCACTTGTCCCGCTGGCTGTGGATCGGCGTGGCTGCGCAGCTCGCACCGTCCTCATCGCAGGGCCAGAAGCCTGGACAACCATATGTCTCACCGTTGAAGAACTTTTCGATCACGGTTCCCAGCTACGCGTTCGGCACCAAAGTTCAGAAGTCCAACAAGGGTGACGGCGGGTTCGTGGTGTTCATTGGCGGG
>Ga0209802_1003289_pt1 | contig 10885 bp, 7 predicted proteins | sample GraSoiAngelo_129_FD_185886 | JGI IMG/M metagenome (GOLD analysis project Ga0209802, IMG submission 185886) | Grasslands soil microbial communities from the Angelo Coastal Reserve, California, USA - 14_0927_12_40cm (SPAdes) (version 2) | ecosystem: Environmental > Terrestrial > Soil > Grasslands ... | reverse complement strand
CGAGCAACTTGTGAATGAGAAGCTCGGCGAATACTTCGACAAGCACTCGACCGTGGCGCGGCGCATTATCGGCAAGTGCATCGAGGCGGCGCGCGCGCGTGAAGCGGCGCGCAAGGCGCGCGAGCTGACGCGGCGAAAGTCCGCGATGGATTCGAGCGGGCTGCCCGGGAAGCTCGCCGATTGCCAGGAACGCGACCCCGCCCGCTGCGAGGTTTTCATTGTTGAGGGCGAATCGGCCGGCGGCTCGGCGAAGCAGGGGCGCGACCGGCGCTACCAGGCCATCCTGCCGCTCAAAGGAAAAATCCTGAACGTCGAAAAGGCGCGCTACGACAAAATGCTCGGGCACGAAGAGATTCGCGCGATCATCACGGCGCTGGGCACGGGCATCGGCAAGGACGAGTTCGATGCGGGCCGGGTCCGCTACCACAAGATTATCCTGATGACCGACGCGGACGTGGATGGCTCGCACATCCGCACGCTGCTGCTGACGTTTTTCTTCCGGCACATGAAGGAGCTGATCGAGCGCGAGCACGTTTTTATCGCGCAGCCGCCGCTCTACCGCGTGAAGCGCGGCAAGAGCGAGCGCTACATCCGCGACGAACGCGAATTTGCGCGCGAGCTGATGAAGCGAGCCACGGAAGACCATGTGGTCAAGGGAAAAGACGGCGTCACGCTGCAAGGCGGAGGGCTGACATCGTTCCTGCTGAATGTGCAGGAATACGGCGCGGTTGCGGCCAAGCTCGGCCGGCGGTTGCGCGAGCCGGGGCTTGTCGAAATGCTGGCGGAGAGCGGGCTCGAGAAAAAGACGGACTTCGAGGACAAGAAGAGTCTCGACAAGCTGCTCAAGGAAGTGGAGAAAGCCAAACTGAAGCTTGACGGGACGATCGCGTTCGACGAAGAGCACAGCCTGTACGAGATTCAATTCGGCGCGCCGCACAATATCAAAGTCAATTGGGCGCTGGCTTCGACGGCGGAATACAAGCGGCTGCGCGCGCTGACGAAGCAAATCGAGGAGTACAACAAGCCGCCATTCACGATTTCACGCAACGGCGCCAAAGTGACAAAGGAAAAGGCCAAGGATGTTCTCGATTTCGTTCTCGAGGACGCGAAGAAAGATTTCACGATTACGCGGTTCAAGGGCCTGGGCGAAATGAATCCGGAGCAACTCTGGCAGACGACGATGAACGCGGAGACGCGCACGCTGCTGAAGGTGAAGCTCGAGGACGCCGTGGCGGCCGAAGATATTTTCACCACGCTCATGGGCGAAAACGTCGAAGCGCGCCGCAAGTTCATCGAGGAGAATGCGCTGGAAGTCGTGAATTTGGATATTTAGGGGAGTGCCTTGTGGGGGCGCGGCCCCGCTAAAACGTCCGGGGTCTGCTACATGCTGCGCCCCTACAGGCAGGGATGCTCTACCAATTGGGATGGACGACGGAGCCGGGGCTGCGAGGATTGAGCGTGAGCGAGTTTCGGGCAGTGCCGGCGAACGAGAATGCGCATGTTCGTGGGGGCCTTGATGCAGTGGGGGCCGATGAGCGCGTGATTGCGGAATTTGCCAGCGAGGCGGAGCGGGACAAGTTCTTGCGGCGCCTCGAAGAGCATTTTGCGGCGCGGCGGTTCATGAACGCGGCGGATGCATTCGACACCGTGAAGGCGTACGTGGTGGAACACGCGGCGAAACGATAGGCAGTGCTTGTAGGGGCGCAGCATGCTGCGCCTCTACAACGGAGATTTCGGGCTACGGCGAGGGGAAATGGCGGACGAACAGAACCTGTCGGTAATGATTCCGGTCGATATCGAAGCCGAGATGAGGAAGTCGTATCTCGACTACGCGATGAGCGTGATCATCGGGCGCGCGCTGCCGGACGTGCGCGACGGCTTGAAGCCGGTGCACCGGCGCATTTTGTTCGGCATGTACGAGCTGGGGCTCACTTCGACGAAGCCCTACCGCAAGTGCGCGAAGATCGTCGGCGAGGTCCTCGGGAAGTATCACCCGCACGGCGATACGCCCGTATACGACGCGCTGGTGCGAATGGCGCAGGACTTCAACATGCGCTACCCGCTGGTCGACGGGCAGGGCAACTTCGGCTCGGTGGACGGCGACATGCCTGCGGCGATGCGGTACACGGAAGCGCGCCTGGCAAGAATCGCCGAAGAGCTGCTTGCGGATATTGAGAAAGAGACCGTCGATTTCGTTCCAAACTTCGATGAAACCGAACGGGAGCCAGTGGTTCTGCCCACGCGGATCCCGAACCTGCTCGTGAACGGCGCGAGCGGCATCGCCGTCGGCATGGCGACGAACATTCCTCCGCACAACTTGCGCGAAGTCATTGAAGCGACGGTGCTGCTGATCGAAAAACCGGACACGACGCTGAAGGAAGTGTTGAAGCTCGTGCCCGGGCCGGACTTTCCGACCGGCGGGTACATTGCCGGCCGCGAAGGCATCGAGGCAGCGTACACGCATGGCCGCGGCAGCTTCACCATGCGAGCCAAAGCCGCGATTGAAGAGGTCGGCAAAGACCGCGAAAACATCGTGGTCACGGAAATTCCCTATCAGGTGAACAAGGCCACGCTCATCAAGCGCATCGCCGAGCTCGTGCAGACGCGGAAGCTCGACGGCGTGGCCGACGTGCGCGACGAATCGGACCGCTCCGGAATGCGCATCGTCATTGAAATAAAGCGCGGGGAAGAGTCGCAGCTCATCCTGAACAACCTCTACAAGCACACGCAGATGCAGGAATCGTTCGGGATGATCCTGCTGGCGATTGTGGGCGGGCAGCCGAAAGAGCTGGGCCTGGTGAATCTGCTGCGGCTGTTCATCGAGCACCGGCGCGACGTGGTGCTGCGGCGCACGCGCTACGAGCTGCGCAAGGCGCGCGAGCGCGAACACATTTTGGTCGGCTATCAGATCGCGCTGGACCATCTGGACAACGTGATCCGTATCATCCGGGGATCGGCGAGCCGCGCGGAGGCGAAGGAAAACCTGCTCAAGTTTTTTTCCGAGCAGGAGGTCGCGATCACCGAAAACGGCAGGTCCAAGAAGATCGAGGGCGTGAAGCTCGATGGAAGGAAGTACAAGCTCGGCGGCGTCGAAGGGGAGACGGCGGCCGGGAGCGGCACTTCGGGCCTCACGCCGGCGCAAGTGGACGCCATTCTCGAGTTACAGCTCCACCGGCTCACGCAGCTCTCCGTGGAAGAAATTCTCAAAGAATTGAAGTCCATCCGCGAGCGCATTGCGGAGCTGGAAGAGATCCTGGCGAGCGAGAAGAGGCTGAAGCAGGTGATCACGGACGAACTGCGCGAGGTGCAGAAGACTTACGGCGACGACCGGCGCACGCAGATCGTGGACAAGGTCGAGGAGATCAAGCTCGAAGACCTGATCGCGGACACCGACCAGGCGATCACGGTGAGCCATGCGGGGTACATCAAGCGGACGGCCGTGGACGTCTACCGGCACCAGTCGCGCGGAGGCAAAGGCCGAATCGGCGCGCGCACAAAGGAAGAGGACTTCGTCGAGCACCTCTTCATCGCCTCGGCGCACAGCTACATTCTGCTGTTCACGTCGAAAGGCCGTGTTTATTGGCTGAAGGTATACGAAATTCCCGAGGCGGCGGCGGCCACGCGGGGGAAAGCGATTTCCAGCCTGGTGCGGTTCCAGGAAGATGAGAAGCTGACGGCGCTCGTCGCGGTGCGCAGCCTCGAAGAAGAAGGGAGATACGTTCTTCTGGCGACGCGCAACGGCACAGTGAAGAAATCCGCGCTCGTGGAATTTTCCAATCCGCGGTCGGCAGGCATCATCGCCATAAATCTCGAGCCGAAGGATGAGCTGATCGGCGCGAAGCTCACCGACAGTAAGCAGATGATTTTTCTGGCGAGCCACGAAGGTCAGGCCATTCTTTTCCGCGAGACGGAAGTGCGGGCGATGGGCCGCGCGGCCGGCGGGGTGAACGGCATGGACCTGGATAAGGACGATTACGTCGTCTCGATGGACGCGGTACAGCCGGACTTCGAGATCATCGCGAAAGAGCACCAGAAGACGACGAAGAATCTGGAAGAACTCGAAAACGAGGAGATCCGGGATTCGCTGACCTCGCTGATGCTCACCGTCTCCGAGAAGGGCTACGGGAAGCGCACGCCGCTGGCGGAGTACCGCATCACGTCGCGGGGCGGCAAGGGCGTCGTGAACATGAAGACCATGGAGCGCAACGGCTCAGTCGTCACCACGCTGCAGGTGACGGAAGAGTCCGACGTGATGATCATCACCGAGCACGGCAAGGTGATCCGCGTGCACGCAAACGAGATCCGCGAGGCGGGCCGCTCGACGCAAGGCGTACGGCTACTGCGGCTGGAAGAGAAGGATTCCGTCGCCGCCGCCGCTGTCCTCCATGAAGAGAACGGCGAAGCGAAAAAGTAGAGCGGTCCTTTGTCCCGATTCCTGTGCGGGGCGCAAATCATAGTGTCCTGAAGTGTCGAGCACTCATATCGGTTTCTTCAGAATAGAGTTAAGATTCCTGCGGCAATGAAACGCTTCCGCCGGTTTTCCGCGCTCCTGTTCGGAGTGGTGGCGCCCCTGCTGTTGCTGTCCGTGGCGAGCAACCCGAAGCACGCCAAGCAGGATAGCCACTATTTTTCGTACGCGGGGACGTACACGGCGAAGACCAGCAGCCAGGGTATCTATGCGTACCGGTTCGACGCGGAGACGGGCAAGCTGGACTCCATCGGTGTGGCGGCGGAGACGACGGCCCCGTCGTTTCTCGCAGTGCATCCGAGCGGCAAATTCCTTTACGCGGTGAATGAAGTCGGGGATTTCCACGGCGAAAAGAGCGGCGCGGTGAGCGCTTTCGCGGTTGACCGCGAGACAGGGAAACTCGCCTTGCTGAATCAAGTTTCGTCTCGCGGTGCGGGGCCGTGCCACATCTCGCTGGACAAGACCGGCAAGTACGTTTTGGTTGCAAACTACGATGGTGGCAGCGTGGCCGTGTTTCCCTTGCTCGATGACGGGCGGCTCGGCAAGGCGTCGGCTTTCGTACAGCACCACGGCTCGAGCGTCAATAAGGAGAGACAAGAGGGGCCGCACGCGCACTACATTCAAGTTTCGGAGGACAATCGCTACGCGTTCGCGGTGGACCTCGGGCTGGATGAAGTGCTGACGTACCGCTTCGATGGGCGCACGGGCGCGCTGACGCCGAATGATCCGCCGTTCGCAAAGATCAAAGCCGGGTCGGGGCCGCGCCATCTGGCGTTTTCGGCGGACCGGAAACTTGTTTACGTCGTGAACGAGCTGGGCTCGACGGTGACGGCATTTTCGTATCAGGCGGAACGAGGGGCATTCCGGGAAATTGGGACGGTGTCGACATTGCCTAAGGATTTTTCTGGCGAAAACGACACCGCGGAAATTGCCGTGCACTCCTCGGGGAAATTCCTCTACGCCTCGAATCGCGGGCACGACAGCATCGCTGTGTTCGCCATCGATTCGGCGAAAGGCACGCTCACACCTACGGCGTACGTTTCGACGGGAGGCAAGACGCCGCGCAATTTCGCGATCGATCCGACCGGCGAATATCTTTTGGCTGCCAATCAAAACTCCGACGGCATCGTCGTGTTTCGCATTGACCGCAAGACCGGCGGCCTGACCGCAACGGGGCAGGAGGTGAAGGTGCCCGCGCCTGTTTGCATCGTATTTGTCGCGGCCAACTAACTCTTCACAGAAATGGAGGCTCCCATGAACTGGACGCGGTTTGTGCTCGCGGTTGTGGCCTCGGGTGTGGCCACCATGTTCACGGACTGGTTTTTCATGGGTTTTCTCTTCCACCGAAAATACTCGGATACGCCAGACGTGTGGCGGCTAAAGCCGGGCGAGAGCGAGACCAGTTCGGTTGCCGCGTCCGAGGCGCTTGGAGTGGTGAGCTGTGCCGCGTTCATTTTTCTGTGCATCTGGGCGAGCGCGCTGGCGTCGATGAGCGGCGCGCTGCGCATGGCGGTAATAGCGTGGCTAGCCGCGCCCGTGCCGGTGATCGGGATGAACGCGATCTGGATGAAGCTGCATCCGCTGGTAGGCGTGGGGCACGCGCTGGGCTGGCTCGCGAGGTTCGTCGTGACGGGGCTGATCGCCGCGTGGCTCTTGTAACCGGCGTCCCTTTATTTCCGTTACAATTTCGGCGAGGTAGGCCGTACATATTCTCTGCGCGCATGCCGCGCAGCTACTTTTGTTTTGAAATTCTTCTCCGGGAGGCCGCCATGTTGAGGCAACTCTTTTTCACGCGTGACCGCAAAGCGGTCAACGCGCGGAAGGGCTGGTATTTGCGTCTGTCGTTGGTTTTCGTTGTGGCGGTAATTCCTGCGTTGGCCCGGGCGGACGAAACGGCGCCCGCGCGCGATCCCAACCAGCCCATCGACGAGGCGTACACGCAAAAGATTCACAAGTACACGACCGCGCCCCACTTCGCTTCGCCGCTCGTTGATTATCTCCCCGCCTCCAAGACCGTGCCGACGCCGGAAGCGGTTCTCGGCGACATTGCCGGCGCGCCGGGCGTTCTACCGTATGCAGAAGATGTCTATCGCTACGTGCGCCTGCTGGAAAAGGCCAGCTCGCGGGTGAAGGTTTTTTCCATCGGCACAACGGAGGAGGGCCGCGAGATGATCGCGGTGGCCATCTCTTCGGAAGAGAATCTGAAGCGCCTGGAGGAAAATCGCGCGCGCCTGGCAAAGCTTGCGGACCCGCGCGCGATCCACCTCGACGACGCGGAAGCGGACCGCGTAGCCGCGCAGGCGATTCCCATCTACTACATCACCGGCACGATTCACTCGCCGGAGACCGGCGCGCCGACCGCGCTGATGGAGCTGGCCTATCGCCTGGCGGTGGACGAAAGCCCGTATATCCGTGAGATTCGCGACGGCGTGATCACGCTGATCACGCCGGTGGTCGAGGTGGACGGCCGCGACCGGATGGTGGACATCTACCGCTGGCACCTGGCGCACCCGAAGGAGTTCTATCCGTGGCTGGTCTATTGGGGCCACTACGTCGCGCACGACAACAACCGTGACGCGATGGGCGTAACGCTGAAGCTGACGGAAAACGTGTTGAACACGTACATCGGCTGGAAAGCGGTGGTGCTGCACGACCTGCACGAATCGGTGCCGTATCTCTACGACGACACCGTGGGCGACGGCCCGTACAACGCGTGGATCGATCCGATCCTGGCGGACGAATGGCAAATGATCGGCGCGCGAAACGTCGCAGACATGACGAAGTTCGGCATGCCGGGGGTGTTCACGCACGGCGTCTTCGACACCTGGTCGCCGGGGTACCTCATGTTCATCGCGGCAATGCATAACGGCATCAGCCGGCTCTATGAAACATTCGGCAACGGCGGCGCCGACACGGAGGAACGCACGCTCGAGCCGGAAGAATACGCGCGCACGTGGTACCGGCAGAATCCGCCGCTGCCGAAGGCGCTCTGGTCGCAGCGGGACAACAACAACTACGAAGAGACCGGGCTTCTGACCTCCCTGCACTACTTCAACGAGAACAAGCGGCTCTTCCTGAAGAATTTCTATCTCAAGGCCAAGCGTTCCGTGATGAAGCCCAGCGAGGAAGGGCCGGCGGCGTACGTGTTGCCCGCAGACGACCCGCGCGCTGGATTGCAGGCGGAGCTCTTGCGCGTGCTCGAGAAGCAGGGCGTTGAGATCTCTCGCGCCAAAGCGGCGTTCCACGTCGCACTGCCGGCAAAGAAGGAGCCAAAGCCGAAGGAAGGGGCAAAGGAGGCCGCGAAAGAAGGCGAAGCGGCGAAGGCAACGCCGGCGCCCACGACTCGCGAATTCCCGGCGGGGAGCTACATCGTCCGCATGGATCAGCCGTACTCGAGAATCGCGGACGCGCTGCTAGACTATCAATACTGGAGCCCGGATGATCCGCAGAAGACGCCCTATGACGACACCGGCTGGACGTTTGGCGAGCTCTTCGGCGCGCAAGTGGTGCGCGTGACCGACGCGAAGGTTTTGGAGGCGCCAATGGAACGCGTGGGCGAAATTCGCGTTCCGGGCGGCGCGAGCGGTACCGGCGCGGTGTTTGCCATCAACAACACCGCGGAGCCAGCCCTCGCCACGTTGCGCTACCGCTTGCGCGATGCTGCGATCGAGGCGGCCGAAGAGCCGTTCGAGGCCAACGGCAAGAAGTTTGGGCGGGGGTCGTTCCTGCTGCGCGGCGGCAAGCGGGAGGAGCTGGACCGCGCCGCTGCCGAATTGGGATTGCAGGCGATTGCGCTCACCCAGGCGCCGAGCGTGAAGACGCATCCGGTGCGCGCCGCGCGCGTGGCGCTGGTCCATACCTGGCTCAGCACGCAGACGGAAGGCTGGTGGCGGCAGACGCTCGATTTCCTGAAAGTTCCCTACGACTACATCAGCACGCAGACGGTTTCCAAGGAGGCGAATCTCAACGCGAAGTACGACGTGATCCTGTTTCCACCGGTCGGGTTTTTCTCAAGCCCGACGGCGATTGTCAACGGCCTCTCCACAGCGTGGGGCAATCCGCTGCCGTGGAAAAGCACGCCGGAAACGCCCAACCTGGGCAAGACGGATTCTACCGATGACCTGCGGCCCGGGCTCGGCTGGAGCGGGGTGGCGCACCTCGAGGAGTTCGTGGAGAAGGGCGGCGTGCTCCTGACGGCGACGGACACCGCGCGTTTCGCCGCCTCGATCGGGCTCGAACAGGGAGTGAACATCGCCCCGCAGCAGCGCATGAAGATTGTGGGTTCCGTGGTGCGCACGAAGCTTGTGGACGCCACGAGCCCCATCGCCTATGGATACGACGAAACACTCTCCGCCTATTGCGACAACGGCCCGATTTTTTCGCTCACCAGCGTCGCCGGGTCGCGCCGCTTCCGGCGGCTTGGCAGCGAGATGCACACGCGCCCGACGGGACGCGGCACCATAAGCGATCCCGACTTCACGGTTGGCCGGCCAGAAGTGGAGGCGCCGGAAGAGCCAAAGAGCGAGGTGTGGGAGACGCCGCCGGTGACCGACGAGGAGTTGCGCAATGGCTTCCGCGTGATTCCGCCGGCCCTGCGGCCGCGCGTGATTTTCCGCTACGGTGATGCCAAGGAGCTGCTCGTTTCCGGCTTGGTGGAGGGCGGCGAGGAAATTGCCCAGCACCCGTCGGTGGTGGATGTGCCGGCAGGCAAAGGACACATCATCATGTTCTCCATCAATCCAGTGTATCGCGGAGCGACACGCGGCAGTTATGCGCTCGTCCTGAATACGATTCTCAATTTCGACAGCCTGAATGCGGGACGCAAGAACGCGGAGAGATAACTGCGCCCGCCGTGAAGGTGCTTGGTTAGGAGCCCCTCTGAGACGGCGCTATGGCACGCCCCGACACGCACCGACTTGCGCTACAATCCCGGCCACTATGGCCAAGCGCAAAGCCCGAAGAGCAGCCCGCCGGCGCAGTGCTCGCGGGGCTGGACCGGCAAGAAAAGGGCGCCTGCCGAAGGATGCCGTTACGCTCATCGTGATTCTCCGGGCCAAGGAAGGGCAGGAGACTCTGGTCGAAGCGGAGGTGCGGGCGCTGGTCGGGCCGACACGGCGCGAAGAAGGGTGTTTGCAATACGAGCTTTACCGCTTGGCCGATCAGCCCAGCGCATTTCTTTTGCACGAGGTGTGGGCTAGCCGCGAGCACCACACGAAGCATACGAAGACGCCGCACTTTCTGCGCTGGGACGCGCGCAAGGACGCGCTGCTGGCCTCGCGCGAGGCCGCGTTCTGGAAGCAAATCGCATAGATGCCGCCCGACAGGATTAGAAAGTCGCGCGCTTCCTGCCGACAGGCGGCTGCTAGGCACGCGTCGTTCGGGTCCTGAAGAGAGATCCCTCGTCGCTGCGCTCCTCGGGATTGCGGACCCTGGTCGGGTCCTCAGCTTTCCGGGGCGGCGAGGTAGTAGCCGGGGCGGGCGCGGACTTTCAGATCGCGGCGGTCCACTTCCACTTTGATTTCGTGATAGCCGTACTCGCTGGAGCCGGCGGGTGTGTAGCTCAGCGTGTATTGGGAATGGAGTTCGCCGCCGATTTCATCAATGGCCTTCTCAATCGAGCGATCCTTGAAGGTGGAGAGGCTTGTGCCGCCGGTGCCAACGGCGGCTACCTCGAGCGGGTGGTCTTTCACGGTGGCGGTGATGTGCGTGACGGCCCACAGGACGGCATTGAGCAGGTCCGCGCTCGCGTCGCGCTGCTGCTCGGTGGTGGGCGTCTGCACGGTTCCGGGAATCGGTGGCCGACCGAACGTGCCTGGGGGCGTCATGGAAGGCACGCTCGACTTAGGCTCCTTGTCGAGCCGACGCTATAGACCGCGACGTTGGCAAGCTGCGCCTTGCGCAGCAGTTCGCCGAGCTTGCGGTCGCTTCCCGTGTCCACTGCTTCCGCGACGACGAAGAGCACGCGCCGGTGTCCTGCGTCCGGGCGGCTCGTGAGCATCTCGATGCCTGCATCCATGGCGTCATACAAGCGTGCGCCGGAGAGGCCCAGCTTGATTTGCGAGATGGTCTTCTCGATCTTGTCGCTGTCGGCGGAAAAATCGAGCAGCTTGTCGATAGAATCGTTGAAGGCCAGCACTGCGGCTTCGCCTGTCGGGCCCAGGACCGCCTGCGTGAAAAGAATCCCCGTTTTGTGAATTTCGGGCAGGATGGGCTTAATTCGCGAGCTGTTTTCGATCAGAATGACCATAGAGATCGGGTCGCCGCCAAGGTCGAGGTGCGTGATCAGCTGGGCCACGCCATTGTCATAGACGCGGAAGTCGCCGCGATCCAGGTCGTGGACCATTTCACCTTTGGGGTTGCGCACCGTGACGGGCGTGTTCACCAGCGCGACGCGAACTTTGATCGTCGCTTCTTTCC
>Ga0209802_1003287_pt1 | contig 10888 bp, 10 predicted proteins | sample GraSoiAngelo_129_FD_185886 | JGI IMG/M metagenome (GOLD analysis project Ga0209802, IMG submission 185886) | Grasslands soil microbial communities from the Angelo Coastal Reserve, California, USA - 14_0927_12_40cm (SPAdes) (version 2) | ecosystem: Environmental > Terrestrial > Soil > Grasslands ... | reverse complement strand
TGGTAAAGTCTTGAACCCCTTGGGTCTCGGACGTTGGGGAGAGCACAAGATCTCTGGGTGCGACGCTCGAAGCCGCGGACGTCTCTCCAGCCATCGCCACTATGCAAATGGTAAACAGAACAATGAAGAGGCGCATACCCGTGCGATGGGATAAGGCTTGATGGCTTATTAGCCTCTTCATCACGTCTGAATCCTCAACAGAGGCGCTCAACCCGGCGGCTCTATGGTCGGTATGTCACCACCAAGACTCGATAGGTAGGATCTAGTTCTAACTGGGCGGTTTCCGGTTCGGATACATGACGATTTTTCCGCAGCGGCCCGACTTCATCAGAGCGAATGCTTTGGCGAACTCTTCCAGCGCAAACCTGTGAGTAATCACTTTCGAGAGGTCCACTTCTCCGGCCTTCAACACTTCCGCTGTCTTGTACCACGTACTCCACAATCGACGCCCGAAGACTCCTCGGACGTTTGCGTCTTTGAAAACGATCCAGTTCGCCACATCGAACTCGACGTTCTTCGAGGGCAGCCCGAATAGGACAGCAGTTCCCCCAGGGCGAAGGGCCCTGAATCCCTCTTCGAACGATGGCGGCGCACCTGACATTTCGAAGAAGACATCAACGCCGCGGCCATCTGTCATCTTCATGATCGTATCTACAACCTTCTCTTTGGACCCGTCAATGAGGACGTCTCCGCCCATTTTCTTGGCAAGGTTCAGTCTGTATTCTACGATGTCGATTCCGAAGATCTTGCTGGCTCCGAACGATTTGCAGAGCCCGATTAGGCACGCTCCTATTGGACCGCAGCCGAAGACTGCGACCGTGTGTGCAGGTATGTCCGCTGCGGACGCAGCATGAACTGCGTTGCCTAGCGGTTCTTGAGCGCTTGCCGTCTCAATGGGAATTCTCTTGTCGTTGAGCCAAGCGCTACTCTCGTGAAGAGTATGATACTCAGCGAAGCACCCGTCAGTGTCGACTCCCCGGAGGAGCATCCTTTCGCAGATGTGCCCATTTCCCGTGCGACACTGGAAGCATCTTCCACAGTTAATGTGAGTCTCGCCAGAGACAATATCACCCTCTCTGAGGTCCGAGACCTCCTTCCCCGCTTCCACCACTTTTCCCGCGAACTCGTGACCCATCACCAGGGGAGGCTTGACCCGTTTAGCCATCAGCTCATGCCAGTCATAGATCTGCATGTCCGTTCCGCAGATCGAGGTGGCCTCGACTCGGACCTGAATGTCTCTCAGACCTGGCTTTGGAGCGAAGGCCCACGGCTCATAGACGGCGCCGGGACCGGGGACAGTTTTGACGACGGCGTGCATTTGTTCTTTCAAAGGATTCCCTGAACTGTTCCCTCGGCGTTTCGGTCGAGTGTAAAACGTTATTGTCAGTCTAGATGACAGGAGAAATGGAAGTTATCGTGTAAAGCGTTTTACGCAGGTACAGATCACCCGGATCAGAAATGAGCCAGCAATCCGACCTGCAAAGGGAGCCTCTGCTTGATAGTCTGCGTAAAGAGTTAGACGGCCTAGACCGTGATGATCTGCTTTGGCGAATCCGGACTCTTCAGAGCCCATCAGCCCCGCACGCTAAGGTTGACGGCAAGAATGTCCTAGTCCTCTGTTCCAACAACTATCTCGGACTGGCAAACCATCCGAAGCTGAAACAGGCCGCGGTTGCTGCTACGCGAAAGTATGGTGCCGGGTCTGGATCTGTACGAGTCATCGCGGGCACTATGGATATTCATCTGAAGTTGGAGAAGGTTCTCGCAGACTATCGTCGGGCTGAATCGGCGATCACGTTTCAATCGGGTTATGCTACTAACGCGGGCACGATCCTTGCGCTTGTTGATGAGAGGGATCTCATCATCAGCGACGAGCTCAACCACGGAAGCATCATCGACGGCTGTCGCATGACCAAGGCCGAGAGGCGAGTCTACAAGCACAAAGACATGAGCGATCTAGAAAAACAGCTACAGAATACTGATCGTTTCCGCAGAATCCTAATCATTACCGACGGAGTCTTCAGCATGGACGGAGACATCGCACCCCTCAAAGACATCGTCGACATGGCGACGAAGTATCAAGCCATAACGTACGTCGACGATGCACATGGCGACGGAGTACTAGGCGAGAACGGACGGGGAATCACCAACCACTTCCACCTCGAAGGAAAGGTCGATGTTGACATGGGGACATTCTCCAAAGCCTTTGGATGCGTAGGTGGCTACGTTGTGGGCTCGAAAGACTTGTGCACATATCTCCAGAACAAGGTCCGAAGCTATCTACTCTCAGGCTCTCAGCCGCCTGGTGTTCCTGGAGCCTGCATCGCCGCGATACAGCTAGTGAAGAGGAACCCGTCGCTTGTGAAGAAACTCTGGGAGAATACACGCTACTTCAAGAAAGCACTCAAAGACCTCGGATTCGACACGGGACAGAGCGAGACACCCATTACGCCCGTCATGGTTGGGGAGAGCGGGAAGGCTCACAAGCTCGCGGATGAGATGTTCAAGCTTGGAGTGTTCGTTCTTCCGATAGTATTTCCAATGGTCGGCAAGGACAAGGCGAGAATCCGGACGATCGTGACAAGCGCACATACCAAAAAGGATCTCGACCAAGCAGCAGACGCGTTTGAGAAAGCTGGAAAGCAACTATCGCTGATCTGATCCTACTGATTGGGAACACACTAACTTTCGGATATAGAGTTCTCTATTCCTCCTCATCTACTTCGGATTCCACGGATGGAATAGAGCCGTCGGTCTCGATGACTACCGGTCCAGTGTAACCGCAGTCCGGACACCGGTACATTGCCCCAGTGTATCCTCCCATCCAGAGAATAATATTCTCAGAATGACACTTCGGACAGAACCGCTTCGTAATATTGTCCATGCTCATATCCTGCCTATCCGACGAGAAGAAAGAGAGTCATAATGTTGAGCCACGGAGATATTGATAATCGCTGCGCCTTCCAAAGAGCTCAAAGCTGGTCTGTACCTCTATTGGATGAGCTGTCTAGCACCAACCTGAATTCTCGAAATTAGTTTATTGGCTGGGCAGCTCGGTTCTGCCTTTCAAACGTCTCATTCGAGATTCCCAGGAGTATTTTGACTTCCTCCGCTTCTCGCGGGGTCGCCGAAGGCAGGGAGTTGAAGTATTCAAGGAAACCAGTCCGAGAAAGACAGGCAGAACAAAGGTCCCACTCGACAATTTCGACCCCGAAAACTATTTCGGCGACGCGGGTTTGAGAAACCCCGCAACCCGATGCGCAAGTCCCGTTACGAGTGTGCAAGGCGTAGAAAACGGTTTGAGCGGCGACTTTGACCTTAGGCTCAAGCGGCGTCATAGCACCCAGGCCCGCGGTTTTCAGAGCCTGCATGCACCTTAAACCCTCGGTGATGTTTTTGAGACCTGTACGGCCTTTTGATCGAATGAAAAAAAGAGGAGTTCGTTCAGTGAAGCTAGTATCTGAGCTTGTTTGAGAACGAGTAGGGCACTACAGGCTCCTCCTCTCTCGTCCTCCGCTCGATGATCGGGGTCTGTCTTGGAACAGGCTCATACTTGGCCTTGAACCAGTCAGGTATTACGACCGCACGGAGAAGCTCCTGGATTGTTATTCCTCGGGCACGAGCCTCTTCGCTAAGAAGAGTGTATGTCTGTTCGCCGAAGGCCACCATGACCTTATACGACGTTTTTTCTTCAACCTCTCAGTTTTCGAATATCCAAACGGACCTTTTGAATACCTATACTCCATGTGGTAGGGGCAAAGCATATAAGAATAACTGAAGCCGCGCCGAAAAATTCTCCCCCGAATTCCGAAAACAACGCCTCAAACCACCAATTGCATTTATTCCGCCATTGAGCGAACGAAAGCGTCTTGTCAAGGACTGTTCCGCGCTGCTCGTGCCATGGAGAACTCGCCATAACAGGCGAAATACGAAGCCCGGACGGGTGGCGGACAGGATTCAACCTCCAATGCAAGCAATGCGGGAAGAAATGGACCTATTCAGGTGGCATCTATAGACAGGAATCAGCAGAGAACTCTGGGTAAGACGTCCTCGCTCGATGCGATGGAGCAAGAAATCCGTAACCAGGTTGAGGATCTTCCAGCATTCGCACGCGAACTCGGAGAGGATGACCGTTTTCGCCATCTTGACCCTTCCCGAATGATTTTCACCGGCTCCGGAGACTCCCTTGCAAGCTCTCTCTTCGCCCATTACTTGTCCGAGATGCGGGCGTTTGCTGCAGACCCTTTCGAGCTCCAGCTCCATCCGAAGGTGGCTAAGAACAAGACCATCTTCATAACATCAGTCAGCGGCAAGACCAGAACGAACGTACAACTCGCGAAAAGAGTCAGAGGGCCAGCCAAGAAGCGCGTTGCAATAACCGCGAACCCGGAGAGCCCTCTCGCGAGAGAATGCGACGATGTAATTCGGTTACAGTATAGAAGTCTGGGAATCCTTACGTCCGGGACCGCGAGTTTCTCGGCCAGCCTCCTTGCGGTAGCCTCGCTGATCCGTCGATTACCGAAACTCGATTCTCTGCGCATGATGGAACGACGGGCGACTGAGTGGGCTCGAGGTTTGCGGGTCCATCCTCGCGGAGGGTTCCTGTTCGTCGGCTCCGGGACGGGCTACTCTCTCGCAATGTATGCAGCTTTCAAGATCCACGAGGTTCTGGGATTATGGGCTGAATACCAGCATACAGAGCAGGTTGGGCATTCCCAGCTTTTTTCACTCCAAGAGAAATCGGACAATCTTCTGTTCATATCGCCGAGTTCGGACGAGAAGACGAGTGAAGTGTTTCGAGTTCTCTCGAAGAATGGTTTCCTTGCGTATCTGTTGAAGGGTAGTACGGCCGATCCCGTTCTCGCAGCTCTTCAACTCACGTTCTGTATTCAACGCCTGGCCCTCAATCTCGGAAGAAAGATGGGGTTCCAAGAATGCGCGTTCGTAACAGACAAGAAACGGCTCGCGCTGAGTAGCCGACTAATTTACTGACTTCGTACTCGACACTTCTGACTGAATATGCTTGTAAACGTCGAGAAGGTCGTCAGTCTCCAATCGATGGGAAGCAGCTCTCCGCACCTTCTCAAGGCTAGTGTTCAAGGCGATAGAATAGCCGACTACTCGAAAGACCGGAACATCGTTCAGCCCATCTCCCACATGAACCGTCTTGCTCAGCGGAATGCTCATCCAAGCGCAATACTTTCTGATGCCAAGCCTCTTGTCGGGTAATGGCTCGATGTCGTCGGTGATCACGCTGTTCTTCACCGCAACCTTTGACGAGACAAACCCGCGGAATCCAAATTGTTCTACCAGATACTGACAGAGAAAGTCCGGATTGTCTGTACAGAGGATCACTGACAGCCCGAGGCCCAATAGCTTCTCAACGGTCTCGCGGATATTCCGCATCGTCGGAACCTTAGAGACTTCAGCGAGAACGTCCGCGAGTTTCATCCCAACGAGAAGCTGAAACTGCTGCAAGAGAGCCTGTCTGAGGGTTATCCGTTTCCGTTGATACATCTCGTCAATCGCATCCCACTTCTTGCCGATCCCTAAACCTCGAGCCGCCTGAGTAAGCGCGGGCTCTCGGAAGAGGGTCTTGTCTACATCGAACGATACCTGAACGAATTTCGGAGTCTTCATTCCGCTAGGAGTCTCGAGTCAGATAGCCATGATACTTTCATATCTGATTGTTTGTCTAAGCAATTTTCTCTCTGACAAGTTTCCATCCAATCTTTAACCAGGGCGTCACGTGTTTTAACGCGACAATCCTATCAACGCCATCAGCTGGATAGAACTCAGCCCCTATTGATTCGGTGTGATCTATTACGATTGGTTCGTTGCTTCGGCATTTGAATACAGCCACCATTTCATGTTCAGGGGATCACGGAAGGAGAACTTGTCCAAGTATTCGGGCGTAGCATGTATCCCTGTCTCCTCAAGTAGCTCTCGCTTTGCGGCTTCCTCGTAACTCTCACCAAACGTAACATGGAATTCACGGGGGCTTTTTTCTGATTTGCTTGGTAACTATGATTCGTAGGCGTTAATCAAGAATTTCACCCTTTCGCTTTAACCACGTATACCCCGTCCTGACATATGCCTCTCGCAGCAGATGAGAGAATCGCTCTAGCATGAGTATGAACCTTGCCAAAGAATGGGCTCGAGAGATGAATCGGGGAGCCGGGGTGGGCAGACGACTCAGATACGGACCCTATGTGGCGGGTCTGAATCCAAGTCCAAGGCCCTTCATGAGAAGAAAAGACAGTTTTTCAGTGTTAGAGAAGTCGAAATTGTTCATCTGGAATCATCATGAAGGGGAACTATCCGAGACATTCTACCGCGGTCTAGAAATGTCACGAGATAACCCTTGCGGAAGTCATGGCTTTGTAAAGCCGAACTGTGGAGTGGAGTCGGGACGCTCCGTGCTGGACTCCAGAGTCAATGTCTCGCGAAAGCATTGCGAGAAATGTTCCTCCAGTCTGCTCTAGGCGCTAGAGTCTGTCACGTTACGTTGAGCGTGCCACTGTTACGATCGAACAAATATGTCGGGGAAAAGATATGCTCAGTGAGAGCAAACTGACCTGAAATAGTTGCCTGGAGTCTCATGGATGAACTTTGGCCAGGCTGACTGATAATGCCCTTTGGGAAGTATGTCTCAACTGCCAATCCGTGTGGTGCACAACAAGATTTGTCGGTGAAGGTCACTAACAAAGTATCGCATCTATGAACCTTCATAACAAAAGGCTGATACCTGCTGTTGTTGTATCCAGTGGTGTCATTTGCTATTATTAGAAAGGATTGAAGAGTTCCGGTAGTAACATCGTGACACGGCCCGAGATTGGCGGATAGAAGGGAAGGAGTTCCTTCAACAAGAGCCGCCGTAGAACTCGTCAGTGCCACAGCGGTAATAACGATGGCTGCCATCCACTTGTTGTTCAGATGCTTAAACCCTCGATAAGACTCATTGAGTGGGTGCGAAACCAGAACATATGAATTTTCTCATTAGGTTATTCTGTCTTTCGTATTTTCGGTTTCTGTAGGATGATAGCATGGAGGCGTTATTAATGAAACGGTTTTCCGTTTGATCGGGGTTCGCGAGATGGGCCCACCCATCCGGGTTCACAGAGCCTGATTAATATTATCTCACAATCGGAGATTATACCATGATATAGTCTTACTCGTCATTACGAAATCGACTGCTTGATGCCGTAAGGTTCCATAAAAAAAAAATGGGGGTTGGGATGCTCGCGTCTCGCGTTTCAGCGCTTCTTAGACGTTGAAGTTTGCTTGGAGTGGGTTGGTTCTGCCTACGTCTCCTTCTGCGGTGAGTACACCGTTGATGTAGATTTTTGTATGCCAAGCGTAGTTTGGCACATATCCGGAAGCTGCCTCTTGCACATAATGGCTGCCTAGTGTTAGGGTCACGGTTCTGGAATAGTCGAACTGACTGCCCGTCACGAGGAATTCGTAGCCGGATTGATATGGGGGCCACCAAGGATTGGGCAAAGGAGTGTCGATCGCTAGCCCATGGGACCGAGTGTAGTAATCAGTGGTCGGATACGACACAATCCTGATGGTAACAGAACAACTGTGGACGTTGACCTGAACGTTTGGGGTGTAGTCGCCGAACCATGTGACACCTTCTTGCACCATTCTCCACTGGAAGTTGTACGTGCCAGGACTAGATGGAGCGGTTACGGTGAATGAGAAGGTCCACTGGGTGCCGGGCCCGGGGAGAGATGGACTGTATCCGTTTGTAAGCGCTGCGATTTCAACTCGACTGAATCCCCATACGTTATTGTCTTGAGGGTTCTGCGAACCCAATCGGAATGGGTTGGGGTCCGCAGACGGGATGGCCCACACCGCAGTTCCAGTATTCTGCATAGTGATGGACACCTGCGCCGTCTGTCCCGTGCACATTGTTGAAGGGGGCGCTGTCTGTGATACATAGGAGGCTCCGTCCGTCAACGCGTTTTGGGGTTCTACATTCAGATGGTTGTATGGAGCGCAAAACGGCCAGTTTATGCAGTCTGTTCCCCGCCAGCTCAGAAGGAACTTGTTTTTGTTGGCGATGAAAGCTAGGTCTGGTCCGGAGAATGCAGTTTCAGAAAGTACGGTTTTGGGTTGGGCGTTCTCCATGACGTTAATGTGTCCCCCTGAATCGGTTCCGGTCCATGCGAATTCAGGCTCTAAAGCTGCGGACTGGGTTGGATTGTCCAGAGCAATTGGCCGGTTGGTTGACGCTATCCCTAGGTCGTGGGCACCGTAGCATGAAAAGCCTTGTGAAGAAGTTACCACGCAAGTGTGGGCAAGCATCACTGCGAAGTTAGATTGCACAAAGATGATGTGAACTCCCGCTCCATTTGGTGGAGATCCCGCGTACGTGCCAGAATATCGGATGGATGCTCCTCCATAAGTGGTCGCAGTAAGTGGACCGCTTATGTCTGCGGTAGCCTGCCCGAGGTTTGTCCATGTTATGCCGTCGGTGGATTTCGCCACGTTGATTGGGCCGCACAAGACATTTGGTCCATTGCACTGCGTAGAGCCGAATATGTTACTAGCTAGTAATAGTCCTGCTATGGGGTCATAGGTGATCGAAGGTGAATTCGATGACTGTCCCGTTGAGCGTCTCGTGGAATCAGAGAAGTGCGTAGAGCCAACTAGACTGGGACTGACCCTAGAGACCTGAGCAATGCCGGTTGTGTCGACAAAGATCAGATAGATCAGATTTGTAGCTGGATCGAAAGCTGCATCTAAGCTACCACCAGTGCTGAAAGGCTGCGCGCAAAACGGACTCTGGTCAACACTGCTATGCGATTGAAATTCATTGGATGATGTGATCAGCAGGATAGTGTATGTTTGGGGATTCGTGCCGCATGTGCCCGTGGCAGACAAGAAGAACATGAATTCAGTGTCTGAACCGATCCCAGGCGGGACGTACACGACCTTGGGCGCATTTCCGGAATACTGGTCCAGCGTCACTTTTCCTGAACCGTTCCAACCAGGATCCGTCGCATGCACTGGGCGGACTGTGATTGATGGAAGGGAGAATATCCCGAGAGCTATTACAAGCAACGCGAGAAGACGCCATTTTCTCAAACTTTTTCTTTTCCTCCATTTCTTTGGGTACTTGTTTCATCACGCCCCTCCTCGGCGCTATGGGAAATCGTGTCGAGCCGAATGCTCCACAGGATCTCGCCGCGAATCGCTAGAAGGTAGAGTCGCCAGCTATATCGCGGCCAGAAACTATTACTCTGAATACAGTTTCGAAGTGCAGCTTAGAAACAATCTTCTTGAAAGATCAGAAGCTTTTCAGTCTGGGAGTTCCGGTTAAACTGCACGAGTCTAGAAAGAGTTGTGCCCACTTGGATCTGAGTATCGTCTTACATAATGAACCAGACTGTCGTCATATCGGTTAGAGTTTACGAAGATTGTGAAGATCCGTTTGAGCCGAGTAGGCGCGGTAAAGTTTTCTGACGAGAATAGGTCACGATTGAAGCCGTCTTCACCACGAACACAATAAGAATGACTGAAACTCAATTGCTGAAGTGGCAACCAAGAATTCTCTTTCTCCTGGCTTACATGGGGAGTACTTTGTCAGTGAAATGCGTCAGAAGGGTAAACCCTGCGCTGTCCTATAATTTCCTAATTGATCCCTCTAATGCCCACCGTGGGGGCCTCTGGCTACCAGAAATTCGCCTTTCATTTTTGCTCGCGAACGGGCATCTCAAGAAACGACAATTGGCCAAAAGAGGGTCCAAGATATTCTTTCATGCTTTCAGATCACAAAGCATGAGGCGGTCTTAGGATGGTTCAAGGGCGATCGAGTTGTGTTTCCGTGACGTTTCCAAGGAGCTCCCGAACGGATCTACCTCTGTCAATGATAGTCTTGATCCCTTGCTTTGATCCCAGACTGTTCGGTCCAACGCCTTGTCGACTTCTGTGAGGAAGACCAAAAGACTCTCGCCTGAATTTGTTAGCTCGTATTGAGTCGGGCCATCCGGTCCGGCATTGGTTTGCAGCAATCCCTTAGAAAGCAGAAATGTGATGTATTTTCCAGCCAGTTGGAAATTCAAGTTTGTTTTGTAAACTATCTGCGTCTTTGACACGCCGCTTCTGGTAGCCATCAGAATCTCATGAATTATCTTCGTGCCGTCCCTCCTGCTTTTCAATTCCGTAATACCTCAACTAGACGAGATAGATCTCGAGTGACTCCGTTATTCTCCAATACCACAAGCCGTGAGTTACTTGAAGAGAATTGTCGAGTCGAACTCGCAAATCGGGAAATGGACGTCTGGGCAGAGCACAGCTACTCGTCCCAGATTCTTGCGTTTCTATCAAAGAGGAACTCCAGCCTTGCTCGAGCAAATGCATGAAGATCAGGCCCTTCAGCCATGATTGTAGATTCCGCCGAGAATCGCGAGAACTTGGGTTCACTTCTCTGTCGCATACCATCGTCGTAGTTTGCATAGACTTCTCGCAGCAATTAGCTTGACCCTTACCTGGTGACTCGGGTAATTAGTTAACCGACTAATCAGATCTTGCCCGGACCGACAGGGTTATCGAGGTTACAAGGCGTCCAAGCGAGCCCAAGTTAGACCTTGGACTATCAAACGAGCGAATTTGGAGAAACCGCATCGCAACGGGCGAGAGGCGTGTAAGCTGGCTCGCTTGACAATTCCAAAATGTATGAACGAGAATCTGTGGAAGGATTGGATAGAGCAGTTCAAACGACACTCTCCAGTCAAACAAGGATTGCTAACTCAGATAGACTGGCGGTTCCAGATCCACATGCCCAACAAAGCTTCGACCGATTATTCTCGGCAAGGACAGTATGCTTAGGTAACGTTTCATAGCAGGATCTTATGAGCACGGAAATTGAGCGCGATCT
>Ga0209802_1003285_pt1 | contig 10894 bp, 11 predicted proteins | sample GraSoiAngelo_129_FD_185886 | JGI IMG/M metagenome (GOLD analysis project Ga0209802, IMG submission 185886) | Grasslands soil microbial communities from the Angelo Coastal Reserve, California, USA - 14_0927_12_40cm (SPAdes) (version 2) | ecosystem: Environmental > Terrestrial > Soil > Grasslands ... | reverse complement strand
GGTCGGCCGCACGAAGGCCGTGCTCGGCATCGAGCTCGACCTGAATTACGGGCAGACCGGCTCGAACGACGGCGGCTTTCCGGGCAACAACGCGGGCACGGCTTGTGGCTTCGTGGGAGGTTGCAAAGCCGCGGGCGCGGCGGGCGGCGGTCTGGACCTCAACACCGACGTCGCCGGGTTGTTCGAGGTCAAGTGGATCTACACCGAGTTCGACCTGACCGGCAAAAACAGCCTCATGCCGTTCATTCCCTTCCTGACCGTGGCCCGCGCGGGCGGCCAGCCCTTCGGCGGCATCGCGAACTACAAGATCTACTACGCGAACGGCGACTTCGCGGGCTTGGACCTCTACACTTTGTTCACCCCGTACATCAAGAATCACTTCGCCTTCGTGGTCGTCGAGGACCAGCTCGCGGGTGGTAACCGGGGGGCGGATCGGCAGGCGCGGTCGAACCGCGGCGAAGACTACGCTTTCATCATCAGCCCGGAGTTCGCGCCGTTCAAAGGGCTGGAGCTGAAGCCGATGTTCTCGTGGTTCCACGCCGACGGCGTGACCGCCTCCATTGCGGCGCGCCGCAACGCGTTCAACGTCCGGACGGTCGGCCAATTCATGAACAACGCGGCCGCATTCGCCGGTGTCAACGCCCCCGGCACCACCACCGCCGCCGGCGACGCGACAATGCACGAAGAGCGCTACACAGTCGGTCTCGATGCGCGCTGGCGCGTGGGGCCCTTCGGCCTGGACCCGACCATCTCGTATCAGTGGGGTGCCTACGACACTCAAGCCCTCAGAACCAACGGAACGGTAGGAAAGGTCCGGGGTGACGCTTCGGCGTGGCTGTTCGACGCCATCGCGAGCTACCAGCTCGGCCCGCTGCTGCTCGAATTCCGCGGCGTGTACAGCACCGGTAATAAAGCGCGCGACAACCTGTCGCTCAGCAAGCGCTATTACGAGCCGCTCGACCTGGACACCGGCTACTGGGTTGGCTGGCTCGGGATCCTCGGCCTCGGCGTCGACTATTTCAACGGCGGCGGCGGTGCCAATCAGGGTATGGACACGAACATCGGCTACGACCGCTACGGTCGCGGCCAGTTCGCGCTCCGGGCGACTTACAGCATCATGCCGGCGTTGTCTGTGTTTGGCGTGGTGGCCCCAACGTGGACGGCCGAGAAAGTCGATACGGATACCGGTTGCCCGGCCCTCACCGTCGGCACCAGCCAGGTGGGATGCACGTCGCGCGTCGCGATCAACAGCAACAGCTTCGCCAAGGGTGATTCCCGCTACATCGGCACCGAGGTCAACGGCGGATTCATCTGGCGGTTCGCGCCGAACGCCGCGTTCGACCTGGCCGGCTACTATCTCGCTGCTGGCCATGCGCTGGACCAGTCCGAGTTGTTGAACGGCAACTCCGTGAAGCGTAACGCGCATGACGGGTACTACGCCGCAGCGCGTGTAAGGCTGTCCTACTAGATTGTCCAGACTCGGGTTGATGTTGATACGTTCGCTGCCCCAGAGTGCCGCATCGGACTATCGGGCCGCCACGGCGCCGTGGAAGACGGTGGTGCCCCCTCGGCGCGCGTCGGGCGTGACCAAAGACGAACGAAGGGTTCAGAGCGGCGAGGAAGCTCTCAGCCGTGGCGCTGCAACATTCCAAGGCTCGTCCAGTCGAAGGGAGATGGAAGAGCTCCGAACTACGACGAGGAGAAGGTCTCGCGAGATCTTTTGCTCTCCTGGACCCAAGTTTAGGGGGGATTTTTGCCGATACCGCTCGCTGGAGACCAGAAGAATGAGAGGCAAAGTGCATCTGACCGACCAACAATGACGTCTGGCTCCGAGCTCGCAACCGCCTAGCTGTCACCCCGCCAGAGCGCCATGCGCTTGAAGCCCTCGGCGTGCTTGACGCCGACCTCCTTGCCGTCGCGCAACGCCCACGCTCGCAAGAGCTCGTCCACCCACTCGCCCTTGCCCACCTGCGAGACATGCGCCTTGAGCGCGGCGCACTTGAGCGCGAGCGTGTCGCCGATGTCGATGTAGGTGTCGGGCGGGATCGCGCCGCTGATGAAGACTTCCTTCACCTTGTGCGGCTCGAGACCTTCCGCCAGGAGCTCGGGGAAGATCACGCGCGTCTCCGACGAGGGGAAGACCGCGTCGAGCGCCGCGCTGGCGACCGCGCGGTGGTCCGGATGGTTCAGGTACTCGTTGCCGTACCAGCGCACCGTCGGGTCGCCGCACAGCACGACGTGGGGCTTGACGCGCCGGATCACCCGCGTCAGGTCGCGACGCAAGGCGATGGTCGGCTCGATGACGCCATCCTGATAGCCGAGGAAGACGAGGTCCTTCACGCCGAGGATCTTCGCCGCGTCCCACGACTCGCGCTCGCGGATCGGGATCAGCCCCGTGTTGTCGGGAGTGTGCTCGTTGGTCCCGGAACCGCCGGTCGTGACCAGGCAGAACACGACGTCGCGTCCCTCACGCGCCCAGCGGGCGACGCTCCCGGCGATCGAGAACTCGTTGTCGTCCGGGTGCGCCGAGATGCAGAGAATCCGCGTGAACTCGGAGGAGAGCACGTGGGGCTGGCGCGCTTTGTCCGCCATCTTGCGCCCGCGCCGTCTAGCCGCGCATCCCGAAGGTCGACGGCCCCGGCCGTCTGAGCGGCGCCGTCAGGTTGGCGAACTCGCAGAGCAGCGGCCGCGTGTCGCGTGGGTCGACGATCTCCTCGATCCAGAAGGTCTCGGCCGAGCGGAAGGGCGAGCGGAGCTTGTTGAGTCGCTCCTCGATCTCCGCCATCTTCGCCTTCCGGTCGGGCGCCGCGTCGAGATCGGCGCGATAGGCGGCCTCGATCCCACCCTCGAGCGGGAGAGAACCCCACCGGCCCGACGGCCACGCGTAACGCATGCAGTAGCGGCTCTGGTTGCGATGCGCGGCGCCCGCGACGCCGAACGAGTTGCGAACGATCACGGCGCACCAGGGGATCGTGGTCTGCCACATCGCGGACATCGCGCGCACGCCCTGCTTGATCGTACCGCTCTTCTCGGCGTCGAGCCCGATGAGGAAGCCGGGACAGTCCACCAGGTACACGACCGGCAGGTGGAAGGTCTGCGCGATGTCGAGGAAGCGCTCGACCTTCTGGCACGTGTCGGCCGGCCAGGCGCCGCCGTAGAAGTACGGATCGCTCGCCATCAGCGCCACCGGCCAGCCGTCGAGCCGCGCGTAGCCCGTGATGACCGAGCGGCCGTAGAGCGGCGCGACCTCGAAGAACGAGCCCTGGTCGACGACCGATTCGACGATGCGCCGCATCTTGTACGGCTTTCGCGGGTCGTGCGGGATCGCCTCGAAGAGCCAGGGGTCGCGGCGCTGCGGATCGTCCCCGCGCGGGCCGCGGGGCGGCACGTCGTCGATCGACGACGGGAAGTACGAGAGAAAGCGGCGCACGCGCGCGAAGGCTTCTTCCTCGCTGTCGACGGCATCGTCGACGGCGCCCGCCTTGAGCTGGATCTCCCAGCCGCCGAGCTCGTTCTTGGTGAGCTTCTGGCCGAGACGCTCGACCACGGGCGGGCCGGCGACGAAGAGCGCCGAGAGGTTCTTCACCATGACCGAGTAGTGCGCGGCGGCCAGGTGGGCGGCGCCGAGGCCCGCGACCGAGCCGAGGCCGAGTGCCACGCGGGGGACCGTGGCCATGTTGTTGACGACCCACTCCCAGCCGTCGACCCCGGGCACGTTGGCGCGGCCTGTCGTCTCGATCGTCTTCACCGAGCCGCCCCCACCCGAGCCCTCGACCAGGCGGATCAGCGGCAGCCGCAAGTCGTGGGCCATCCGCTCGCACTGGTTGTGTTTACCCTTGATGGTCGCGTCGGCCGAGCCGCCGCGCACGGTGAAGTCGTCGCCGCCGATCACCACCGCGCGGCCATCGACCTCGGCGCGGCCGAACACGAAGTTCGACGGCGTGAAGGCGACCAGGTCGTTGTTGGCATCGTAGCGCGCGCTGCCGGCGATCTTGCCGATCTCGTGGAAGCTGCCGGGGTCGGCGAGCTTGGCGACCCGCTCGAGGATCGTCAGGCGACCGCCGTCGTGCTGGCGCTTCACGCGCTCGGGCCCGCCCAGCTGCGAGGCGAGCTCCTCGCGACGCCTCAGCTCGTCCAGCTCCTTTTGCCAATCCATGCCGCGCCGGCCCGCTACTCCTTTTTGCGACGGCGGTCGTCGCCCCGCTCGGGAAATCTCTGGCGCAGGAGCTCGACGAGCTTTTGCTCCTCTTGCCTCGTCAGGGCATCGAGCCAGCTCCTGACGTCGCCGCGGTCGTCACGATCGGCGTTCTCGGACACGGCACACCTCCTCAGGGCCTCGCCATTATACGAGAGACGCGTGACGGACTCGGCCCTGTGTTAGGTATGTAGACCGGAGCCGATCCGGCTCGGAGGGAGGCCCGGCGTGGACGACATACTCATCGGCAAGGGTGAACGGCTCGTCCATCTGCTCCCCAGATACGGAAATCGGCACGGCCTCGTCGCCGGCGCCACCGGCACGGGCAAGACGATCTCGCTGATGGTGATGGCGGAAGGCTTCTCACGCCTGGGCGTTCCGGTGTTCATGGCCGACGTGAAGGGCGACGTCGCGGGCCTGGCGATGGCGGGGACCAGCAACGACAAAACCCAGCAACGCGTCGCCCAGATCGGCATCCAGGGCTACGCCAACGAAGCGAGCCCCGTCGTGTTCTGGGACTTGTACGGCAAGGCCGGCCATCCGGTCCGCGCGACGGTCAGCGAGGTTGGCCCGAGCCTCCTGGCCCGCATGCTCGAGGTCAACGACACGCAGGAAGGCATGCTCGAAATCGCCTTCAAGCTCGCCGACGACCGCGGGCTCCTGTTGCTCGACCTCGACGACCTGCGCGCGCTCCTCGGCTTCGTCGCCGACAACCGCAAGGAGATCTCGACGAAGTATGGGCTGATCAGCACGCAGTCGATCGCCGCCATCCAGCGCGCGCTCCTCGGGCTCGAGCGCGAGGGCGGGGAAGCTCTGTTCGGCGAGCCGGCGCTCGATCTGAACGACTTGATGCGCACCGACCCGAGCGGCCGTGGCATCGTCAACATCCTCGCCGCCGACCAGCTCATCCTGAAGCCTCGCCTGTATTCGAGCTTTCTTCTGTGGCTCCTGTCGGAGCTCTTCGAGAACCTCCCGGAGGTCGGCGATCTCGACAAGCCCAGGCTGGTGTTCTTCTTCGACGAGGCGCACCTCGTGTTCGACGACGCGCCCTCGGCGCTGCGCCAGCGCGTCGAGCAGGTCGTCCGGATCATCCGCTCCAAGGGCGTGGGCGTGTACTTCTGCTCGCAGTTCCCCGACGACGTGCCCAACGAGATCCTCGGTCAGCTCGGCAACCGGATCCAGCACGCGCTGCGCGCCTACACGCCGCGCGACCAGAAGGCGGTGCGCACCGCGGCCGAGACGTTCGTGGCCAATCCCAGGCTCGACGTCGCCAAAGTCATCGCCGAGCTGAGCGTCGGCGAGGCGCTCGTGTCCACGCTCCAGGACAAGGGCGTCCCGATGCCGGTGGAGCGCGCGATCATCTGCCCGCCCCGCTGCCGGATGGGAGCGATCACGCCGGAGGAGCGCGCGACGGTCCGCTCGCGGAGCCCGATCGGCGGCAAGTACGACGCGCGCGTCAACCGCGAGTCGGCGTACGAGATCCTGAGCCAGCGAAGCGTGGCGGCCGACGCCCCGGTGGCTCGGCCGAGCGAGCCCGCGTCGCGGGAGCAGGCCCCGACCCAGGATCGCGCCCCGCGGCGGGATCAGACGGGCGCGAAAGCCACGTCCGATCTCGGCACGCAGGTGAGCGACATCCTCTGGGGCACGAAGCGACGGCAGGGCATGGTGGAAGCCATGGCCAAGCAGGCCGCGCGCACGGTCGGCAGCCAGATCGGTCGGCAGATTCTTCGCGGCGTGCTCGGCGGGATCCTCGGCGGCTCGAGGCGTTGAGTGACGGGGTGATGAAGATCACCGTGTGCGAGCTTCCCGACGAGCCCGCGCGTCGAGCGCGCGCGTGGGCTGACCTGGTGCGCTACCTGCATGCGAACCCGACGGACGTCGTCGTGCTGCCGGAGATGCCGTTCTGCGAATGGGCGATGTTCAGAAAGCGAAGCGTCGACCTCGCCGCCTGGCGCGCCACGCTGGCCGCCCACGACGCGATGATGGCGCGGCTCGCGGAGCTCGAGACACGCATGGTCCTCTCGTCGCGTCCCGTCGAGGCGCAGGGCAAGCGCCTCAACCAGGGCTTCTCGTGGACGCGAGAGGACGGGTATCGGGGCTCGCGCGCCAAATACTATCTGCCGGACGAGCCCGACGGCTGGGAGGCCAGCTGGTTCGATCGCGGCGACCGAGAATTCCCGCCGCAGAACACGGGCTCGGTGAGGGTCGGGTTTCAGCTGTGTACGGAGCTGCTCTTCAGCCAGGCGGCCTGGGAGATCGGTCAGCGAGGGGGTCAGCTCATCGCGGCGCCGCGGGCGACCGGCGGACATCGACGGTGGCTCATGGCCGCGTGCCTGGCCGCGATCATGGCCGGCTGCTTCGTCGCCTCCACGAATCGTCGCTCATACGACGACGACGCGTTCGCCGGTCGAAGCTGGCTGGTCTCTCCCGAAGGCGAAATCCTCCTGGAGACCAGCGCCGACTCCCCGTTTCTCACCGCAGAGGTCGACCTCTCAGCCGTGGACCGCGCCCGACAGACCTACCCGCGCAATCTCGTCGTTCCCGGAGCCAGGACCGAGATCTGATCCGCGCCGAAGGCGGCGCGACGCGACCCGGACGCGAGGTCGAGTTCGGCTAGCTCAGACCATTCATGTGCGAAGCCAGCGGGAGCCGGGCGGGCTCACGCTCGAATGGAACAAAAGCGAGCTAGATCTGCGAGTACCCGCTGCCCGGAGTCTCGACACCACGCCCGCGAGCATCGGAAATCCAGCCGAACTCTTTGAGGATCTGTTGGCTGTATGTCACGCGGCCGGAGACCTTATCGAGCGGCTCGGTCGCGAGCAGGAGCGCGGCCTTCGCCATGAGCTCCGGTGGCTCCCCACGCGGGTCGTGGATGCTCTTGACGAGACGGTGATAGACCGTACCCGGCGTCGGCACGATCTGCGAGGGCGACACGCACGTGACCGAGACCCCGTACTGGTAGACCTCTGCAGCGAGGCCCTGGGAGAATCGCTCGAGTGCGGCTTTCTCCGCGCCGTAGCACGTGCCGCCGCGCGCGCCGACGGCGGGATCCGGATAGGGGCCGCGTCCGGGGCCGATCGCGGCGCCCGACGAGATGTTGACGATCGCGCCCGAGCGTCGCGGGATCATCTCGGCCAGCGCCACCTGGCTCAGGACGAACGGGGCGTGGAAGTTCACGGCCCACGAGCGCAACCAGCGGTTCAGCGGGAAGTCCTTGGTGGGCAGGTAGTAGGTCAGCGCCGCGTTGTTGACGAGCACGTCGATCGGGCCGTACGTCTCACGCGCGGCGCCGATCAGGCGCTCGCACTCGGCCGGCTCGGCGATGTTGGCGGTGAATGCCCGGGCCTCGCCGCCCGCCGCGCGGATCCCCTCCACGGTGGTCTCGAGCGAGCCTGCCAGTTGGTGGTCGCCCTCGCGCAGTGTGCGCGCCGCGCAGATCACCCGACCACCTTCGGCGGCGAAGATTCGCGCGATCTCGGCCCCGATGCCGCGCGAAGCGCCCGTCACCACCACGACCTTGCCGTCCAGTCTTCCCATTGTTTTCGCGCCTCTATCGCCCGGCCGGCCGGATTCGAAGACGAGCCGGTGCCGAGCCGCCGCCAATCAATAGCGCCTCGAGCCTCCCGGCGCAAGCCGCTTGCCCGTGGGCGGCGGAGGATCTTCCCCACATCGCTTCGGGGAAAGGCCTGATTGTGACAGGTCGGCGGCGACGCGAAAGTGGGTGGCAGGATCGGGGAGGACGAGGAGGCGCTCATGACGGTCGTGTGCGCGTGGTGCCAGCACCAGGGTCGGACGACGGTGCTCCGCGAGAAGGAGCCGTTCGACCGGCCGGTCATCTCGCACGGCATCTGCGACGAGCACGTGGTGGCATTCCTCGCGGAGGTGCGGGAGGCCGAGGCGCCCGCGATGCCCCTGGACCGCGTCCGAGCTCAGTAGACCAGTTCGCCCGCCCAAGCACCGCGCGAAATCCGTACTGGGTTTTCCGCGCGAGGGTCAGGGAAACACCTTATGGGAGCATCAGCCAATGCCCCCTAAAGTCATCTTGTTACAGCACACGCAGGAGGTCTCGACTCCCGTCGAGCATGTCCAGCATAGCCAGGAGGGCCCGATGAGTGGCAGCCGAGATGTGGCGACCGTGACGCAAGCGCGCCTCGAGACCACGGCCTCACGACTGCGCGAGCTGGTGGCGCACCTTCGACATCAGCGTGCTCAGCTCCGGGAAGAATGGGCCCGGCTCATCACCGAGGCCAAGCTGCTGACGGCGATGACCAAGGAAGAGCTCTTTGCCGAGGCGACGTCGGTGTACGACAACTACGTGGAGGCGCTCGAGACCGGGACGTACGAGGCCCTCCAGGCCTACGCGCGCAATCTCTCCGAGCGCATCATCCCGCGAGGCGTCGAGACGCACGAGGTCGTCGGCATCGTGCTCCTCCTTCGCGACGTCCTCGCGCGCTCGCTGTTCGCGACCTACCACGAGGACTTCAACAAGCTCAACCGCATCCTCGACGCCTACGAGCCCGCCGCCAACCGCATCGCGGCCACGGTCGCCGTCGGCTTCGTGCAGGAGCGGGAGCGTATCATCCGCGAGCAGCAGGAGGCCATTCGAGAGCTGTCGACTCCGGTTCTCCAGGTCCGCGAGCGCCTGCTCATCCTGCCGATCATCGGCGTCATCGATCCGCAGCGCGCCCGCCAGCTGACCGAGCAGCTGCTCCGCGGCATCCGGACGAACAGAGCGAAGGTCGTCGTGCTCGATATTACGGGTGTCCCGTACATCGACTCGCCCGTGGCGAATCACCTGGTGCAGACCGTCGAGGCGGCGCGGCTCCTCGGCGCGACCGTCATCGTCACCGGCCTGTCCCCCGAGATCGCCCAGACCCTTGTTAATATTGGGGTGGACCTGGGGAAGATGAATACGGTCGGCGATCTCCAGGGCGGCATCGAGGAGGCTGAGCGGTTGCTCGGCTATAAGGTCGTTCTGATGCAGGAGCCGGTTGCGCACCCCGCCTGAGGGGAGACGAGAAAGGGGAGACGAGCCCATGCAGGTTCCGATCCTCAAGCAGGGTGCCTACCTGATCGCGACGGTGCAGTCCGCGCTGACCGACGAGGATCTGAAGCAGCTGCGCGACACCCTGGTGCTGCAGGTGAGCAAGGTGCGCGCCCGGGGAGTCATCGTGGACGTCACCGCGCTGGACGTGATCGACTCGTTCGCGACCCGCACGCTGCGGGACGTGGCGTACATGATCCGGCTGCGCGGCGCCGAGACCGTCATCGTCGGCATCCAGCCGGAGGTGGCCTTCTCGATGGTCAAGCTGGGCCTCACCCTGGAAGGCGTCGCGACCTCGTTGGACCTCGAAGAGGGCCTCGCGTATCTCGACCGCAAGGGGAGGAACCACGATCAGGAGGTTCGCGCTCATCGCTGATGAGGTGCGCGTCTCCATAGATTGTGACACCGACGTCGTCGCGGCCCGCCAGAAGGGGCGCGAGCTGGCGTCGCAGTGCGGATTTCCGTCAACCGACCTGGCCGTCGTCGCCACCGCCATCTCGGAGCTGGCGCGGAACATCGTCCGCTACGCGATTCGTGGCGAGATCATCCTGCGCCTGGTGCAGAACGACGGAAAGAGGGGGATCGAGGTCGTCGCCAACGACGACGGCCCGGGCATTCCCGATGTCGGCCTGGCCATGCAGGACGGCTATTCCACTTCCGGGGGGCTCGGCCTCGGGCTTCCGGGTACGCGGCGGCTGATGGACGACTTCGAAATCACCTCCGACTTCGGCAAGGGTACGACCGTCACGGTGCGCCGATGGAGGCGCTGATCACTCCGGCGCTCGAGTGGGCCGTCGCCGACCTGGTCCAGCCGGGTCAGAGCGAGTCCGGCGACCGCTCCGTGGTCCTCCCGACGGGTGAAGGCGGGCTCGTCGCGGTCGTCGACGGTCTGGGCCATGGCGCCGAAGCCGCCAGCGCCGCGAAGGTGGCGGTGCGGGCGCTCGAGCGTGGAGCGAACCGGCCGGTCGTTCAGCTCTTCAGGGACTGTCACAGCAGTCTGATCGGAACCCGTGGCGCGGTGATCAGCGCCGCCGCCTTCAACGCCCGTGGCGAGACCATGACGTGGCTCGGCGTCGGCGACGTCGAGGCCCGGCTGCTCCGTGCCCCGTCCTCGGCGAGCCCGCGGATGGAATCCCTCCTCTTGCGTGGGGGAGTCGTCGGGGTGCATTTGCCCACGCTCGTGTCCGAGGTCGTTCCGATCCACCGGGGCGATATGCTGATCTTCGCGACCGACGGCGTCCGCAGCGACTTCCTCGACGCGCCGCTGCCCCCGCTCGAGTCACAGGCGCTCGCCGACTACATCCTGGCGCACTGGGGCACGCAGACCGATGATGCGCTCGTCCTCGTCGTCCGCTATCTCGGGCCGTCGTGAATCCCGAGCTCAGAGTCCTGGCCAAGCGGTACGCCCAGGCGCTTCAGGAATATGTCGCGGGCCGCGGCGAGGCCGCTCTTCAAGAGGCGTGCGATCTGGGTCGGCAGGCCCTCGGCGACGGCGTCGGCGTGCACGACATGGCGGCGATCCAGCATCGCGCGCTGCTCCGGTCGCTCATGCGGGTACGAACGCGCGAAGAAAGCTCGAGCACGCTCCGCGCGGCCAGCCGGTTCATCGTCGAGAGCCTCCTGCCGTTCGAGATGTCCCATCGAAAGAGCCAGGA
>Ga0209802_1003282_pt1 | contig 10897 bp, 13 predicted proteins | sample GraSoiAngelo_129_FD_185886 | JGI IMG/M metagenome (GOLD analysis project Ga0209802, IMG submission 185886) | Grasslands soil microbial communities from the Angelo Coastal Reserve, California, USA - 14_0927_12_40cm (SPAdes) (version 2) | ecosystem: Environmental > Terrestrial > Soil > Grasslands ... | reverse complement strand
GGGCGCTCGCCGAGCTCCAGGCGAGCGGCGAGACGGCGCGGGTGCGCGACGATCGCTATCGCCGGCAGCTCACCCCGCAGGAGCTCCAGGTTGCGCTCACGCTGGCGGAAGGGGCGACGACCCGCGAGGCGGCGGCGAGGCTTTACCTGAGCCCAAAGACGGTCGAGTATCACCTACGCCACGTGTACGACAAGCTCGAGGTGCGTACCCGGGAGGAGCTCCGCGCCGCGGTGATGAGCGAGACGCGGCCGCAAAGCTCGCGCAAAGCGCTCATGTTCACCGACCTGGCGGGTTCGACGAGCCTGGTCGAGGCAATCGGGGACGACGCCTGGCGGAACCTCAGCTCATGGCTCGACAACGAGATGCGGGCGCTGTTCAGGGAAAACAAGGGCCGTGAGGTCGACCATGCGGGCGATGGCTTCTTCGTTGTCTTCGAATCAGCGGCCGATTGCGCGGTAACCATTCAGCGCCGCCTCGTCTCGCATCGGCGTCTCCACGGCTACGCGCCGCAGGTCCGGATCGGAATCCACGCCGGCGAGGTCAGTGGTTCCGAATCGTCGGTGCGCGGCGCGTCGGTGCATCGCGCGGCCCGCCTCTGTGCCGCGGCGCAGCCTGACACCATTCTGGTCTCGCGTGAGGTCCTCGAGGCGGCGCGTCAGCCGGCCGTTGGAATGCGCGGGTACGCCCTGAAAGGAATCAAAGAACCGCTCGAGGCAGCGGTCGTCGACTGGCAGGCGACTGTTAAGACTTAGCCCCGGCGCATTCGCGGCACAGGCCGCCGAAGACGACACGGTGGCTCGTGACCTTGAAGCCCGTCAGGCTGTGCACCTGCGCCGACGCGTCGTCCAGCACGCAGACCGGAACCTCCTCGACCCGCCCGCATCGCTCGCAGCGGATGTGCTCATGGTGGTCCTCCCGGATCTCGAAGCGCGCGCGGCCGTCGCCCAGGTCGATCCGGTCGAGCATTCCTTCCCGCTCGAAGACGCTGAGCGCGCGGAAGACCGACGAGTAGTCGGCGGAGCCCAGGGAAGACCGGACCGACGCCAGGAGCTCGTCGATCGACCAGGCGTGCCGCTGATGCGTCTCCAGCAGGCGGCGGACTTCGTCGGTGACTGGGCTCGGCCGGGGCATCCGGCCACCAGCTTAATGCATTCGTGTTGCGCAAGTTATTTGTGCAATACTCTTGCGCATGCCGTCGGCGCTGAAGCTCGATCGTGCCGCCGTACGGATCGGCGGCGGTCTGGTGTGGAGCGACGTCGATCTGGAGGTCGAGCAGGGCGAGTTCGTGGCCATTCTCGGGCCCAACGGGGCGGGCAAGTCGACGCTCCTCAAAGCGCTGCTCGGCCTGGTTCCGCTCAGCCACGGCAGCGTCCTTGTCTTCGGCCACCCCGTCCGTCGGGGCAACGACGATGTTGGCTACCTGCCGCAGCGGCGCCGGTTTGACCCCGATCTGAGGATCCGCGCCACCGACCTCGTCCGCCTCGGTCTCGACGGCGGCAGGTGGGGCGTGCCGCTCCCGTCTGCGGCGAAAAGGCGGCGCGTGGCACAGATGATCGAGTTGGTCGGGGCGACCGGCTATCAGGACCGGGCGATCGGCGAGCTGTCCGGAGGCGAGCAGCAGCGCGTCCTGATCGCGCAGGCGCTCGTGAGCGGATGCTGATGCTCGACGAGCCGCTCGAGAGCCTCGACCTCAGCAACCAGCAGGCGATCTCAGAGCTCATCCGCGGGATCTGCGAAAGGCAGGGCGTCACGGTGCTGCTCGTCGCCCACGACGTCAACCCCATCCTTCCCTTCATCGACCGCGTGGTCTACGTGGCGGGCGGCCACGTTCTGTCCGGGCAGCCTCGCGACGTCATCCGCACCGAGACCCTGACCAGGCTGTACGGTGCACCGGTCGAGGTGCTGCACACCGGCGACGGTCGGCTGGTCGTGGTCGGCCAGTACGAGCCGGTCAGCCACCACGCGATCGATCACTGATGGTCGGGCAGGGTCCCTCTTGGGACGTCGTGGCCGACATCCAGCTCTTGCTCCAGTTCCATTTCATGCAGAACGCGTTTCTCGCCGGCACGCTGGTGGCCCTGCTCGCCGGCGCCACGGGCTATTTCGTCGTCCTGCGCGGCCAGAGCTTTGTGGCACATATGCTGTCGCAGGTCGGCTTTCCAGGCGCCGCCGCCGGTGTGCTCCTGCACGTCTCTCCCGTCCTTGGACTGATCACGTTCTGCGTCGCGGCCGCTGTCGGGATCGGTTGGCTCGGCCGCGACGTGGAGGCGGGTAACCGCGCAGAATCGGCGGCCGTCGGCTCCATCCTCGCCTTCTCGCTTGGATTGGGTCTGCTGTTCTTCCGGCTCTACGCCGGAAGCGCGCAGGGGATCTATGCCTTTCTTTTCGGGTCCATCCTCGGCATCGCCGATCGCGACGTGCTGCTCACCTTCGCCATCGCGGCAGCGGGTCTCGCCGTCCTCGTGTGGATTGGACGTCCGCTGGTTTTCGCCTCGGTCGACCCCGACGTAGCGGCCGCACGTGGTGTGCCCGTGCGGTTGGTGTCGATCGGTTTTCTTGTCATCCTCGCGCTCGCGGTGGCGATCACGGTCCAGATCGTCGGGACGCTGCTGATCTTCGCGCTCCTGGTCGCGCCCGGAGCGTCAGCTCTCCAGCTCACCGCGCGGCCTGGCCTCGGATTCGTCTTGAGCATTGTCTTGGCGCTCGCGTTCACGTGGGTTGGCCTGGCGCTCGCGTACTTCAGTGACTTTCCGGTTGGGTTCTTCGTCACGTCGCTGGCGTTCGGCGCGTACGTGGTGATCCGCGCGCCGAAAACGCTGCCGGTGCGCACGCGGGCGGTGTACGCATGACCGGCCTGCAGCACCTGCTCGCGCTGGAGTTCATGCGCAGTGCGTTTGTTGCCGGGGGCTGCATCGCCCTGGCCGCTGGTCTCGTGGGCTATTTCGTGGTCCTGCGCAACCAGGTGTTCACGACCGACGCGCTTGGACATGTCGCCTTCACCGGCAGCCTTGGCGGGCTGCTCGTTGGCTTGAACCTGCTGGTCGGCGTGTTCAGCAGCTGCATCGCGGTCGCGCTTGCGATCGGCACCCTTGGCGGTCGAGGGCGTGGTCGCGACGTCGCGATCGGAACGGTCTTCGCATGGGTGCTGGGCGTCGGCGTGTTGTTCCTGAGCCTCTACACCGCGTCACGCAGCGCGGCCTCCGGCACGGTGGGGGTCACCGTGCTGTTCGGCTCCATCCTGGGCCTACAGTCGGCGCAGGTGATCATCGGCTCGGTCACCGGGATCGCGACGTGCGTCGCCCTCCTGGTCGTCGCCCGACCGCTGCTGTTTCTCAGCATCGATCCTGACGTTGCCGTCACGCGTGGCGTCCACGCCCGCGGATTGACAGCACTCTTTCTTGTCCTGGTCGCGGTGACGGTGGCCGAGTCAGTGCAGGCGGTGGGGGCGCTGCTGATCTTCGCCCTCATGGTGACGCCGGCCGCGATTGCGCAAAACATCTCCGCCCGTCCCTGGGTGGCAATGACCCTGTCGGCACTGATTGCGGTCGCCGTGGTCTGGGTGGGGATCGTCCTTTCCTTCTACATCTCGTACCCGGCGAGCTTTTTCATCACCGCCCTTGCATTCGCGGCCTACCTCGTCTCGCGGTTCTGGCGGCGCATCCCGGTGCTTCTGCCGGCGGCGTTGGCCCTCACCGGATGTGGGCTGAGCTCGGCTCCTACGCCCGTCGACTCCGGCAAGGTGCAGGTCGTCGCGGCGGAGAACTTCTGGGGCAGCGTCGCCGCCCAGGTCGGGGGCGAGCACGCGCGGGTAACGAGCATCATCGTCAATCCCGACACCGATCCCCACGACTACGACGCGACGCCAAGCGACGCGCGGCTCCTCGCCCAGGCGCGCTACGTGATCGTCAACGGCGTGGGCTACGACGCATGGGCATCGAAGCTGATCGCAGCCAACCCGGTCACCGGCCGCAGCGTCCTGACCGTGGGCGAGCTCGTCGGCAAAAAGGACGGGGACAACCCGCACCTCTGGTACTCGGCGTCCTATGTCGACCAGGTTGTCGACCGGATCGCCTCCGACCTCAGACAGCTCGACCCCGCGGACGCGTCGTACTTCAAGCAGCAGGCGGCGCAGTACAAGAGCGTTGGTCTCAAGGACTACAACGACACGATCGGCGTCATCCGGCAGAAGTACGCGGGCACGAAGGTGGGCGCGACCGAGAGCATCTTTGCCTACGACGCGGAATCCACCGGCCTCGACCTGATCACGCCTCCCGGCTACCTGAACGCGATCAGCGAAGGCACCGATCCGAGCGCCGCCGACAAGGCGCAGGTTGAAAACCAGATCGCGACCCGGCAGATCAAAGTCTTCATCTTCAACTCTCAGAACTCGACCCCGGAGGTGCAGGGCGTGGTCGACAAGGCGACGGCGAAGTCGATCCCCGTGGTCAAGATCACCGAGACGATGGTTCCGGCGAACGCCACGTTCCAGGCGTGGCAGACGGCGCAGCTGAAGGACCTCCTCCGCGCGCTTGGCGGCTGACCGATGATTCGCGCCATGCGCGATCGTCTAAACCAGCGTGCGTAGGTTTTTTCAGGAGGGCTGAGCATGAGGCTTGTCGCCACGGAGTACGTGTCGCTGGACGGAGTTTTCGAGGAGCCCGGCCACTGGTCGGGACCGTGGTTCAACGAGGAGGCCGGCCAGTTCAAGTTCGATGAGCTGCGCGCGAGCGACGCGCAGCTGCTGGGACGGCGCACCTACGAAGGCTTCGCGGCCGCGTGGCCGACGATGGAGGGCACTGGTGAATTCGGCGAGAAGATGAACACGATGCCGAAGTACGTGGTCACGTCGACCCTCGACAAGCTGAAGTGGGCGGGTTCGAAAGCGGTCAAGGGCGATGTCGTCGAGGAGGTCCGCAGGCTGAAACTGCAACCGGGTAAGGACCTTCTCCTCGCCGGCAGCGGCATGCTGTTCAACGCGTTGATGCGCGAGAACATGATCGACCTCTACCGATTCATGGTCCACCCGGTCGTGGTCGGGGAGGGCAGGCGCCTCTTCGACAACGAGCCCGGGCGGCGAGAGCTTCGTCTGACGGACACCAAGCGGTTCGCTTCCGGGATCGTCATCCTCGAGTTCGAGCCGGTCAAGACCTCCTGACGACAACAGCCGCGGTCCTGCTGGCCGCGACGGCCGGCCTTGCCGTCGCGGACTGGACAGCGGTCTTGACCTCGCAAAGAGCGCTGGAGTATGCGGCCAAGCCGGGAGTCATGGTCGGCTTGATCGCCGTCGCCGTCGCGATGCACCCAGCGAGCGCCGTGCAGCGCGACTTCTTCCTCGCGGCGCTCGCGTTTGGTCTGCTCAGCGACCTCTTCCTCATGATGCCGCGGGACATGTTCCTGGCGGGATTGGTCGCAGCCCTAGTCGAGCATCTCGTTTACATCGCGGGCTTTCGTGCGCGCGACCTGCACCTCGCCCTGCTCGCGGTGGCGCTCGTTATCGCGCTCGTTTCCGCGGCCATCTTCCTGCCCCCGATCTACCGCGCCTTGAAAAAGGCGCGACCTTCGCTGGTGTCGCCGGTCTTGGCTTACGTGGCGGTCTTTGTCGTCATGGTCGCCAGCGCCGGGGCCACGGGGTCGGTGGTCGCCTTGGCGGGTGCGCTGCTGTTCTTTTACTCGGACGCGATCCTGGCGTGGAACCGGTTTGTGAAACCGATCCGGTACGGCAGGATCGTGAACATCGTTCCCTACCACGTCGGCGAGGCTTTGCTCGTCCTCTCACTTCTGACTTGACCGCGGTAATTCATCAGATGTAGAATTCTACGCAGGATGAATTGTTGGAGGGTGGCGCCATGAGCGATAGGCCTGCAGTCCGAAATCAGATCGAGACATACTTGCAGCCGGTTCTGGCCGGCCTGCTGGCGCTGATCACGTTGATCGGCCTGATCGCGCCCGCGATCAAAAGCCCTCAGCCGCACGACATTTCGGTAGGGCTGGCCGGGCCGCCGGCAGCAACCCAGCCGATCGCTGACGCCTTTGCAGCCAATGCGCCGGGCGCCTTCCAGTTCACGACCTACGCCAGCGAGGCGGACGCGCGCGCCGCGATCGACTCTCGCTCCGTCGACGGGGCGCTCGTAATCGGTCCTGGTGGTCCGCGCCTCATCGTGGCGGGCGCTGCCGGTGATGGCGCGACCGGCGTGATCACGGGCGCATTCACCAAAGTCTTTCAAGCCCAGGGTCAGGCGCTACCGGTCGAGACCGTCCATCCATTCACCGCCGGCGACCCACACGGGCTGATCCTCTTCTTCGTAGTCCTGGCCATTCTCGTCTCCACACTCATCGCCCAGGCCCTCCTGGGTCTGCGAAGAGGGCCTGGTTTCAGCGGCCGCAGCCTCGTCGTCGTTGTCTACGCTCTGGCCGCGGCTCCGATCGCGATGGGCGTTGCGACATGGATCGCGGGCGACTACGGATCCGGATTCTGGACGGCGACCGCCCTCGTCGGGTTGGGCTCCGCCGCGATCGGGGCCGTGGTCGCGGGTGCAGCCCGCCTGCTCGGCCGGCCAGGAATCGCTCTGGCGGCGCTGGTGGCCGTGCTTCTCGACCTGGTCTGCTCCGGAGGCCCGATCGGCAGCCAGCTCCTCCCCGACGCGTACCGGTGGCTGGCGCCGGCGATGCCGGCGGGACAGCTGTACAGCGCCATTCGGGGCGTCCTTTACTTCGACAACGCGGGGCTCGGCATACCCCTGGCCGTGCTTGGGCTCTGGCTCGCCGGTGGCCTGGCGCTCCTCGCCGTCGGCGAGATGGTCGCGCGCAGGTCCGCAGCCCCTGCCGGCGATCGCATCCGGGGCGACGTGGCCGCTCATGCCCCGAACCGGTAGAAGGCCTGGCGCCGGCGGGACTCGCGAGAAGATCCTCGCCGCTGCCCGCTCCCAGTTCGCCGGGCACGGCTACGAGGGCGCGACGATCAGGGGCATCGCGGCGTCCGCGCGGGTCGATCCAAAGCTCGTTCTGCACTACTTCGAAACCAAAGACGGGCTGTTCAGGATGGCGCTGGATTTTCCGTTCGACCCGGCGCAGGCTATCCCCGGACTGCTCGAGCCGGGCCTCGCCGGCCTCGGCATCCGCCTCGCGCGCTTCTTCATCGACCTGTGGGATTCGCCAGCGGGCGCGCGTGCGCATGCGCTTGTGCGCTCGGTGGTGGCGAGCGAGAACGCGGCCGCGCTGATGCGCGACTTCGTGAGTCGAGAGATCCTGACTCGCCTCGCGCAAGCTCTCGAGCTCGATCATCCGCAAACGCGCGCAAGCCTCGCGGCCAGCCAACTCGTCGGTCTCGCGATGCTGCGTTATGTGGTGAAGGTCGAACCCCTGGCCTCGGCGCGCGCGGACAGGTTGGCGAGATGGATCGGGCCGACGCTCCAGCGCTACTTCACTGACGCGGACGCGATCACACCCAGGGTAGGCTCGCGTTCATGACCGCGACCATCGAGGACTTCCAGAAGCTCGACATACGTGTCGGCAAGATCGTCGACGTGAGAGACCTGCTCCAAGCGCGCAAGCCGTCATTTCGCCTCACCATCGACTTCGGAGTGCTGGGCACACGGCCAGTCCGTCGCGGCCGCGAAGACCGATTACACGCGCGTGCAGTTGACGGATCGGCAGGTCGTTTGCGTATTCAACCTGCCGCCGCGCCGCGTGGCCGGTGTCAACTCCGACGTGCTCGTGCTCGCCGCGACCGAGGCCGATGGCACGCTTCGTTTGCTCGCTCCCGATCCACCTGCGGAGCTGGGAAGCAATATCACCTAGCGAGCACTTGTTCGCCGCGTACCACAAATGCACGATGACAGGGCAAGCGGCGGGGTTCTAGGTTTCGGGCGTGGCCTTGAAGATCCGGGTCATGGCCTCACATGGCTCACCGGGCCGGGGTGGGCTCTCCGCGCTGATCTATCGAGCTGAGGCGTACGAGGACAACGACCGGTTTCGCGAGCGCAAGTGGGGCTGCTCGCACGAACATAGGACGATCGAGACCGCCGTCCAATGCGGCCAGGCGTGGCTCGACGAGCACCTCGACGACCTGACAGAAACCGCCTGACGAACCTCTCTACAATCGGCTGAATGGCGCAGGCGACTCTTTCGGGTGCCCACGCGTTCGGCGAGCTCGACACCTACCGTGCCGAGCTGACCGCGTATTGCTATCGCATGCTCGGCTCGCCCTTCGATGCGGAAGACGCCGTGCAGGACGCGTTCGTGCGCGCGTGGCGGAGTCGCGATCGCTTCGAGGGCCGCGCCGCGATGCGCTCGTGGCTGTATCGCATAGCGACCAACGTCTGCCTCGACATGCTCAAAGGCAAGGAGCGCCGGGCGAGGCCGATGGACCTCGGGCCTTCGTGCGAGCCAATCGAGTCCAATCTGCACATCCCGGAGATCCCATGGCTCGAACCTATCCCGCTCCACCTGGTCGCCCCAGAGCGCGACCCCGCCGACGTTGCGGTCGCCAACGAGTCGATCCGGCTCGCCTCTTACGCGACGTCCTCGACTGGCAGGCCTCCGAGGTCGCGGAGCTGCTCAGCACGTCGGTTGCCTCGGTCAACAGCGCGCTGCAGCGTGCACGCGCAACGCTAGCGAAGAGCAACGCGAGCACATCGAACGGCGCGCAGTCTCTGAGCGAGTCGGACCGCGCGATGCTCGAGCGTTACGTCGCCGCGTTCGAGCGCTACGACGTCAAAGCCCTGACCTCGCTGATCCAGGAAGACGCCCGCCAGTCGATGCCGCCGTACGACATGTGGCTGAGCGGTCGCGACGACATCCTCGCGTGGTGGTTCGGACCCGGCATCGGCTGCCAGGGCTCGCGCGTCATTCCGACATTCAGCGCCAACGGCATGCCGACGTACGGACAGTACAAGCCAAGCCCGAACGGGGGCTACGACCCCTGGGCGCTCCAGGTGCTCGACATCTCAGACGGACGGATCGGGGAGTTCACCTTCTTCCTCGACACCGCCAAGCTGTTCCCCCTCTTCGGGCTGCCGCTTCACCTCGACGCATAGCACGCCGTCGAGTCCGGCCAGGCAGATCAGCTCCAGTAGATCTGCGTTCGCGCTTCTCAATCGGACGTCGCGGCCGCATCGCCGCTCTGCCAGCTGAGTCCGGGCGAGGCAGTCGATAGCGGCCAGGTCCGGTTTATCGATCCGGGCGCAGTTCACGATGACCGATTCTGGCGCCATCGAAATTAAGACGGAATAGCACCGCCAAACTCATCGGTTCGTGAGCGATGAGTTTCGCCGCAGATGGTGGTCTAACCGAGCATGAAGAACTCGCGCTGGTTTTCACTGATCGTTCTCTGCACCGGGTTTCTCCTCATCGTGGTCGACATGACGATCGTCAACGTCGCCCTTCCCTCGATCCAGAAGGACCTCGGTTTCTCCCAGTCCGGACTGGCTTGGGTCGTGAACGCATACTTGATCGCGTTCGGAGGCTTGCTGCTCCTGGCCGGCCGGGTTGGCGACCTGGTCGGACGCAAGCGCGTCTACATGGCCGGTCTCGCGATCTTCACCAGCGCGTCGGTCCTGTGCGGCCTTTCCTTCGCGCAGCCGATGCTGATCGCGGCGCGTTTCGTCCAGGGCATCGGCGGGGCGGTGAGCTCGGCGGTGATCCTCGCCATGATCGTGACCCTCTTTCCCGAGCCCCTCGAGCGCGCCAAGGCGTTTGGCATCTTCAGCTTCGTCGCGTCTGCGGGCGCCGCGGTCGGCCTTATTGCGGGCGGTCTCATCACGCAGGCCGTGAGCTGGCACTGGATCTTCTTCGTCAACCTGCCGATCGGCGTCGCGACCGCGGTCGTGTCCGCAAGGCTGCTCAGCAACGACAAGGGCATCGGTTTCGGACAAGGAGCTGACCTTCTCGGCGCCGTCATGGTCACGGCGGCCCTGATGCTCGGCGTCTACGCCATCGTCCAGACGTCCGACTACGGTCTGCTGTCCGCGCGCACGGCCATCCTCACCGCGGTCGCGGTCGCGCTGCTGGCGGCGTTCGTCATCCGCCAGGCTCGAGAACGCAACCCGATCCTGCCACTTCGCCTCTTCCGCTCGCGGAAGGTCGCAGGCACAAACCTCGTCCAGGCTCTGATGTCGAGCGCATTCCTCGGATTCTTCTTCCTCGGCTCGCTCGACCTCGAGCGGGTGCAGGGCTACGGACCGATGGCGATCGGCCTCGCCTTCCTGCCGGTCGCGATTGTGATGGCGCTGTTCTCCGTGCGGTTCTCGGCACAGCTGATCGGGCGGTTCGGCGCGGGCGCCATGCTCGGCGCGGGCCAGGTCGTGGCCATGGTCGCGCTGGCGATGGTGGCGTTCGGCCCCGTCCACCCCAACTACTTCGTCTACCTGATGCTGCCGATGGCGCTGCTCGGGCTGGTTGGCGGCCTCTCGTTTCCCGCCCTGACGATGATCGCCATGGCCGACGTCTCGCCGGCCGACGCGGGTCTCGCCTCGGGTCTGCTGAACACGACCGGCCAGGTCGGCGGAGCTTTCGGTCTGGCGGTGCTCGCCACCATGGCCGGCGGCCGTACGCTCGAGCTTGTTCGTGGCGGCGTCGATGGCATCGCGGCGCTGTCCGGCGGCTACCACTTCGCCTGGGCGGTATGCACGGCGATGCTCGTCCTCACCATGACCGCCGCAGCGGTCCTCCTCCGCGAGAAGCGTGCCGGGCAACGAGCGGACGAGGTGCAGTGCATCGAGTGCGAGGCCGCGGCATGATCGCCAGCTTCATCATGGTCACGCTGAACGGCTATTTCGAGGGCGAGAAACCGTGGGACCTCGAGTGGCACCGGACGGACGAGGAGTTCAACGACTTCGCCGCCGATCAACTCGACGAGTTCGACACGCTGATCTTCGGTCGCGCGACATACGAGGGCATG
>Ga0209802_1003280_pt1 | contig 10900 bp, 10 predicted proteins | sample GraSoiAngelo_129_FD_185886 | JGI IMG/M metagenome (GOLD analysis project Ga0209802, IMG submission 185886) | Grasslands soil microbial communities from the Angelo Coastal Reserve, California, USA - 14_0927_12_40cm (SPAdes) (version 2) | ecosystem: Environmental > Terrestrial > Soil > Grasslands ... | reverse complement strand
GCACGCCCGCGTCGCCGGAGAGCGCGGCGTCGAGCTCGTGTGGCTGGTCGATGCGGCGGACCGCCGCGGCGGCGCCCGCGAAGCGCGCGAGCCCTTCGGCAACGTACGTGTCCGTGGGGAAGTTGTGCGCTTCCGTGACGATCACGGGCCGCGTGCGATCGAGCTGCCAGGCGTAGCCGAGGATCTTGTAGAGGTTGATCGTGGTGTTGTCGCAGAACAGCACGTCGCCCTTGCCGGCGCCGACGATGTGCGCCAGGCCTTCCCCCATCCGCCAGGGCTTCTCGAGCCAGTCGAAGCGGTTCCAGCCGCGCCGGCGCGCGTCCCGCCAGCCTTCCAGCATCACGCGTTCGACGCGGGAGGCCGCGTCGGCCGGCATCGCGCCGATCGAGTTGCCGTCCAGGTACACCGTGTCCTCGGCCGAGCGAGCGAAGCGGTCACGCACCGCCCGCAAGGGATCACGAGCGTCGAGGGTGCGGCAATGCGCCAGATCGATCATGGGCCTTTCCTTTCGGCCAGCAGCGCCTGTACCAGGCGAATCTCGACTTCGTGGCAGGCGACCAGGCGTTCCCAGCGCGCCTCGCTCATCGATGCGTCACGCCAGGCCACGAGCGTCACGAGGCACGAGCCCTTGCCACGGCCGGTCGCTTCGCCCGGCACCACGCGCGCCATGACCCGCGGCGCGAGCGCCCGCGGATTCGTGCCCACGTGGTAGTCGACGATCAACCGCGTCGCATCGCCGACCGGCCGGTAGAGAACTTCCGTCCCGTCGAAGAGCGACCGGCCACGGAAGAGATTCCGGCCCACCCGGCGGGCCTCGAACGACCCGAGCGCCCACCGGCCGACTTCGAGCCCATCCGAGAGAAACGCGTAGGCCCGTCGCGCCGGCACGGCGCACTCGGCGGTGACACAGTGCGAGAGTCCCGACACCACCCTAATCCATGGGGGGCTTCGAGCGCCCCCCAAGCCCCCCGGCTGTCAATTCTCGACGCGCTTGAACAGGGTCTGCATGTCCTCGATGGTGATGATGCGGTCGGTCACGATCTGGCCGTCCTTGATCTTCCACACGAGCGCCGGCCCGGTCACGTCGCCGTTGGCGTCGAACTCGATGGGGCCGGTCGCGCCGAAGTACTTGATCGGCTTGCCCGCCTTGATGAGCTCGAGCGCCTTCTTGTACTCCGCCGGCCCGGTGCCGACGGGCGCGCCGCTCGGAACGTGTACGCGGCGCACCGCATCCTTGATCGACGGGCCCGACAGATCGGCGGCGATGTTCATGGCCAACGCCATCACCATCAGGGCATCGTACTGCGTGTGCACGCCTGGCCCCTTGGTGTCGGCCTTGAACTTGTCCTCGAACGCCTTGTTGAACGCGTCGACGTGCGGGCCCGCCACTTGGGCGTTGTCCATGCCGAAGAAGTCCTCGACGAACTTCGCGCCCACGCCGTTGACGAAATCCATAGTGCGCATCGAGTTGTTGAGGGCGATCAGCTTCGTGCCCCCGAGCGACAGCCACTCGCGCACGATGGTGACGGCGTCCTTGGGGAATCCGATGAGCAGCAAGGATTCGGGCTTCGACGCGAGCGCGCGCGTGACCTCGGCCCGATAGCTCGGCTGATTGTCGTTGTACGGCACTTCGGCGATCACGTCGCCGCCGAGCTTGGCGACCGCCGCCTTGTAGAACCGCAGCATATCCGTGCCGAAGTCGGTGTTGATGTAGATGACGACGGTCTTCTTCATGCCGCGCCGCACGGTTTCCGACGCCGTGGCGTACGCCTGGGTCTTGCTGGTGGGAATGGTCCGGAAGAAGTACCCGCCGCTCCGTCCGTCGAGCGTGAAGGGGCTCGCGGTGGAGCAGCAGGTGATCTGCACCACTTTTGACGGCGCCGTCACCGCGGAAATGATCGGACCCGTGACTCCTGAGGAGATGGTGCCGGTGAACGCCGGCACGCGCTCGACCTCGACCAGGTACTTGGCGGCGTCCACGCCCACCGTCGGCTGTCCCTGGTCGTCCCGGAGGATGAACTGCACGGGGCAGCCCTTGACGCCTCCGCCCTGGTTGATGTGCTCGATCGCCAGCTCCGCCGCCTGCGCGATCTTCTTGGTGATCGGTGCCATCGAGCCGGTCAGCGGCAGCACGCCGCCGATCTTCACCGGGCAGCCCTGCGCGGCCGCGGTCTCCGCCAGCAGCGCACTCGCCATCAACGCCACGGCAAACACCACCGCGCTCCGTCTCCGTCGTTCCATGTGGTCCTTCCTCCGTCGAACCGGTCGCCAGCGGGAGCGAGCTTAATCGTTCACGTGCCGCGAGACAACCGCCGCCTCGCCGATCAGCCCGCGCGGGCGAAAGAGCAGCACGAGCATCAGGAGCAGGCCGATCAGGATGACCTGGATCGCGGCGCCCTGCGCGGCGCGGCTCGGCGGCACCAGCTTGCTGACGGCCACGCCGGAGCCCGCCCAGATGGCCCACACCACCAGCGCTCCGAGCAAGGCGCCGCGGTTGTTGCCGCTGCCGCCCACGATGAGCATGGCCCAGACCTGGAAGGTGACGATCGGCAGGAAATCGAAGGGGCTGACGAAGCCGATGAAGCTGACGTAGAGCGCGCCGGCCAGCCCCATGAGCGTCGAGCCCAGCACGAACGCTTCGAGCCGGAAGCGACGGGCGCTCTTGCCGAGCGCGACGGCGGCGGTCTCGTCCTCGCGAATCGCCTTCAGCACGCGGCCCCAGGGCGACATCAAGACCCGGTCGAGCGCCCAGTAGATCGTCGCCATGAGCGCGGTCATCAAGCCGAGGAACCAGAGGTTGAAGCCGAACGGCGTCTCGAACAGCTGCGCCAGCGGCTTGCCGATGCGCGTGAGCCCCTGCGCGCCGCCGGTGAGCGGCTCCCAGTTGAGAGCCACGAGCTGGATCGAGACGGCGACGCCGAACGTGGCGATGGCCAGATAGTCGCCGCGCAGGCGGATCGTGACGAGGCCGATCAGCCAGCTCGCGAGTGCCGTCGCGGCCATCGCGGCCAGCACCCCCACGAGCCACGGCAGGCCGAGGTTGCCGACGTACTGGGGTTGAGGCGCCGCGGTGAGAATCGCGTGCGTGTAGGCGCCGATGGCGTAGAAGCCCACGACGCCGGCGTTGAACAACCCGGTGAACCCCCACTGCAGATTCAATCCGAGGGTGAGGACACCGAGGATCAGCACGACGCACGCGAAGAACACGAGGTAGGAGAGCATCTAGTTCCGCGCGCCGAAGATGCCCTGCGGCCGCAGGATCAAGATTGCCAGCAGCAGCAGGAACGGCATCGCGCCCTTGTAGCCGGGGCTGATCACGAGCAGTGACAGGTTCTCGGCGAGACCCACGAGGAACCCGCCGATGACCGCACCGGCGAGGCTTCCGGTGCCGCCGAGGATCGCCGCCGCGAACAGCGAGAGCAGCAGGTTGAAGCCGATCTCGGGATGAAGCTGCGGCGTGAGGCCCGTGAATACGCCGGCGAACGCCGCCAGCGCGCCGGAGATGATCCACGTGAGGCGCACCACGGCATCGACCTCGATGCCGCACACCTGGGCGAGTGCCGGGCTCTCCGCCATCGCGCGCATCGCGATGCCGGTGCGGCTCCAGGCGAGGAACGCGTGCAGCGCGATCATGGCCGTGAGGGCCAGGCCGAGGATGAAGATCTGATCCGGCAGCATGCGCACGCCGGGCAGCAGCTCGACCGCGATCTGTAGCTCGCGCGTGTAGTAGCGCGACTCGTGTCCAAAGACGAGGACGATCAGGTGGCGCATGACGAGCGCGGCGCCGAACGCGGCGAAGACCATCGTGAGCGGTAAGGCTCCCCGGTGTCTCAACCGCCGAAACACGAGCGTGTCGACGGCCCAGGCGGCGAGCCCGGTCAGGACGGCCGCGATGAGCGCGGCGGCCAGCAACTGCCACCCGAACGAGAGCGGGCCCGTGGGGGTGCCGGGCCCGGCGAACGTGACGATGACCAGCGCGATGTAGGCGCCCCACGTCAGGAGCTCGGAATGCGCAAAGTTCGCGAAGCGCATGATCTCGAGCGTGAACGTCACGCCGATTGCACCGAGCGCGATGATGGCCCCGGTGAGGATACCGTCGGCGAGCGCCTGGATCATTCGATCATTCCTCGAGCACGCGCGTGCTCATCGCCGGCCGCCGAGAAACGCCTCGGCCACGCGCGGCTCGTCGAGCAGGGCGCGCGCCGGCCCCGCGAAGCGGTTCTTGCCTTCGGTCAGCACGTAGCCGCGGTCGGACACGGAGAGAGCGGCCCTCGCGTTCTGCTCCACCATCAGCACGGCGATCCCCGTTTCGGCGAGCCCGCGAAGCTGGCGGAACACGTCCTCGACCATGCGCGGCGCGAGCCCCGCCGTCGGTTCGTCGAGCGTCAGCAAGGTCGGATCGGTCATGAGGGCGCGCGCGATCGCGAGCATCTGCCGCTCCCCGCCCGACAGCGCGCGGGCGCGAAGCGCACGCCGCGACGCGAGAGGCGAGAACAAGGCGTAGGCGCGCTCGAGCCGCTCGTCCAGCGAGCCACGGATCACGTGCGCGCCCACCTTGAGATTCTCGTGAACGGTCAAGGTCGTGAAGACGTTGCCGGTCTGCGGCACGAACCCGATCCCGGACGATACGACCTCGTGTGCGGGTAACGCCGTCACGTCCCGGCCGTCGAGCCATACGTGTCCGCCCTCGGTCGCGATCAATCCGGCGATGGCCTTCAGCAAGGTGCTCTTCCCGGCGCCGTTGGGGCCGATGAGCGTGACGATCTCGCCACGAGCGACCTCGATCGAGACGTCGTGCACCACCGGCAGGCCGCGGACATAGCCGGCGACGAGATTTGATACTTGGAGATGGGGGGCCCTGACATGGCCCCCCATAACCCCCAACGCTGGCTGGCCACGGCCGGGCCCGATCGTCCCGTCGCTCATGCGGGCATCATGCCGGCATGTCGCCCAGGTACGCGTCGAGCACCCGCCGGTCCTTGCGCACGCCCGCGGCATCACCGTGATAGATCAGCTGGCCCTGGGCCATGACGACGATTGGCTGGCACACGGACATCACGAGATCGATGTTGTGCTCGATGACGAGAAACGTGACGCCGCGCTGGTTGAGTCGCACGATGCGGTCGACGAGCGTCTCGAGCAACACCGGGTTGACACCCGCCGCCGGCTCATCGAGCAGGATCAGCTTCGGCTCGGCGACCAGCACGCGCGCCAGCTCGAGGAGCTTCTGCTGCCCGCCCGAGAGTCGTCCCGCGATCTCGCCGGCCTTGTCGGCGAGATCGCACAGCTCGAGCACGTCCATGGCGCGCTCGCGGGCGAGCCGCTCCTGGCGCCGCACGCGCCCGGCACGCACCCAGTTGTTCCAGAACCGCTCGCCCGCCTGGCGCAGCGGCACCAGCATGAGGTTCTCGAGCACCGTCATCTGCGGGAACGGCCGCGGCACCTGAAACGTGCGGGCGAGCCCCTTGGTGAAGATGCGATCGGGTGTGAGTCGGTCGATGCGCTCACCCATGAAACGAATGGCGCCGGCCTCGGGCGTGAGCGCGCCCGCGATCAGGTTGAAGAGCGTCGTCTTGCCGGCCCCGTTCGGACCGATGAGCCCGGTAATGGTACCCGCCTCGATCGCGAGATCGATGCCGTCGACGGCGCGCAGATTGCCGAATGCCTTGACGAGTCCGGACACCTCGAGCATGACGCCCGATTATGGCAAAACTCCAGGAGCGACCGAAGGACTCTCCAGGCGCGGTGGCCGCGCGTAGAATCATAACCGTGGCCAAGACGTGCTTGCGGAGAAGGATCGTGCGAACGATTCGGATGCAGCTGTTGCTCGCCGCCGCGTTGCTGCTCACGGCGGCCTGCACGTCCATCCCATCGCCGCCCGCGGTCGCATCGTGCCCGCCTGCGGCCGATTGTCCGCCATGCCCGACCTGTCCCCCGTCGAGACAGTCGACCCTGGAAGCACGCTACGAGGCGGTCGCATGGAGCGATATTCCGAGCTGGCGCGACGTCACGCTCGCCCCCAGCTTGCGCGCGTTTCTCGTCGGGTGCGCAAAACTGGGATCGGCGAGCGCCTGGCAGGGCGTCTGCGAGCGCGGCCGGGACGTACCGACCGAAGACGAAGGTAGAGTGCGCGCCTTCTTCGAGCTCGAGTTCACGCCCTATCGCGTGGTGTCTCCCGAGCAGTCCGACCGGGGCCTCGTCACGGGCTACTACGAGCCGGTCGTGCAAGGTCGACTCACGAAGAGTGGGGATTTCGTCTACCCGGTCTACGGCGTGCCCGACGATCTCATCGTGGTCGATTTGGCCACCGTGGTCCCCGAGCTGAAGACCTTTCGACTGCGTGGGCGCCTCGATGGCAGACGCCTCGTGCCGTATTACTCGCGTAGCGAGATCGAGGACCGCGGCGTTCGAGCTGGCAGCGCTGGCTCCGAGGCCGCACCTGTTCTGGCATGGGTCGCGGATCCGGTCGAGCTCTTCTTCTTGCAAATCCAGGGCTCGGGCCAGGTCGAGCTCGAATCCGGCGAACGTATACGGCTTGGCTACGCCGACCAGAACGGTCATCCTTACCACTCGCTGGGCCGCTATCTGATCGACAAGGGTGAGCTCACGCTCGAACAAGTCTCGATGCAAAGCATCAAGGCCTGGACCCGGGCCAATCCGGACAAGGTGCAGGAGGCGCTCAACGCGAACCCGAGCTACGTGTTCTTTCGCCAGTTGCCGGCCGGGGACGCCGGGCCGCTGGGAGCGTTGGGCGTGCCCCTGACCGCCGGGTACAGCGTCGCAGTCGATCCGCGCTACATCCCGCTGGGGGCGCCAGTGTTTTTGGCTACGAGCTACCCGCTTTCCGATCAGGCGCTCGAGCGGCTCACCGTGGCGCAGGACTCCGGCGGGGCTATCCGCGGAGCTGTACGCGCCGACTTCTACTGGGGAACCGGCGAAACAGCCGGTGAGTTGGCCGGTCGCATGCGGCAGACCGGTCGCATGTGGTTGTTGTGGCCGCGCGGCGAGCGTCCACCGAGAGGCTCTACGGGTACGCCCTGATCCGGGGAGTCCTGAAGGAAACTACCGCGATCTAACCGCGGCGGGCGCCCCGCCTCGTCATCGAGCGACCTGGTCCGGCACGATGGTCGGGGGATGGCCCGCCAGCGTGGTCCGGCGCACGTCGCGAACTTCGCGGTGGTCGAAGCGCCGGCCTCGGTGCATCGTCGTGCGGTTGTCCCACATGACCAGGTCACCCGGCTTCCACGCGTGCGAATACACGAACTCTCGCTGCGTCGCGTGCTCGGTCAGGTCGCGCAGGAACATACGCGCCTCGGGGACGGTCCAGCCCACGATGGCCCCCGCGTGGGCTGAAAGGAACAGCGACGGACGCCCGGTGACCGGGTGCCGGCGCACCAGGGGGTGGCGTACCGGCGTGAAGGCGGCAATTTCCTCGGGAGTGAGATCTACGAAGCCGATCGCCTCGCGCGAGTAGACCAGGGAATGCTCGCAGATCAGGTCCGCGACCTCAGCCTTCGTGCGCTCGTCGAGGGCATCGTAGGCCGCTCGCATGTCGGCGAACTCGGTGTTGGCGCCCCACGAGGGAATGATGCGCCCCGAGAGCAGCGAGTACTTGGCCGGCGCCGGGCGGAAGGAGCTGTCGGAATGCCACAGCCGATCGCCCAGCTTGAAAAACCAGACGCGATCCTCGGCCGACATGATCTTGCCGTGGCGGTCCAGGTTGGAGAAATCCGCGATGCCCGGGCCGAGTCGTTGGTCCTCGCGCTTGCGGATGTGGCCGGGGCTCTTGTAGTTCTCGAGCTCGCCGAAGTTGAGCGTGAACGCGATCTGTTGCTCGTCCGTGAGGTGCTGATCGCGAAAGACGAGCACGGCATAGGCATCCATCCCCGCGTCGATCGCCGCCACGTCCGCGCGGTCGACCGGCCTGGTGATGTCCAACCCCGAGACCTCTCCAGCGAACGCGCCTGGCAGCGGGCGGATCGATATGGACATGTTGGTCACTTCCTCCTACACGGTCACAGACTGTCGAGGCCGCTCGACCATCGCCGGCAGATGTGATGTGCGATCGCGATGGGCGCTGGCAGTGACACCTGCGCCGGATCGTCGGCGCCGGCGGCGGCTCGCGCCACCATCTCCCGGATCTCATCGCGGTGAAACCAGCGCGCCTCGGCGAGCTCCTCGGTGTCGACCGTGATCTCCTCGGTCAAGGCCTCGGCGAGAAACCCGATCATGAGGCTCGACGGAAAGGGCCACGGCTGCGCAGCCAGATAGCGCACGCGGCCGCAGCGGATGCCCGACTCCTCGCGCACCTCGCGGCGCACGGCCTCCTCCAGGGTTTCACCCGGCTCGACGAAGCCGGCGAGGCATGAGAACCGGGCGCCCGCGCGCCGCCGGTTGCGGCCGAGCAGGGCCCGATCGCCGTGGATGGCGAGCATGATCACGACGGGATCGGTGCGCGGGAAGTGCGACGCCCGGCAACCGGGACAGCGACGTACCCAACCCGCCGACACCACATTGGTCGGCGATCCGCACTGGGCGCAGAAGCGATGTCGGGCGTGCCAGTCGAGCAGGGAGCGGGCCTCGGCGAGGATGGCCGCTTCGCCGGCGGCGATGGCCGGGGCGAGGGCACGCACGTCGACCAGCTCGGTGTCGACGTCGGCGGCGATGTCTGCCCCGGTCGCGTCGATGGCGAAGTGCGCGCGCCCATCGCCGAGGCCGAGAAAGAGCAGGGTCGTGCCCGTGTCGATCTGGTCGCGCCACTGGGCCACCGGCTGCCAATCGAGCGCCGGAGCCGCGCTGCCGCGAGTGAACGGCTTCAGGTCGCGCAGCGGGAGTATGCGGGTCTCCCGGTCGCCGAGCAGCGCGGCGATCCACTCGCGGTCATTCCGTCGCTCGCTGGCCCGATCCAGGGGGTTGCCGCCGAAGCAGTAGATGTCGTCCATTGTCGGCGCTGGAGGGCGCATTGTAGCACTTGCGGCGAATCCCCTTGACACGCCACTTCTCCGCGCTGTACCTGAGGGCGGCAAGGCGCCCCGCGCTGGCACGCGATGGGAGCCGCGACCTTCGAGAAGCGCGCTTTAGGTTGCGCACTGGCGTACTGGAGTGACTCGACGACGAGGAGGAACCCAATGTGCAAACTGTGCGATGAAGGGTATCCCCAGAGTCATTCCGGTTCGCGACGCGATTTCTTGAAGGTGACGGCCGCGTCAGGGGTCGCCGCCGCGGGGGCCAATCTATTCGCGGCGCGCCCGGCCGGCGCGCACGGCGACGACCCGCCCGAGGACCACGGCCGGCGGGGTCGGCGCTACATCATTCGCGGTGGTTCCGTGATGTCGATGGATCCGAACGTGGGCGACTTCCCCAAGGGCGACGTGCTCGTCGAGGGCAAGAAGATCCTCGCCGTCGGGCCGAACCTGCATGCCAGCGGAGCTGCGGAGATCGACGCCCGCGGCCGCATCGTGATGCCCGGCTTCATCGATACGCACCATCATCAGTTCGAGACGGCACTGCGCAGCTTTCTCGCCGACGGGATACTCATCAACGATCAGTCTCACACGCCGAGCGGGGACATTACGTACTTCGAATTCATCCTTCTCACGTTCGCCCCGGTGTACCGGCCGCAGGACGTGTACATCAACGAGCTGTTCGGTTCGCTCGCCCAGCTCGACGACGGTGTGACGACGGTGCACGACATCTCGCAGATCCATCACTCGCCCTCGCACTCCGACGCCGCCATCCAGGGCATCATGGATTCGGGCCGCCGCGCCGCGTTCGGTTATTTCGAGGGCGCGGGGTTCAGTCACGGCCCCGACTACAAGTATCCGGACGACGCGGTCCGGATCAAGAAGCAGTGGTTCTCCTCGAGCGACCAGCTCGTCACCATGATCATGGGCGGCGAGATCTACCTGCCGGGCTACGAGAAGGCCTGGAAGATCGGACGAGAGCTCGGGCTGCAGGTGGCGGCGCATATCCTTTCCCCGTTCGGCATGCGCCCCACGTTCAACTTGCTCGCCGAGAATCAAGGCGGCGACAGCGGCACCCTCGGGTTAGGACCCGACAACTTGTTCGTGCACATGACCGGGATGTCCGACAAGGCTTGGGACGCCGTCAAGAAGGCCGGCGCGCAGGTCTCGCTCGCCGTCCCGATCGAGATGAACATGCGCCACGGCACGCCGCCCCTCCTCAAGCTGGGAAGTCTGGGCCTGGAGCCTTCGCTGAGCTCGGACGTTGAGGTCACGCTGACGGCGGACTTCTTCACCCAGATGCGCTCCACCATGAATATGCAGCGGGTGCTGGTGAACCAGATGGTGCTGGATTTTGGGCTCGCCCAATCACCAGAAGTCGCGTGGCCAGCACCGCCGCCGCCCGGCACGCCGGCCCTGCTCACGACGCGCGACGTGCTGCGCTACGCCACCATCAACGGCGCCAAGCATCTGCGGCTCGACGGGAAGACCGGCTCGCTCACTCCGGGCAAGGAGGCCGACATCATCATCCTCGACGCCACCAGGATCAACGTGGCGCCGCTCAACCACGTGCCGGGAGCGGTGGTCTCGCTGATGGACCGCACCAACGTCGAGACCGTCATCGTGGCGGGCAAGGTGCGCAAGTGGAAGGGGCGCCTGCTCGACGTCGATCTGAACCATCTGCGGCAGCAGCTCGAGGCCTCGCGCGACTACATCTTCTCCGCGGCGGGCATCGCGCAGAACCTGTTCCGCAGCAACTGAGTCGAGGCCATGCGGCGGCTCCGGCCGCCCCATGCGTCAAACCCGGGCTAAGGAGGCGGCGATGACGGACACCATGCATTGGGTCGGCACCTGGACGGCGGCTCCCGCGCCCGGCGAAGGCGCGGCCTTCAGCAACCACACCCTGCGGATGATCCCGCGGGTCAGCATCGGTGGGC
>Ga0209802_1003278_pt1 | contig 10904 bp, 9 predicted proteins | sample GraSoiAngelo_129_FD_185886 | JGI IMG/M metagenome (GOLD analysis project Ga0209802, IMG submission 185886) | Grasslands soil microbial communities from the Angelo Coastal Reserve, California, USA - 14_0927_12_40cm (SPAdes) (version 2) | ecosystem: Environmental > Terrestrial > Soil > Grasslands ... | reverse complement strand
CGGCGATCTGCGACGGGAGCCCTGCCGGATCGAATTTCGTGATGCGCCCCACGCCGCTGACGCCGTGCGTGAGGTGGTTCCAGAAGGCGTCTACGCCTATTCCTATCGGAGAGACCACGCCAAGGCCTGTCACAACTACTCGTCTCATACAGACTCCCCGACGCTACAGACTGAATTGCCGCTCACGCCGACCGCACGAACTCGCTCCGCCGTAGCTCTTGGACCCGCTCCTGCGCCAAGAGACTTTGGATGAGCGGGGTGTAGAAGACCCCATCACCTACGAGCTCGAGCCTCGCGGGCGTGACCCCGACCCATCCCAGCTCAGCGAGCGCCTCCCAGGCTTCGCTGAATTCATCGACGACATCGACATCCGTCACGGCCGTATACACGCTGCGGTCGACGACGGTCGAGATGAGCATTTGGAAGAGCACGGTCAGTCGGAAGTCAGCCTCATTCGCGTATCGGAAGCCTCGTTCGATCGGGAATAAGCCAGCATCCAGCGCCCCGAAGTAATCGGCGACGCGGGTGTGGTTCATGAACGTCCAGCCCCTGTCAGCTCGGCCGCCGAGGAAGTGGGAGATCCCGGCAAAGCCCCAGCCCCATGTTTGTGATCGCGTTACCGTCCCGTCCGGCGCGGCGGCGAACCTACGGCGCCATTCCTCCTCGTACACGAGTTGCGGCGAGCCGCTGGTGGATCTCTCCCAGTCGTAGGTGGTCGCCTGTCGATAGCCCTTCTCCGCGAGGAAGTCCCGCGCCGTGCGATACATGTCGAGGGTCTCCTCGACCGAGGGCAGTTCGTGACTCCGGTTCAGAGCGAAGTCGGTGCGTCCACCGACGTTGAGCTCGTAGTGCGTCAGGTGGTCGACTCCGGCGCCCACGACCGCATCGAGGTCGCGAAGCATCCCGGCGACGGTCTGCCGCGGCCATCCGAAGATCAGGTCGACGCTCACTGCGAGCCCGAGGTCTCGGCACCACGCGATCGTCTGGAAGACCTGGGAGGCCTTCTGCTTGCGCCCGCTCATGGCGATCATCTCGTCGTCGAGCTGTTGCACGCCGATGCTGACCCTGGTGCAGCCCGCCGTTCGCATCGCGTCGAGCTTCTCCCGCGTGAAGAGCTGGGGGATGCCCTCGAGCGTGACCTCGGTGTCGCCGCCAAGGTCCGGAAAAAGGTTGCGGACGAGCTGTAGCAATCTCGCGTATTGATCGGCCCGGTAGAGGTTCGAGGTGCCACCGCCGAAGTAGACACTCGTGAGCGGCGTCCGCGCGACGAAGGGCCTGTACATCTCGCCCTCGCGTTCGAGACAGCCCAGGTACCTGTCGAGCTGGGGTCGCCCCTGATACACCTCGCTGGGAAAGAGGCAGAAGCCGCACCGATCTGGGGTGGTCGGCAGGCAGTATGGCGTCGCGACGTAGAGATTCAGGCGACCTGGAGCGTCACGGAGGGCCTCGGCCCTGGCGGCCATGATTGCTGGCACCGACAGGTCGCGGTTCCGCCAGAAGAGCGGCGAGGGATGTCCGTGGAGCACGCGGTTGCTGTGGCGCCGGTACCGATGAGCTTCGATATATGCACGGGCACTGAGCTCACGCTCCTGGCCGCTGGCGACGGTGCGAGTTCCTGTGGCCGGCATGGCATCCTTTGCCTGAGCCCGATGGCTAGCTAGAAAGCTCCGTGGCGACCCTGACCGCGGGCGAATGCTGCCGCACCCGTCGCAGTCTCGCCGGACTCGACTACGTCCCGTCCTCGCCGAAGCTCATTACGTAACGCCTCCTCATACGGGAGGGACCACTGCTCATACGCTGACAATCGGTCCGAGCGGAGACAGCGCTGGGGAAAGCGGGCCAGCTCGTGGGCCAGATGAACCGCGGCGTCGAGCGCCTGACCGTGAGGCACCAGCCGATTCGCGATGCCCATCCGGAGCGCCTCCTCCCCTTGTACTCCGCGGCCCGTCAGGATGAGGTCCATCGCGTTGCTGTGCCCGATGAGGCGTGGAAGTCGCACAGTGCCGAGATCGAGCAGGGGCACACCGAACCGGCGACAGAACACCCCGAACACCGCATCCTCCGCTGCGACGCGCATATCGCACCAGAGCGCCAGCTCGAAGCCTCCAGCGACTGCGTGGCCCTCCACGGCTGCGAGTACGGGCTTGCTGAGCAGCAGACGGGTGGGCCCGAGAGGTCCCGGGCCGTCCTCGACCAGTCGCCGCCGCTGGCCCGCGGCGATCGCCTTCAGGTCTGCTCCGGCGCAAAAGGTACTTTCCGCTCCGGTCAGCACCGCGACGCTCGCCCGGTCATCCCGTTCGTACTCCTCGAATGCGCCGAGGAGAACCTTCGAGGTGGCGATGTCGATGGCATTGCGCACCTCTGGGCGATTGATGGTGACAACCAGAACGTCCTTATCTCGGTCGGTGAGAATCGTGCTCATGCTGACCCCATCTGGGCTCCGTGCCCCTGCCACTGCTGCATTTTTCGGTGGAGGGTTCCACGGTCCACGCCCAGTCTCTTGGCTGCGGCGGTCATGTTGCCACCCGTTGTCTCCAGCACCCGGAGAATGTGCCGGCGCTCGAGCTCGGCGAGCGATAGATAGCGCTCGTCCGTCATGGCAGCCGGCGGCTTGCGGAAGTGAAGGTTCTCGGGGAGATCGTCGACGTCGATTGTCGTCCTCGGCGAGAGTATAAGTAGCCGCTCGATGGTGTTCGCGAGCTCGCGGACGTTTCCGGGCCACGCGTAACTCTGGAGAACCCGCATCGCCTGGGGAGTCACTTTCTTTTCGCCCAGCCCGCGACGCTGCTGCATCGTCAAGACATGCGTTACGAAGCGCGGGATATCCTCCGGCCGGTCGCGCAGCGGCGGCATCGTGATCCGGATGACGTCGACCCGGTGCAACAGGTCCTCTCGCAGTCGACCGGCCCTCACCAGCTCGTCGACGTCGCGGTTGGTGGCCACGATGACGCGGACGTCCACGGTGATCGATCGCACCCCACCGACCCGACGCAGTTCACCATGATCGAGCACCTTGAGGAGCTTCGACTGCATTTCCGGTGACATCTCGGCGAATTCGTCCAGGAACAGCGTTCCTCCATCGGCGAGTTCGAACAGTCCCGGCTTCTCGGTCACGGCACCGGTGAACGCTCCTCGCTCGTGTCCGAAGAGCTCGCTCTCGAGGAGCTCGTGTGCCATTGCCCCGCAGTGCACGTCGAGGAATGCCTTCTGCCGTCGTCGCCCTAGCTCGTGTACTCGCCGCGCCAGCACTCCCTTGCCGGTGCCCGACTCTCCCAGGATCACTACCCTGGAGTCGCCCGCGGCCGCCTTCTGGGCAAGCTCGAGCACGGCACGAATCGCGGGACTCTCTCCCACGAACTCAGATGTACCGGCCGGTGCCAGCATGCGCCTGAGCGCCGCATTCTCGCGCCGCAGCCCGCCGTGCTCCACCGCCCGCGAGAGGGTCTCTTCGATGAGCGCAGGCTCCATCGGTCTCCGCAAGTAGTGGAATGCGCCCAGCTTCATGGCTTCGACACAGTCGTCGTAGTCCGGCTGGCCGGTGAGGACCACTACCTCGCAGGGGAGACCAGTCTCGCTAAGACGCCGGAGCGCTCCGAGCCCACCGATTCCCGGCATTCGAAGGTCGAGCAGCATCACGTCGAACGCCTTTTCCGCGATGCGCTCCAGTGCGGTCTCAGCGTTCGCAGCCGACTCCACGAAATGGCCGGACCCTCTGAGGCGGTTCTCCATCACGAAGCGGAACGTGTCTTCGTCATCGACAACGAGGACGCGCATGCTACCGTTCAGTGCGTGACGCGTTCTGGGGCTCATCGGTCCACCGGAAGTTCGAACTCCACCGTAGTGCCCTTGCCAACGCCAGCGCTATCCGCCCGGATGCTTCCGCCGTGTTGCTCGATGAACGACTGACAGATCGCCAGACCGAGTCCGACGCCGTGCCCGACGTCTTTCGTGGTGAAAAACGGATCGAACATGCGCGGGAGGTGCTCTGCAGGCACACCACGACCCGTATCGGACACGCTCACGACGGCGCGGGCAGCTCCGATCCCGTTGCGTTCGGTTCGCGTTCGGACGCTTATCGCCCCTAACCCGTCGACGGCATCCAGGGCGTTGTTCACGAGGTTGAGGACGACCTGGCGCAGCATGATCGCGTCGGCCCGGACGAGGACCGGCGTGTCGTCGCTCATCACGGCGATCTGAGGCCCGCGGTCTCCCGCAGCAGCGGCGACGATCGCGACGGCGTCGGCTACCACCCTACGCACGTCGACTCTGTCGAATGTCGGCGTGCGCTCCCGGATGTGATCGAGGAGCCGATCGACGATGTCGGCGGCTCGCTTGGCCTCCCCGTGGGCTCGCCGCAAATACTCCGGGAAGTCGACGAACTCGGGATGCTCCCGCAGGCTGCCGCGCGAGCGCTCAACCAGCTCCGATGTGAGAGCGACAACGTTCTGCAGTGGATTTCTGAGCTCGTGGGCAAGCCCTGACGTCAAGCGGCCCATCGCCACGAGCTTCTCGTGCCGGAGCACCTGGACGTTCGAGACCTGAAGCTCGTCGTACGCCCGGGCGTTGGCGATTCCCAGAGCCGCTTGATCCGCCAGGGCCTGCACGAGTTCGACGTCCGTGTCGGTGAAGGCGCGCCCGGTGTCCCCGCTTACTCCGAGAAGGCCGAGGAGCATCTCGCGGATCCGAATGGGTGCGACCAGCACCGCGCGCGCCTCGCTGCGCTCACTTGGATTCACTCCGGCCGGCAAGACCAGGCGCGGGTCGTTGGCGAGATCCGGCGTCCAGGACGCCTGTCGGCTCAGGGCGACCTGGTCGAGTAGCCGCTCAAGACGGGGGTCTTTGGGCTGGCGGAGGATCCCCGGGCGGCGCGCCTCAGCGAACATGATCTCGCCGTGCGCGTTCCAGATCGACGCGCTGGTCCCACGCACCAGCACCAGCACACTGCGCGCGAGCTGCTCACACACAGCCGATACGCTGAGGCTCTGAGCGAGTGACCCCGCGAGCCGTGAGAGCTCGGAAGCTCCTTGCTCCCGGCGCGCATGTTCCGCGACCCGCTGTGCGCGGGCCAGCAGAGGAGCCGCCACTCGGGCGAGCTGCTCTGCCGCTCGAACGTCCTCGCTCGAGTAGTCTACGAGGGGCGTGGTCTTCAATCGCCCGACCGTCACCGCGCCGATGACGTCACGGCCCATGAGCAACGGAAACGACATCGTCGTGAGGGTGGGCAGTTTCGCGACGGCCTCGGCCATGATCGGCGGCACCTCTATGCAGCCCGATCCGTAGTCGGCTGCGACGAACGGCTTGCGTAGAGCGACCGCCCGGCCCGCACACCCACATCCTGGCGGCAGGACCTGGCCCCGACGTACGGCGGGAACGACCTCCCCGGGAATCACCTCTCCGTCCTGGCCCAGCGAGTGGAGGGCGCCGGATGCGGCGTCGAGCCGGAACACGATGCCGATGCCGCTGCGGAGCACGGCGCGCGCATCCGCGGCGATCTGCCGGGCGACGTGGTCGAGTCGGCGATCGGCGGCCTCGCCACTTGCCACCAGCTCAGCCCACATCTGGTCCCATCGCTGCGTCACTTCCGAAATACGTTGAGCATCTCGCACGGGCCGCGCCACGCGCTCTCCGACTCGCCGGGCGATTTGCAGCGTCTTGTCGGTCCAGGCCACCCTGCGGCGCGCGGCCGCATAGGCGATACCCTCGGTGCGCGCCTCGCCTCGAAGCCCCATGGAACGGAGAGGAACCACCATCACCTGCTTCGTGCCCTCCTTGGTCAGAAGGGCTGTCTCCTCGATGCTGAGGCAGTCGGCCGCATTGCGGGTGAGTTCCCCCCGCCACGGTTCGCCCGCTAGCAGAAGAGCCCCGCCGATGCCTACGGCCGGCTCGATCCTTAGTCCGATCCCTGCCGCCGATCGAGCACCCTCACTGCTGCGTATCACTGCCGTCTTGTCGCGCGATTCGCGGACGGCCAGCCAAACCACGTCTACACCGGGGAGACGCAGAAACGACCGCGCTGCTATCCGAAAGGCGGAGGGCGGAGCTGGCAGGTGGGAACGCTGCGACTCCAGCTTCCTGATATTGTCGACGATCGTGGCGGTTGCCATGTGGATCCTCGCCGCCCGCGAGCCCTGAGAGTCTCGTCCCCTCGAGAGGGTCCGTTACATCCTGGTCAAGCGGCGGCTCAGGCCTACGCCCTGACTAGATCATCGCTGCGTAAAGAATACACTGCCCCGTTAGACCATTCCCCGCGCGCTTGTCCGTCCGAACTCGCCTACTGGTTCGAGCTCCGGGTCTGCGTCATCGGGACCTTTGCCGTTTCGATTCGCCGCACCAGCCGAATCAGTCCGTCCTAGTGGCAACTCGAATGCCACATTGGGACCTCTGCACGCTGACGCGCTGCGGGTTTCTCGATAAGCGTGCGTCATACAAGGCCGACATGCCGATCTGCAGCAGGCTAAACCCCACCTCTAGGCGCAGCGGATCGCACCGTCGAGCGATGCAGAATGCCGCGGGGCCGCTGCAGGATGCAGCGGTAGATGGGCACCACTCACCTGCTGCGGGAATCGCTCGAGGTCGGTCCCATGTCGGGGATCGCGTTCTTCGAACACTCCATGCGCTTGACGCACTCACGCGTGCTACCTATGTTCGATTCGTAACGATGTTTGAGCGGTCTGCAAACGACCAGCTTAGATTCGGGGAGCGGGGTCGATGCTCTCATACGAGATAGTCGGGCCACCGGCCGATTCGCCACATGCGAGCGCGGTGACCCTGCTCTGCCTCCATGGCAACAGCAGCCACCGAGGCGTTTGGCGGCTCGTAGCACGAGAGCTAGGTGAATTCCGCTGCGTGCTCCTTGATTTCCGCGGCCATGGCGATAGCGAACACGTCACACCGCCCACATACAATCCCGAGCACCACGCCGAGGATTTGGCACAGTTCATCGCGAGCCTGGTGCGAAGCCAATATGCAATCCTCGCCCACTCTGCCGGCGCGCTCGCGGCAGCCCGCTTCATCACGAACACGCGGACGTCGAGTCCTATTGAAATGCCTGCGGCTTTCGTCTGGGTGGATCTCGACCCTCTCGTCCCCCGCTGGCAAGTTGACTATTTCCACCAGGGCGTGGCCTCGGTGGCCAGGATCTTTCCCACCATCGACGATGCACTCCGCGGATTTCGCCGAATCTACCCCAACATCCCCGACGACCGGCTCCGGTCGTTTGTAATCGAAGGACTACGTCAAGTCGATGGTGGCTGGCGAATGAAACTCGATCCCGCTACGTACGAGACGTGGGAGCCGGGTGACCTTCGGCCGGTCTTGCCAAGAGTCGCGTGCCCGACGCTCGTCCTTCGAGGTTCCGAAAGCATCGTGACCTCAGCAGAAGGAGTTGCGGCGCTCTCGGACGGACTGCCGAATCGCGAAGTACGTGAGATCAGAGGCGGCAGCCACATGCTCTTGCTCGAGCATCCGGAGGAGGTTTCGCAGGCGATCCGGGAGTTCATCCGAGCTCACTTGCCTTAGCTGAATCGCGTGGTGCGCCCACGCCGATCAGGCAGGCCGCGACCGCGAATGGCGTCTTAGTATCCGGACTGACGATGCGCCTGCGCGTCACGCTCGTGGAGGCGCCTGATACTCGTGACCACGGAGGCAACCTCCTCGTCAACGAGCGGCGGCCGGCAGCGCACCCGATTCCAGCAAAGCAGGAGCTCCAAAACTATCGCCGGGTCCAACCTATGCCTGAATAAGTGCCCGGCCAGGGAGGCGATCGTGTTGTTGCGCTCCCCGGCCGCGACGCCCTCGCAGACAAGTCGCCGCCAGTACGCAATCGGGTGACCACGTCGCGCCGGCTCTTCGAGCGTCTGTTGCAGCAGCCAGTCCGGTAGAGGCGCGATCGCCGTGTTTCCCGGCGCGCGACCATCGACCCACACGTACCGGAGGCCCGACCCATGTAGCGAGGGCGGCGCTACGACGTACCCTCCATCTCCACGGAGGTCGATTCCTGGCGCTAGCCCAACCTTGTTGCGAACGAGCCCTCCAGGATGCGCGAAGTAGAGATGGCGGCCGCCACCACCGGTCCGGCATTCAACGGTTGTAGCCAAGCGGCCGTGCTCCCGCTCGAGGTGCTCCAGCGCCCCATCGCCACCGTGTCTCACATCGATATCGACGACAACCAGGCCAGAGATTGTACCGGTCACAATGCCGATGCCCGCCTCGGGGCATCCGTAAAACCAGGCGCGCGCTTCCGCCTCGGTAGGACGTCGGTGTTGAAAGTCCTCCCAGCGGACCAGGGGTCGCTTGTCTTCAGCCCTAATCGGAATGATCGACCAGCCTCGCCCAATATAGTCATGGACCTCGGCGTTCATCGAGACCTCCCTCCGAGTCAATCCACCCTTATATCGCCACGCTCGCACGCGCCGTTGCCAGCTCCTCCAGGACCTCAGCATGCATCGCGCCAGGGGAACAATTGCCCTCGTGACCATCGTCAGTTTCGCGGCAGCGCGGGCCCAGCTTCCGTCTTGGCGGCCCGCCGCCCTATGCGTCTTGACTGGGCTCCTACTCTAACCGGCGATAGCGGAGCCGTCGCCAGCCATCAGGTCCACCGCCAGCAGCCCGGACGTGGCGAATGAGTAACTTCTCTGGAGCTCCCTCTCACATTGACAGGAGGGAGCGACAGAGAGCCATATCCGGAACGCGCGTAGTGCCACCGCAGAATGGACCTTCGGCCAGCGCGCCCGTTCCAAGTCCGTGACAGGCGCAACCCCGGGGTGCCTGGCGCGGCGCTTGGGGTCGCGCGGCCGCTCCCGGTTGACACAGCTGTCTCCCGCCGTGAGGGTGCGTGACCGAGGCGAGAGCCGATCGCCCGTGGGCGTCGAAGCCGCTCTTCGCGCGTTTCGCAGAGAGCGGCAAACTGCGGCACCCAAGCGCTGCGTTGCGACAGCCCGGGCGGAAATGAAAGACCCGCAGTGCGAACGAACCTTCCCGCCGCCGCACAGGATGTCGCCAGTCGAGCGTGCAGTTACGGATCGGGACCGCCTTCAGCCTGACGCCCTTTCAGGAATGGCAAGCCCCTTGCGTCAGTGAGACGTTCGCTCTATGTCGAGCACGCCGTCCGGAAGCCTCGGTGCCTACAGCGCCGGTGAGGTGAACCTGCTCGCGTGCGCCCACGCGGTCGTCAAGCTCCGCACCGATGGAAACCGGGCGTGGTGGGCATGCGAGACGTGCGGGATCCCGTTCTCCCCAGCCGCGTCTCCGATCGACCCCATTGACGCCACATCGGCTCCGGAGTATCTCTCGATCCGGCAGCTCGCGGATCGTATCCCCTACTCAGAGGGAGCCATTCGCAACATGATGAGCCGCGGCGTCTTCCGTCTTGGCGTTCACTACACCAAGCCAAACGGTGGGCGACCCATCTTTCATTGGCCAGCTGTCCAGGAGTGGACCCGTTCACAGCCTGACCGAAAGCATGCAGGGTGATGGCCTCGTTCTACATCAAGGACACCTATCTCTACATCGACTTCCGGTGGCGTGGTGTGCGCTGCCAGGAGGCAACGCGCCTGGCGGATACGACGGAGAACCGGGCCAAGGTTCGGCGAGACATTCGCCAGATCGATGGTGAGATGGCCGCCGGCACGTTCGAATACCTCCGATGGTTCCCGCATGGCCGGAAAGCTGCGCTCTTCGCTCCGACCGAATCGAACGGGCCGCCGCTCTATCGCGAGTACGTCGAGAGGTGGCTTGCCGACAAGACAGCCCGCCTTGGCGCCGGGACTGCATATGATTGGCAGCGCATCGTGGAGAGCCGACTCATCCCTGCCTTCGGCGGTCATCTAGTGTCAGAGATCGACATGGAGGCCGTTGAGGGCTTCATCGCCGTCCTGAAGCGAGGTGAGGCAGCCACAGCGCCCGTGCCGGACACAACTAACCGGCGCAAGCATCCGCGGGCTCCGCAGAAGCTCTCGAATCGGCGCGTAAACATCATTGTCAAAGTCCTGCGGCAGTCGCTTGATCGCGCCGTGGCCAAGGGATGGCTCAAGGACAATCCTGCGCGGAACATTGACCTCCTGCGCGAGGACAAACCGGAGATCGAGCCGTTTTCCCTCGGCGAGGTCCAGACGTTCGTCTCCGAGGGCCTGGACGACGATCAAGATCGGCGTTACTTCCGCGTCGCCTTCTTCACCGGACTCCGGCCCGGCGAGGAGATCGGCCTCCAATGGGACGACATCGACTGGCGACGGCGGACGATCCGGGTGCGACGTTCAGTCAGCCGTTTCGGCAAGGGACCGACCAAAACCATAGAGTCGAAACGCGACGTCGAGATGCTGCCAATCGTCGAGCAGGCCCTCCGGGCTCAGCGGGCCGTGAAACAGCTCCAGAGCCCGTGGGTGTTCGCGAATAGGGACGGTGGGCCGCTCGATATCACGAACCTCCGCGAGCGCGTGTGGCGACCGGCCATTCGGCGAGCGAAGCTGCGCACTCGCACCCTCTATCAGACGCGACACACCTTCGCCACACTGATGCTCGAAGCCGGCGAATCACCCGGGTGGGTTGCCAAGCAGCTCGGGCACACCAACGCGGAGATGGTCTATCGCCGCTACCACAAGTTCATCCCGAACCTGCGAGGGCGAGATGGGGCGCACGCCGCCCGATGGCTCGCCGACGAGGGGCTTTGACCCGGGCTGTGGTTACTCGATGGTTACTCTGGACGCCGAAGGGGTTACGGGTCTCCCCGTAACCCCTTGACTTTTTGGAGCGGCCGACCGGATTCGAACCGGCGACGTCCAGCTTGGGAAGCTGGCATTCTGCCACTGAATTACGGCCGCCCGGCGCCCCTATCTTACACCGACCCGGTCGGTGCTATTTCCCGTCCTTGAGCGACATGCTGTACGCCTGCAGCACCTCGTCGCTCC
>Ga0209802_1003277_pt1 | contig 10905 bp, 14 predicted proteins | sample GraSoiAngelo_129_FD_185886 | JGI IMG/M metagenome (GOLD analysis project Ga0209802, IMG submission 185886) | Grasslands soil microbial communities from the Angelo Coastal Reserve, California, USA - 14_0927_12_40cm (SPAdes) (version 2) | ecosystem: Environmental > Terrestrial > Soil > Grasslands ... | reverse complement strand
CCCATCACTCTCACCCTTTTTGCTAATCAATCGTTCCCTATTCCAGGTTCAATGGTGATTACTCCAAGTAAGCGAATTAATCATAGCTGAGTTCTTCATTCGAGACGGCTCGAAGAACGGAGCGTTCTCTTTTGCCGTCGTGTGAATGCCCACATGGCAATTCTCGCGCCAGTCATGTCAGTTTTCCAAGTAGAACTTCCCAAGGATAGATTTCGAGCGTGCGAAGCACTCCGGTGCGCATCCAAGGGTCTTCAGCGAGTCTCTTTCGCAGGACCACCTCATTAGGTGCATCAAGGACGAGCATGGCCCTATGTTTCGAGTATTTCAACGGACCACCCAGAATCACAAAGTGTTCGTCGGCGAGAGCATCGATGAACACGGCATGTTCAGTCCACCCTTTCTGATCTCGCATCGACCGCTTCAGATCCCACGCCGGTCCTTGTTCTTCGATCACGACGAAATATGGCATTTTTCCCAGCTATACCTTACCAATTGGCTGTGAATCGGTTTCGGCTAACCAAAGATAAATGAGTGTTCGTCAAGAGAAGCCCTTGGAGTTCAGTTTCGATGATGGCGCTGAAGAGTCATATGGTCGAATTTACGACAGAAGGCAGACCGGGAAAGGGTTACCTGGCCTCGCCCGAAAAGCCACGCGGGGGAGTCCTTGTTCTGCATGCCTGGTGGGGGCTCAACGATTTCTTCAAAGGCGTCGCCAACAAGCTAGCATCTCAGGGATTCCTCGCTCTAGCGGCAGACCTTCATGATGGTGCTGTCGCAGGGTCCGTGGCGGAAGCGAAGGAGCTCCTTTCAAAAATGGACGATGCGAGAGTAAAGCAGATCGTCTTAGGCGCTGCCGATTACCTAGGGTCAGACCCATCGATGAAGGGACGCAAGATAGGCGTCGTGGGCTTTTCCATGGGAGCAGGTTGGTCCCTTTTATTGAGCACTCTGAAGCCCGAGTCTGTTGAAGCTGTGGTTGTCTTCTACGGGACCTACCCTATGGATTTCTCCAAGTCTGAAGCCTCCTATCTAGGACACTACGCACCAGATGATGAGTGGGAGCCGCTGGCGGACGTGCGAGCTACAGAGGAGAAGATTCGCGGAGCCGGACGCGACGTCGAATTTCACTTCTATCCTGGAACGAAACACTGGTTCGTCGAAGAGAATCGGCCCGTAGAGTACAACCGGGACGCCTCAGACCTGGCTTGGAAAAGGACGCTAGACTTCCTCAACAATAAACTACGGTAATCCGATAGATCTGCTCAGTCGCAAGCACCGACCTATTATACGCAATGCGCAATTCGCCCAGTCGGATGAGCTCTGATTACCGAGTAATCATCGGCGACAGTCGTCGAATGAGCGAAGTCACCGACGAATCGGTCCACCTTACCGTGACCTCGCCCCCATATCCTATGGTATCGATCTGGGACGACTCTTTCGCGGAAGCTTCAGCTCCATCCTACGACGATATGCACGAGTATCTCAACGAGACCTGGCGAGAAATCAAAAGAGTGCTCGTCCCTGGAGGCATTGCCTGCATCAACATTGGAGACGCGACCCGAACCTCGAACGGCGTCTTCCACCTCTACCCGAACCATTCCAGAACAATCGAGAACTTTGAGAAGCTCGGCTTCGTAACTCTGCCCTACGTGCTCTGGAAGAAGCCCACCAACCGGCCCCACTACAAGGGCAAAGGAGCCTTCCTAGGATCAGGATTCCTTCCGCCAAACGCGTACGTAACACTCGACATGGAGTACGTCCTCATCTTCCGCAAAGGACCCCCACGCGTCTTCCCGCCAAAAGACCCCAGACGGTATGACAGCAAGTTCACCAAGAAAGAACGTGACGAATGGTTCTCACAAGTCTGGAAGGTCCCGGGTGCCAGACAGGATATTGAGGGTCTTGAACGGCGGGTAGCAGCCTTTCCAGAAGAGATTCCCAGAAGAGATTCCCAGAAGACTGATTAGAATGTTCTCGATTCGAGGAGACACGGTCCTCGACCCGTTCCTTGGGTCCGGGACAACACTCAAAGTAGCGATGGACCTCGACCGCAAATTCGTCGGCTACGAAAAACTCCCGCAACTGACCGAAATCATTAGACGGAGGGTCGAATCCAACCATCGACAGGTCGAGTTTCTCGAACAGAGCCGCGTCATCAACGAACTCGTTGCGAGTTCTATGCTCGAAAAGGGTTGAGGCTAGTTGTCTCCTTTTGGGCCGTTCTATTGTGTTTTCAGATGGGACTTGAACGGCTTCGCGTACTCAGAGCCTCCGCGCTCACCAGAGACTCTGTTCAGATACGCTGCTCCCGAGGAAATTGTGTCGGTAGCTCAAGTCTGGTATGAGGGACTCGGAGATGAGCCAGGCTCTCCTTGGGCTGACTATCTGACGAGATGGACTCCTATTACCGCGTCGAAATGGTTCTTGGACTCTCGGAAGAGGATGGGAGCAAGATTTCTGGTTGCAGAGAGGGACAAGGCGGTGGTTGGAATGAACGGGATGATTCTTGAGAAACAGTCTGGGATTGGGAGATTCTTCACCGGCGCTGTAGTGAGATCGACGGAGAGAAAGCGCGGGATAGGGTCGATGCTCCTCTACGTTAGTCTTCGCGATATCAAGGCTGAGGGACTACGCAAAGCAGAGGTAGAAACCCGCGAGGGAATATCAGCTTCAAAGTATCTCTATCCAAAATACGGCGGCCAGAAACACACGGTTCAAAAGCTGATTTTGCTGATAGGACCCTACTCATCCTCGAAGACCATCACCTCTTTTGTCTTCTTCACCATGTCGCCGAAGACTCCCTTGTACCGGGTGGCTCTAATCGAAGTGTCGTCAATGTAATGATTCTCGTCTCCCTCTTTGCGTCTGGGCTTGCCGAAGATCAGCTGGTGATACTTCACCCTCGTGTTTCTGCAGCCAAGTCAGAGTAGTTTTTCTATGATCTTCGGTTCTTGCCGTGAAGATGCAGATGAACTGCCCCTGGTCATACCATTCGCTAATCTTCGTAATTGAGTCAGGATATGACTGAGCGGATGACATCAGCTCAGCATGCTCATTTTCCACATGCTGGCAAATGCACCCGTCAATATCGATAATGACGCTCTTCCCACTCGAGACTCGTACATTGAATAGCTCATGGAATGGTTAGAATGTTTCTAATTCTGACTCTCAGAGCCAAGCGATCCCGAAAACCACGCAACCCGCAAGCCCCGGAACCGGTGTTCGTCTAAGCATAATAAGAGATAGTGTTAAATATGTGTCAATTGATAGCGATTGACGAATCGTAGAATGACGAATAAAATTGTCACAACCAGCCTTGTAGCGTCTGCAACTCTCTTGCTGATGCTGAGCGCTTTCGCTACCATTTCTGTCGCCGGTGCCCGACACACGACGGCGTCCACAGGCACGGGATTCCCCGAATCCCTTTCTTCCCAATATGGCGTATTCATCAGCGATATCCAACCAACCTCTGATGGAGGATTCATAGTCGCAGGTGACTACAGGTACGATAGCAGCGGCTTTAGCCATGCCCTGCTCATCAAGTTGGACTCGAGTGGGAACATTGTGTGGTCAGAGAATTATGGAACGAACGTGGAAAACACGGGCGAGGATACTGAGTTCGCTACCAGCGTCCACCAGACCCCTGATGGAGGATACGTCTTCGCTGGCAGCCTCGAGACACAAAGGAATTTCGGCACTCCCTGCTACGCATCATGTGCCTGGGTCGTAAAGACTGATTCGAGTGGCGGCATCCAGTGGCAGAGTACTTTCTCTGGTGCTTCTACGGCTAACGCTGTCGACATTGAGCTTACATCCGATGGAGGCTACGTGGTGACTGGCGATACGAGTGATTCGATCGGTATTGGATACGCTTGGATTGCGAAGCTTGGCTCCGCTGGAAACTCTCAGTGGGAGGAGCGAATCGGATGCTCATCCACAGGGTGCGATGCTGGTATTGAACCGATCGCGGATCCATCAGATGTTCAACAGACCGCGGATGGTGGATACGTTATCTCTGGCTTCGGAGGGACCCCCGATTCCGCACTAGTCACAAAATTGAGCGCAACAGGTGCGCTCCAGTGGCAGAAAAACTATGCCACGATGAGCATCATCCTCTCGATCCAGCTGACATCGGATGGAGGCTACATCTTGACCGGAAGCGGAGGGCACAGCGACGGTTATGCTGGATGGTCCAATCTTGTGGCTCTCAAGCTTGACCAAAACGGAAACATCCAGTGGCAGAGGCAGTATCAGGACCCATTCCTTCGCTGCGCCTTTGCGGGGGACGGCTGCGATTATGTGCCGTACAGCACTGATGGTTTGTCGGTCCGCCAGACCTCCGACGGAGGATACATCTTCGCTGGCTACTTCACTACGTACGCCGGCTATTACGAAGGCTGGCTGCTGAAGACCGACACTAGCGGGAACATAAGCTGGCAGAAGTCTTACAATTTCACTCAAGAGTTCCTAACGGTTCGGCAAACAAATGACGGGGGCTTCGTAGCCACCGGATCTCCTGGCCATGTTGCGAAGTTCGACTCGAACGGGAACATTTCTGGCTGCTCAGCCATCGAGAACACCTCTGCAACAATTGTTGGCAGTTCGATAACGGCAACAGCTCTTTCTCTTCCAGTTGCAACTCTATCCTCCGCGGTCCCGATCACAACAACAGCCAGCACCGTAACAATCACGTCTACCAAGGAATGCTGAGCGAGTCGTGTAAACAGAGAAAAGCAGCAAAACTTTGCACTCAAACCCCCTCATATTTTGCGCGATAAGCAACTAGGGTGTTGAGGAAACTGTTTGCGGTTTAGGAGAGACGACGCGGCCAGAAGACGCCGGTGAGGGTCAGATAACACATCGAGAACAGGAGACTGATTATTAGCACACTCATTCGCCAGCCGATTGTCCTGCTCGAGAAAAGGAGACTGACCGACATCAGGACGACCCAGATAATGGGGATGTACCCCGTGAGAGTTTGTGTCCCTTGCGATAACTGGAGCGGACCGAGGGTTCGTGGGGTGAATACTGAGGTTAGGCCAAGCAGGCTGAATACCACTCCCATCGCTCCGAGAACTGTGCTGATCAGCCTGAAGGACCTCAGACTGGCCAAGGTTCCGAAGAGGATTATGGAGCTAGCAGCGAGTAGAACGCTTGACTGTTGTAACGACGCATAGTAACCCATCCTCGCCAGCTCTTGGATCACCCTCGACCCAAGCCCTAGGGCAAGAACCACTTCAGAGGAGAGGTACATCGAGAACTTGGCCAGGCCACTCAGGATTCCCAGAGACAGAGCCGTCCTAGCCCTGCTCCGGTTTGGGCGAGGGAAGACCAAGTACATGCCGACGAAGAACGACACGGCCGTAAGCATGGTGCTCACATCAGCGAGACTGTACAATGGTGAGCTGATGCCAACAACATAAGCCAGACCGGCGAGTGAAAGCAGGCTGAGTACTGACCAGATTACCCCCGAGAGTCCGCCAAACCTTAGCAGTCTCTTCTTTCCATTCAGCAGTTCTCCCTCAACCTCTAGAGCCGTGCGACTAGTCTCTGATTCGAGGGGGTTCTGTGGCAGCCATCCTCTGAGCAATGATTCGACACGGGTCCGTCCGCTCATTGGATTGCCTCCGGCAAGATTCTGCTGAAGACTGTTCGCGCCAGTCTTGATGGATGCATATTCTTCTCCTCGTGGCTTAGTTTGATCCCCCTTTCCTCAGCCTGGTTGAACAGGTACTCTCGTGCCTCGTCGAGAAGCTTCTCGTCTCTTACTTCTTCGGGTTTATCGTACCAGAACCAGACCTTTATTCCGTACTTTGATGTGTATGTGACGACGACATTTCTTCCCAGGACCCGGTTATGCCCTAGGAGCACTCCTCTATCCGGTCGAATTGCTCTTATCTCTAAGTCGTTGGAGCGTGCTGCATCGAGCAAGCTCTTTGAGATCTTACCCTCTGCTATCTTGAGAGTTTGCTGGACATATTGTCTGCTCGCTTTCATTTGCTTGGCGATCTGGATCATCGATGCCCCTTTCTGAAACAGGGCCCATGCGGCAGACTGCTTGGAGGTAAGTGGATACACGGAGAGTGTCAACTTACATTCGTTGACTTAAGTCTTTACGATCTCGATAGGAAAATCATAAATAGTTTGACAATCTCTGTCAGTTGACAGCCATTGACACTCAGAACCTGGCCGAACCGCTTCTACTCCTTTCTACAGTCACCATCGTACGGAAGAGGTGATTACGCGTTCGTCGTTCTGAGGATAATCATGGGCTACACGTGGCTCGTCAGGGACGTTCCTCGCTGGACAGCTCTTTCAGCCGGGAATCCGATCATGATCCCAGCGAACGTGTTGCGAAAGAATCTACCACAGCTAGCAATATTTGGAACAGGGAATTCTGTGACGTTCTTCTATCTCTTCACTACGTTTGAAACTGTGGCGGCGGTCCTCCTCATACTTGGCCTCGTCACTCGGCTTGGAGCGCTTTGGGGGGTGATCGAGTTCTTCATTAACGGTACTACAGGGCTCTTAATCGGATCACTTGGCCTTCAGGAAGACTATGGTCTATTCGGGCTAAACCTGCTTCTGTTATTGTATGGAAGCCGAAGGTTGAGCATCGATGGATTGATCGCTAAGAAGAGGGCAAAGTCCGTAGCGTTGAGTCCAAGAAGCTAGCCCGGCCATTCCCGCCTAATTGTCCAACCGGATAGCGGGAAAACAGGATAGCTGGATAGCTGGGCCCTCCGATAACCACCAGCCTAGGATAGAGGTCGAAAGATTCAGGGGTAGGCATTGTAGGGGGGCTAGAACGTAAAGCCTCAGGGCAAGCAAATGCAAGTCTTGCCACTAAACAGTCTCCTCATCAGTAACGGATAAGGTCCCATTCCAAAACTCTCAGGCGATCAGTCTCAACCATGATCAGTGTGACGCGAGAGTCGAATGCGCAAACTGATTCTAGCTGGGCGGCGCAATGCCCGGGGGCTCAATTCCCAATGGAAGCGTGGGACAGTTTACTAGATTTCCTGTGGACGTGACCCCATTGCTGCTGCCAGGGAAGGTCCGGTCCGTGTAGTGGGGGTTGGCGTTGCTCTGGTCAACCTGGGCCTGTTCAAAGGATGTGAACATGCCGTTTGGGAGGGCGAGCGGGTCTTGTGGGAACGGTGAAGGAAATCCGCTCGAAATGGATACAGGGTATGTGAGTCCCCCACTCGGGGGCGTGCTGTTGTAGACGTGGAGTATCGAGACTGCCCACAGCGGCGAATAGCCAGGCAGGCCAGGGTATGTGTCAATGAGGTCGTTGGAGTCCTTAATGTCACGGTCATGGTTGAAATCATTTGTTCCTGTTGGACACACGGCTTCTAGTAATGGGCAGGGGTCGCCGTCTCTCTGAATGAGCCATATTGAAATGACGGGAACGCCTCCGCTTGGAAGGTTGGTTTCAAACACGGCCATCGTCGCTAGGTCGGTCCGGTACCAGACAGGTTGGAACTGGGGCTCGCCGCTCACGACAGAGATTTGGACATTGTGAGCGACCAAGGGGCCATTCAGTGATCTTCCCGCATCTTTGACCGTTACTAGGCCGGCTTGCTTTGCGCTGTTGAGGGTTGCGAGAGACTTTATCGTATTAGGCGTGTAGCTGTTTGGGACCGTGACGTTGTTTATCTCCCAGAAGTGAGTGTAACCAGTATCGCCGGGCTTTACGTCGATGATCGGGTACTGTCCCTGGACCGGCGCTCCGCTCTGGAAGTTGAAGAAGTAGACAGGGTTCACAGATCCACCAGTCCCACCCACCAACCAGTACCACGCTATCTGCCCGTCTAACGATCCAGTCGTCTGGTTCCTAGTGAAGCCTGCAACAAGGGGAGCGCTGATGACGAAGCCGGAGGGGGAGTCATTGATGGGTCCGCCGTAGCGGTCAGTGTAGGAGGAAAAAGCGCTGCTGTTGCTGTTGCTAGTTAGCCGGCTACCAGCCAGATAGCCTCCAACCGTCCCGACGACGAGCGCAATGACGAGGAATACTGCCAGTATCGGCGTTGTGATCTGTCTCAAAGCCTCTCAGGCCGAGAAAGGCTAAACTACGAATTTAATCGTATTTCCAGATTCTTTCCATCTTTGTTACACTTCTTAGAGCATGACACAACATTCCCCTGCCGTAAACGAGGACCCTCGACACACAAAGAAACTTGATCGATCTCGCCGGAAAAGTCAAAAGCGCAAGATTCTGATACCGAATCGTCAGTGTGAACTAGAAAATTGTTCCAATGGGAGTCTGTTGCAGTCGACTAGGTTCTACTTGTAGGTGGCCCAGAGAAGGGTGCCGAATCCTGCTGCTTGGATTATCGTTAAGGTTGCAACCTCTAGCTCAACTGCAGGGGTATAACTGACAGTCAAGTGAAAATACACGGCTGCAGCATTCTGCACCAGAAACAGGAGAGTAAAGAGCAAGAGAGCACCCGATATTGCCGATTTTGTCTTGAAGAAATTCCTGAAGCTTGGGTAGAGCAGCGCAAGAAGAATGATCGTATTTAACACCGCTGCGATGTAGGTCAACTCCATCATAGAATCCATCGGGAGACACGGTCTCGTTTTTGCTGCATCGCTTATTCAAGCGTTTCTACACATCTATTCCAAATTACACTGTACGGCCATTCCGAAAACGCTATCAGCCTGACCCAAAACGGGGAGAGCCAAGGCCGATGGCCAAGCACGAAACCCAAAGCTGATAGATGCTGATGACGCTATTGATTGTTCCTAGCTAGGTTGAAGGGAAGCGAAATGCGATCGGAGTCATTACACCAGCCGTTGCGGCCAGATCCCTTCTTCAAGCAACTTCTCGTGTATCTCTTCGCCGGAAGCAGAGGAGCGGAAGCAAGAGTAAGAATAGTGTTCGCCTTGAAGGAGAAACCGTCAAACATAAACGAGCTCGCGAAGCTCCTTGGTGTCTATTACAAGGCTATCCAGTATCAAATTGGTGTACTCTACAAAAATAAGCTCGTTGAGACACCGCAGAGAGGGACCTATGGTGCGATCTATTTCCTGACGCCCATCATGGAGAGACACTTGGAATACGTTACTGAAATCTGGAAAAGATTTGGGAAACCGAAAGTTCGGATCCTCGAAGCTCCCTTTACGGAAGAAAGCCATTCCTGAACATGTGCTGTAATTCAACACGAGGTGTTGTCGATCGGTTGGACTTGAGTCTTCGAGACGACCTTCTGAAGCTCACCCCGATAATGTCCGATAGGTGATGCGCCAATCATTCTTCTGAACGGTTTGCCCTTTCGAAAGATGATCAATGTACTCTTAACATCGTGCCTCTTCGAAATGTCAGGGTTCTCATCAATATTCATCTTACAAACTTGACCGTTCCATAATACTCATCCGCCGGACTGTCGATTGAGGGAGCTATGATTTTGCATGGACTACACCAATCGGCGTAGAAGTCTACAAAGACAAGAGTATTCGACTCGACTATTTGCTGAAAGGTCTGAGAGTCGGCATAGACATGTTCTTGGTCATCGACCCACTCCAAAGCCACCTCTATTCCTAAACACTACTTGAACAGGCCTCAAACCCTTCAACCTGGGCAAGAAGACCCGCTGAGTGATCTTTGCGCTCCTCGCTCTGTGACAACCAATAAGGCAGAAAGAACAAAATACGATCGGATCCAGTCGAAGACCGGTCCAGTTTCTTCAGCAGGGCCTCGTCGTCAAGGACCTTTTTTTGGGATAGATCTGACGAGTTAACTACTCGTCCTCGAAGACCATCACGTCTCTCGTCTTCTTCACCATGTCGCCGAAGACTCCCTTGTAACGGGTCGCTCGAATGGGAGTGTCGTCAATGTAGTGGTACTCGTCTCCTTCTCTGCGCCTAGGCTTGCCGAGGATTAGCTGGTGATACTTCACCCCGTGTTTTTGTAACCACGTTAGAGTGGCTTCTCGATGCTCTTCTGTTCTGGCTGTGAAGAAGCAGATGAAATGCCCCTGGTCGTACCATTGATTGATCTTTGTGATCGAGTCAGGATATGGCTGAGCGTTTGACATCAGCTCAGGATGCTCATTGTCCACATGCTCGCAGATGCACCCATCAATGTCGATAATGAAGATCTTCCTCAAAACGAGACCCGTACTCAAATAGGTTATCGAACGCTTAGAACGTTCTGATTGCAACCCTCAGGGTAACATAAGTTTACTTTCGAAAAAAGAGCTCTCTAAAGTTGACGCTGACATGCCTAGTATACTTGAACGGTGACAAAGCCCCAATTACTCCGGATAGCTAACGCAGCATGAGTGCATACGGGTGCTCTGAGAAATCTGAATTAGACTCAGGTCTGGGAGTCGGAAGAAACCGTGAGAAACAAGCACATAGCAGTATTCGTGATCGCCCTAGTCGTTGTTGCTGTTTTCGCATGGTACGAAAGTCTTCCCCGACCGAATGGTGGCCCGATTAGTCCGACTGCGCACTGGACAGAATACGTACTGACGAAAAACGGAAACCATACCCAGGTTCAAGCCTCGTACAGTGATGGAGGAGTAAGCACGGAACAAGTCCTCTGGCTGAACTTCGACAATAGGACCGCGGTCTACAACTACTTCGGCTGCACTCCCTCAATGCCGGGCTGCACACTCGACGGCTGCGCTTTCACAGTCCTCAACGATACGGCTTCGGAATACCGTGTGAAGGTCTACTGTGCGCCTGGCGCCTGAAGTTTACTGCTCATAAATTTCCATCAACGAGCTAGTTGAATAAATCTGACCAGTCCCGGTAGTGCGCGTAGATTAGGAACCTGATAATCGGGGTTGCCTCCCTGGTTTCCTCTGCGATGAACGATGACGGAGATCATTCCGACAGCTTTTGCTCCCTCGATGTCGGTTCTGGGATTATCGCCGATGTAGATGCTAGATT
>Ga0209802_1003276_pt1 | contig 10906 bp, 6 predicted proteins | sample GraSoiAngelo_129_FD_185886 | JGI IMG/M metagenome (GOLD analysis project Ga0209802, IMG submission 185886) | Grasslands soil microbial communities from the Angelo Coastal Reserve, California, USA - 14_0927_12_40cm (SPAdes) (version 2) | ecosystem: Environmental > Terrestrial > Soil > Grasslands ... | reverse complement strand
CAGAAGCGCCGACCCCGGAGAAAGCCCAAAAAAAGTAAGGGCACGCGGCGCGTGCCCTTTTCTCGTGGCAGGAAGAAAACCTCGAATTAGTAGTGCGTCGTTGTCGTCTGCTGCGTTGTCGTCGGCTGCTGTACCGTCGTCTCACGAGTAGTAGTCGAGGTCGTAGTCGACGTCGGCTCGTGAGCACAGGAGCTCAGGAAGATCGCGATCAGAACCGAAAACAAAGGAATAAGAAGTTTTTTCATAGTGTGAATCATCGTTACATAATTAGTTCGCCCCAAGCCTCTTCGGCAGATGTAAATTAATTGGGCGAAGCGGGCTGATTGCGCCCGGTCCGTTTCGATGTCGATCTTGCCAGGCGCCGAACTTGGGCAAAGAATCGGCCCGATGACTTCGATCATGGACACATCCCGCTTGCTCTTCGCGGTTGGATGCTTCGTTTTTCTCTCGGCGACGAAAGCCGCGGCCGGAGATTGGCCGGATGGATGTGTCGTTTGCGAAAATACCCAATCACCCGACGAGCGATACGGTATTCTTGTTCCTTCGATGGACGCTTGGGAAAAGGACGAGTCCCTTGCTAGCGCGTTTTGCAGTAGTCAAGAGGGAGCAGATCGAGTGGCTGAAAAAGCGCGACGCCGCCACTTCCATTGAGGAGAAATGCAAAATGATGGAAGCGCGAATCAAAGTTCTGCAAGAACTGCTCTGGTAAGAATTCTAGTCGTTGACTTGGCTGCGAAGTTTCTTCAACGCGCTGCGTTTTCGTTTTGACTCAAGAATTCTTCGTTTCAAGGCGGGCGGCCGTGGAGATTTGCGGCGTCGCTCTTTTTCACGAGCGGCAACCTGCGCGCGTCGCATCGCGCGTTGTCGATCTTCGATTGCATCGAGCAAACGCTGTCGCGCGAGCTTGCGATTCATCGCCTGCGAACGCGAATCCTGAACCGTTACGCTGATGCCGCTCGGTCGATGCCGCAGCGTCACCGCAGTGGCGACTTTGTTTACGTTCTGACCGCCGGGACCACTCGACCGCGAGAACGTTTCTTCAAGATCGACATCGCGAATGCCCAGCCTTGCCATCCGCTCCGCGACAGAGTCTCTTCCCATTGCTCGACAAAATAGACGAGCTTCCAGAGTTGTCGGCAACTGCGTTTATTGAGCAGATGCTACTCGGGCCGGCGCTTTGCCCGCAAAGATGGCATCGAGGTCGGCGAGAACTTTTTGCGGGCCGAAATTTTGCGAACCGGAATGGCTGCTCGAGATCACGTTTCCGGCTGAATCAACAAGCACTAGAGACGGAATCCCGTCGCCGGCGTTCTTTGCGATCGCCTCTTTGCCTTTTAGTTTCGCGTAATCGATCGCCGGCCACGGCATATTTGCCTCTCGAATGTAAGTCTCAAACGCGAACGGCGATTTATCGAAACTGTAAAAGACGATCTCGAATTCGGGATGTTGTGCTGCGACGCGATTGTAGTAGTCCACGAGTTGGGGCGTGAACTTGCGGCAGGGCGCACACCAGTGCGCCGAAAAATAAAACGCGATCAGTTTCTTGTTCGCCAAAGCAGTGTCGTCGGCATGAACAACGCTGCCATTTTGCCACTGCACGAGGTCACCTTTGAGAAATTCGGAGATCGCGTCCGAGCCGGCGCCAATATCCGGCTTGGCGGATTTTGAAGTTCGTTCGCGTGCGACTCGCGCCTGATACTGAGCGTCGGATTTGCGGGTCGCTTCGGCTTGTTCGACCCGGCGTTGCTCGGCGACGGCTATTTGTTCTTGCACGGCCGCCGCTTTTTCCGGCGAAAGTGAATAGATTCCGCTCTTCAAAGCGGCGATCAGTTCCGCGGAAGCGCCGGCTTTGACGAGCGTTTTCTCTTTAGCTTCGTCAACGGTGTCGGCGAAATGCCGGGTCGATAATTCCTGCAAGAGCGAGTTGCTCGAATAGCCCGAGCGCAGCATCAAACCGATCTCGTTGACGGTGAGCGGCAGTTGCCCGGCCTGGACTGCAAAGACAAGGAGCGCACAGCCCAAATAAACCCAACGACGCATCCACGTTAAGGCAGCAAGAGATGAGCCAATTGAGATGCTACCTAGCGCGCAAAGAGGAGGTTTATCTGGCCGCGATATTCAGGCCTTGATTGGACAGCAGCTTCCGCTAACTGACGCGCGGCGTCACCCTGATTAGTCGCGTTTGCGTAAACGGCGCAAAGCCATTGTCGATCGGCCGCGTCGGGCGCATTCGGCTGGATGAATGATGTGGCGATAATTAGCAGCGTTTTCGACGGAAGCTTGCTCCAGGGAACTCGAGCAATTCCGTAGGGAAGCTTTAAAGCGACTGTCTGATTATCCGCGCTCGTGACCCCGGTGTATTCCGCTCCACTCGTGTCCACAAACGCACCGGAGAATTGTTTGTGGTTCAGATCGTCAATCAGCTTTTTTTTCCAATCGGCGAGCCATTGCGCTTTTTTCTGCGCCGCTGCGCCCAATTCTTTCTGGGTCAGCTGCGGCGGCGGTTGCGACTGTTCTGATTTGATCGCAGGCGCGACCTGTTTTTCTTTTCCAAGGATAGCATCTGAAATCGCGCTGCGCGTTTTCAGCTGCTTCTTTAGGTCAGATGCCGGACTGGCCTTTGATGCCGGGTTCGCCTTCCAGCTCAAGTAAAACCGGCAATCGTCAAGATACTTTTGCGCGATTGGTTTCAGCTCCGCGATCCACGCGAATTTTCCGGTCGGCTGCGCCTTTGTAAACTGATCGAGAAGCGGGACGGCGTCTTGCACGTCGAGCTGACTAATGTCTTTCAATGCAAACGGAAAAAGCCCGAACAGCTCCGGCCAGCTATGGCCTTTAACAGAAAGCTGACCGGACTGAACCCGGCCCGGCGACAAAAGCGTCTTAGATGTCGCGACCATGAAGTTCGCAAGATCGACATCTTCCCGCGCGAAACCTTTTACGCCTGCTTTTTCCACTGCTTGAAAAGCTTCGCGGGCCTGTCCATCGTCGCGACCGATCATGGCCGCAAGGCCTTGTTGCAGGCGGGCCCAATCATAAAGCGGTTGCCGGTTTCGCGCTGCGGTGGCAATCCGGCCAAAGGCCGTTCCCGCGACATTGTAGTGATTAAGGACGAGCTGATGTCGCGCTTCCGCTGCTTGTTTCTCAAGTTCGGAGATCGGAATTGCGGTCGAAAAGATCGCGATCTGCTTTTGGGTGTTGCGAACGAAAACGAAAACGGCAAGCGCGACGATCAACAATACTGCCGCGGCTGCTGTTATGATCCGCCGCGTCCGGCGTTTAGCGGTCGCGACATCAATCACGTCGCGACCGGTCAGTTTTTTATAGGCGCGTTCGAGTTCGGCAACGAGCTCGTCATAAGAGGAAAAACGTTGCGCCGGTTCGGGTGCGATCATTCGCTGCAAAACCCGCGCCGTTTCAGGCGAGACTTCGGGGGCGACCACCGAAAGCAAAAGCGGCTGTTGTTTTAGAGCGCGCAATTGGGTTGCCGAGTTTGTTTCGCCCTCAATCGGTGCCTTGCCCGCGAGTGCGTGAAAAAGAGTGGCCCCGAGACTATAGATGTCGCTCCGAAAATCTTCCGGCTGTTGGTTTAATCGCTCCGGCGCGACGTAGTAAGGCGTGCCCCAAATTTCTCCGCGCGCTTCGGCGGCGATGCCGGCCAGTCCAAAATCGCCGATCTTGGCCACGTGTTCATCGGCGAAAAGAATGTTGGCCGGCTTTACATCGCGATGAATCAAGCCCTTGGCATAAGCCGCGCGCAGACCTTTGGCCGTTTGAATCCCGGCCTCCAACACTTGTTCCTCGGGCAAACGCGTATGCTGTTCGATGAAATCGTCGAGACTTCCTCGCTCAACCAGTTCCATTACCAAATAAAACTGGCCATGATCAGTCCCGGATGAAAAAATCTGGACGATGTTAGGATGATTGACCGACGCGGCCATGCGCGCTTCCTGTTGCAACTGCGCGGTCTCATCGAGCCCGCCTTCGAGGTCTTTGCGCAATAGTTTCAACGCCACGAAGCGGTCGAGCAGAGTGTCGCGCGCCTTGTAAACGGTTCCCATTCCGCCCACGCCAACTGTTTCGACGATCAGGAAATTATCGAACATGCGCTCGGCCCGCACTTTCTCGCCGCAGTTGGGACACTCCATCCGTGCAAGCGGCTCAGCATCGCTTGTGTCGAAAGAAGCTCCGCATGCCGGACATATTTGCAGGGTCGACGCGCTCGATTCAGCCACCATCGAACCGATTGTAACATCGGCAATTTTCAGAGCAATGAAGCTCATCCGTTGCCTTTCTCCTCTCCCCTTGGGAAGGAAAAGGCTAGGGTAAGGAGTTGTTGGTAGGCCATGACCGAAGCATCCAGCTCTATCCATCTTATTGTGCCGAAAGAAGCGATGCGCTTACGTCTCGACCAATTTCTCGCCCGAGAGTTGCCGACGTTTTCGCGATCGCGCCTTCAGCAGCTGATTCGCCAACAATTGGTTACGCTAAATGGCTCTCCTGCCCGTCCGCGCGACCCCGTTCGGAGCGGCGATCGCATTGAAGTAAACGAACCGCCGCCAGAAAAGATCGACCATCAGCCGGAACCGATTCCGCTCGACGTTCTTTATGAAGATGAAGACCTGATTGTAATCAACAAACCATCAGGGTTGGTCGTTCATCCTGGCGCCGGTCAACGTGAACACACATTGGTCAATGCGTTGCTGCATCACTTTCCGAAGCTGTCCGGAATCGGCGGCAAAGAAAGACCGGGAATCGTTCACCGGCTGGACAAAGAAACGAGCGGTTGTCTGGTCGTCGCAAAAACCGACGTGGCGCATCGTGGATTGTCGGGGCAGTTCGCTGCGCGCACGATAGAGAAGATTTATCTCGCGCTCGTCGCGGGAAAGTTGCGGAAGAGCACGGGAACTGTTGAAGAGAAAATTGGACGTCATCCGGTAGATCGACAACGAATGTCGACTGCATCCAGACGCGGTCGCGCAGCGAAGACAGAATATCGCGTTCTGAGTTCGTCGAATGAGATGAGTCTGGTCGAATGCAGGTTGCACAGCGGCCGGACACATCAGGTGCGGGTGCACCTTCAGCATCTTGGCCATCCAGTTCTCGGCGACAAGATCTACGGCAAAAAGCAGGCAAAAGCTTTTCCGCGGCAAATGCTACACGCTTGGAAACTGGGCTTCCAACATCCGCGGACGGGCCAATGGAAGAATTTCGAGGCAACGCCACCGAATGATTTTGAAACGCGATTAAGTCGCTTCCACCGCAGTTTTCTTTTGCGCGCCAAGCATAACTAAAGCGGCCAGAACCGGCGCAATGATGAGGCCACGCATCCACGGCTCGGCGTGCCAGGGGAGACCAAAAAGCCGTTCGTCCCAAAATAGATAGTAAGAGAAAAGTGTGACCGAGAGGACGTTCCAGGCGTAGGCGCTCCGCCAGGCGGCGAGCGGCAAAATCCAAACGCAATACCAGGGGTGCAAAATCGGGCTAAGCACGAGCACGATTCCAAGCGCCCAAAGCATGCCTCGTTTCCAATTGCCAATGAACAGGAGTGAAACCGCAATCACGCAGACGATCAGGATCGGATAGTAATGAAAATTTCGCTGGTGCGGATTTGGCCAAACCGTTTCTTCAATCAACCACCAAAAGAGATCGTTGAGCCGGGAAAGCTGGGTGAATTGGCCTAACGATTCCCAGATTCGAGCCTTCGGAAAGCCGAATGGAAAACTCAAAAGCGTGGGGATAAACGCGGTCAGGGCCAAAAGAATCGCGCGCCAGCGCAATGCAACCGCACAAAGCAATAGGAGCGATGCCGCTACGAGGTTGAGCGAGATCGCAATTCCAAAAAGCAGCGCGACGAAGACTGCCCAAAGCCATTTCGTTTCGGATTCTTTTGCAGCTGTCGATCTAACCAGAGCGAGAATTCCACCGACCATCGCCAGAATCATGAGACTATCGAAATGGGCCGCGCCCGCGAAGCTGTAGACCACAAGCGGATTCCAGGCGTAGCAAGCCGCGTCGCGGTAGCGATCCTCACCTCCGATCAACCGCAGGAGCAAGGCGGCTGCTAAAAGGTCGGCAACGGCAAAGATGATTTTGTAGAACAGCGGCCGATCGGTTATACCGCTGAGAAATTTGAAGAGGAGCTCGGCCCCGGGCGGATTAACGGCGCGGAGTTCGGGATGATTAACTTTTGCGGCCTGAGGAAAATCATGGCGCAAATCATCTAGTTTCGAATCGGCCGGTGCGATTAAATAGGGATTGAATCCGGCTTGCTGAATTTTGCCTTCCCATTGGTAACGGAATAGCTCGTCGCTTGGGACGAGCGGCAGTGCGATCAATCGCAAGATTATTGCGACGCCCCAAAATAGGACGGCTTGTTTTCGCGGTGAGATGTCGATCCCAAAATTGGAAACTGCGGCGAGATAAGCTATGCCGCTGAGAAATGCGGACGCGACAAACTTTATCGGCATCGACTCAAGCGTCCAATCGTCGAAGAAATTAAGCGCGGCAAAAAGGATGAGCTCCAGACCCAGCGCAATTGCAAGGCGAAGCCAGCGCGCGTGTTTCATGTCTAGCGGACTGTGTCGGCGTGCATCGCTTCGACCGCCTGAACCGGCATTGCCGGTGGCACAAACGCGCCGCGTCGAGTGACTCGCTGCAAACCGGCCCGGTGCGCGGCAAGATCGACCACCTCCGCCACCCGCGACTTCAAAGCTCGCGCGCGCGAGGCAAGGAAAACAAGGAAGAGAGAATACGGAATGATCGACCAAAGATCGAGATGCGACGCGTGGAGCTGCCGGTAGATCAGCACACTGAGCGCGACCAGACTAATGATTACGGTCGTGGTGACGAGTCGGTTGCACAGCCGGACGCGGGTCAATCGCTTCGCGCCGGTGTGATCTTCCGTCACGGTTTGCAGAACGATGCTCCACCAGAAGTTTCCGTAAATCTGGATGTCCCATTCGTTCCAGCCGGTATCGACCGAGTAGCGCCAGCCTTGTTCCTCGAGCAATTGGAAAATCGCGCCGAGCAAATGGTGGCGATCTCGTCCCTCGTCGCTCCAAAAAACCCGGCGTCGCAATCCGCGACCCGATTTGGCGTCGGCCGGTAATTGTTCGTGCGCGCGAATGACGCTGCGCGGCGTGCGTTTGAAATGCAGCCAGGTGAAATAACGAGAAAATCCCCGCACCAGCGGTTGGAGAAAAGCCAGACACATCACGAGTAAGCGCGCCGGGACGGTGTCGAACCTTGGCTCGATGCGTGCACGCACCATGTAAGAAAGCGCCACGGTCAATGTGCCGCCAAACATCAGATACGGCACGATGCGCAGCGTCGGCAGAAAAATTCCAAGCCCAAAAAGGAAAAGCGTAAGCGCGAACCATTCGATGCTGCTGAGATACGCGGCCAGATCCGATTGCGGAGTGGCGTACATCGATTGGAAAAATCCTTCCCCGAAAACGCCATGATAAATGACCGGGCGATCGATGAACCAACTGAATCGCGGCGCGCCGTAAATTTGACCGCGCCATTTCGCGGTCCCGGTCGGGCCGAAGAAAATGAGGTGTTTGAAACGAAGAAGCGATTCGGCTTCGCCGTAACCTTCCTGCTGCTTCAAAAACGCGCGCAGGGTAAAGCGGCGATGATGCCAAACAATCGCGGTCGGACTGAAAGCGATGACGCAGCCGGATTGCTGCAGGCGCCAGCAAAAATCGACATCGTCGCCGGCCTTATGATATTCGGGATCGAAACCGCCAATCTGCTCGAACGCCCAACGGTAAAAGGCCATGTTACAACCCGGAATATGCTCGGCCACGGTATCGGTCAGCAAAACGTGACTCGGTCCACCGGGTGCGGCGGCCACGCACGCCTGAATCGCATTTTGCGCCGGCGGACTCACATTTGGTCCGCCGACTCCGGCGTAATCACCGCTCAAAAGCGTGCCTACTAAATAATAGAGCCAATCGGGATCGGCCATGCAGTCGGAATCGGTGTAGGCGAACACTTCGCCTTTAGCCGCGGCCGCCCCTGTGTTGCGGGCGTGGCTCAAACCGTGATTGCTCTGATCGATATAGCGAACGTTTGGAAATTGTGCGGCGATCTGCGCCGTGTTGTCAGTCGATCCGTCATCCACCAGGATGACTTCGTAATTTGGATAATTGAGTTTGCCTAACGAATCGAGACAGTCGTTCAACGTTCGCGCGCCGTTGTAAGAACAAACAATCACTGAAACCAACGGCGCTTTGGAGAGGGCGCGATGCGGCAGGGTCGAATTGTCCTGACCGAACTTGTCGCGCAACGAGGAGAAGACTTTTTTCGGTTCGCGCTCGCGCGTCACGATCCCGAAAGCCCAGTCCGTCACTTCGTTGCCGCCGGTAAACCATTCATCCGTCCAGGAAAACAAGATTGTTCCAGCCAATCCGCATTTGGCCACGCTCTCGATGTGCCAGCCGAGCATTTCCGCCTGCTCATCCTGCGAATGTCGGATCGTGTCCATGCCGAACTCGCCCAGAATGAGCGGACGCTCGCCGGTGAGATTTTGCAGGCGCAAAAGGTAACGTTCGAAATCGCGCTGATTATGGAGATAAACGTTAAAACAGAAAAAATCGACATTCTGCGGAAGCAAATATTCGGTCGGCGGATAGGTTGCGTAGGAATAAAGAACATCCGGGTCCGCCGCGCGTCCGATCCGAACAAGATGCTCAACAAACTCGGTCACGCGGCGCACACCGAGCCACCGCGCCATCGTGCTCGCGATCTCGTTACCGACCAAATAACCGAGCACGGCCGGGTTACCGACATATCTCTCGACGGTGTTGCGGACCATCCGCGCAATTTTATCGCGCACCTTTTTCTGGCGCAGAAATTCGATGTGCTTTTCCCAAGGCAGCGTAATCAAAACCCGGATCCCGGCCGCCAAACATTTTTCCAGGAACCAGTCCGGAGGCGCATGGTAAACCCGAACGGTATTGATACCGATCTCGCGCATCATGCGAAGATCGACATCGACCTGTTCGGGCCGGCCAAAAGTGTTCCCGTTTGCGTCCGGTTTGAGCGGCCCGTAGGTGGCCCCCTTGATGAAAAATTTCCGATCGCCTTCGAAAAAGAATTTCGAAACGGCGCGGACCCGCGAGTTTGCTGAATCTGTCATATCGAGCGAAGCGTTTCTCCAATAACTTTCGCAGTGCGCTCGATGTCATCCGGCGTGTGGGCCGTGGAAATGAAACCGGCTTCAAACTGGGACGGAGCGAAATAAACGCCGCGCCCTAAACAGGCGTGGAAAAACTTTGCAAACATTTTCAAATCGCTTCGCTTCGCATCCGCAAGATCGACAATCGGCCCGCGCGCAAAAAACAAACAAAACATCGAGCCGGTTCTGTGAAAGGTAATGTCGATTTTTGCGCCGGCGATCGCTTCGCGCGTGAGTCGCTCAAATTGCGCGCCGAGTTTTTCGAGGAGTTCCCAGCCATCGATCCGTTCGAGCTCACGCAGTTGCGCCAGTCCCGCCGCCATCGCCAGCGGATTTCCCGAAAGCGTCCCCGCCTGATAAACTGGTCCATCCGGTGAAAGTTGGTCCATGATTTCGGCGCGTCCTCCGAATGCGCCGACCGGCAAACCACCGCCCATCACTTTACCCAGCACCGTCAGATCGGCTTTGATGCCATAGATTTCCTGAGCGCCGCCGCGCCCGACACGAAAACCGGTCATCACTTCATCGAAAATCAGAAGCGCGCCGTATTTCGAACATTCCTCGCGCAAGATCGACAGAAAATTCTCTTTTGGAAAATAAAGCCCCGCGTTCGCGGGGATCGGCTCCAGGATGACCGCCGCGATTTGGTCTTTATTTTCGTTGAACGCTTTCCGGACAAGATCGACATCGTTGAACGGCAGAGAAATGGTGAGCTCGGCAAATGTTTTCGGAATTCCCGCGCTATTGGGCCGTCCATGAGTGAGCGCGCCACTGCCGGCCTTAACCAGAAGCGAATCGGCGTGGCCATGATAACAGCCATCGAATTTAATAATTTTGTCGCGTCCGGTGAATCCCCGGGCCAGGCGAACACAAGACATCGCCGCTTCGGTTCCGCTGTTGACCATTCGCACTTTCTCGATTGACGGCATCCATTGGCAGATCAGTTCAGCCAGTTCGACTTCGAACGGGTTCGGAATTCCGAAGCTCAGTCCGCGCGCAGCCGCGTCGCTCACCGCATCAACCACAACTTTCGGCGCGTGACCGAGAATCGCCGGGCCCCAGCTGCCGACGTAATCGACGTATTCTTTTCCATCGACGTCCCAAATTCTTGAGCCAGCAGCGCGCTCGACGAAGAAAGGTTCGCCGCCGACATTGGGAAACGCGCGCACCGGCGAATTGACGCCGCCGGGAATGTGATTCCGAGCGCGGGCAAAAAGCTGGGATGAGCGCGATGTCATTGAAAGGCCGAAAACGTCCAACGCTCAACGCTCAGCGCTCAACATTCAATTCAGAATCGCGTTCAGACTTGGAGGCGGGGGCGGGAATCGAACCCGCGAATAGCGGTTTTGCAGACCGCAGCCTTACCACTTGGCTACCCCGCCGTTAGCGGAAGTTGAGGGTAACGCGCGACTCAACAGTGTCAACGTCCCCAAGTGCAACGATTGTCGCATAGAGAAAGCACGCTGCCGGCTCCATCCCTGCCCCCGCCTTAAAATTGCGACCGGTCCTTGTCGGCGCGCGATCCAGATGTCCGATTTAAGCTAAGGGCGCAATTGACCTCGTTACTGGCGGAACTGGCGCAGCTTGAATGATCGAGTCGAGTTTGTTCAAGTCGACCGGTTTAACCAAGTGATGGGAGAAACCAACATCGTAACTTCGGCGGATGTCTTCTTCCATTCCGTAGCCGGACAAGGCGATGCCACAAACTTCACCTTTCGC
>Ga0209802_1003270_pt1 | contig 10915 bp, 11 predicted proteins | sample GraSoiAngelo_129_FD_185886 | JGI IMG/M metagenome (GOLD analysis project Ga0209802, IMG submission 185886) | Grasslands soil microbial communities from the Angelo Coastal Reserve, California, USA - 14_0927_12_40cm (SPAdes) (version 2) | ecosystem: Environmental > Terrestrial > Soil > Grasslands ... | reverse complement strand
CGGCCCCCGACAGACCCGTAAACCAGACCACGAAGCCCTTGCTCATGCTTCGCTTCCCAGCAAACCCCATCGCCGCCTGACGAGGCGGTCGAGGTCGCTGAACAGCGAATCGATCGCGATGCCGATGACGAAGATCACGATCATGATCGCGAGCAGCTGTTGCATATCCAAAAGCTTCCCTGCCGACTGAAGCAGCTGGCCGATCGATGTTTGATTGGCCGCGGCGACGAGGAGCTCAGCCGACATCAGGCTGCGCCAGGCAAACGCCCATCCCTGCTTCAGGCCACCCACGAACGCAGGCAGGGCCGCTGGGATGATGACGTGGCGGTACAGCCGTAGGCCGTCGGCTCCCATCGCCCGGCCGACCCGGATGAGCAGTGGGTGCACATGGTCGATGCCGCTCAACAGCCCAGCCGCGATCGCGGGCGCCGCACCCATTACAACGACGAAAGTGATTGCGCTTTCGCTTCGCTGCAGCAGCAGGATCGCAAACGGCAGCCACGCGATTGAAGGCATCGACTGCAGGCCGACCAGGAGCGACCCCACCGATCGGCGTGCCAGCTCGATGCGCGCGATGAGAATCGCTACGACGATCGCAGCCGCCGCGGCGATCGCATAGCCGAGGGCGGCACGACGGAGCGTCACGCCCATCCCAGCGTAGAAGTCGAGATGAGAGAGGTCGCTGGCAAGCCGATTGAGGACGGGCCAGGGGCCAGGCAACGCCGATTGCGGTCTCCAGCCGGACCAAACCACGAGCTGCCAGACGATCAGTGTCAACAGGATCGCGCCGACCTTCGGCCACAACCCAGACCACGTTCGCTCGATCGATTTTCGAACCGGATGCGGTGGGGGCGGCGCCACTTCGGGCAGGTCGAGCTGCGATGCGAGCTCAGCCATAGGTGACCTCGCGCTTGAGGCGGTCGGTGATGCGACCCGCGATCACAGCCAGCTCAGGCGAGTCGAGGCTCCGCGGGCGAGGCAGATCGACATGCACCTCGTGCGCGACTCGACCAGGCCGGCTGGAGAACACCATCACCCGGTCGCCAAGACGCACGGCCTCGCGCGCGTTGTGGGTGACGAAGAGGATGGTGAGATGACTCTCTCTCCAGATGCGCAACAGCTCTTCGTGAAGGAGGTCGCGGCTGATCGCGTCCAGCGCGCCGAAGGGCTCGTCCATGAGGAGAACGTCGGCATCCTGGGCGAGAGCCCTCGCCAACGCCACGCGCTGCTTCATGCCGCCCGAGAGCTCGTGCGGCCTCCGCTTCTCGAATCCCGCCATGTGCACGCGACCGAGCAGCTCGGATGCAAGCTTGTGCCGAGCTGATGCCGGAGCGCCGCGCAGTTCGAGGGCCAGCTCGACGTTACCTGCGGCGGTGAGCCAGGGGAGCAGGGCTGATTCCTGGAAGATCAACGCCACCCGTCCATGCACGTGAGCACGTCCGGCCGACGGACGATCCAGACCGGCGAGTACATTCAGCAGCGTCGTCTTTCCTGAGCCAGACGCTCCGACCACGCAAACGAACTCGCCGCGCTTGACCTCGAAGGTCGTGCCGTCGAGAGCCAGCAACACCTGGTCGCCGTGCAGAAAAGCAACTGACAGCCGCTCGACGCTGAGCGCGTGCTTTTCGGAGAGCGCGAGAAGGTTGCTCACGACGATTTCGGGCTCCAGTGCAGTCCACATTCCTTGATCTCGCCCTGCTCCCACCACCAGCGGCCCGCCCTCTCGTCCTCGCCCTGAGCCGTCGCCCGCGTGCAGGGCGTGCAGCCGATCGAGGTGAAGCCGGATTCGTACAGGCTGTGATAGGGCACGTCGTTGGCGCGGATGTAATCCCACACCTGGGCCTTCGACCACGAGGCGAGCGGCGCGACCTTGCTGATGCCGCCGTGCTCGCGGTCGACGGTCACTGTCTGAACGTGCGCGCGGGTGGCCGATTGCTCCCGACGAAGCCCGGTGATCCAGGCGTCGTACCCGCGCAGCGCCAGCTCGAGCGGACGGGACTTCCTCACATCGCAGCACCGTCGCCTCAGGTCCGGCGATCGATAAAACAGATTGGTGCCGTGGGTCTCGACCATGTCCCTCACCTCGGCCGGATCAGGCTGCAGCACATCGATCGAAATCTGGTATCGGTCCCGAACGCGGTCGATCATGTCGTGTGTTTCCTGAGGCAGCCTGCCTGTGTCGAGCGTCAGGACGCGAAAGTCGGGTTGGATCTTCGAGACCATGTCGATGATCACCGACGACTCCGCCTGGAAGCTCGCGACGACGGCGACGCGGGGGAACGTCTCGTAGGTCCAGCGGAGCACGTCCTCGGGCCTTTCATCAACCTGCAGCTCGTCCTGGGCCAGGGCGCTCATGCGGTCTGCTCGGGTCGCAGGCCATCGAAACCGACCCGCTCGACCCAGTTGCCGAAGCCCTCGCCAGGCTCGTGTCGCGTGCGGAACTCGACGAAGAGGGGTCGCAGCAGAGACGAGATCTGGGCGATCGGTACATTGGGCGCAAACACGCGGTTGAGCCGCGTGCCGTCGAAATCGCCGCCCAGCATCACGTCGTACTTGCCAAGCGTGGTGCCGACGAATCCGACGTCGCCAAGATAGGGCCGCGAGCATCCGTTGGGGCAGCCGCTCATGCGAAAGCTGATGCGTTCCTCGGCCAGGCCAAGCTCGTCGAGCAGGGCGGTCAGCTGGCGCACGAGGCTCGGCAGGGCACGCTCTGCTTCGGCAACCGCCAGCCCGCAGGTCGGGATCGCGGGGCAGGCCATCGCATAGCGGATGGCGCGGGGGATCGATTCGACCGGCGCGATGCCGTACTCGGCCATCAAAGCCTCGACGCGCGCCTTCTGAGAGGGCTCGAGACCCGCGAGGATCACGTTCTGCTGGGCGGTCAGCCGGACCTCGGGCCTGAGCTCTTCGACGATGGTGCGCAGCCCCGAACGAGACCGCACGCCGTCCACGTCGGCGATGCGCCCGTTCTCGATGTAGATGCCGAGATACAGCTTGCCGTCGCCCTGCTCGTGCCAGCCGAGGTGATCGTCCACGGGCTTCCACGCGAGCGACTCCGGCGGCTGCAGCTCGAACCCGACTCGCTTGGCGACCTCGTCGCGAAACCAATCGAGCCCGCGGTCGGCGATCGTGTACTTGAGGCGCGCGTGCCGGCGGTTGGATCGGTCGCCATAGTCGCGTTGCACGGCGACGACCTCCCGAGCGAGCTCCACTATCTGCTCCGGTTTGACGAACGCAAGCGGCACGGCGACGGCCACGAACGTCTCTGGTTTGTTGTGCGTGCGGCCCAGCCCACCACCGACCAGGACGTTGAAGCCGCGCAGCGACCCGTCCGCTCCCCTCATGGCGACGATGCCGAGGTCGTGCGCGTAGACGTCGACGCAGTTGTCGCCCTCGAGCGCGATCGTGGTCTTGAACTTCCTCGGCAGGTACTGCTCGCGATAAAGCGGCTCGACCTCGGGCTCGGACGTCTTCACGACCTCGCCGTCGAGCCAGATCTCGTGGTAGGCCGCGGTTCGCGGCGTCAGCTCCTTCACCATGGCGGAGATCGACTGCTGCACCTGCGCATGGAACTCATCATCGAGTGGCTCGGGGCAGCACATGATGTTGCGCTCGACGTCGCCGCAGCCGCCAAGCGTGGTCAGCAGGGCATCGTTGATGGCGCGGATCGATTTCTTGATGTCGCCCTTGAGCACGCCGTGAAGCTGGAAGTCCTGTCGGGTCGTCACGCGCAGGGTGTTGTTGGCCCACCGCCGGCTGATCTCGTCGTGCGCGATGTATGCATCTGGCGATACGACGCCTCCCGGGATGCGCGTCCGGATCATGAGCTGGTGGTGCTTGTCCAGGCCCCGCGCGCGGGCCTCCTTGCGGCGGTCGCGATCATCCTGCTGGTAGATCCCGTGGAACTTGAGCAGCTGCTCGGAGTCGTCACCGAAGGCAGGCGTGTCTTCCAGCAGCTCCTCTTTGATCAGCCCACGAAGGTGGTTGCTCGCCGCCTTGACGGACTCGTTCCTCGAGAAGCCTTCGAGGGATGTGCTGTCGGACAGATTGGCCAATTGGATGCGCCTCCGCTGATGTGGGATACCGAACGTTTTGCGATGTAGCGGCGCCTCACGGCTCCGCCGTTGGGGCCTGACGGACCCCGGTCAGGGCGTTCGGTCAGCTACAGAAGCAGCTGGCGCAGCGAACGTAGTCAATGGCACGCCGCCGGGTGAGCGGGGCCAAAGAAGCAATGGCTGGACTACGCATCGCCCAAACAGGGTACGAAAAAATCGGCTCCGATGCTGCGATCCGGTCGCAAAAAGAACGAGCCGGGCACGATGCCCGGCTCACCTGGAATGGTCCCCACACGGTGGGGAGGCTAGGGCTGAGCGTCGGGGTTCGACATCGCGAACCACCGGCCCGACGGGAAGATCCCGACGAAGACGATCGGGTCTTTGCACGGCCGCGGCAGGTCCACCGTAGCGGTGATGTGCGAATTGCCCCCAGGAACGCTGGCATCGAAACGCCCGGTAGAGACGTTGACGACGCCGTCCGGGGTCAGGCAGCTCACCGTGGCTTCGAAGCCGGCTATCGGGTTGATTCCACCAATTGAAGGAATCACCAGACCCTTTACGGTCACGTCGACCGCGCCCTGCTGGCTGACGGTGCCGGTACCCGACGTGATCGCCCACGGCACTCCGCCGCCGGGAATGCCGCGAACGACCATTCCCCCAACCGAGATGGCCGTCATCGACGAGAAGTCGGTGAGGTTGCCCTTTTCATCGGCGAACGTGGGAATTGCGCCCGCTCCGATCAGGCCCGCGACGCAGAGCGCGGTGATGACAACTCTTCCGAATATCCGCATGGCGAAACTCCTCCGCAAACAGGCTGATTACGTCCTGAGGGAGTTACGGGCCGAGGTTACTTGTTGTGGGAGGGCCTCCACTCGGGCGGCGAGCCGAGCCGCGGCTCGAGGATCTTCACGATCTCGCCCTTGGCGGGGAACCGATCGAGGCGAGCCTTGCTGAAGACTTCCTCACCGTCAACGTGGACCTCGAAACGGCCTCGGCTTCCAGTCTTCAGCTCGAGGCCGCTCAGGACCGGCGCCCATCTGTCGAGCAGCTCCTCAGCCAGGCTCACGGCCTGGGGTAGGTAGTCTCAAGGGACGCAGAACTCGATCGTGATCTTCGGTTTGGCGCTGTTCATGTTGTGGCTTTAACCTGTTCGTACACTTCCCGGCAAGGAGCTATTCCCGGATGAGCAAGAAGGGGCAACAAGCCGTCCTGGTGGTGCAGTGCGCATGCGGCATCCTCATGCGCGGGACGGTCGAAGAGCTGGTGCCGATCGTGCAGACGCACGCTCGCGAATCCCACAACATGCAGGTCACGCGGGAGGACGTGCTCTCGAGGGCGCGACCAGAAGCCTGACGACACAGCCGTGGGGAACCGAAGGGCCCGTCCAGGCCGAGGTGTTCGTGGTGCGCCTGCGCGGGGACCAGCTGGAGCTCACAGGGCCGTGCGGTCCTGATGCCTGGTACATCGAGTCACACGACGAGGACGACCCGATGGAGATCGTCAAGCGCCTTTCGACCAACCTCATGGGCCCTCCATTGCTGGTCCACTCGACCTCGTGGCGTCGCGGTCAGGGCGGGGTGCTGCTGAGCTTTCTCGTCGTCATCGGCGACGACCAGGCCGCCGACCTTGCAGGTGTCCCGATCATCCGCGCGGAGCTGGCCCGGAACTCCGCGACCGAAGCTGCGAAGGGGGTCTCTTCGAACCAGGTCGTCGAGCACGCGTTGAGGCACATGGCCTGGCTCGCCCAGGATGACGCCGCGGTCAGGGCAACGCTCTCACCGGCGTGGGTGGCGGCGCTGTCGGGCTACGTGCCGGAGCCGTTCCGCCACCTCACCTCTGAGTAAAAAGAGGCCGGCTTTTGGCCGGCCTCCGAAACGCTCAGCTCTAATGGGGACCCGAACCCACGAGCTGCCGCATACATGACCCCCGTGGTCCCTCGGGTCCGAGCACCGAAAACTGGCTCGGTCCCGGCCGGGAATCGATCACACCCCCGACCTCCGAGTCTAGGCCCGCGGGCGCCAGAAATCACGCCACAATCCGAGGCCGCCGCCGGCCTATTTGCTTTCTTTACCAGCCTTTGCTGATGACCGCCACTCCGCGCGGGCCGAGGTGGATCAGGCCGCGGTGCACCTCGGTGCCGTCGACGAGATTGATGCCCGGGTCGGCCACCGGCACTTCCACCTGCACGTCGCGGTGATTCAGCAGGAACAGCAGGGAGCTGCGGGGACCCGACCGGCGCACCGCCGACACGCCAGGCGGCGCTTCCAGGACCGGCTTGACGCCGGCTTCGGCGGCGGCGGCGGCGAGAATTCGCCCCATCGCCGCACGATCCGGCCGAGTCGCGATGTAGATCGCCCGGCCCTCGCCAAACCGGTGGCTGGTAACCGCCGGGCGAGCGTCCAGAGTCGAGCCGACGAAGTGCGCGAGCACCTCGGCGCCGGCCGGGACGACGAGCTCACTCCAGATATCGCCCTGTGACTGAGCGCCGTCGGCGAACCTGATCTTGACTTTCTCACCATCGGAGAGCGGAAACCAATCGACCACCTCCAGGCCGAGGAGCTGGCGGAACGGCTCGGGATAGCCGCCCAGGCGGATGTGCTCGAAGGGGTCGACGATGCCGCTGAAGAAGGACATCACCAGGGTTCCGCCCCGCTCGACGAAAGTGGTCAGGTTGGCGGCCGCCTCGTCGCTGACCAGGTAAAGGCTCGGCGCGAGCACCAGCTGGTAACCGGACAGGTCGTCAGACGGCCGCGCAAAGTCCGCGACCAGGTTGCCATCGAACAGATGGCGGTAGTACGACTCCAGCTGGTCGACGTGGCGGACGCGAATCGAAGGTTTCGACGGCAGCTCGAGGGCCCACCACGACTCCCAGTCGTGGAGTACCGCCACGTCCGCGCTCACGCGGGTCCCGCAGACCGCGTCCAGGCCACCGAGCTCCTTTCCGAGCTTGACGACCTCGTGCCACGTGGGCGAGTGCTCGGGTGGGCCATGCGGGACCATCGCGCTGTGGAATTTTTCGGCGCCCGCGCGCGACTGGCGCCACTGGAAGAACATCACGCCATCCGCTCCGCGCGACAACGCCTGGTAGCTCCATAGACGCATCTGCCCCGGCGCCTTCGCGACGTTTACGTCGCGCCAGTTCACACGGTTGCTCGTCTGCTCCATGAGGATCCACGGCCGGCCGCGTCCGAGCGAGCGCATGAGGTCGCCCGCCATCGCAGCGCGCATACCCGCGTCGGGATCGGCCGGGTCCTGATACACGTCGTCGCTGACCACGTCCTCGTGCTCTGCCCACTTCCAGTAGTCGAGTGGCTTGAAGAACCGCATGAAGTTGGTCGTAATTGGGACGCCGGGGCTGTGTTCGGTGAGGATGGCGTGCTCTATGTCGTAGCACTCGAGCAGCGCATCTGAAGAGAAGCGCATGAAGTCGAGCTGCTGGCTTGGGTTCGGCCAGGTCGGCGTGCGCCGGGGCGGGAGGATCTCCTCCCAGTCGGAATAGCGCTGGGACCAGAAGTCCGTGCCCCAGGCTCGGTTCAGCGCTTCGAGCTCGCCGTAGCGCTCCTGCAGCCAGGCGCGAAAAGCCGCAGCCGAGACATCGCAGTAACACGCCGGTACGTGGCAGCCGAACTCGTTGCCGACGTGCCACATCGCGAGCGCGGGATGGGCTGCATAGCGCTTCGCCAGCGCCTCGACGAGATGCTGTGCCGCGAAGCGGTAGATGGGGCTGCTGGGGCAGTAGTGCTGACGAGCCCCGTGCGAGAGGCGCACACCGTCGGCGAGCACCGGCAGCATATCCGGATGCTTGTGCGACAGCCATGGCGGAGGCGATGCGGTCGCGGTCGCGAGGTCGACACGCACTCCGCCCTCGTGGAGCATATCCATGATCCGGTCGAGCCAATCGAAGTCATACCTCGCCGCTTCCGGCTCGAGGCGGGACCACGCGAATATGCCAAGCGAGACAAGGTTGACCCCGGCCTCCCGCATGAGCCGGACGTCCTCCTCCCACACCGACTCGGGCCACTGGTCGGGGTTGTAGTCCCCGCCGTAGGCGATGTGCGGCAGCCGGTCACCGAGCAGGGAGGGGCTCAGCCTTTTGTGGATCCGAGAGTGAGGCCGGCGACGAACTGGCGCTGCAGGAGGATGTAGACGATGATCGGCGGGAGGCAGGCAAGCAGCGCTCCCGCGGCGATCAGGTTGTAGTTGATCAGGAACTCTCCCTGGAGGTTGTTGAGCGCGCTCGTGATCGGCCGCTTGTTGCCATGGCTCAGGAGGACCAACGCCCAGAAGAAGTCGTTGTACATGAACGTGAACAGAAGCGTCGCCATCGCTGCGAGCGCCGGCCGGCATAGCGGCAGGATCACGCTCCACCAGATGCGGAACACGTTGGCGCCGTCCACGAGTGCCGACTCGGTTATCTCCTTCGTGATCGTCTTCATGTAGTTGGCCAGCACGAACGTCGCGAACCCGGTCTGGAAAACGACGTGGATGAGGATGATTCCGATGTACTGGTCGTAGAGCAGGTTGTTGTCGCTGAAGATGGCGAACGAGAAGTTCCCGATGTCGATCGACCCCAGCATCGCGATCGGCGTGTTCAAGTAAATCCAGTAGAGCGGCACGATGATGACCTGCGGCGGCAGCAGATTGCCGGCCGTGAAAAGCATGAGCACGATGAGATTGAACCGCCAGCTGAACTGCGTGCAGCAGAACGCGACCATCGACGCCAGAAGGAGGGTGAAGATGACACCGGGGATGACGATGACCAGGGTGTTGAGGTAGTAGTAGGGGATCTCGGCCTGAGTCCAGACGGTCTGATAGTTGATGAAGCTCAACCCGTTGGCGGGCCATGACAGGTAGCCGTGCAGGACCGTGTCGCCGTATGGACGCAAGGATGCGAAGACCGCCCAGAACAGGGGGAACAGCCACAGCGCGACCATCGCGATCAGGAACGCATGGAGGATGACGCGGGCGGGCTTGATGCGCCGGCTCGCCTTGCGCACCGCGATCCGAGGAGCGGTGATTGCGATCGTGCTCATGCGAGCGTCCTCATCACACGCGACAGGAAGGCGACGATCGGCACCAGAGAGATGAGAAGGAGGATGACGGCGATCGCGGAGCCGAACCCGACGAGGCTCGCCTCGCTGATGCTGTTGTTGTAGATCAGGATCGAAAGCAGCTCGAGGCCGTTCTTGCCCTGGTTGATGATGAAGGCGATGTCAAAGGCTCGCAGCGCCTCGATGGCGGTGACCACGACGATGATGACGTTGATCGGTGCCATGACCGGCAGGACCACACTGAAGAACGTTCGAACTTCGGTAGCGCCGTCGACCTTGGCTGCCTCGCGCAGCGAAGGGTCAACGCTCTTCAAGCCGGCGAGATACAGAATCATGATGTAGCCGATGTGCCGCCAGCTGGCGGCGACCAGGATCGAGAACAGGTTGATCCGAGGGTTGCCCAGCCAGTCGATCAGGTTGCTCGACTTGGCGGTCCCGAGAACATTGTTGATGAACCCGTCGGTGGGGGCGAACTGCAGGTCCCAGATGAACCCGACCACCACGAGCGAAAGCACCACCGGCAGGAACAACACGCTCTGGTAGATACGAGTGCCGCGCATCTCTCGGTCGAGCAGAACCGCGAAGAACATGCCCAGCGGCGTGGCGATGAAGGTGAGCCAGGCAAGCCAGATGAGGTTGTGCGTGAAGGCGGGCCAGAACAGCGTGTAGCCGGAGAACAGGAACTGGTAGTTCTTGAAGCCGACGAAGTTCTTGCCGGTGATCGGTCCGATGTTCTGCCAGTTGGTGAACGAAAGCCCCACCGATGCCAGCGTCGGGCCCCAGATCAACAGCAGGTCGAGGGCCAGAGGTACCCCGACCATGAGGGCGATGAGGATCTTGTCGTGGCGGGTCAGAAGCGTGTAGCGGCGCTTGCGTCGGGTAACGAGTGCCCCCGCCTCGGGCTTTTTCTTCGCCCGGGCGGGGGCTAGGCTCGTCGTGGTGTTGGCCACGTCTCAGATCATATGTCCGCTTTTACTCCGGGGGCAGCGAGTCCCAGAACGCTTGCATCTGGCCCTGGAGGCCCGTGGTGTCGCCGCTTGGATTGGAGAGGAATTTCAGGAGGAAGCCCTGCATACCGTTCGGGCCTGAGAAGTCGGGCCGCGAGTCGCGGTCGAAGTACTGCGTGATGCGCTGCGCGCCGCTGACGATCTGAACGGCTTTCTTGGTCAGCGCCGGATACTGGCTCGTGTCGGCGTCACTCGCGGTAGGGATGGATCCCGGCGCGCTCTTCCAGTAGAGCACCTGTGTCGAGCCCTTCGACACGAATTCCATGAACGCCTTGGCCTGGCCGAGGTCGGCGTTGAGCGTTGGCGATTTCTTGGTCAGCATGTAGACGTCGATCGGCGCGTCGAGCGCCTTCTCAGCGTCGTACTGAGTTCCGAGGTTGGGGAACGGGAAGAAGTCGAGCTGGTCGACGTCGGCCGAGCTGCCGCTCGCCTTGAACTCGTCTGAAACGAACAGGCCGAGCAGGTACATGCCGGCCTGCTTGCGAAGGAGCTGGTCGGCCCCTTGCTCCCACGTGAGTCCGGCGAATGCTGGTGAGTAGTACTTGGTGATCTCGCTCCATTTCTTGTAGACGGCCGTCACTTTCGAGTCCGTCCACTTCTGCTTGCCGGTCAGCAGCTGGGTGTGGAAGTCATAGCCGTTGAGCCGCAGGTTGAGGATGTCGAACGTTCCCTGCGCGGGCCAGCCGTCCTTGTCGGCGAACGCGATGGGGATGAGCCCGTCGCCCTTCATCTTTTCGCAGAGGGCTTTGAAAGCGTCCCAGTCGGCGGGGATGCTGTAGCCGTGCTGCGCCCAGACGTCCTT
>Ga0209802_1003268_pt1 | contig 10917 bp, 9 predicted proteins | sample GraSoiAngelo_129_FD_185886 | JGI IMG/M metagenome (GOLD analysis project Ga0209802, IMG submission 185886) | Grasslands soil microbial communities from the Angelo Coastal Reserve, California, USA - 14_0927_12_40cm (SPAdes) (version 2) | ecosystem: Environmental > Terrestrial > Soil > Grasslands ... | reverse complement strand
TAGTCGGCGGGCTCGCGGCCGAGCAAGAGGTCGCGAACACACCCGCCCACCAGATAAGCCTGATGGCCAGCGGCGCGCAGGTCGCGGCAGATTCGCTCGGCTAGCTCACGCGGTTGCATGGTCAGATTATGAGGCACCGCGCCAGCCCGGGCAAAGCAGGTTGTGAGCACGGACCAGGGATTAAGAAGTGGTGGTCGGGGTGGAGGGTTTACGACTCCTCTCGGTTTTTTGCTTTCTTGGTTTCCGCCTTAAGTCGTTCGGAGCACTAAGCACGTGATGTCGTCGTGCTGACGCGTAGCTCCGGCGAAGCGCTCCACCGCTGCCATCAATTCATCCAGTGTTGCTGCCGCGCTCGGCACGAACGTTTCACCGGCACTTTGGCTGGTCATTCCGGAGGCGCTCTTGCCGCGTGCGCTCGCTACGCCCAGGCCGCCAGGCGAGGCCCGCAGCAGCTCGAGGAGGAGTCCCTCGCCAAACTCCTGCCCATCCTCGTTTATCGCTTCAATCACGCCGTCGGTGAAGATCACCAGCAGATCGCCAGGGGCTAGCGTGACGCTGCCGGACTCGTATGCCGCCTCAGGCTCGATCCCCAAGGGCAGGCCGCCGGCCTCGAGCCGCTCGAAGCTCCCTGAGGCGTGGCGCAGCACGGGGGGATTGTGCCCGGCGTTGATGTAGGTGAGCGCGCGGGTAGCAGGGTCGAGCTCGGCCAGCAGTGCAGTGGTAAACCGCCCGCCTTGCAGACTGTGACCGCAGGAATAGCGGTTGAGTCCGGCCACCAGTTCAGCGAGCGAATTGGGTAGCGCGGCCAAGGCCCGCAGGCTGGCTTGAAACGTAGCCATCAGCAAAGCTGCGGGAACGCCCTTGCCAGCGACATCGGCCACAACCAGCAGCAAGCGGCTCGCGCCGAGAGAAGCGGCATCGGAGGCGCGGTCGTGCCCCCCCAGGTTTCCGGGGCGGAGGAAGGCGTCATAATAGTCACCGGCAACAGTGTTGGCCGGCCGGGTGGCAAAGGCAATATCCACACCCGGTACGACGGGCGGTGCTTCCGGCACGAGCCATTGCTGGATCTCGCGCGCAATTACCAAATCACGTTTCATCGTGACGCGGTCGGCCAGCTCCAGAACAAGCAACAGGAACAGCGTAAGTGTACCGAGGATGCCAAAATCCCTCCGCACATTCATCCCGGAGAAGAACAGCATCGCGATCGCCAGCAGAAGAAGCACCCGCCGCGCCGGAGAGAGTTTCAAGATCAATGCCCAGAACAGTGCCCGGGCAATGTAGAAGGGCCGCTGCCACTGCGTGGCGCGGTTCACCGCCTCCCAGTCCACGTCCTGTGAGTAGAAACCGTAACTGGCGCGCGCCTCGGACTTGAACTGCGTCCAGAGATCCTCAAGCTGCAGGCCCTCCGTCACGCGCTGCCAAAAGTCGCGCATGCGTCTGCCGAGCCGATCCAGTGTTTCGCTGGCTGACATGGCGCTGAGATTATAGGTCAAAGTGTGGAAGACAGGTCCATCACGGCCAGTGATATCTCTCTACTCGCTCTCGTCGCTGCGCAGCGAGCCCCCGAACTGGACCTTCGAGAAGCCGAAGCGGTCGCGCAAGCGGTCGGTGGCGCGGGTCAGGCGCTCGAGTTTCTCGCGGCGGCTCCCATCGAGCAAATCGAGCTGCTTGGCGCCGTGGCTCAGCGAAGAAAGTTCAACGCCGACCAGCCGTATCTTTCGCCGCTGATCCCAGTGCTGGGCAAACAACTGCTGGATTGTGCCCAGGATCGCCGCGTCCAGATCGGTAGGCTCGGCCAGCGTCTTCGAGCGCGTAGTGGTGTGAAAGCCAGCGTAACGAATTGTGAGGGTAAGTGTGCGCGCATCCAGGCCGGCATCGCGCAGCCGTTTGGCAGCCTTCTGGCAGAGGTGGCTCAGGGTGGCCGCAAGTGCGGCGCGGTCGTCGGTGTCGTAACCGAAAGTATGATTGTTCGAGATCGACTTCGGCTCGGCGTCGACAAGAAACTCGTATGAGTCTTCGCCGCGCGCCTTGCGATACAACGCTGTGCCCCACTGGCCGAAGACTTCTTCGAGCTTCTCCTGCGACACCTGCGCCAATTGCCGCACGGTCTCAATACCAAGCGATTTGAGCGCCGCTTCGGTGACTTTGCCAATGCCCGGAATCTTGCGCACACCGAGCCCGCCCAGAAAAGCAGCTTCGCTCCCCGCCGGGACCCAAAGCAGGCCACGCGGCTTGGCTTGGTCGGAGGCCACCTTGGCCACCAAGCGAGTCCGCGCCAGACCCGCCGAGCAGGGTAGGTGCGTGGTCTCCCAAGTCTCGCGCAGCAGCTCATGTGCAGCAGCCAGCGGCGGGCCATGAAGGCGCTGGGTCCCGGCCAGGTTCAGATAGGCTTCATCAATCGAGACCATCTCCACCACGGGCGAATACTTTGCCAGGAGAGCCGCGATGCGGTCGCTCCATTCCGCGTAGAGATCGTGGTGGCCGTCCAGAAATACGGCGTGCGGGCACAGGCGCCCCGCGGTGCGCAGCGGCATCGCCGAATGAATGCCATACCGCCGGGCCTCGTAACTCGCCGCCGATACCACGCCGCGCTGATCCGGCTGCCCTCCCACCACCACGGGCCGGCCGCGCAGTTCCGGATGCGCCAGCAGCTCAACAGAGACGAAGAAGGCGTCCATGTCTACGTGCAAAATGGAGCAAGAGGAATCAAAGGACGTAGAGGAAACATGGGCTGCCGGGGCTGCCACCGGCGCACTTCCAGTGGCGTTGTGTTTCGCGCGAAAGCGGGCTAGCTTCGGCATGGAGGGCTCTCGCCGATAAGATACACCCGCGCCTTCAAATGGCGCACCTACCAGATGTAGGGCCACGGATTGCCCCGCGTTGGGGGCCGCTGAATCGTGCGCACGGCATGGAGGGCCACGGCATGCCGTGCCCTGCACACTACAATTTTTCGGCGGCAATGACGCGCGGGATACCAGCCAGATCGTTGGTGACGCCCACATTTGTCCAGGCGTATGAATCGAACAGCGGGCGCACGCGGTCAAGCGCGTTGTAGCCTATCTCCAGCACTAGGGTTCCACCGCTGCCGAGCAATTTGTCGGCTTGACCGATTAAAAGGGCGTAAATCTCGCAGCCCTGCTCGCCGGCAAACAACGCCTGCGCGGGTTCGTGTTCGCGAACTTCACGAGGCAACAGCCCCGCTTCGCTCCGGCCCACGTAGGGCGGATTGCTCACGATGAGGTGGAAGCGGGGCAACATTGCGGGCGGGTGGAGGGGCACGGCGTGCCGTGCCCCTACGTTGGTGGAGGGCGGGAGTTCGCTCCGGCCTTTGGAAAGCGGCGGCAAGCGGCCGCTTTCCAAAGCTCCAAGCAGGTTGCACTGCACGAACTGGATGCGGTGGGCGACGCCGTTGCGGACAGCGTTGCGCCGCGCCACGGCCAATGCCGCCGATGATATGTCTGTGGCGACAACGACAGCCTCGGGCAGCTCGTGCGCCAGCGCCACAGCCAGGCAGCCCGAGCCGGTGCCCACATCGGCGATGCGCAGCCCTGCGCCGTGCATTGTCGCGTCTAACGCTGCGCGTGTGCCGTTTCGAGAACCTTCGGCGCGGTCCTCGGTCATGCCCGCCCAGCTACTGTCCCGGCCCTGTCCCAGTCGGGCAAGCGCCACTTCAATGACGTGCTCGGTCTCTGGTCGCGGGATCAGCACATCGGGAGTGACTTCAAACTCCAGCCCCCAGAATTCCTGCCGCCCGGTCAGATACTGCGTGGGCACGCCGGCAATGCGACGCGCGACCAGATGCAGATAGCGCTCGACTTTACCCGGGTCGAGAACGTCCTCATGGCGGGAGTAGAGCCAAGCACGCTCGCAACCCAGTACGTCCATCAGCAACAGCTCGGCGGCGAGCGTATGCGATGGCACGCGCCCCTCGCGCAGCCGGTTCATGCCTTCTTTTAATGCCGTGCGGACATCCATCGCACGTGGCTTGTGACTGGCGCTGGAGGGTTCGTAAGACACAGGGAATCCGGCTTAAGCTTCCACCAGTTCCTGCTTGAGCCGTTCGGCCTCGTAGTGCGTCACCAGGGCGTCCACAAACGGGTCGAGCTTGCCGTCCATCACATCGGTGAGCTGGTGCAGCGTCAGGCCGATGCGGTGATCGGTAACGCGGTTTTGGGGAAAATTGTAGGTGCGAATTTTCTCCGAGCGGTCGCCGGACTTGATCTGCCCGCGGCGCTCCGCGGCAATCTGCTGGTGCTGTTTCTCCTGCTCCATCTCATAGAGCCGCGCGCGGAGCACGCGCATGGCCTTCGCCTTGTTCTTGATCTGGGACTTCTCATCTTGCTGGGAAACCACCAGGCCGGTGGGCAGGTGCGTTATCCGCACGGCTGAGTAGGTGGTGTTCACCGATTGCCCGCCGGGACCTGAGGAGCAGAACGTGTCGATGCGGATGTCCTTGGGATCGATCTTGATGTCGATTTCATCCGCCTCGGGGAGTACGGCGACCGTCGCCGCCGAGGTGTGGATGCGGCCCTGCTGCTCGGTGGCCGGCACGCGCTGGACGCGGTGCGGGCCGCTTTCATACTTGAGTTTGGAGTAGACCTTCTGCCCCTGGATGGAAGCCACCACTTCTTTTAGGCCGCCCAGCGAGGACGGAGAGCTTTCCAGCACCTCGACGCGCCAGCCCTGCGATTCGGCATAGCGTGAATACATGCGGAAGAGTTCTGCGGCAAACAACGCCGCTTCGTCGCCGCCGGTGCCGGCGCGGATTTCGAGGATGACGTTTTTCTCGTCGTTCGGGTCCCTAGGCAGCAGCAGCCGCTTCAACTCGCGCTCCACGACCTCTTTGCGCGCGAGGAGCTGCCGCTCTTCCTCGTGAGCCAGTTGCTTCATCTCGGCGTCTTCGGCCTCGATCAGCATTTGTTGGGCGCCGCGCAGGTGTTTTTCGATCTGCTTCCACTCGCGGTACTTCTCCACGACCTCGGATAGCTCCCCATGCGTTCGTGCGAGCTTCTGGTAGCGTGCCGAATCGGCCAACACTTCGGGCGAAGAAAGCTGCTGGGTCAGCTCGTCGTAGCGCGACTCGATCTGCTCGAGTTTTTCAAACAGCGTTAAGGCAGCCATGTTTCACCCAATGACAGAAGTAGAGAATCGAAAGTTAAGAGTCAACAGCAGCAGACAACCATTGCGGTGGCCCAAGCGGGACCCGAAGGGAAGTCGCTAATAAAATCCAGCGAACATCAGACCTACACCTGAGAATAGAATAGCGCCAAAGCAAGGGCGAGTCAAATTAACGATGGCAGGTCCCAGTGCTACCGCAAACCTCGCGTGTCCTCCCACGTTTCCCTTTGAAAAGAGAATTTACACAAGAGAAGTTACGCTACCATGGCAGGTCCCAGTGCTACCGCAAACCTCGCGTGTCCTCCCACGTTTACTCGTCAGTGTTATTGTACGGAGAGATTGCTTATAGACTTAGGCTGGGGAACATGCTCTACACATTCGTAATGGACTACAAAGGCGGGATTTACATCTCTCAGGTTCGGGAAAAGTCACCCCGCCGTGCGCTAAGAAAATGGGCGGAGCAGCTTGATATAAGTCCGATTAGGGGCATGGGACCGAAAGCCAAAGCACAACTGATCACTGATCTCGGACAGCCTGACAACGCGCCTACGCCGATAACAGGCGTCCTCAACGCTTGGTGCGCTTCCTCTCTAACATAATTCAGACAGACGAAGATCCTGTGGGCTAGCAATTTGAGTGCGAACCATTCCTCGCGGCGTTATCAACTGCTTCCCGTTGCTGCATCGTTCCGCCCTGTACTAGGATAGCAGCTCAACGCATGAGCGAAGTCGCCACACCCTCGCTCCAGTCATCGGTGTCGCCAGGCTCTAGCGCCTCGACCGATTCCGGGATGCTCTGGGATTTCTGGTATCCGGCGGTTCGCAGCCGCCAGATCCGCGGCCGCGCGCTTTCCACGGCAATGCTGCTCGAACTGCCCCTGGTGCTGGGCCGTGACGCGCAAGGCCGGGCCTTCGCCCTGCGCGATAGTTGTCCGCATCGCGGGATGCCGCTCTCGTTCGGCCACTTTGACGGCATAACGCTCGAGTGCTGCTACCACGGCTGGCAGTTTGATGCGCACACCGGCCGGTGTACGGCGATTCCCTCCTTGAGCGGCGACTCCAGGCTAAGGGTCGAGCGCATCTTCGCGGGACACTTTCCCTGCGAGGAGCGCGACGGCTACGTTTGGGTCTACATGCCCGGCCCGGCCGCTCGCTCCGGCCCAACCGAGCCTATGCCGCCTGCGCCACAGTTGCCCACCTTCAGCGAGCGCTACCGCCTGACGCACCTCTGGGCTGAGCTGCCCTGCCACGTGGACCACGGGATCATCGGACTGATGGACCCTGCGCACGGGCCCTTCGTGCATCAATCTTGGTGGTGGCGGAGCCGGCACAGCATCCGCGAGAAAGAAAAAAAGTTTGAGCCAATCGCAAACGGCTTCCGCATGAGCGCGCACGCTCCTTCGGCTAACAGCGCGCCTTATAAGCTGCTGCGCATCTATGGCGAACCCATCAACACGACCATCGACTTCGCGCTACCCAACATGCGCTTTGAGCAGATCCGCTGTGGGCCGTACTGGTTTTCAAGCCGGGCCACAGTTACTCCTATCCGCCGCGATCTCTGCCGCATCGATTTCGTCGCCGCGTGGAACATCTTCCGCTGGGTGCCGTTTGCGGTGTCGATCTTTCGCGCCTTCGCGCGCAGATTCCTGCGCCAGGACCAGCAGACCATGGAAAAGCAGGCCCTCGGCCTCGCACACAGCCCCAATCTGATGCTGATTGACGACGCCGACCGGCCGGCAAAGTGGTATTTCCAGTTGAAAGCGGCGCACCTGGAATCCAAACGCACCGGCGCGCCCATGCGGCACCCGCTCGATGGGCCGGTCACACTCCGCTGGCGCAGCTAGAAAATTTGGATGCGGCTCCGTGTGGGACAGGCATTCTTGCCTGTCCCGCGTTCCTATCGCTGAACGGAATCCAGCTTTGGCTCAAACGCCCGGTGGATGAGGTACAACACACAAGATGTAGCGACACCAACAGGAATCGCCACCCAGAGTCCTCTTTGGAAGACCTCCATAGGGCCACCTAAAAACAACAGAAGCAACATTACGCCCCAGCGGCTTAGCTGCGCTTCCCGCCTCCCGGCTGCCTGTCCGAGCAATGCAAGAGTCCAGACGGTCAGCGGCGCGAGCGCCGCTCCGGTGAGAACCCACTGCCAGAAGCGTTCCCAGTTGAGGATGGCAGTCAGCCTTCTCAGAACAAGGGCGAAAAGCAGTGTCATGAACGCCCCGAAAACAAGACTCAGGAAGTATGAGCCCACGAACCCGAAAGCACCCTTAAGACTGGGAGTCCAGTGGGTGGGTTCCCATCCGCCTGGTAGCCAGACGCCGACGGACATAAACAAGCAGCCGCAGACCCAGGCCGCAAGATAGTAGGCCAGACTTCCACGTCGGGTCATATTGGGCGAAAAGCAAGGCTTGGGGCCATACCAGCTAGATGCGCCGCTGGATGTGGGGGAAGTCCAGCCAGACCTTGACGCCGCAGAAGTGCGAGCCCTCCGTGCAAATTGGCGTCGTGATATTGGCGCGGAGGTAGCAAGGCGGGCCCAAGTAGTGCGCCAGCTCCGGCTGCACCGCGCGGACTTGCTCGATCTCTTCCATCGAAGCCCGGTAGATTTCCTCCTGGGCGTTAAAGCAGGTGCGCATGGTCCACTTGTGCATCAGGTGGAGCAGCGAGCCGGATTCCACCAAGCGGATGGCTTTGGAGTTGGGCAACAGGTAGAGCGCAAACTCGCGCGGGACGCCGCGGTCGAGCAGCGCGTTTTTCGCCGCCCAAGCGTCAACCATGGCGCGGTTAAGAACTTCGCGGGCGCGGGGGTTGTCGGCAATGAGCATCGGCGTGATGAAATCAGGCTCGCGCGTGTCGGTCAGAACCAACAAGGGCCGCGAGCCAGGCACCATGCGGTGGCGCTGATCTTGGCTGTCGGCGGTATGGCTGATTTTCTTGCCGAAGGTGTAATTGGCATGTTGCAGGGCGCGCATCATCGGCGCGTGCACACCGACGTTGAGCGTCTGCAGCCGATAAACATTGCGCGCGGGATTCAGCAGCCGGTCGATGGCTTCGGCGTCCGAGCAAGCCGACTCGGGTACTCCCACGACTGCGCGGTAGGCTTCGGCCACCACGCGCGGCGCATGCGGGGAAAAATCCACCAGCTTCGATGTGCGGCCTGCGAGCCGCGCATCAAAATCGCGCGCAAACGCCTCGCCATCTTTTTCTGCGGTTTCCGTTCGTGGCCCTTGCAAAGTGTCGCGCCACTCCGGCAGCTCGTCCATCGGCTCGTTGTCGAAGCGGTCGAAGAACTGTGGGTCCACCTCACGCACTCGCGCGACCATCTCGCCGATCACCTGCCGCGCTTCGGTCGGAGTATCCGACGCCGCCTGTATCCGCCACAGCCGGTGCAGCACGATACCCGAGAGGGTGTGCACCATGGTCGTGAACGCCGCCACCGGCAGGACGTATCGTGCCACCTCGATGGCGCGCTTTTCAGCCTGGCGCTCGACTCTTTGCGCTCGCTTGGGGTGCGACATCGAGCTCAGGTGCCAGATGTCGGCCAAGATCGCGCGCGCATCGTCCTGCAGCAGTGCGGTCAACTCGCGGTAGTACTTCCAGGCGCGGGCCAGCGCAGCCTCGTAGATGGCGCGCTCTTCCGGCCCGAAGTTCTCCCCAGCCGGGGGAACGTAAGCCTGGGCCCGGTCCAAGCGCACGTAGCGCTGGCTTTGCTGCTCGGAATTGTAAAAGGGGTGCGCGTGCAGGAACGACCAAACCAGTTGCCGGCTGACGTTTTCCAGCCCAAATTCAAAGTGCGCGTGCTGGTAAACCGTGTGATGGCCGCCGTAAAACGTCGCCGCGCCGATCGTCAGCCTTTGCTTATCTGTGATCTCCTCTGGACCGATGATCCGCGGGGAGTAGCAGGTGCGTGCGGCAGCGATGGCGGAATCATAAGGACGGGAGAAGAAATTACGCAAGGTGACGCGCGGCGGCGCCGTTTCAATCTGGGGGTCCTGCGGCGCGTCCGTGGATGCGGAAGGTTGCGTGGCCATTTCCCACGGCATTCTACACCGCAGTGCGAGAGCTGCGCCAACGACGCGTGCCAACATACGCGCGGGCTGCGCGCAACCCTATCCAGGGTCCCGCTGGCGATTTCTCGCCCAGCTGCTGGGGCTTATTTCTTGAGGGCTTTCTGGGCGGCGGCCTTCTCGCTCGCAGCCTTTGCGTCGGCGTATTTGCGCTGGAAGCGCTCGACCCGGCCGGCGGTATCTATCAGTTTCTGTTTGCCGGTAAAAAACGGGTGACAATTCGAGCAGATCTCAACGTTGATGCGGTCGCCCTTGATGGTCGAGCGCGTTTTGAAGGTATGGGCGCAGGCGCAGTGCACCAGCACTTCGTGGTAGTCGGGATGAATCCCAGGCTTCATTGTTGTTGCTCCCTTTCGCCGTGGCCGGTCTGCACGACTGTGTAACGCGAGCCGCCGCGTGAGCTCGACTGCGGGCTTTGACGTCGGCGAGCCGCCCATCGGCGGGTCTCCAGACCTACAGTCGCGTCGCTAGGCCACGGCGCAATCACCAATGATATGCGAACTCTCTCTGCTTGCCAAGTCGGGCCTGCACGCTCTTGTTTTCTGCCAAGCTACAAGCTAAGTGGCAAGGGCAGGGTGGGACTGAACCAAACAGAACCTCAGGGCTAAACCTCTGCAGGTCTCCTGCGGCAAGGAATCACTCAGAGAGATTCCTCGCCTCGACACACAAGCTCGTGGCCCGGAATGACAGGCGGGCGCATGCGGAGCCTGAAGCAAGCGCGACCCGGATCTCTTGTGAGACGGCTTCCAGGTTTCTTCTTGTCAGCGGGCGGCCCCAGGTATAGCGTTTCGGGGATGCGCGTCGAGGTTGCTTTCGAGCTCGACGAAGCGAGCGAGAAGCTCGAGATACCCTGGGAGAGCTCTAACCCCGATATTCGCTACTTCGACCTGCGCGAGGATACAAAATTGATTGAACGGCTGGAGGTGGCACGCCAGCATCCGCCGCTGCGCAATTTTCTGACCGCAATGAACAGTGCGGATTCGCTCTTCGCCACGGCTCGCTGCAAAACCTGGCTCACACAGCAGGACCCGGGCTCAGGGGCCGCATCGGGCGCCGCCACGGCTCCCGGGACAAGTATGGAGCCCTGCCAGTTTGCCTCTCAAGTGGACCTGGTCTTCACACCCGAGCAATTCAACTTCAATCGCAGCCAATATGCCGAGCTAACCGGACGCCTGGTCGAGCTTCTGACGCGGGAATCTGCGCCCGATGCGCTCCGCGTCGCCCTGCGCGCTCGAGCGTGCCATTTCCGGGCGCCTAGCCGATGGGGTTTTTGCCTGGCAGTTTTCCTGTACGCCCGCGGCGCGACGCCCGAACAAGCTGAAGTGCGCTGGGGACTCGGGCTCGTCCGCATCCAGCAGGCGTTGCTGTTTACCTCCCGCATCCTCCGCCAGAAAATCGCGCGGACATCGTGAAGAATCCTTAAGAACCGAGCAGCCAGCTAACTTACGTTCTACTGGACTGGGTGACCTTGCTCCCGGAACGGGCCGAATTCGGCTCCTGGGCTTGTCATTTTAGGGGAGCTTCTAGGTTCTTACGGGACGATTGAACTGAGGCAGGGGCGATCAGTAAATCGCACTCAGGAGACGAACGCGCAGCCCACACGCATCTTCATGCCCTCGCGCTGAAGATAAACGCGTTGCAGGCTAACGCGAACCGGAGGAAGAATCGGCACGTGCAGGACGGCGTGGAAGGAAGCTGGCATCTCCTCGGGGGAGTCGGCCTGCAAG
>Ga0209802_1003265_pt1 | contig 10920 bp, 15 predicted proteins | sample GraSoiAngelo_129_FD_185886 | JGI IMG/M metagenome (GOLD analysis project Ga0209802, IMG submission 185886) | Grasslands soil microbial communities from the Angelo Coastal Reserve, California, USA - 14_0927_12_40cm (SPAdes) (version 2) | ecosystem: Environmental > Terrestrial > Soil > Grasslands ... | reverse complement strand
AGCTCAGACTGTTTTCGGTCGAGCGAAGTTGGCGGCCACGAAACTGGCTACGGCCAGCACCGCGAAAAGTATCGCGTGCTTGTAGTGCGGGCCGGAAGTTGTTGACGCCAGGATCTGCAGCACGCCCAGCGCGTAGAGCGCAGCGATGACCAGGAAAATGATGCCGACTACCCCCAGGCCGATCGCGGTCGTGTTCGATTTCATCACAGGTTGAAGCGTAACAAAGCCAGGCTTACGAGCCCGGCGGCGACGCAGTAGACGCCATAGGGGTCGAGGCGGCCTGAGCGGAAATAGCGCAGGAGGAATCTCGCGCTCGCATAGGCCGCGAGGCCTGAGAGGATCGCCGCGGCCACGTACTCGCCTACGGGCACGCCGCTGCTGAGGAGCTGAGGTACCTCGACCATGCCCGCGGCCAGGATCACGGGCGTCGCGAGCAGGAACGAAAAGCGCGCCGCTTCCTGATGCCGCAGGCCTGCCAGCAAACCGCCTCCGATGGTGACTCCAGAGCGGGAGATGCCGGGCAGAAAGGCGAGGGCCTGGCATGCGCCGATCACGGCGGCCGCGCGAAAGGAGATGCGCTCTGCCTCCGCGAAGCTCTGCTCCTGCTCGGCGCGAGGCTTGGAATCAAGCGCGGCGCGACGTTCGGCACGCCGCCTGAGCAGCTCAAAGCCAAGCAGCAGAAAACCGTTGACGACCAGGAATCCGGCGGCGACGTACGGGCTTGCGAAAAGCGACTTGATGCGGGTTTCAAAAAAGACGCCGAGCACACCGGCTGGGATCGTGCCCGCCAGGAGCAACATGGCGAGCCGCTCAGCCGGCGTCGTGATGCTGCCGCGCAGCGCCGCTGCGAAGAAGCCGCGGATGATCGCGATCCATTGGTCTCGATAGAGCACCAGCAGCGCGCCGGCCGTGCCCAGATGGAGCAGCACCAGGAAGGGCACGAACGTTGGGTCTGATTGCTTGAAGCTCCAGTGCAGCAGGCTCGGGATGATCACCGAATGGCCGAGTGACGAGACCGGGAACAGCTCGGTGGCGCCCTGAAGCAGGCCCATGAACAGCGCCTGCGCGAACGTCACCTAGGAGAGATCTTCTCCAGCGCTTCCGCGAGCAGCCGGCGCGACTCATCGAACTCGCGATGTACGGCCGCGTCCTCAGCCCGCTCCAAGATCGCGACGACTTCCTCCCACCGCTCCGGGTTGCGCTCGAACAGGGCCGCCCGGACTTGCCCGATCGTCTGCGAGGCGAAAAGCAAGCCGCCGCCGGGGTTGTCCACGATCTCGCCCGCCACCTCCAGCTGGCGGCGCGCCCACGGGATCACCGCGTCGCCCGGGTGTGTCTCCAGCCTTTTCGGCCGCAGGACTTCCATGCGAGGACTATTGTCGGGCAAGCCCGGTCAGCGCCTCGCCGGTGAGGCGGTAAACCGTCCACTCGGAATTGGGGCGCGCCCCCAGGCTCTCGTAGAAGCCGATCGCGTCGCGGTTCCAGTCCAGCACCGCCCACTCCAGCCGCCCACACCCTCGCTCGACGGCGAGCCGGGCCAGGTGCGCCAGCAGCATGCGGCCTATCCCGAGGCCGCGATGCTCTGGAAGCACGAACAGGTCCTCGAGATATATCCCAGGCCGGCCCAGGAACGTCGAGAAGTTGTGAAAGAACAAGGCGAATCCCAACGCGACTCCATCCTCCTCCGCCAGGACGACCTCGGCATAGGGCCTTTCCCCAAACAGGCCGGCGGCCAGCAGCTCCTCGGTCATCTCGACGTGGTCCTCGAGCTTTTCGTAGCGCGCCAGCCCGCGGATGAGCTCGGCGATCACCGGCACGTCGTCCCTGGTGGCAGCGCGGAGGCGGACAGTCATTTCGGGCGGTCTCGAAGTCGATAGACGAAGCGCATCGCTCCGTGAGTCTCGGAGAAGCTCGCGATCTTGTTGTCGACGAGACCGGCAGCCAGGCCGGCGTCAATCAGGTCCGTCTCGCGAAGCAAGCCGCGGCCCCCCTTGGGCCTCACGACCCAGATGGCGCCATTCGGCTCGATCCATTTCTTGACCTCGTCGAGGCGGCGAAGGTCGTCAGACGTGGAGGCGCTCATGAAGACGAGGTCGCACTTAGAGCGCGGCTTACCAACGACGATGTCGGACGTCCGCTCGCGCAGTTGCTTCATGAACGCCGGATCGTCCAGGTTGACCAACGCGACCTTCGAGCCCGGCTTCACGCCCAGCTTGTCCAGCAGCGGTCGCGTCGAAACCAGATCAGCGTTCGGGCGCTTCTTGACCATCGGTGCCGCCGCCGCGTATCGCGCCGTAAACGATCACGCCAACCAGCCAGCCTGCATACACGCCCCCGACCGCGAGCACGATCACCGGGACCGCGCTGTCGACCCTGCTCGTCAGCAGGATGCCGAGGCCGATGAAACCCAGCAGCACGACCGCGCCGGCGAGGATTCCGATCACGGCACCGGCCAGGTTGGCGGGTCTCAGACCTCTATCACCTGCAGGTCGGTCACCGCCCCGTCGACGGTGCCGGAGTAGAGGTGGTTGAACATGAACCTCGTCTTGGGATGGCGGTGCTTGAGCGCGGTCGCCGCGTCAAAGCTCATGTGGCTGAAGACGTCGCCCGGACCGGTCGCCTCGACGATCGCCACGTCCGCGCCATCTACGAGAGCATCCAGCGGCGCGGTCGGCTCGGTGTCCCCGGAATAGGCCAGGACGCGTCCGTTGATGTGGATCCGGTAGCCGTTGGAGCCGCTGCTGCCATGATCGAGCTTGATCGTCTCGTACTCGTATCCGGCTACGGTGCCGGACTGTTCAGCTGTGCTGTAGGTCACGTTGAACTTGGGCCGCATCACTTTCGTCCAGTCCTGTCCCCAGCTGACCTCCCACAGCGCCTCGAGCCTTTCCTCGACGCCGTCAGGTCCGATGAACGTCAGCGGGCGCTGGTCGATGAAGACGCGATGAAGCACGAACGGCGGCAGGCCCAGCGTGTGGTCGCCATGGAAGTGAGTCAGGAAAACGGCGTCGATCGCGCCCGGATCCACCCCGACACGCTTCATGTGCGGAAGGAGGGGCGCGCCGCCATCGAGAAGGAGGCGTCCGTTGACCACCACCGCGCCGTTGTAGCGGTCGGTGGAGAACGCCGCTCCTGTACCGAGGAAGGCCAGCTTTAGGCGATGGTCACCGTCGGGTTCAGGTAGACGTCCTGAATCGCGTTTAGTAACTCGACTCCCTCCTTCATCGGGCGCTGGAACGATTTTCTGCCGCTGATCAACCCCATTCCGCCCGCGCGCTTGTTGATGACCGCGGTGCGGACGGCTTCTTTCAGGTCGCTCTCCCCGTGAGACTCTCCGCCGGAGTTGATGAGTCCGGCGCGGCCCATGTAGCAGTTGATCACCTGGTAGCGGCAGAGGTCGATCGGATGGTCGGTGGCGAGCTTGTCGTACATCCCCGGCGCTGTCTTGCCGAAGCCGATGACCTCGAACCCGCGGTTGGTGTCGGCCAGCTTCTGCTTGATGATGTCCGCCTCGATCGTCACGCCAAGGTGGTTGGCCTGGCCTGTCAGGTCGGCCGCGGTCTCGTAGTTGACTCCGTCCTTCTTGAAGCTGGAGTTGCGCAGGTAGCACCACAGGACGGTGGCCATGCCGAGCTCATGGGCGGCGTGGAAAGCGACCGCGATCTCCTGCAGCTGTCGATCCGACTCAGGTGAGCCGAAGTAGACGGTGGCGCCAAGCGCGACCGCGCCCAGCTCCCACGCTTCTTTGACGGTACCGAAGAGAACCTGGTCGTACTTCGTTGGATAGGTAAGGAGCTCGTTGTGGTTGATCTTGCAGATGAACGGAATCCGGTGCGCATAGCGGCGCGCCACCGAGCCCAGAACGCCAAACGTCGACGCCACCGCGTTACAGCTGCCCTCGATCGCCAGCTCGACGATCTTCTCGCCATCGAAGTAAATCGGGTTGGGGGCGAACGAAGAGCCGGCCGTGTGCTCAATCCCCTGGTCGACGGGAAGGATCGAAAGGTAGCCCGTGCCGGCCAGGCGGCCGTGCTCGAACAGCGACTGCAGGCTTCGGAGCACCCGCGTCGGCCGGTCGCTGTCCTTCCAGACCCTGTCCACGAAGTCGTGACCGGGGAGGTGCAGCAGCGACGCCGGCACCGTGTTGCACTTGTGTCCCAGGAGGTCCGCGGCGTCCGGGCCCAGGATCTCCTCCAACTTCCCCAGCGAGCCTTTGGTGACTGTTGCCATCAGTTCCTCTTACACATTTGGTTAGTCCGACAAGCGCTTTCGCGCAGGTTTCACTTATACGCTTGCGTCACTCTATAGTGCAGCCTCATGACCGAGCGCGCTAGCGAACTCCTGAGCGAGCTCGCGGACCGCCTCTCGGCGGACTCCCGCGACAGCGGCAAGGTGGTCGCGGAATCGGTCCGGACGCTCGAGCCTGAGCTGCTCCGGATGCAGAAGGACGGCGCCTCGATCGACGACCTGGTCCGTACCTCCGTCGGCTTCCTGGAAATCCTCTTCCGTTCGCTCCGCGCCGATTCGCGCGTGCCCTGGCAGCAGTACTACACGCTGGCCCGCGAAGCCTCGCGCCGGTACGCGGAAAAGGGCATTCCACTGGAGTCGGTCATGGAAGGCCTCGCCGTCTTCCGCCGATCGGTGATCGCACGGGTCATGGAAGAGATGGCCGGCAACGAACACGCCGACGAGGTCCTGCTGCTGGCACAGAGCCGGCTGGGCGACGTCGTCGAGCACCTCAACTCGAGCTTCATCCGCGGCTACCTCGACTACACCGAGGCGCGTCACCGCGCCAGCCAGAGCGAGCTGCATGGGCTGTATCAGATCGCGAGCGCGCTCGGACGATCGCTGGACCGGGCCGAGATCGCCGAGGTTGGCCTCCGCGAGACATTGAAGGTGTTGCGCCTGCAGGCGGGAGCCGTCTGGACGCGCGAGGGGGCGCGGCTGACGCTGGCCAAGACGGTCGGCCTTCAGACCGGCGAGGAGGAGGAGTTCGAATCGGGGCGGTTGGGGGCGCGCGTGCGCGTGGTCGAGATCGCGTCGGGGCAGGCCGAGTCGCGCGTCGACCGCATCACCGGCGAGTGGAGCGCGATCCGCGCGGAGCTGCGGACAAAAGGAATGCTCCTCGGCGCCATGACGGTGGCCACGCGACTACCCCGAACATTCGAGCCCAGCGACCTCGAGTTCGTCGCCGCCGTCGCCGACCAGATCGCGGTGGCGTTGGATCGCGCGCGCCAGCACACGAAGGAGGCGCGGACCGACTACCTCACAGGGCTCGCCAACCGGCCCGAGTTCGAGCGAGCGATCGACAGGGCGGTTGCGGCATCGCAGCGCCACAAGCGGCGGCTGGCGCTGATGATGATCGACCTCGACAACCTCAAGGAGATCAACGACTCGCACGGCCATCACATCGGCGACGAGGCGATACGAGTCCTGGCTTCAGAGCTGCAACGAGCAGTTCGAGCAACGGACACATGCGGGCGCCTGGGAGGCGACGAGTTCGGGGTCGCGATGCCCGATGCCGACGAGCGCCACGCCAACGAGGTCGGCGCACGCGTGCGCGCATCGCTCGAAGATCTCAACCGCAACGCGAAGACGCCGGTGCCGGTGGAGTTCAGCATTGGCGTGGTCGCCTGGCGGCCTGGGATGGACTGGCAGGCGATGTACCTGGTCGCCGACAAGGCGCTATACGTCGACAAGCGACGCCGGCACGCACACCGCAAGAAGGTGAGCTCCAGCCGCGCGCAGGGCGCTTCTGGCTAACCGCGCTGCAATGACCGATGCGCGCCCCGACGAGGGGGTCGTGCTCGGTCCCGAATTCTTCGCTCGCGACACCGTCACCGTCGCTCGCGACGTGCTGGGCAAGCTCCTGGTCCGCGAGGTCGGCGGTGTGAGGTTATGGGGCAGGCTCGTCGAGGTCGAGGCTTATCTCGGACCGGATGACCTCGCGGCGCATTCCGTGGGCGGGCGGCGCACCCCGCGCACGGAGGTCATGTATGGGCCGCCGGGCCGAGCCTACGTGTATCTCACCTACGGAATGCACCACTGCCTCAACTTCGTTACCCGATCCGAGGGTCTGCCGCAAGCCGTGCTCGTGCGCGCCATCGAACCGGGACCTGGTGTGGGCCGGGCAGCCGGCCCCGGCCTCGTTTGCAGCGCGCTCGACATCGACCGGCGTTTGAACGGCGTCCAGCTGGTGCCGCCAGACCTCTATGTCGTCGACGACCACGGGCCACGGCGACGAATCCATGTCACGCCACGGATCGGGGTCCAGAATTCAGGCGAGTGGGCGGCCCGGCCCCTGCGATTCTGCTGGGATTCGCCCTACCTCTCGCGCAAGCTCAAGAAGATGTAAGGGAGCCTACGGCCAGTGCGGGGTCGAGGGCTCGCCGCGTTTCAACTCCGCCCAGTCCGCTCGCAATGGCGCGAAAACGTCCGCCACCGTGCATCCCTCCGGACCCGCCACCGCCTCGTGCGGCACGTGGCTCGGGATCACGTACGTATCGCCAGGGTGGAGGACTCGCTTGTCGGACCCGATCCGAAAGTCGAGGGTCCCTTTGATCACGAATCCCAGCTGCTCGTTTTCGTGATGGTGCTCGGGCAGCTTGGCGTTGGGCTCGAGGTCTACGACCGCCATCGTCATGCGCTCGCCGTTCACGGCGCGCGCGGCGATGCCGTCGCGAATCAGGTGCGGACGTATGTTGCGGATCGCCTCGAAGACTTTCATTCGATAACGCGGTCGATGATCGTCGCGGTGCCAAGCCCGCCGCCGCAGCACATGGTCTCGAGACCATAGCGAAGGTCGCGGCGCTCGAGCTCGTAGAGCAGGCGGTTCATGAGGATCGCACCGGAGGCGCCCAGCGGGTGCCCGACCGCGATCGCCCCGCCGTTGACGTTGGTCTTGTCCAGGTCCGCGCCGGTTTCCTTCTGCCATGCGAGCACGACGGACGCGAAAGCCTCGTTGACCTCGAACAGGTCGATGCTCTTCAGGTCGAGGCCGGCCCGCTTCAACACCGCAGCCGTGCCGGGGATCGGGCCCTCAAGCATCAGCACGGGGTCGGTGCCGACGACGGCTTGCGCGCGGATGCGCGCCCGCGGCCGGAGGCCAAGCTCCTTGGCCTTGTCGAGTGACATCAGGAGGACGGCGGCCGCTCCGTCGGAGATCTGGCTGGAGTTGCCCGCCGTGATCGAATGCTCGGGATTGAACGCAGGCTGCAAAGCGGCGGTCGCCTCATAGCTCGCGTTCGCGCGGATGCCCTCGTCCTTGCTGAAGAGCTGGGTGTGTCCGTTGCCCTCGACGGGCAGGTTCACCGGCATGATCTGCGAGGTGAAGTAGCCCTTCTCGGTGGCCGCCTGCGCGAGCTTGTGACTGCGCACTCCGAACTCGTCCATGTGCTGCCTCGAGATTCCGTACTTGCGCGCCATCAGCTCGGCGGAGATTCCCTGCGGCACGAGGTCGTAGAGCTCCATGAGCTCGGGCGGGAACGGCGTTCCTGGCGACACGGCGTTGGATCCCATCGGCACGCGGCTCATCGACTCCACACCGCCCGCGACCGTGATGTCGCAGACGCCCGACTGGATGAGATTGGCCGCGAAATGCACCGCCTGCTGGCTCGAGCCGCACTGACGGTCGACAGTGGTCGCGGGGGTGGTGACGGGGAAGCCTGCGGTGAGCCATGCGCTGCGCGCGACGTTCAACGATTGCTCGCCGACCTGGCTCACGCAGCCGAAGACGACGTCCTCGACAAGCTCCGGCTTGATGCCCGCGCGGCCGACGATCTCTTTCAACACGAGCGAAGCGAGAACGACGGGGTGGGTGTCCTTGAGCTTTCCGTTGCGACGACCGATTGGCGTTCGCACCGCCTCGACGATCACGACTTCCCGCATGTTCAACGCCTCCTTACAGCCCTGGTGTCGTCGATTCTACGATCGCGCACTAATGCGCACTTGAAATGGTGTCAAGCCCCTAAAAATTTGCCTGGCTCCCGGATTTTTTTATCTGTTGACGCGCTCTTAGGCCCCTGTTAACTTTCGCGTCGCCCCAAGCGGCTGAGTACGGTAAACCTGAGGATACCGAACGTCGAGTAGGTGGAAGGTGCGGCGCAAGCCGTGGCTGGAAAGCGAAAAACGCATAGGGGACTTCAGGGTAAACAGGAAGGTCTCTTGGGGCATCTCTTTTCCACAGAGGATGCACACCCGCTCCTCAATTCGAAAATCCCCACTTCTGCGCTTCCGCGCACGCTTTGTCCACAGCATCGCCGTCCACATTCGCGTGCTCGCTCATGAGCCTTTCCAGCCCGTCGGACAGGCGCGCCACCGGCACTGGATCTTCGTAGTGCAGCCAGTGGTACGCGACCGGCTCTGACCACGGAATTCCCTTGGCGGCGTAGAGGCCGCGATGGCTGTCGAGGACGATGAGCTCGACCTGTCGGAGGAGGCTCGGGTCACCGGTGGTGAGTCGCTCGAAGTCCTGCGCGGCCATCCAGGCAAGGAGGCGCTGGAGGCGCTGCTCAGGCCTCAATTAGGGGCTTGGGCGGCCAGCTCGAACACGCTCGCCTTGAGCGCACAAATGAAAGGAAGGTTGCGGTACAGCTCGCGATAGTCGAGGCCGTAGCCGACGACGTAGTCGTTGGGGATCTGGAAGCCGACGTAGCGGACGGGCACGTCGGCCAGCCGCCGGCCGGGGCGGTTCAGCAGGGTCACGACCTCGATGGAGGCTGGGCCCCGCTCGCGCAGCTTCGAGAGCACGTAGTCGAGGGTCAGGCCGGTGTTGACGATGTCTTCGACGAGCAGCACGTGGCGGTCCTTGATCGGGTAATCGATGTCGCGCGCGATTCGGACGCGTTCATGGGGCTGCGCGCCGGCGAACCGCCTCAGATCAAGGTAGTCGATGACGAACGGGACCTTGATCTGGCGCGCGAGGTCGGCGAGAAAGAACGTCACACCCTTGAGCACGCCGACGAGAACGATGGAGCTCCCGCGATATTCGCGCGAGATCTTTCGCGCCAGGGCTCGCACGCGGGTCTCGAGCTCGACCGGTGAGATGAGGATGCTGCCGATGTCCTCCTTGCGCAGGTGCTGCACCTCGAGCGCGCCGTAGCCAGCCTTCGTCAGCAGCTGCTGATAGTCCTTGCGGTACAGCAGCCGCACGTTGACGTCCGGGTAGATCTCCCGCAGCATCCGCAGCTTGCGGTTCTTCGGGGTCACGAGCGCCTGCTTCATCGTGGTCAGCTCGACGTACAGGTCGTGCTCCGGTAGATAGAAGTCGGGCGTGAACATCTCCGACACTTTCGTGCCGTCCCAGGAGATCGGGAATGAGACGGGCTCATAGACCCAGCGGATCCGGTAGTAATCGAGGAACCGCGCGAACTCCTGCTCCGACGGATGCGCGAACTCGATCCTTGAATGCGCCGGCCCGGATCGCCTGACAAGGCGCGACCGCTGCCTGACTGGGCGGCGCCATTTTTGCGGGACGGAGAGCTGGGGAGACGACGCCAAGGAAACGCCGAGATTGTACTCTCACCGAACTGGGGGCCTTTATGAGCACACCGGCGCAACGGATGGTCGCCGAGCAGCTACTGCCCAACGGCGTCACCGATCCGCGCGTAATCCAGGTCATGTCGCAGGTCCCGCGCGAGGAGTTCCTCGCCGGCCGGCTGCGCCGTCACGCATACGAGAATCGCGCGCTGGCCATCGATTGCGGCCAGACCATCTCGCAGCCGCTGGTCGTCGCGCTGATGACGCAAGCACTCGCGCCGAAACCGGAAGACAACGCGCTCGAGGTGGGCACGGGGTCGGGCTACCAGGCCGCGGTCTTGAGCCGGCTCGTGCGCAACCTCGTGACCCTCGAGCTCGAGCCCGCCCTTGCCGAGCACGCATCGGAGGTGTTGAAGAGACTCGGCTACGACAACGTCGAGGTGGCGGTGGCGGACGGCACGCTTGGCTGGCCGGCACGTGCGCCCTACGACGTCATCCTGGTCGCGGCCGCCTCACCCGACGTGCCGCCCGCGCTCATCGATCAGCTGGCGGACGGAGGCCGACTTGTGATCCCGCTCGGACACGCCACGGATGAGCACCAGGACCTGCGCCTCTACGAACGGCACGGAGACACGCTGGCGTCGCGGTCGTTGTTCGCGGTGCGCTTCGTCCCCTTGCGTTAGTGCGTCGGGGTCGTCGACGGGGAGGCGCGGCCGGGGGTTGGTGAGGCGCCTGCGCTCGTGGTCGGCGACGCGCCGGTCAGCTGCTGCAGCTGCTTCAGGATCTGGCCCACCTGCTGCATCTCGGAGGCGAATCCGGCGAAGTCGCCGTTCTTGAGGTCGTTGTATGCGGCCGTGTAGTGGACGTTCGCCTGAGTCACCAGGTCGGTGATCTGGGCAAGCACCGCCGGGGTGATCACCGTAGGTGGCGGCGTCGTTGGCGGTGGCGCGGTCGAGGTCCCTACCAGCTGATCGATCGCCTGCTGCAGCGTGTCCGCGTAGGCGACATTGGCCTGGTCCGCGAGGATCACCTTCTTCAGCTCAGGGAGGCTCGACGCCTGGTTGGCGCGCAGGTAGATCGGCTCGAAATAGAGGAAGGAATCGCCGATCGGCACCACCAGCAGGTTGCCCTGCTGCACCTGCGATCCGGCCTGGTGGAAAAGCGTGAAGTCCTTCGAGATCGTGGTGTTCTCGTTGATGCGGTTTGCGACCTGCTGCGGGCCGAAGATCACCTTGTCCTTCGGTAGGACGTACGAGACGTACTCGCCGTAGTGGGCACCATCGCTGCGGGCGGCCATCCACGACACCATGTTGTTCTTGCCGTGCGGGGTGAACGGCATGATCAGCAGGAACTCGGGGTTCTGCTCGCCGGGCAGGCGGAACAGCACGTAGTACGGCTCCACCGGCGCGGGGATCGCGCCCGGGGCCGTCTGAGCGGTCGGGA
>Ga0209802_1003260_pt1 | contig 10934 bp, 10 predicted proteins | sample GraSoiAngelo_129_FD_185886 | JGI IMG/M metagenome (GOLD analysis project Ga0209802, IMG submission 185886) | Grasslands soil microbial communities from the Angelo Coastal Reserve, California, USA - 14_0927_12_40cm (SPAdes) (version 2) | ecosystem: Environmental > Terrestrial > Soil > Grasslands ... | reverse complement strand
CTGTTTTTCGTGTCTCGCTCAAACCATCCCATTTCGATAACCAGAATGTCCGGTTCGGAGAGCTCGGGACCAGGTCTCCAGTCTCTGGTATCGTCTAGAGCGAGCAGTGCACGTCTTCGGCCGCGCCACAAGAGGAACGATGTGAGGCCCGGCTGCGCCATGTGGAAGGCGCGGAGAGTTAAGCCGTCAATGTGAAGCGCCTCTCCCTCCGATATCTCTCGTACCTTTGCGATTCCTAGCTTCTCGAAATGCTGGAAATGGGATTCGAGCCCGAGATACTTGTGAAAGTCACGCCTGACCCAGCCGGGAAGCCATACGTTGGTCACCTTGCGGGCTCCAGGCTTCAACCAGTCCATGTTGAGCTGTTCGAGGACTCTGCACCCCATCGTGTGGTCCGGGTGCCAGTGGGTGTAAACCAAGTTTCGTACTCGATGAATTTTCTCTCGCTCGAGGCTCAAGCCGATATCTTCTGGAGTGTCGAACAAAACGCTTGGTCCCTTGAGGAAGAGCGACGGCCCATTACGGACAAACCTACCTCCCTTGCGTCATGCTTCTTGACACACGTGACAGAGACAGCCAGCTCTTGGAGTCGTCTCCGCGCCTCCGGTTCCTAGGAATAAGAACTCTACACGTTTCGATGAGCTATCCGTCAAGACAGCCTCACAGTAAGCTGACCTCCGGGCTTAGCCCTTTCCCTCGCCACCACGCGAAAGATTCGCGTGGGGCAAACAGTAATGGTCGCACTGCTCTGGTGTTGACGGAGAGTGGAGGCATGCGGACCCTCAGAAGGGTTTGGACCTCTAAGCGAGCCGGAAGTATTAGGATAAGCCATCATCCCGCGCCCCGACCAGGACCCGAGTTCAGCCAGGTGAGAGGACATTCAGTAGGTCATCTTGGCAGCATGTATCGAATGGTCAATATTGATCTTGTTCCGTTTCTTTCCATGCTTAGGATAATGTCTCGAGATTTTACGTTCTTACGCATCAGCCACAAGCATGTTCGAATTTGTGTGATTTGATGGGTGAGTGGGTGGTCCCGCTTGCCAGATCATCTGATGCGAAATCCACAAAACGCCGTCCTTGTTCAGAAGCCGCCGCAAAGAGGTCATTCGGTTCATTCTGCAAACCTTGGGTGGTGGGCGGCTTTCTTCCCGCCCTCGACCCTACTCGCCGTCCCCCAGCAGACTGGCCTCCCGGTTGGTCGTAAGCGGCAATATCTCGATTCAGGAATAAAAGTGGTGGCTGAAACCTCTGGCTAGATGCCGCTTTTCTTTGAAGACTTCTTCTTACTTTTCTTCTTCTTCGGCACCTACTTTTTCACCCAATTCAACTCTTTCAAACTTCCTTAAGATGCCTCCGTACTGAAAATGGTCAGAGTCAATTCTCCACCAAGTTGGAGTTGTAGGCAGTTGCACCCATCTTGGGGACCCCTCAGCTACGAGTCTACCTCAAGCTCACAATCAACTACGTGAGTCGGGGGAAGTTCTTCCACGTAGCCCTCGTGCTCTACTCACTTACCCACACCATATCTTCAAACTTCTCTCCATGGTGTCCGACTTGACGCTTGCCGCACCGGCTACATTCTCTGCGATTGTAGCGCGGGTACTCCCAAGCATGGCGTAGCAAGCACCTAAGATGCATTCTCTCTAATGTTCCAATCAATTAACCGGTCAGTTGACGGATTTGAATTCTTCCAAGTCTAGGGAGGCGGCTTGTTCTACTACGAAGCTCTCTGTCGCCATGGATTTTTCCATCCCTTTGCCCTTGAGGTCGAGATAGTAGTGGTGGAATTCATGCCCCATAGTAAGCATTGGGTCCTTGGCATTCCACCTTACATTCAGCACGCTGGGCTAAGGCTGTTACACAGGTAGACCTCTCAGAAGGGTTTGAACCTCGCAGTGAGCCGGAGGAATTCGAACCTCGAACTCAGCCCACTCAGATGGGAAAAACTACTTGGGTCTGATGAGGATGTTGGTTCCTTCTAGCTTGACCTCGTAGACAGGTTCAGGTATTGAAGCGGGACCCAGCATTACCTGGCCGGTTCTGATGTTGAACCGGGATCCGTGCCAGGGACATTCGACCTCGTACTCTTCCAGCCTCCCCCGGTCCAGAGGCCCTTCCTCGTGGGTGCACACGTTTCCTATCGCGTAGCATTCGCCATCTACGTTTGCCAGCAACACTTCTCGGCCAGCTACCTGGACCATCTTCATAACGCCCGGCGGAACTTCGGGTGTTGTTGCGACTTTGACGAACTTAGCGACCATTCACGCTACGCTCCTACCGAAAATGAGTGGGCTTGCGCATTATTTATTTCGGGTTGGACGATTGCGGAAACTCTTCTCTTGTGGGTGAGCTGATCCGCTTTGGATGGGTCGACCCTAAGATTCGGCTAGTCTCGTCCACCGATATAATTACCTCCATACCATCTTATTGTTTCTCCAAGCTAACGTCAACAGCTTGAACGCCCCGTCGATATCCTTCCGATTTCTTAGCTCGAATCTTATCCAGTCGGAAGGTCCAGGCCTTAGCTTGACACGGGGATCAATTCCGATTTCTTTCACCCGTTTCAGCAACCTTCTCGTGATTCGTATATCAAGCTCATTTTCGTCGTGTAAATGGGCAAACTCTCGCTTACCGACCCAGTAGGAGGTTCTATGTCCCCATCTGGAGGTCATTCTCTGAACGTCTTGCGATGACATAATTTTCGAGTCCAGCTGTTGCACTGTGGGTTTCTCTCTGTGAATATGGCCCAGTTCTGATCAAGGTATCGTCTGTTGACCTTCTTCTAAACAATTGGCCTGTTCTGGACCCGCGAAACGTGTTCAAAAGTAGTTGACCTTCGCGATACGAGACTGGGTAACCGAAGAATCAGCGAACCTTCACGTTGGAGGATCGGCGGATTTGGATCCTGTGTGTGACATTCTGTTTGATGGGAACCCTTCTGGTTCGAACCCGTTGTGGCGTGTGGCTTTCTTCTGGAGGTTCTCGTAGGTCTAGTAGCCACATTGCTTGTAGGCTTGTCAACGGTCCTTGCAGGCTGTCGTGGATCTGCGTACTTTTCCTTGGGACACCAACCTAAGACTCGCAACTGTTTCTTGAATTACTGTGTCGCAAATTGGACGGTGAATTACTTAATGCCGAGCGAGAACTTCAGAAATATCCCGGGAATGAAATCCCGGTTACTGACGCGGTTTCCATCGTGGCCCGCGTAACGGGTCTTCGGGTTCATCTTTTGCGGGACGACGAAATATCAGAAGCGTTAGAATACGCCAGACATCTAATCACGTCAGAGAAGGTTCGACAGGGCCCCTACAACGTCAAGAACGAAATCGTGAAGGCATCGAAGGAGGCTTGGGCTGATCTGACTCCTGAGGCAAGGTCGCTTGTAGGCACACTATGGGCGGAGAAGACCGGTGTCGACCTGGTAGTCACAACTTTAGATCACCTACAAACTAAGGAGAAGATTCTATCTATGATCGCCAATATTCTTGAACAGAACAAACGATACCCATTGGGTCGGGCCGCTGAATCTGCTAGGTCTTAGTCTCCCCGATTCTCGTCCCTGTACGATTGGACTGATGCTAGTATCTCCCGCTCCGTTGGTCTCCGCTTTCTCCCGTAGCGCTTGTCGATTTCTCGAAAGAGTTCCTTCAGCTCCTCGCCCAAGGGTGGAAGTTCCAGCTTCGTTACTACGAGCTTGTTTCCTCTCATGTAGACCGCCAGCTTCGTCTTAGTGCTTATCCCTAGCTCTCTTCTGATCCTCTGAGGTATTACCATCTGCCCCTTCGTGCCTACTACGGCGATTTCAGGCTTTTCCATTTTTCTACCAGGTATGACTTTCACACTCGCTCGATAAAATATATTCCCGAACCCTCGTTGCCCGCTAGATCATGATAGATGAACAGACTGCTAGCGCGTTCGTGTGTCCCACTTGAGGATCTTGTGCCATCTTGGCAGAGCCAGGTAGAAGATTACCGAGATAATTAAGCCGGTCAACTGGAAACCACCATACTGAAGGGCTAGAGGGTATCGGCTGGCAACAGCGGCCCCGACAACTAGACCTAGAGGTGTGGAGAAGAAGCCGAGGACCGCTTGGTTCATCTGCCCGATATCCCCGTCGCAATAGAAACCCGGCCCATCATCAAGCGAGAATTCATGGAAATGGGCGCAGAATCAGCCCTGATCTGGGATCTGGCACGGGCATTTCATACGAAGCCCAGTTCACGCTTGCAAAGATACAGATGAATGCTTCTCGAAAAACGGCTGATCAGCCATTTCTGAATGACACGTCTGGAATCTCGCCCAAAACCGTTTCACATAGCGAGAACACCCCTCCTAGAATTCACAAAAAAAATATTTCCCGCGACACAGAACAGCATCTTCCTTCCCCCCTGCAAGGTTCCGGAAACCATAGGACTCCACCGTTTTTCAGCGAGACCGGCCAGGAACAAGCCCTGATCCGAAATCCGGGCATGCGATTTGAGCTTGCGGCTTTTTCGCGTTGACCTCTGCGCTTAATCCGCGATCTCGAAAACGTCGGATCTATGCATTATGGCCCCTGAAGTGTGAGACTCGCCCAGAACAGCTTCAACTGGCGGAACCCCTCTCCAGAAATCTCAAAAACGTTAGTCCTCGCGACACAAAAGTGCTCTTCGAGACTCGACCAGCCTAGCGGTTTCTAGTTTAGTCGTAGGCTTTTGTCGGCGTCGAAGCCCCGTCGCCGTCCCCATGCTTTGATCCCGTCAAGGATCTTCTTTGAGCCGAACCAGCAGAGAGTCGTGAAAATCCCTTTGAGCACCGGGTTCAACTGCAACAGTGTCGGCGGCATCGTATGCAGCTCCAGCACTGTGTGTCTCCAGCTACGGTAGATGACCCAGAAGCGTGCCTCGTCGACCTGGTCGTCAATATTGTAGAAGCCGCTCTTCTTCAACACCCCCAACGGGACAAAGCTGAGCGGGGTCACCGTGAAGTGTGCTTTGACACCGACATCCTTCTTCAGCCCATGCTCCATCCGATCTATAAGACGGACAGTCTCCACCGCATCCTCAGACGTCTCACCAGGCAACCCGACGATGATCGTGTAAGCCGGGAACCAGTAGTACTCGTTGAAAATCCTCGTACCATTGTAGATGACATCTTGCCACTCGTCAGGGCTGAAAGGCTTCACCTTCAACGGCATGTACTTCTTGATCAGCTCACTAGAACCCGTCTCCAGCCCCGACTGAATCCCAATATGCCGCTTTGACCCCTTCAGAACAGTCTCGGAAATGTCCCGGATCAGATCCGGATCAGCCCAGGCAGGAGCCGCCGTCCCATGAGTCGGATTAGCATACCCTATCCCCTTCTGCGACATTACAGTGTTGAATAGATCAACCACCGCGTCGTGGTTCGGCATGAAGCCCCTCTTGTCCTCCAGCTTGTAGAGGAAAATGTCTTCGCTGTGGACCCAGACGTTCGGGTTCCCGATCTTCCGATTGACAGCTATCTCTCGCTCAACCTTGTCTTTGGGATAATACTTCGCTATCCTAAGATTAGGCTCGCAGAACTGGCAGTTGCGGCCACATCCCCGCATAACCTCGACAAGCCCGTGAGTTGAAGGAGCCTGAATGTCCGGAATGTCCTCGAGCTTCGGCCCGCGAGGAACATGAACGAACTCAGGACTATTGCCCGACTCGATATCGTTGTAAATATCACCAATCACATGGTCACACTCGCCTATCACCACATGGTCGACGCCTAGCGCTTTGGTGTCCCGGTCGCGGACCTCCATCTGCCAGCCCCCAGACCCACCCAGGACCAGCTTCGCCTTTGGATACTTCTTCCGGGTCCTATTGATCTCTCCAACAAGCTCCAGGAACTTTCTCTTCGTGTACGCCGTCAGCTTTCCACCATCGGTGAACATCATGCTCACCGGTCCCAGACCCATCGGGTCCATCGTCGAGATTCCGATAATGCTCGTCTTTTCGTCTACGAACTTGGAGACGTGGTCCGGATGGGCAACAACCACCTCGTCCGCACCGTACTTTCTCAGAAGCGACGACTCCAGCTTCCGCAGCCCATAAGGAGCCTTCTCCGCCACCCCGTCAAAGTGTCGGACTGAGGGGGCTAGAAAGTCGAAGACGAACCGTGGAACCTTCTCGGCTGGAGCACAACTAAAGAAGGGCAGCAGCGGTATGCCCCAGTACTCGCTCATCTGAGTAGAATCAGCAGTAAGAACAATCCTAGTCAATCACGTACACTCCCATCATCCGGCAAGATTTTTCGATGTCTTGCTCCTAAAACAAGGTATTCTCGGGTCGCTCCGTATTTTAAGCTAGTGGAGGTTTTTTCTCCAAAAAGGGTTCCCGTTATTCTTAGAACGGCCCACTTGACACTCAACCATCCCTCGAAAGCTCGCTACTATCCGACCCTTTCCTCTCAATCTTTCGGCATGGACAGGACTATTACCGTATTACCTCAGAAAAGTTAGAGAGGATTCTCTCGATCCCAGGAGCCAAGTTATCAAACGGAGGTGTGGATATTCGAAAAAATGGTTCGGTTGTGATTTCGTGTGAGCAATCGTACACGTGCAGAATAAAACCTCAGACGGCTCTGGGGGCCCGTTGGAAATATGTTTTGACTGAATCAAAGAATATCGAAAACCCTCTACGACACCTCTCAACTACGTTCAGTCTCGCACTGGTGATGATGATAGTGATCACAGTCTCCCCGATAGCCCTAGTCAAGGCTCCAACCTCCGGGACCCTAGCATTCACAACCAGCGGACTAGCAGGAACGGCCGGAATCACGTGTCCAAACTCCAACGGCAACTGTTACAACAACGCCGCCGAACCAGCAATCCGAGCCGACGGGGCAGGAAACTTCTACGGATCCTCTGAGAACGGACTCACAGGCGGAACCGACGCCTGGAGATCCACAGACGGCGGCTTGCACTACCTTACTCTAGTTTCACCGAACAGCGCCTCCGCAGCCAGCAACCAGTTCTCGCCAGCAGGAGGAGACACAGACCTCGCCGTCGCTTCCCAAACCAACCTCAACGGACTCTACAACGTATACGTAACAAGCCTAGCTCTGACAAACGTCTACGTTAGCACCAGCAGTGACGGAGGCAACACATGGCTCCTAAATCCGACAGGAGCCTCGGTGCCCGGCGACGATAGACCATGGATCGCCGCTGAAGGATCAAGCAAGGTCTGCGTATCCTATCACAGCATAACCGCGACAAATGACATCTTCGTCACATGTAGCAACGACGCTGGACTCACATTCGCACAGACAGGAAACGCCTTCGACGCAAATCATCTCTGGCTCGCAGCCTTCCAGAACGCGATAGGCAACCTCGCAATCGACTCCGCCAACCACTACATCTACCAGTCTTTGAGCGGCGTCGCCACAGCCGCCGAGACGACATGCACAAACTGTGGACTCCACGCCGTCTGGCTGGCTGTCTCCACCGATGGAGGCTTGACCTTCACAGACCACGCCGTCTACGTCAATCCGAGCACCAGCGTCTCCTACGGTCACCAATTCGTTAATGTCAGTGTTGACAGGTCAGGCAACATCTACGTGATCTTCACTGACGACCATAACCTCTACTACAGTTTCTCCATAGACCATGGAACCACATGGTCGTCCCCGACTCAAGTCAACAAGACGCCCTCTAACACGGCAATATTTCCATGGAGCACCGCAGGTGGAGCGGGCAAGCTGGACATCGTATGGTACGGCACCTCATACTACGACGGGAAAAACACGCCTGATAACTATCCCATGTCAGCAGCATGGTACGTCTACTTCGCCCAGAACCTGCAAGCCACAACAAACCCCGCCAACTTTACACAAGTCGCCGCCACACCAATCATCCACTACGGAGGAGTATGCGAAAGCGGAGTCAGCTGCACAGGCAACCGCGACCTCTACGACGATTTCGGAGTAGCAGCAAGTCCAACGACAGGGCTCGCATCCATCATATACAGCAATGACCAGTACGTCAACAGCTCAACCGAGCCCGCTGCCCCCGGATGCACATCCAGCACGTCAAACACTGGCAGTTGCGATCACACCGATGTCGCGACACAGACCTCAGGGCCTGGCATCTTCCCATAGGACGAAGACCCAGGCCTCCTCCTTTTTTCCTCAGCGTGTTGTATGGTAGGAGCCTATCCAAGAGATAGGGGGAAATGACTCCGCGACTCGTGAGACCGTCCACTGACCTAGTCTCAGGCGATTCTTCTCAGGACCGTCAGAATCCAGATCTGCCACCTATCTCTCTCCCTCACTCTTCGAACATCGACTGACATAGGTAGACTATGACTCAGTCATTCTACAAGACTCCAAGAGCTGGACGAAAATCGGCGTAACTGTCACATATCTCTCCGAGAGCGATGGGCATAAATCAGCCAAGCAAACCCAACACTATCAGAATGCAGTCGATAACCAATCCCCAAGCAGGAACCGCAGCCCCCGACTTTACCACGCAGAACACAACAGGCAAGACCGTTCATCTCAAGGATTTTCGGGGCAAGAAGCTCGTCCTCTACTTCTACCCCAAGGATGATACTCCAGGCTGCACAGTCGAATCCTGCGGGCTCCGAGACCAATACCAGAAGATCCGTGAACTTGGCGCTGAGGTGTTAGGAGTCAGCGTGGACAGTGTCGAGTCGCATCAAAAGTTCACTGAAAAATTTCACCTGCCGTTCCAGTTGCTAGCTGACACGGACAAGAGCATCACGAAAGCCTACGGTGTTCTCAACGACAAGTCGAACATGGCCCGGCGAGTCACATTTCTGATCGACGAACACGGCAAGATTCTCAAAACATTCCAGACAGTGAAGCCCGACCAGCACCCGCAAGAGATCTTGGACGCGCTGAAAGGCAAGCTCTGACAATCATCACTTCATTTCTCCTACAGCATCGGTGTCTGACCTAGCCAAAGCTATCTATCAGACAAGAACCGCACGTAGACCCAGTGACACTTTACGGTTAGAGCCGGAGTCCACGTCTCCATCGCAAAATCCTTCGACAATGCAGTATACACAGCGGTTGCGGAGAAGTGCGATACTTTCCAGGTATTCACCAGGAACCCTCGGGGCTGGAAGTTCAGCAATCTCGATCCCGAAGAAGTGAAGAGCTTTCGAGAGAAACTCGAAAAGAGTGGTCTCGGACCAGTAGTCGATCATATGCCGTACCTCCCGAACCTCTCTTGTCCCGAGGACGAGCTGTACAAGAAATCGGTGGACACTCTCGTCGCTGAAGTGGACCGGTGTGTAGAACTGGGAATCCCGTACCTAGTCACACACCTGGGCAGCCATTTGGGAATGGGAAGAGAGATCGGACTCAAGAGAATCAGCAACGCCCTCAACCAAGCTACCAAGCATGCAAAGGGAGAGTTCCAGATCTGTCTGGAAAATATGGCGGGCACGAGTAACAGTATGGGTTCAAAGTTTGAGGAGGTCCGTGAGATATTTGACAGTGTCAAGCAGAAAGAACGGGTTGCTGTCTGTCTCGACACCTGTCATGCATACGCCGCCGGTTACGACCTCCATGTGGAAAAGGCGGTCGACAGGACCCTTACAAAGTTCGACGACATTGTCGGTTTCGAAAATCTAAAGGTCGTCCATCTGAACGATTCCGAAGACGGACTGGGCTCGGGCCACGACCGGCACCAACATATCGGATTGGGTTACATCGGAACGACAGGCTTCAAAGCACTCCTCCACCATAGATCCATCAAGGACCAGCCGCTAATACTTGAGACGCCGATCGACGAGAGACGAGGAAACGCAGGCAATCTAGAAGCCGTCCGAAAGCTGGCAAGATAATTGCAAGTAAGCGTCAACCCACACTCACCCCGCGAGCTGCACAGGATAATTCGAGACGCAGCCCACGCGATTGAGAAAGCAAGAAAGGAAGACCCCACGGCTCTACAAGAGATCAGCGACTCGACGGACGGCGATCCCTTCCGCGTCCTCATTGCCACCATACTATCGCACCGGACAAAGGACCCAGTCACCGCACAAGCATCAACACGCCTCTTCGCAAAGTATCCCCGCCCAACCCAACTCGCCCAAGCAGACACAAGGACCATTGCTCGACTCATCAAGCCGGTCGGCTTCTACAACATCAAGGCCAAGACCGTCAAGCGGGTAGCCAGAATAATCCTCAACGAGTACAGAGGCAAAGTCCCAGATCAGATGGACGAACTCCTCAGGCTTCCCTCGGTCGGCCGGAAAACGGCAAACTGCGTATTGGTCTACGGCTTCAAACAGCCCGCGATTCCCGTCGACACTCATGTGCACAGGATCTTCAACCGTCTAGGCGTAGTCAAGACAAAGACTCCCGAAGAGACAGAGGAAGAGCTGACCAAGATAGTGGACCGGAAAGACTGGCTTCCATTGAACGAGGTCTTCGTAAAGTTCGGCCAGTTGATCTGCCGGCCCATCGGGCCAAAGTGTCCAGTGTGCCCGCTCACGGACAGATGCCAGTGGTATCGAGGGAACTACAGAGACAAGAACTAGACATGTTTCGTAGTACCGATAGCCGTCCTGATCTTCCTACCGATCTCGTCGAGTTCTACTCGGTGCGTCTGTTTGCGATTCGGGAATCCGCTCATCATTTCATGGTTAAACCGTGGTATAACGTGAACGTGCATGTGGAAGATTTCCTGTGAAGCGGCCCTACCATTCGACTGCCCTACACTGATCCCGTCAGCAGCCGAGGCTTTCTGAACACCTTTCATGACCTTGTGCACGGACGAAAAGACACGACCAGCTTCCTCACTTGGCATTTCCAGCATGTTCGCATAGTGTTCCTTGGGGATCACTAACGTATGGCCTGGATTCAACGGATGAATGTCTAGAAAGGCCAGCGTATGAGAATCTTCATAGACGACTACCGCATCCGCTTCCTTGTGCACAATCTTACAGAAGATACAAT
>Ga0209802_1003256_pt1 | contig 10946 bp, 13 predicted proteins | sample GraSoiAngelo_129_FD_185886 | JGI IMG/M metagenome (GOLD analysis project Ga0209802, IMG submission 185886) | Grasslands soil microbial communities from the Angelo Coastal Reserve, California, USA - 14_0927_12_40cm (SPAdes) (version 2) | ecosystem: Environmental > Terrestrial > Soil > Grasslands ... | reverse complement strand
CGTACCTGCTCGAGTCCCGCCGAGAGCAGCTGGGCCACGACGTACGGTCCGTAGCGATCCACCACGAGCGATGGCAGGCCGTCCCCTTCGCCGTGGACCACGCGGTACGCGGTGGCCGGGATGCCGGCCCGCCGCCGCACAGCCGCGGCGATCCGGTCGGCCCACCACGTCGCGTCGATGGCCTCGCGACCCCTGGTGAGCAGGCGCAGCCGGATTTCCGACGTGGGAGAGTACAGGGCCTGGCCGAGGTGCCGCCCGCGACGGTCGGTGACGGTGACGATGCCCGACGCATCGCGCGGCTCGTCGTAGATGTCCGTGCGATAGATCCAGGGATGCCCCGCCTGCCAGCGCGCGGCGCCCTTCGCCGATACGATGACGGCCCGGGTCGTGACCGCGCTGTCCGTCACTTCTTCCGGTCCGGACGCAGCTTGGCCGCGTCGCGCAGGTACATATGTTTCAGCTCACGTTGCGGCTTGGCGGTGTAGAAGTGGAGCAGCACGCGGATGCAGCGCGGGACGCCGTCGGGGACCGCGACCTCCGCGGCGCCGAGCAGGGGCACGTCGCTCCAGCCGAGCAGGCGCGCGGCTCGCGCGGGATACTCGGCTGTGAGATCCGGGGACGAGGTGAAGATCGCGCTCTCGACATCCTCGGGCTGGAAGCCGTTCGCATCCTGGAGCGCGCGCAACAGCTCGGCGGTAGCGTCCAGGATCGCCTGGCCGGTGTTGGCCGGGGCAGTGGTGGCGCCGCGCAGTCCACGCAGAGTTTTGCTCATGGCACTCGCTGGTCAGTTGCGCTTGATGGTGATCACGGACGCGGGCGTTCTCAAGCGGCGCGATCCGGTCGAGGCGTGCCGCCGGGCTACAGCCGGCGGAGCCACGATGATCCAGGTGCGCCTGAAAGATGCACCGCCCGAGGAGGTTGTGGCGCTGGCCCGGGCCCTGGTGGGCGCGCTCGCGGTGCCGGTGATCGTGAACGACCGCGTGGACGTGGCCCTCGCGGCCGGCGCGGCAGGGGCGCACCTGGGCCAGGAGGACCCGCCCTTGGACCGGCTCCGCTCCCATGTGCCGCCCGGATTCCTGCTCGGCCTCTCGGTCGGCTCTCCGGCCGAGGCGGAGCGGGGACGCGCCTGGCCAGCGGACTACTGGAGCGTGGGTCCCTGCTTCGCCACGGCGAATAAGCCCGATGCCGGCGCGCCGCTCGGGGCCGAGGGATTCGGACGACTCGCGCGGCTCGCCCCGGCCGGGACGCCGGTGATCGGGATCGGCGGCGTGACCGCGGCCAACGCGCCCGCCCTCGCGCGGGCCGGCGCGGCCGGCGTGGCCGTCATCGGTGCAGTATGGGAGGCTAGCGACCCGGCCGCTGCGGCGCGCGCGCTGCGCGCTTCAATTGCTTGACGCGCTGAATGGCGGCCAGGTGCTCGGCGTAGGTGGCCGAGAAGATGTGCTTGCCGTCGGGCTGCGCCACGAAGTACAGGAACGGCACGTCGGCGGGATAGAGCGCTGCGAGCAGGCCGGCGCGCCCCGGCTGGCCGATGGGGCCCGGCGGGAGCCCGGCGTGCAGATATGTGTTGTAGGGTGAGCGCACCGCCAGGTTCTTTTCCCACACCCTTCTGAGTCGCCGTCCATAGGCGTAGCTCACCGTCGGGTCGGCCTCGAGCCGCATCCCGCGTTTCAGCCGGTTGTGGTAGACCGCGGATACGAACGGCCGGTCGGGGTCGTAGCGCACCTCTGCCTCGACAATCGAGGCGAGGGTGACGAGCTCGTGCCGCGAGAAATGCAGGGAGTCGAGGCGCGCCTGCCACTCCGGGCTCCACTGCTGGGTGAACTGGTGCGTCATGACGCGGACCAGCTCCCGTGCCCCGATCCCGAGCGGCAGCAAGTACGTCGTAGGGAACAGGTATCCCTCGGCGCTGGGCGCCTCGGCGGGAACGCCGACGCTCACGAGCAAGCTCGAGTCCTCGGCTGCCGCGAGGAAGGAGTCCCGCGGAATCTTGAGCTGGGCCCGGGCGAGGTCCGCCACCTCGGCGAGCCGCAGGCCCTCCCGCACGGTGAAGCGCTGCTCGACCCCCCGGCCGCGCTCGAGCGCCGCGACCACGTCGGACCACGATTCGTCCTGCCGCAGCAGGTACACGCCGCTCTTGAGCGAGCCTGCCAGCCCGCGCAGCCGGGCATACAGCCGGAACGTGCCGGGATGGGCGATCACGTGGTTGGCGGCGAGCGAGTCGACGGCGGCGTCGAGGGAAGTGCCCGGAGGAATCGTGACGGTTACCCGAGGACCATCGGAGCTGCCACAGGCGGCCAGCGCCCCGACGAGCAGAATGCGGAATGCGGAATGCGGAGTGCGGAATTGCAGGGCAAGTTCGATCGCAGGTGCGAGTCCCGCGGTTCGACGCTGGCGCGCTACATTCCGCACTCCGCACTCCGCATTCCGCATTGTCACAACGCGGATCCCCGTTTTGCATCCAAGTAGTGCTGCAGCAGCACCGTCGCTGCGAGCGCGTCCACGTCGTCCTTGCGGCCCCTGGTCGACCCGCCCATTGCGCGCACGGCCCCGAGTGCGCGCGCCGTGGTGAGGCGCTCGTCCCACAGCTCGACCGGCTGTCCCGAGCGGCGTGCGATGTCGCCGGCGAGCGCCCGCGCGGCGGTGGCGGCTTCCGCCTCGGCCCCGTCCTGGTCGAGCGGCAGGCCGACCACGATGCCGGTCACGGCGTGCTGCTCGAGCAGGGTGAGAAACTCGCGCATCGGGAAGCGTTTGCCGGTGCGGCGGGTGAGGGTGGTCAGGGGCTGGGCGAGGGTGCGCGTCTCATCGGAGAGGGCGAGGCCGATGCGGCGCTCGCCCCAGTCGACGCCCAGCAGCCGGCCCTCGCGTCCGCCGGCCGTCACCCCTGCGCCATCGTCGCGAAGAACTCGTTGTTCGTCTTGGTGCGCTTGAGCCGCTCGAGCAGGAACTCGATCGCCTCGACCGGCGGCATGTCGGCCAGGAAGTTGCGGAGCAGGTACACCTTGTTGAGCTCTTCCTTGGAGAGCAGGATCTCTTCCTTGCGGGTGCCGGACCGCTGCACGTCGATCGCGGGGAAGGTGCGACGCTCGGCGATCCGCCGGTCGAGGATCACTTCCATGTTGCCCGTGCCCTTGAACTCCTCGAAGATCACCTCGTCCATACGGGAGCCGGTGTCGATCAGCGCGGTGGCGAGAATCGTGAGCGAGCCGCCGCCCTCGATGTTGCGCGCGGCGCCGAAGAAGCGCTTGGGCTTTTGCAGCGCGTTCGCGTCCACACCGCCAGACAGGATCTTGCCCGAGTGCGGCACCACCACGTTGTGAGCGCGGCCCAGGCGGGTGATCGAGTCGAGCAGGATGACTACGTCCTTGCCGTGCTCCACCAGGCGCTTGGCCTTTTCGATCACCATGTCGGCCACCTGGACGTGGCGATCCGCCGGCTCGTCGAACGTAGAGGAGATCACCTCGACGCTCGGGCCCTTGACGTTCTCCTCCATGTCCGTCACCTCCTCGGGCCGCTCGTCGATGAGCAGCACGATGAGGTAGACCTCGGGATGGTTTTCGATGACGGAGTTGGCGAGCTTCTGGAGGAGGATGGTCTTGCCGGCCTTGGGTGGCGAAACGATGAGGCCGCGCTGGCCCATGCCGATGGGACTGAGGATGTCCATCACCCGCATCGACAGGTCGCCGTCTTTGCGCTCGAGCTTGATGCGCCGCTCGGGGTAGCGGGGGCGCAGGTTGTCGAACGCGACGCGGTGCTTGGCCTTCTCCGGCTCGTCGCCGTTCACCACCTCGACCTTCAGCAGGGCGAGGTAGCGCTCCCCTTCCTTGGGCGGCCGCACCTGACCCATGATCGTATCCCCGGTGCGCAGGTCGAACCGCTTGATCTGGCTCGGAGAGACGTAGATGTCGTCGGGCCCGTACAGGTAGTTCCAGTCGGGACTGCGCAGGAAGCCGTAGCCTTCGGGCAGGATCTCGAGGACGCCCTCGCCCCGCAGCACGGTGTCGGAGTCGAGCAACGACTGCTCGATGCGGAAGATCAAGTCCTGCTTGCGGAGCCCTGAGTAGTTGGTGATGTTCAGGGTCTCGGCCATCGCGTGCAGTTCCGCGACGGATTTTCTCTTCAGTTCAGCGATATCCACGTGTGCCTTTGCTCCGTAGGTCTACGGCGGGCGAAACCCCGGGGTGGGGAAGTGAACGGGTTGAAAATGGAATCAGGGAGTTCGAAGGGGTGCGAGAGAGTTATAGTAGGGTTCCCCGCACTTCGAGTCAAGGGTGCGCCATGGACCTGAGCGCGTTTTTGGTCGCGTGGCGAACGACATCCCTTCCGGATCGGGAAGTCATTGACGCGCTTGTACATCCGGCCCATGCCGGGCCTTCCCCGTCGCTCGCCGCCGTGCTCGCCCAGTGGCCCGGCAACTACTACTGGTCGGACGAGCCCGACGGACGGCATCTCATTCTCACGCGGCCCTTCCGGCGGCGGCGCGAGCGCTGGGCACTGCACGTCGTGCTGTTTCTCGCCACTCTCTACACGATCACGTTCGCCGGTGCCGTCCTCGCCGGCGGGATCCCATATTCCGGTCCGCTGGCGTTTTTCACGAGCGGTCACCCCGGCTATCCCGGGTTTCTGCACGCGTGGTCCACCGGGCTCCCCTTCTCGGTTTCGGTCATCGCCATCCTGTTGTCGCATGAACTGGGGCATTATGTCATGGCGCGACGTTACCAGTTGGACGTGTCCTTGCCCTACTTCATCCCCGTTCCCATCCCGTCGTTCATCGGCACCATGGGGGCATTCATTCGCGTCCGCACAATCATGTCCGACCGCCGCCAGCTACTCGACATCGGCGTGGCCGGGCCGATCGCGGGATTCTTGGTGGCGCTACCGCTCCTGGTTCTCGGGCTGACCCTGAGTCATGGAGCCGCCGCCGAGGAGGGGCTCCGTGGGCTGGTCGTGTATTTTGGCGGCGCTCCGCAGATTCCCCTTGGGGACTCGCTGGTAAGTCTCGCGCTGCGTCGGCTGCTGCTCGGTCGCGCGGCGACGATCAGCGTGCATCCGGTGGCGTTCGCCGGCTGGGTGGGAATGTTCGTGACAATGCTCAACTTGCTCCCCATGGGCCAACTGGACGGTGGACACATTCTGTATGCGCGACTCCCGCAGTGGCAGCAGCGCGTCGCTCTCGCGTTCTGGCTGCTGATCGTAGCGCTCGGCAGGTTATGGATCGGCTGGTACGTGTGGGGTGGACTCGTGCTGTTGTTATCGCGCGGTCGCCTCGGGCATCCGCCGGTCCTCGACGCGCAGCGGCCGCTGCCGGCGTCGCGTCGCAGGCTTGCGTGGGCGGCGTTGGTCCTCTTTGTCATCACATTCGCGCCGGTACCGTTCAGACTGTGAAGCAGGTTGAGGAGGTTGTGGAGGGTGGGGGAGGGTAGGGGAGGTTGCTCCGCTCGGAACCAACCTCCCCCAACCTCCTCCGACCTCCAAAACCTCCCCAACCTCCGGCGGCGCCGGCGGTGCCGTATTGCGTAACCGGCTCCGGCGCTTATCTTTGCGCAAACCAGCCCTAGGGTCAGCATGCCCGGACAACCGGCACGCTACAACGCACCCGATTCGCCCGAAGCGGTCGTCCACGACCTTCCCCCCATCCGATTCGACGGACAACTCATCGCCATTCGCCTCCAGGTACGCCGGTCCGAGGACGGAATCTGGCGCGGGCGGGTCCTGTTCGGCGCGGCGGACACCGAGGCGGAGCGCTCCACCGCGGAGATCTTCTGCGCCACGTCGGAGCCGGACCTGTGGCAAGCGGTGCGCGACCTGCGGGATCATCACCTCCGCGATCTCTACCGCTCGCTGCTCTAGATGGTCGACGCGCTGGACCCCATCAGGCAGCTCCGCCACGACCTGTCGAACCCCCTGGCCGCGATCCTCGCCGAGACCCAGCTGCTCCTGCTGAGCGCCGACAAGTATGACGCGGAGACCGTCACGAGCCTGAAGCAGATCGAGGCGCTCTCGCGCAAGATGCGCGGCATCCTCGAAGCCCTGGACCGATGAACCGTTGAGTCGGCCGCACCGGCCGCGATTCTCGCCTCCCGCACGGTGGTGGTCCCGCCGCCGCCTCAGCGTGGGGTCGTGCCGCTGGCTCCGGTGGCCGCCGCGGGCGCAGCTGCGCTGGCCCGGCTCCTGAGGTAGCTCCACCCGCTCGCGAGATAGCACGCCAGGAGCACGGCCGACGCGGCGCTGACGGCGAACTTGTAGGCCGGGGCGGCGTCGCTCGCCGACAAGAGCCCCTCGATCGTGCCCGCGAGGCACAGGAGCAGCACGGCCGCGGCGACGAGCCGCGCCGCCCGCCGGCCGGCGAGGACGAGGGCATCGCGTCGCGTGAGGTCGCCCGGGGCGATGAGCCCCCGGGCCACCAGCAGTCCGGCCCCGCCGGCGATGAAGATCGCCGTCAGCTCGAGCACCCCGTGGCCGGCCACGAACGTGAGGAGCCAGCCCGCCAGCCCGTAGTTCGCGAACAGCCCGAGCACCGCCCCGAAGAACAGCCCGTTCAGCGTGAGCAGCAGGAGCGTCCCGATCCCCGCCGTGATGCCGAAGGCGAACGCGAAGAACGCCACCTGCACGTTGTTGGTGATGATGCGTGAAGCGACCACCGGGAGGTACATCGAAGGCGCCTCGGCGTAGCCGACCCCTTCGGCCCGGCGCCCCGCGCCAGCGCGCGCCCGGGCGATCATCTCGTCGGGCAGAACCTCTTCCGCGATCGCCGGACGCTCGCGGATGGCCAGGTACCCAGTCACGGCCGGGAGTGCGAACAGCAGCAACGCGGCCAGCACAAAGGCCCGCGCTTCCACCACGGCGGCCGGCAGCTCGCGCAGGGCGAGTCGCACGATCGGTACGCGCTGTCCGATATGCCGGCCGTACAGCGCGTTGTGCCCGGCGCTCACCACGCGCTCCAGGTACTCGAGCACGCGCGGGTCCACGCCGTAGGTGCGGGCCCGCGCCAGATCGGACGCGACCTCGCGATACTGCGCCGCAAAGCCCGGAATCTCGGCCGCGCCGAGTTGCTTCAACCCCAGGCGCTCGGCGCGTGCGGCGAGCGCGCGGAATGTTTCCCAGCCCTCCCGCTTCTGCATCACGAACCGCTCCGCGGCGACGGACGTGCGGCCTACCCCCTGCGCGCGCCGGGCGGCGAGGCGCCCCCGGCGCTTGGCCAGCTCGGCGCTGTGCAGCTGCACCAGGAAGGTCTCGGGATCGGGGTCCCGCCGCGGGAATCGCGGCGCGAACCGAGCCACGAGCTCGGCCGTGAGTCGGTGCCGCACCGCGCCCTCGAGGCCTTGGAGCCGCTCGAGCAGCTGGTCGAGCAGGCGGAACTCCTCGTCAGCGAGCTCGGGCGGGCCCGCTTCGAGCGCCTCGGGCTCCCGCGTGCTGCCCGCAGGAGGGGTCGCGAGCTGTAGATTCTCGGGGCGATCGCGAACCACCACGGTGCCGGCCACGATGTCGCCGAGCCGTTTGTTCTGCGCGTGGAACAGCACGAAGGCGAGTCCCACCTGATAGGTGAAGACAGGTTGCATGTCGACGATCCGCACGAGATTGCGGACGGCGGCGGCGGTGAAGGTGAGGGGATGACCGGTGTCCATCAGGACGCGGATGCCCATGAGACGCTTCCCCGGCGTGCGGCCGTCGTTGAGCGCTTCGAACAGGAGGAAGTAGCCCCAGAAGAGCAGGAACACCGTGAGGATCAAGACGATGGCCGCGAGCGTGCTCCAGGGACCCTCCGCATCACCACCTGTCGGGGTCGGGAGCAGCTGGATTCCCACGCCCAGCAGCACGAACGCGAGGACGAGCAGACCGGCGTCGCACACCGTCGCGGCCATGCGGGAGCCGAGGCCCGCGAGCTCGAGCTCGAGCACGAGGTGCTCCGGCGTCTCGATCCCAAGACGCCGCGTGAACTGCGGCACGGTCGGGGCTCGCGTGTCCGGCATCTGGGAGGCATTTTAACCGCGAAGGAGGACCAATGGCTACCATGCAACTGCGGCCGATGGCGATGGGAGAGATCCTCGACGCCTCCTTCGCGCTGCTCCGCCGTCACGCCGGCGTCTTCTTCGGCGTCGCGATCGTGTGTCAGGGTCTGCCGACTGGACTGAGTCTGTACGTGCAGTTCAACGGCGGCGCCCCCCAACTTTTCTGGCTCTACGTGGCCTCGCAGCTGCTCAGCTTCATCGGGTATCTGCTCGTCACCGGGGCGTCGATCCGCGTGGTCTCCCAGGCCTACCTGGGCAACGAGCCCAGCTTGTCGGACGCGCTCGACTTCGCGTTCGGGAAGATCGGGCGCTGGCAGCCGGTTTTGCCTCGGGCATCGTGACGGCGCTCGCGGCGCTCCTCTTGATCGTTCCCGGCATCATCGTCGCGTGCGGCCTCTCGGTCGCCGTGCAGGCTGCGGTGCTCGAGCCGCTCCCGGGGGGGACCGACGGCCTGGGTCGCTCCTGGGCGCTCACCAAGGGATTCCGGTGGCGGGCGTTCGGACTCTACGTCGTAGTGATCGTGCTCCTGAGTCTGTTCCTGATTGGGTTCGGCGTCATTGCCGGTCTGGCCGCGGCGCTTCTGCCCGTGCTGTTCGTGCCGGCGCTCATCGGAGTCGGGCTCATCTTCTTGTTCTTTTATCCGTTCACGAGCTGTGTGTTCACCTTGTTCTACTACGACCTGCGCGTGCGGAAGGAGGCATTCGATCTCGAGCTGCTGAGTCAGCACCTCGGCATCACTGCCGCGCGGGCGTGAGCATCGTTCCGCAGCAGGTCGAATCGGACTCGCTGCGTGCCGCGCTGCGGGCCGTGTTCCAGGCCCGCGAGTACCGGTGGAGCGAGCCGAGTAGCGCCTGGCTGTGGCTGACGGAGCAGTGGCACCGGCTGCTCGATTGGCTGGAGACCCTGCGGGTCGCGTCGCCCGCCCGCTACTACCTGCTCCTCGCCGCCATGACCCTCGTGCTGCTCGCCATCCTCGCCCACCTGACCTGGGTGGTGTGGCGCTCGCTCCGGCCGCGCGAGGCCGTCGGCGTGCCGACTCCAGACACAGCTCCCCCGCAGGGCGCCGCCTGGCATCTGGCGGAGGCGCGCCGCCTCGGCGCCGTCGGGCGATTCGCTGAAGCGCTGGCGCACCGTTTCCTCGCCGCCGTGCTCGACCTCGACGGCCAGCGAGTGCTCCAATTCCACCCTTCGAAGACCCCGGCGGAATACGCCGCGGAGGCGCGGCTCGACGCAACGGGGCGCTCCGAGCTCGCGGCCCTCGTCGCGAGCTTGTATCACCACGTGTTTGGCGGCTTGCCGTGCGATGCCGAGGCGTGGCACGCCTTCGACGCGCAAGCCGGGCAGCTCGGGCTCCATGCGGCGCGGTGAGCGCGCCGTCGTCATCGCTGGCGTCAGCATCCTCGTGCTGGTGGCGCTGTGGGGCGCCTTGTCCGCTCCCGGCAGCGATCGCGACGATCGTCGTCTCTCGACCTACCTGGCCGGTCCCTCCGGAGCGAAAGGCCTGGCCCAGGCGCTGCGGCGCCTGGGCGTGACCGTAGAGCAGCGCCGTCGGCCGTACTTCGACATCGCGACGGACAGCGGCCGTGGACGGCGTGAGCGGCTGTATGCGTTCCTCGATATCGACCGACCCACCACGCAGGAGCTGGTGGCAATCCGTGACTACGTCATGGGGGGCGGGAGGATCCTGACCGCCGGCGTCACCGGAATCGAGGTCTGCTTCGGCTACCGCTCGCGCCGGCTGGCCCGGGACGTGGACAACGACACGCGCGCCACGCTCGTGCGTGGATCGGGGCAGCGCCTGCCGCCCACGTGGCGGGTGCTGCGGCGTCTCCCCGCGGAGTCGCTCGCGGCGGCGGCCAAGGGGACAGAGGCGGATCGTTGCACACCGCACCTCCCCAGGCGGGCCGACACGCTGGTGCGTACGATGCGCAACGTGCCCGTGGCCTTGCGGCTCCGCTTCACGTCCGGAGGCGAGGCCATTCTGCTCGCTGACGGACAGTATTTCTCGAACCGGATCCTCAAGGACACCGACGCTGGGGTCGCTGTGCTTCCGTGGTTCCTGGACGGGCGCACGCGGCAGATCGTGGTGGACGAATACCACCTCGGGTTCGGCGCGGGTGGAACGCTGCCCGGGGCCTCGTGGGCCTGGCTGCGCCATCACCCTCCGGGGTGGGCGATCCTGCAACTCATCGGGGTGGCCCTCGTCGCGCTGGCGGTGACCGCCGTCCGGTTCGGCCCGGCTCGGTCCGTGATCGAGCGGCGGCGCCGCTCACCGCTCGAGCACGTCGAAGCGCTTGCGGCGGGCCTCGAGGGTGCGGGCGGCGTGGACACGGCGGTGGGGCTCACCGTGGCAGGGCTGCGCCGGCGGCTGGGACGGGTCGGACTACTGCCAGCGGGGGCCGAGCGCGCGTGGCTCGCCGCGCTCGAGCTCGCGCTGCCCACTCCCACCGGCCGTAACGCGGTGCGACGGCTGCAACGCACCATAAATGAACCCGGCGGTCCCGAGCGCGCGCTCGCTGCCGCCCAAGCCGTGGAGGACGTGTGGGAGGAGCTGCGCCCCCGGACGACGCGCGCCGGATTGTAGAGTCGCTCGACCGAGTGGTTCTGGGACAACAGGCGGCGACGCGCGAGGCGCTCGTGTGCCTGCTCGCCCGCGGGCACGTGCTGCTCGAAGGTGTGCCCGGGACGGCGAAGACGCTGCTGGTACGCACCCTGGCGCTCGTCCTCGACGTCAAATTCCAGCGCATCCAGTTCACGCCCGATTTGATGCCCGCCGACATCACCGGAGTCACGCTGCTCAGCGGCGCGCGGGAATTCACCTTCCGGCCGGGGCCGATCTTCGCCGATCTGGTGCTCGCGGACGAGATCAACCGCGCACCGGCGAAGACGCAGGCGGCGCTGCTCGAGGCGATGCAGGAGCGCACGGTCACGGTGGAC
>Ga0209802_1003255_pt1 | contig 10947 bp, 6 predicted proteins | sample GraSoiAngelo_129_FD_185886 | JGI IMG/M metagenome (GOLD analysis project Ga0209802, IMG submission 185886) | Grasslands soil microbial communities from the Angelo Coastal Reserve, California, USA - 14_0927_12_40cm (SPAdes) (version 2) | ecosystem: Environmental > Terrestrial > Soil > Grasslands ... | reverse complement strand
TGGGCATCGCCGAGAACGAGACCCCTCGGATTTCATTGACCGCGCTGCGCGGAACGCCAAAAGGATCACAGGTTTTCCATGGATCGTTCGCGTTCGCCCAGCCGTCTTTCTTCTCGGTCTTACGCATGCTGAAGAGCTTTTGCCCGAGCGGAGTCATCGGCGGCACTTCGCCCTTTTCCGCCTCCAGAGGCCCAGCCCAGACGCCGAGGACATCGTGCTTAGGAGCGGGTCCGCCCGTGCCGAGATTTTTGCTTAATACTGCAAACCTGCTGGCGGGGATACTCTGGCTCGGATCGTTTTTCGGGCGCTGTGCGTTTTGGGCCACGGCAACCGATGAAAAAACCAGGACGCCCACAATCAACGCAAGGCACGCTACTGGGCTGATTTTCATGGGATACTCCTTATTTTTTGGACGGGGCCACAAATTGGCCGTCAACCTGTTGTCGGCCAAAGGGACCGTAGAGCGTCGAGCCATCGGCGAGCACGACCTTAGTCACAATCCCCACCTTCGCGCCAACTTTGGCTCTGTATATGTAAACCGTGATCATGTCCCCAGGCGTCACTGAATTCCTGGTCCAGCCAGCAAGGTAAAGCGAATTGAGACTGCCAGTTTCTCCAGCCCAATGTTCGACGTTGCCTTTGTCATCCTTCACATCAAACGTAAGAAGAGTGTGAGGATTAGCCCACAAGACTTTGGTCACCATTGCTTGCTTCAAAACGACTTCTTTGGTCATGTCGTACGCTGCGCTCCCGTGATGTGCGAACAGCGGGATGCCTGCTGCGAGAACGGCCACTACCAAGGCAAAACACGCTACTGGCCTGATTTTCATGGGGTACTCCTCAGTCGTACGAACGGTTACTGACCCACTTACTACTAAGACTGCTGGCTAGTGTCAAGCCTCACGCCGAAGGACAGCTCACCGGCCCTCATGCCGCTAGACCCAGCAAGGTGGAGCAGAACCCGATACTGGCCCTCCGCCTCGTTCAAGTAGGAAACTATCTCTGCAGCTCGAAGCGTCTGGCGTCGTCTACGATAAATGTCCGTCTTGCTGCCGTACGTCGCGTCGCATATTAAGCCGCCGACAGCGGCTTACTTAGCCCCGATCCGGCCGCCAGCATTCGCCGGGTGAAGGGTGCCAAGAATTTCGGTGTACGCCTGGGAAACTGGCTCACCGCTAACCAAGGTAAAGCGCAGCTTGCGCGGCAGGGATTAGGAACCGGGCGCACTCAAAACCATAGTTCGTTCCTGCTGCGGAGTTGAACTATTGGCTGCCACTTGCCCGGGCGGCGCTGACAGAAACATTCACTTTCGCGTTTGACCAGCAGCACTGAAACCCACCACCGCCTTGTCCCGTGGAATCAAAAGCCTGGATGCTGAGAACATACTGACCGGGCTCGCTGAATGTCGCTGTTGTCGTGGCTTTGCCGTAAAAAACCGTCCCCGGCGGCGGAGATTTTAGCGCGGCTAGTTTCTCCACCTTAGGCATCTCCTCTTCAAACTGCACTGCGCCTGCGTTTGGTCCGCGGAATAGCGTCCAATGGACGGTCACAGGCTGGCGTTCACGCGGCTCGGATCGGCTGACTCCACCGGCTGGCGGGGTTGACGGTAATGCAGGAGACTTGGCGTCGTCCGCCACCCAAACCGTGAGTGGGAACGGCGTACCGGCTGTCGCCGTGATCGATTCGGACTGACTAATGGGGCCATTCACAAAAGGACCATCCTCACTGAATCCGATGTACGCTGGAGTATCGCCGGTCGCATCGATAAACGGCGCAATTCGCCACAGAGGTGCGATGTTCACCGGGATCGAGGTCGTCGCGCTGTTCACCGCCAGTGTCCAGGTGAACGATTTATCTCCGAAGTCCTTGGGCACATTTATCGTGAATAGTCCCCACCCTCGGCCAGGAAGAAAATGAGTGGGCTGGCCGTGGTCCGGACCGCCAGGCTCAATATGGTTGTTGGGGCCAATCGGAATATCCAGCGACTCCTTGAGATTCCGATTGAAATAGCCGACCAGAATGCTATAGGTGCCGTCTGGATTCGGAAACCATCCCTCGAACGCGCCCGTAAGGCTGGCGCGCGCATTATGCGTTGGCTCCATTGGCAACTGCTGGCCCCCGGCCCCTCCGCACGTTGCGAGCAGCAGCGCAAACGCCGCGCCTACCAATACCCACCCTCGTATTTGCATAAAAAAATCCCCTCACAAAAAAATAAGGAAGGGATTGCTCTGTGCGGGCAACCTCTCCCTCGCTTACGCGATTCGTGTTGTGTGGCGTCGAGGACCCGCTATCGAAGAGGTTCGCCTCCCTCACCATGCCCTTGCTTGTGCTTCGCAGCCCATTCGGTGTAGTCATCCTCGCTCATATAGGTCACATTCACCCAAGCATGCGCCATCTCGTCAACGGTCCGGTCTCCGTAGCCAACCCACTCGTTCGGATTCGGATTGTTGCGATTTTCGTTCGTGTTGTCGTGCCATGCCTTGATGTGAATCACCGTGCCCTTGGGCAGAACCGGAGCTGCATCATCAGCGTAAATATAATTCGTCATCCAGTTGAAGGTGAAATTGCCCACATAGCTGAGCGTCTGTGTGGTGCCGTCAGGCAAAATCGCGTCCATAGACATCGCCTTGCCGCGGAGATGCATGTGAGGCTGGAAGTTCTCAAGCCGTGCAGGAGCCTTCAACACATGGAAGCCTTCGCTTTCTTCAATTGAATTGGGCGGAATGTCGAGAACCGGCAAACCGTCCGGCCCCCTCCGGCCCGTCCCAAGTAAAGCGAGATACGTCCGGTACTTGGGAGTCTCTCCCTTGGGATAGAGGTAGACAGCCAGTTGTGCGTGACCGGTTACGTCGTGGTCAGTCGAATGCGTGTGGTATTCCCAACGAATCTTGGCGCCCGGCATGAGCAGTTTTCCCGCATCTTGGCGGTAGATGTCATAGTTCTTGCCAACGGCCCATTCCATCAAAAGGCCGCCCGTTAGAGGGAAAACAGCTTCTTTGGCAACCGGTACCTGCGCCGACGGTGCATTGGTTTCGTCTTGATAGAGGCTGGCGAGAACGTGGTGGAACACCTTGCGTGCTTCCGGATTTGACGGCCGCATCTCGACAGCCTGCACCCAGCGAGGCTCGGTCACCCCAACGTCAGAGATCGGCCGATCCCACTGGTCCTGATAATTCGCCTTCATCGTGTAGTCCGGCCCATTCAGCACCAAGTCCGGCTGCCGTCCGAAAACCTTTGCCAGCTTCCACCCGTCATCGGCCTGCCAAACTTTCGCCGCAGGCATATCCTTCGGGTCGCCTTGCGGAGCGCCGGCGTCGACCCACTTGACGATCGTGGCGATCTGCTCGTCGCTCAGCGACATGTCGTTCGCGAAATGCTGGATGCCTACCGTCCTATCGAGGAACCAGGGCGGCATCGAGCGCTGCAAAACGCGCACCTTGATGTCTCTCGCCCAAGGACGCGCATCCTGGTAGGTCAACAATGACATGGGCGCGATCTGCCCGGGCCGGTGGCAGTCCTGGCATTTTTCCTGCAAAACCGGTGCGATGTCCTTCGAAAACGTCACCGGCTTGCTCTTGTCCTGTCCGTCTGCGCGCAGTGCGCTTGAAAGGATCAGAAAAGCACTCAGAACCAGCGCGCAGACTCCCATATTCCGCCACGTGCTGAGCCGAGAATTCATATTCGCCATGGCCTGCTCGCTTTCGCCGCCAAAGGAATTCTTGTTAGTCACGAGACATTCGAATCCTACACCGCCTCCTCCAAGAATTCAATAGTCGCAAACAAATGTAAGTATATCTTTCCATACCTTGGTTCCCATCGTCACGGTTGGACGGCGCGCAAGAAAAACTCCACAGCGCCGCGCACACGCTCGCTCAAACTGTGGGAACGTAGCAGATCGACAGCCCAACGGCGGACGACATTGTTGCAAAGCGCTTGCAGAAATTCGGCGAGATGATCGGCGGGAAAGGCCCGAGTAATCTCCCCGCGTTTCTGCCCTTCAAGAAGAAGCTCTTGCAACAACTTGTTTGCGATTTCCCCGGCCTGCCGCACCTCGGGCGAACGCACCGGATCCATCACCCCCGACAGCACCACGGCCCGCCAAAGTGGCCGATCCGACTCCGCTTTTTTAGCCAGTACCCGATACCTCTCGTGCAACCGCTCGGCGGTCGAAGCGTTTCTTGAGAGTTCCTCCTCAAGGCGCTCCTTGGCGCAGGCAAACCCGCGCAGACCAACGTCGTGGAGGACGGCGTCCTTCGTCGGAAAATACCGGAAGAAAGTTGGTTGGCTTATCTCCAGAATCTCAACGATATCGTCGATTCGAGTGTTTTCGTATCCCCGCTCGCGGAATAGACGAATCGAAGTATCGATGATCTGCTGTCGCAGACGCGCCTTCTTGCGCTCGCGAAGACCTGTGACCTCCCCGTTCCGCACCCCCGGGAGAGTCCGGACAAGCTGACCAGCTTTTGCCGACGGTTCGTGCCCTCGTCGAGCATTGCGAACAGCTCTGGGGGATGAATTATTGCGAGCCATTACTCATCGTCCTCCTAGGTAGGTCGAGTGCCACCCTGCTTTCAGCTTTTACTCACGCGATACCCTACTGTACCACGATAGTCACTCACGCGCGGGAGCCGGAGCGGAGGGCATCCCCGTTGTTCGCTTGTGATCGGGCCAACCGCACGACTTTGATTTTGAACCTGAAACCAAGGTCTCCATGGTCGTCCGATGGGTCGTAGAATCCCCTATTGACGTTGGTAGCTATCATGTGTTAGAGGCTATTCTAATTTTGGGCCCGACCTAGGAAATTTGCAACAAATCGAATGTTGCCTTCAAGTGCCAACCCGATTGGGCGGAAATGGTTGACAGGCATACCACTGGAAAAAGGCCACCGCCCGCGCCACCCGTGAGTGGCAAGGACTTCCAAAGCAAAGAGGTGAACAATTATCCAGAGTTGAACGGATCGCAGAAGTGACGAACGAAGCGAATGGGAGGGATCATGAGAATGCGGCGCACGTTGAAAGTGCTGGTTCCTTTTTTAGTTCTGTTGTTCACGGCTCTGCCCGGATTTGCGCAAGTCGACTACTCGACCGCCACTCTACAGGGCACTGTGCTTGATGCTCAGGGTGGAGTGATTCCCGGGGCCGTGGTGGCGATCCGCAATACCGCCATCGGGCTCACCAAAACCCAGCAATCGGGCGCGGATGGTACCTATAACTTTCCGCTGCTGCCGGTTGGCACGTATCGGGTGGAGGTCACGGCGCCCGGTTTCAATACGGCCGTCGCGAGCAATGTCGTTCTGTCGGTCGGGCAGGCGACTATAGAGGATCTGCACCTCAGGGTAGGTGAGACCACGACCACGGTGGAGGTGAGGAGCGCGACGCCACTTATTGCCACCGAACAGTCGCAGCAGGCTAACGAAATCAACCTGAACCAAGTGCAAGAACTCCCCAACGTGAACCACACGTTTGATACTTATGTCCTCACCCTGCCCGGCATCGTCAACATACAGGCGATACGCGATTCCGGTTCGCAGCGTGGTGGCGGGGCCTTCCGGTACAACGCATTCACGACCTCGGGCGGGAACGGCCGGGGCGGCCTGGTGACGATCGATGGGGGTGAGAACGACTCTGGCGATGGTATCAGCCGCACGTATCATCTCCCCATCGACGCCATTCAGGAATTCCAAGTGAACCGCAACGGCTACAACGCCGAATACGGCTTCAGCTACGACGAAGCCGTCAGCATCGTCACCAAGGGTGGAACGAACGCGTACCATGGCTCGGTCTTCGGCACGTTCCGTGACCAGGCTACGGACGCCCATCAGTATTTCCAGCCGCTGACTCCCAGCGGAGGAAAGTATTTTGACCAGGAATTTCACGCGGGTGCCAGCTTGGGCGGGCCTGTGGTGAAGAATAAGCTCTTCTTCTTCCTAGCTTACGAGGGCTATCAGAACGCCTTCGAGACCTCTAGAACTTTCATCAATTCGCTGTATTCTCCGGGCATTACACAAGGTCAACGGGCATACATCAACCAACTTAACAGCTCCGGAGGGTCTTGCGGCCCTGAAACGTGCGCTGCTCTTGCTGCAAACCTGACCGGCGCACTGAATCCCTCGAACAGCGCGGTTGTAAATAACCTGATCGGTGCGCCCGGGAACGCTCTTGGTTTTCCGAGTCAGAGCGGTGCTTTTACGAATAAGGATACCTGGCACGACGCAGTGGTGCGGCTCGATTGGCAGCCCAACGCGAACGACAGCTTTGTGTTCAGAGGCCTGCTTGAGCGCCAAGACGATCCGGGGGCCTATGGCGGGGCGAGCGGGGAATACCTGCAAAATGCTACCACTCCTCCAAACGCGGCCACTAGTCTCACAAACCGTGACTACGAGATGATCGTGAGCTGGAATCACATCTTTAGCCCCACACTCTTCAACGCCTTTCGATTCCAAATGATTCCAGAGTATTTAGTAAACAGGCCGACGATTCCCTCCCAGAAGGGAGACATCGTTCCGTACAATATAATCCAACCCTACGGAAGTTTCGGAGCTACCCTCGGTCCGGGACCCGGATACTTCTCGAACGAGAAGCGCTATCAGTTCGAAGACAGCACTTCGTGGACGCATGGAAAGCACAGCTTCAAGTTTGGGCTGTCGTATCGGCCGGCGAAGTACTTCCGCAACAGTCCACTCTACTCCAACTCGCAGATCGTCTATTTGTCAAACTTGTTCAATCTTTACGGCTTGGGCGGTCCCCAATGCGCCCCCTTTGCGAGTATCCAGCAGTCGCCTGTTTTGAGCACACCATGCGGCGGTACTGCTCTTGGCCCTTATACCCCGCCTCTGAGTGCCACTGACCTCAGTGCGATTTCCTCGTTCAACAATGCTGCGCCGGGCAACGCAGCCCTCTTTAGAGGAGCTGCGTTAACTTCCCTTCAGGCGTTTAGCGGCGTGGTGCCCATTCAGTTCCGTACGTCGTTCGGCAGCGGGCAATGGAGCGCCTGGGGCCATTACGGCGGCATATACGCGCAGGATACCTGGAAGATCACCCCCAGGCTTACCGTCAGTCCCGGCGTGCGCTTTGACGTGAACGCCGAACCCTTTCCAACCGGGGGTAGCCTACCTCTGTGCGAACCGGTCGCCCCGACCCTGGCCTCGGTTAAGATGGCCACAAGCGACACCTCCTGCACACAGGGAAACATCCGCACATTCCAGGTCAACCCCACAAGCAACCATACCAACTACGTCTCTCCGCGGCTCGGCGTGGCTTTTGATCTTACTGGCGACGCGAAGACCGTGCTCCGCGCTAGTGGTGGTGCGTTCGTGGGCGCATCGGAATTGCCGGTGATCTTCTATTCCAACACGTACAACCCTAATAGCCAGTACCTCACCCAGGAAGAAGTCACGTACGGGGACCAGTCGTACTTCAATTTGATAACCACTGCTACGAAGAATGGGCATCTGCCAGTGCTTCCGCCGACCGCGGCGGATTTCACAAACTCAGGCTTGATCATCGGGCCGGGCCAGCCCCACGGCGTCTTCATTACGGTGGGCGATCACCCCTGCGGCGGGAACGATATTTTTGGCTGCGGCGCCTACCGGAGCACCTACTCGACTCAAGCCAGCATCAGCATCCAGCGGCAGCTATGGACCAATATGTCTCTCGAGGTGGGATACGTCTTCCAGCGCACCTTCCACCTCCAGGACCCGCTGGAGACGAACTTTCAACAGGCGACCGACCCCACGACCGGGGCTCCGCTCATCGATCCGTTCCTCGGTCCGATGCTGGTGCCCAAAGACGTCAACGTGGAAACAGGTACGCTCTATTGCTCGTGCGGCGATGCTACTTACCACGCTTTGACGACTAGCTTTAAACGGCAGTTCGCCAATAACTTCCAGTTCCAGATAAACTACACTTACTCGAGAGCTACGGACGACGTGCTTGATTTCTCCTCGTTCAATGCCTCCTTCTACCCGACGATTTATCCCGGTGGCATCAACGGCCAAGGACGCGATTACGGGCGCTCCGCCTACAATCTTACCCACAGCCTCGTAGGCAGCGCAGTGTATACGACCCCATTTAAGGGCGGATCCGGCGTGAGCTTGGTTAACAAGCTTCTGGCGCACTGGACCCTCTCGCCAATCGTTACGATCCATTCCGGCATTCCCTTCGAGGTCTTGATTGACGCCGGACAAGGACTGGCCTCAGAATGCACCACTCTGGCCGCCTGTACTGCCGGTACTGCGAACGGCAACGGGCTTGTGCAGGAGGCTCTAAACCAAGCTCGGCCGTTTGCTGCTGGCCGCAACACAGGCTTGGGACCCTGGAACTACCGATGGGATATGTCTTTCCGGAGGGCCATCCCTCTCAAGGAGCGTTTCAGGCTTGAATTCATAGCTAACTTTGCGAACCTCCTGAATCGGGTAAACTTCCTGGGCGTAAACGGCATCTTCCGAGGGGTTAGCAACGCAAATGCGGCCCAGAACGTAAAACTCCTCGATGGCAGCACCATCAACTTACTGACAGGTCCATATAACTTCCACGGCTTCAGGTCTTTCGATGACGCGGAGAAGGCCGGGACAAAGATCGGAGGCGGTACGCCGTTAGCGCTGGGTGCGGACCCCCTCTCGTTCGTCACGGCGGACGTTCCGCGAGAAACGCAATTCGAGCTGAGGCTGACATTCTAGCCGACGCTCGAACGAACTTGTTCCCTGAGGGGCCCGATCGATTGAGCCGTCGAAGTCGAATGAATTGCGGGCGGCGATCGGCGAGGAGAGGAGAAGACATGCATCGCAGGAAAAGCAACAGAATGCATAAACTGTTCCTGTCGGTGGTTTGGTTCGGGCTGTTGTGCATGACTCTGCGAGTATCCGGCCAGTCCGGCGCCAAAGACGGCGAATGGCCCACCTACGGCGCGGACCTCGCAAGCACTAGGTATCGGCCCCTCGACCAGATCGACGCATCGAACTTCAACAAACTGGAGGTGGCCTGGAGCTTCAAGACCGATAGCCTGGGAACGCGTCCCGAATACAAGCTGGAGGGAACACCGCTGATGATCAACGGCGTGCTCTACACGACGGCCGGAACGCGCCGGTCGGTTGTGGCGCTCGACGCCGCCACTGGCGAATTGCTCTGGGTGCACGGCGAGCACGAGGGTGCCCGCGGCGCCGCTGCGCCCCGTCAGTTGTCGGGCCGCGGCGTGGCCTATTGGTCAGACGGCAAAGAACAGCGCATTCTCTACGTGACTCCGGGTTATCGTCTCGTGGCCCTGGACGCCAAGACCGGCATGCCCGTGCCCACTTTTGGGAAAAACGGATTGGTGGATCTCAAACAGGGCGTGGTGTATGGAACGGGTCAGCAGATTGATTTGGTGAACGGTGAAATCGGGCTCCATTCCACGCCGATCGTGGTCAAAGACGTGGTGATCGTCGGATCGGCAATGAGAGAAGGCGGAACGCCCAAGACGCACAACAACACCAAGGGACTGGTTCGCGCCTTCAACGTACGCACCGGCCAGCTTCTTTGGACCTTCAACACCATCCCGAGACCCGGCGAGTTTGGCAACAATACTTGGCTGAACAATTCTTGGGCCATCAACGGCAACACTGGGGTCTGGACGCAGATCTCCGTGGATGAGGATCTGGGCTTGGTTTATTTGCCGGTGGAAGAGCCCACGGGGGATTACTACGGCGGTCATCGCCCCGGAAACAACCTGTTTGGTGAAACTCTGGTCGCCGTTGATCTGAAAACGGGGCAGCGCAAGTGGCATTATCAGTTGGTTCATCACGCGCTGTGGGACTTCGACATCTCCTCGGCACCGATCCTGGGCGATATTAACGTCAACGGCCGTTCCGTCAAGGCTGTGGCGCAACCCACCAAGCAGGGCATCCTCTATATTTTCGATCGAGTGACCGGCCAGCCCGTGTGGCCGTTCGAGGAGCGCCCAGTGCCGAAAGGCGACGTGCCTGGCGAATGGTATTCGCCGACCCAGCCGTTTCCCACCAAGCCGCCGGCTTACAGCCGCAACGGCATTTCCAGCAGCGATTTGATTGACTTCACGCCCGATCTTCGCGCGCAAGCGGAGCAGGTCGTCTCTAAGTTCAAGATCGGCCCGATTTTCACTCCGCCGGCCCTGAGCAAGCTCCCGGCGCCGCTCGCGACGCTCACCGTGGGAACGGCAGCTGGCGGGACGAACTGGCCGGGCGGCTCGTACGATCCCGAAACGCACATTGTCTATGTACAGGCCTGCAACGCCTGCCTCTTCCCTTTGGGGCTCGTTCCTCCGCCAAGCAAGGACTTCTCGGACATGGACTACGTTCAAGGCATCGCAGGGCAAGAAGTTCGCATGACCCGCGGACCGGGTGAGAATGCGGGCGCGGATGCGACGCCTCTCCCTCCGGGGCCGGCAGGCGGCGGTCCAGTCCTGACCGTTCAGGGACTTCCCCTGCTGAAACCGCCATACGGCACCATCTCCGCGATCAATTTGGATAAGGGCGAGATCGTCTGGCAGATCCCGCACGGTGAAACGCCGGACGTGATCCGCAACAGCCCCGTCCTCAAAGGACGCGAAATCCCGCGCACCGGCCAAGTCGGTATTGTCGGCACCCTGGTCACCAAGACGCTAGTCATCTCCGGCGATCCTCAAGTGACCACCACGCCATCCCATCCGCGAGGCGCGATGCTGCGCGCCTACGACAAGACCAGCGGCAAGGAGGTCGGTGCCCTCTATATGCCCGCGCCTCAGAGCGGATCGCCGATGACCTACATGCTGAACGGCAAACAGTACATCGTCGTCGCCGTCAGTGGCGGTCCATCCTCCGGGGAATATCTCGCGTTTCGGCTGCCCGCCAAGGAAGGCCTCGAAAGCAACGCGGCGAGGCCCTGAGTCTCGCCGCCTCATAAAAGGTGTAACACAGTGGCCGTAGTAGAATCCCTATTCTCGCGGAGCCATTCAAAC